>Ga0105051_10006546_pt1 | contig 12490 bp, 15 predicted proteins | sample FRY02_FD_78383 | JGI IMG/M metagenome (GOLD analysis project Ga0105051, IMG submission 78383) | Freshwater microbial communities from Lake Fryxell liftoff mats and glacier meltwater in Antarctica - FRY-02 (megahit assembly) | ecosystem: Environmental > Aquatic > Freshwater > Ice > Glacier...
AAACCGACAATCCCAAAGCAGACAAGGCCCCAAAGGCAAAAGCAGCCTCCTGATCGTTTTGTCATGCGCGAAAAGCCCCTGCTGTTTGCGGGGGCTTTTTTTCTAGCGCAGCACAAACGGGCCGTTGAAGAAATTCTCCAGCGCTTTGGTTACGGCGGCGGGCTGTTCCAATGGCAGCAAATGGCCCGCGTTTTCAATGATTTGTACCCGGGCTGTCAGCATCAGATCGGCCATGAAGGCTTGCCTGCGCGGTGTGACCAGCCCGTCCTTGGCCCCGGCCAGAATAAGGGCTGGCATGGCCGCACGGCGCAGGGTTTTTTGTTGGTCGCGGCGACGTTGCAAAGCGCGGGACTGCGCGATAAACACCTCCTCGCCCAGACATTGCGCCATGTCATCGACCAGCGCCAGAATATCGTCGCGCGCGGGCGTGTCGGCCAGCGCAGGCGGCGGCACCTCATCCGCCATGGCTTGCGACAACCGCCCGGTGCGCGCCAGCACCATCCGCTTTTCCCGCTGGGCTGCGGCATCGGGTGTCTCGCCAAGCGGATCGGCGGACAGGAACGCCACGCGCACCACCCGCCCCATCTCGCGGCGCATCATATCCAGCGCGACATGCGCACCCAAGCCCAGGCCCGCCAGCGCAAAGCGCGCGGGGGCCACAGCCAGAATCGCGGCCGAGATATCCTCGATCGTGGCACCCGGATGCGGCAAGGCCACCGTCACCGCCCGTCCCCGCGACAAATCGATGATCTGCTGGCCAAACAGGCGCGCATCCGACATCAGGCCGGGGATCAGGATCAGCGGGTCATGCATGCGCGCTCACAGCCCCTTTGCCCAAGCTAAAATCCGCGCCACCACGGGGTCGGTTTGGCCCGGCCTCATGATACCGCCTGCTTGCACCAGCGCCTTCATCGGCAAGGCCGCCACGGTGGGGGAACGGCTGGTCCAAAGCCGGGCGTGATCGGGGTTGCGGGTATCGAGTATCAGCCCCAAAACCACGCGGCCCAAAACCCATCCAAATTTACGCATTCTGCGCGACCACCGACAGAAGCTCCGCACAGGTCGCGGTCATCAGATCCAGACATGCGGGCGTGGAAAAGCGGTGGTCAACCCCTTTCACAAGCGTCAGCCGCATGTCTTGGCTGGTCGCATGGGCCAGCAGGCGCAGGGCCAAGGCGGGGGGAACATCTACATCATCTGTACCTTGCAACAGTCTGACAGGAAAAGGTAAATTGAGAGGTTCGCGCAGCACCAAACGGCTGCGCCCTTCCTCGATCAACCGTTTGGTGATGATATAGGGACAATCGTCGTATTCGGACGGTAGGGCGACCTGCCCCCCTGCCAGTTCCGCGCGTTGGGTGTCGGTAAAGCCCGCCCACATGCTGTCTTCGGTAAAATCGGGGGCGGCGGCGATGCCGATCAGCCCCGCGATCCGGTCCGGGATGGCGCGGGCCAGAAGCAAGGAAATCCAACCGCCCATGGAAGAACCGATCAAGATTTGCGGGCCCGTGGTGAGGGTGGTGATCGCTGCCAGTGCGTCCTCAAACCAATCGCCAATCGCGCCCTCCAGAAAATCACCCGAGGACGCGCCGTGGCCAGAATAATCAAACCGCAGGAAACCGCAGCCCTGCCGCTGAGCCCAGTCTTGCAAATGCAGGGCCTTGGTGCCCGCCATATCGGACCGAAAGCCCCCCAGAAACACCAGACCCGGCCCCTGCCCCGCAACCCGCGCAGGCGTCTTGTGATAGGCGATGGTGCGGTTTTGCGGGGTGGTCAGGAAAACGGGGTTCGACATACAATCCTCAACTCTTTTCCAAGCTATAGACCAGCCCCGCAGGCGGGCCAAGCGGTCGGCGATTTTTGTTTGCAAAATCCAAGAACAATCTGAATTTCATGCAAACATTCGGGCTTGGTTGACAATTTTCACACCACCGCGCATATCAACCCAACATAAACCCGCAACCGGGCGCATCGTGGGCGCCAAACCGAGGAGGTGGCCTAGATGGCCGAAATTTCCCTGACCTTTCCCGATGGTAATATTCGTTCTTTTGAGGCGGGCGTGACCCCTGCCGAGGTGGCGGCGAGCATCGCCGCAAGCCTTGCGAAAAAGTCGATCAGCGCCACGGTGAACGGTGCGCATTTCGATATGCAGTGGCCGATCACGCAAGATGCAACAATAGCCCTGAACGCCCTGACCGATGATGCGCCAGCACTGGAGTTGATCCGGCACGATATGGCGCATGTGATGGCCCGCGCGGTGCAAGAGATTTGGCCCGATGTGAAGGTGACAATCGGCCCTGTGATCAAAGATGGCTGGTATTATGATTTTGACAGAATTGAACCTTTCACCCCTGAGGATTTGGGGCTGATCGAAGCAAAGATGAAGCAGATCATCAACTTGCGCGATCCTGTTCGTACGGAAACCTGGGACCGTGCGCGCGCGATTGCACATTACGAGGCCAAGGGAGAGCCGTATAAGGTGGAGTTGATCCACTCCATCCCCGGGGATGAGGCGTTGCGGATGTATTGGCACGGGGCCTGGCAAGACCTGTGCCGTGGCCCGCATTTGCAGCATACAGGCCAGCTTCCCGCCGATGGGTTCAAGCTGATGTCAGTGGCCGGGGCCTATTGGCGCGGTGACAGCAACCGCCCGATGTTGCAGCGGATTTACGGAGTAGCGTTCAAAAACCGCGAGGATCTGCGCGCCCATCTGACCCTGTTGGAAGAAGCGGCCAAACGCGACCACCGCAAGCTGGGCCGCGAGATGAACCTGTTCCACATGCAAGAAGAAGCGCCGGGGCAGATTTTCTGGCACCCCAACGGCTGGACGATTTACACCACGCTGCAAGATTATATGCGCCGCCGCCAGCGCGCCGATGGCTACGTTGAGGTGAACACGCCGCAGGTGGTGAACCGCAAGCTGTGGGAAGCGTCGGGGCATTGGGAGAATTATCAGGAACACATGTTTATCGTCGAGGTGGACGAGGACCACGCGCGCGAAAAGACGGTAAACGCGCTGAAGCCTATGAATTGCCCCTGCCATGTGCAGATTTTCAACGTCGGCCTGAAATCGTACCGCGATTTGCCACTGCGCATGGCGGAATTCGGGTCTTGTAACCGCTATGAGCCCAGCGGTGCCTTGCACGGCATCATGCGGGTGCGCGGCTTTACCCAGGATGACGCGCATATTTTCTGCATGGAGGGTCAGATTGAGGCGGAGGGGGTTAAATTCATCCGCTTTTTGTCGGCTATTTATGCCGATCTCGGCTTTGATACATGGCGCATCAAACTTTCCACACGGCCGGAAAAGCGGATTGGCACCGAGGCAAGCTGGGATTACGCCGAGGCGGCGCTGGCCAATGCGGTCACGGCGGCAGGCCACGAATATGAGATTTTTGAAGGTGAGGGCGCGTTTTACGGCCCAAAGCTGGAGTTTGTGCTGACCGATGCGATTGGCCGCGATTGGCAATGCGGGACGTTCCAGGTGGACCCGAACCTGCCGGAGCGGTTGGATGCCAGCTATATCGGGCAGGACGGTGCGAAACATCGCCCCATCATGCTGCACCGAGCCTGTTTGGGCAGTTTTGAACGCTTCATCGGGATCTTGATCGAGTCCCATGCGGGCAAGCTGCCCTTTTGGCTGGCCCCGCGTCAGGTGGTGGTGGCCGCGATCGTGTCGGACGCCGATGACTATGCGATGGAGGTGGCGGCGGCGCTGAACGCGGCGGGCATCCGGACCGAAGTTGATCTGCGCAATGAAAAGATCAACTACAAGATCAGGGAGCATTCGGTAGGCAAAGTCCCGGTGATCTTGGCCGTGGGCATGCGCGAGGTGGAGGAAAAAACCGTCTCGGTCCGGCGCTTGGGTGAAACACAAACGACCAGTGCCACGCTGGCCGCGATTGTGCCGCAACTGGCAGATGAAGCAACACCCCCGGATTTGAAATAGCCAAACCCTTGCATGAAAAAGAAAAGCGCCGCATTTACGGCGCTTTTTGTCTTTTGGCCTCGCCGCTGTTTTCTGTTACAACTGATCACGCACGCGTTCAACACGCACCTGTTATTGGCCCGTTACCGCAGCGGCGGGTTAGCAATTAGACATCGCAAAACCGCGATCCAACAACTCAAGTTCAAGGGGAACAAAAATGATTATGACTTCAAAAACGATGGCAGTCGCGGGTGCTTTGGCCGCGGCTATGGCGGCCCAGATGGGCCCGGTCTCGGCGCAATCGCAGGAAAAATGCTTTGGCGTGGCACTGGCAGGCCAGAATGGCTGTGCTGCCGGTGAAGGCACAACATGCGCAGGTTCCTCCAAGGTGGATTATCAGGGCAACGCATGGAGCCTTGTGCCCGCAGGCACCTGCACCACGATGGAGCTGCCCGAAGGCCGCATGGGCAGCCTTGAGGCGCTTGACCGCGACATGGCTGGGTGATCTTGCGAAGGCCCCCGCGCCAATCGCTGCGGGGGCATCCTTTTGAAAGGGAAGCCCATGTTTGATGCGCCCAAAAATACCCTGCCGCCGGGTCCGGGCGTTGGGTACAAGTCGCAGCATTTCAACGATATCCTGGAAAACCCCGGCCCGGTGAAATGGCTGGAGATTCATGCCGAAAATTATATGGGCGATGGGGGCCGCCCCCTTGCGCAACTGCGCCATCTGACTGAACGCTTTGCGTTTTCGGTGCATGGTGTGGGCCTTTCCATTGGCGGCGAAGGCCCGCTGGACGGCGACCATCTGGCGCGGCTGAAAACCCTGTGCGACTGGCTGCAACCCGCCAGTTTTTCCGAACATCTGGCCTGGTCCAGCCATGACGCCGCTTATCTGAATGACCTTCTGCCCCTTCCCTATACCGCCCAAACCGTGACCCGTGTGGCCGATCATGTGGACCGCGTGCAAGAGGTGTTGGGCCGCCGGATTTTGCTGGAAAACCCCTCCTCCTACCTGGCCTTTAAGGGGGCCGAGATGGGAGAGGTTGCATTTTTGCGCGCGGTGACCGCACGGACGGGCTGCGGTTTGCTGCTGGATGTGAACAATGTCTTTGTTTCCGCCACCAACCTCAACTTCAAGGCCGAGGCGTATCTGGCTGATTTTCCTGTGGAATTGGTGGGAGAGGTGCATCTTGGCGGCCATTTCGTCGATGCCGATGACCATGGCGCGCCCCTGCTGATCGACAGCCACGGCGCAGAGGTGGTGGACCCGGTTTGGCAGCTATACGAGGGATTGATCGCCCGCACCGGCCCCCTGCCCACGCTGATCGAATGGGACAATGACGTGCCCGGTTGGCCAAAATTGCGAGACGAGGCCGCCCGCGCCGCCCGCATTCTGGACCGGGTCGCATGAGCCAGGCCGAGTTTACCGCAGCCCTTTTGAACCCTGACCTGACCGTGCCGAACGGGCTGGTCGATGCCAAGGGCCGTCCCGCAGGTCGGCGCTTTTCGGTTTATCGCAACACGGTTGCTGGCAGCCTGACGGAGGCGCTGCAAGCCGGGTTTCCGGTGGTGGAAAAGCTGCTGGGCACCGCGTATTTCAAGGCCATGGCGGGGATTTTCCTACGTGCCCACCCGCCCACCAGCCGCATCATGATGCTTTACGGCGCCGCCCTGCCCGATTTTTTGGCAAACTTCCCGCCGCTGGCCCATTTGCCCTATCTGGCCGATGTGGCGAGGCTGGAACAAAGCCTGCGCGAGGCGTATCACGCCGCCGACGCGCCCCCACTGACCCCTGATGTGCTTGCAAGCTTTACGCCGGATCGTTTTGTCGCGGCGCGACTGCGGCTTGCGCCCGCTTTACGGTTGGTGGTGTCAGACCATCCCATCATCGCAATCTGGCGCGCCAACCGCGAGACGAACGCCCCTGTGCCAAAACAGCAGGCCGAGGCCGCGCTGATTTTGCGCCCGGAGTTTGACCCTGCCCCGCATCTGCTGCCCCCCGGTGGTGCCGCCTTTGTTGCCAGCCTTCTGGCAGGTAATCCCGTTGGCAAAGCGCTGGACGCGGCAACGAATGCGGCGGGCGCGCGGTTTGATCTGAACGCAACCCTTGGCCTGCTGATCGGCGGCGGCGCAATTGTTGAAATGGATGAGGAACGCCAATGAAACCATTGATTTCGTTTTATAATTCCGCAGCACTGGGGCTGGAGCGGCAGGGTGCCGAGGTGCTGCCTTTACTGGCCCGGCTGGTGTTCGCGGCTGTGTTGCTGCTTTATTTCTGGGCCTCTGCCCTTACCAAACTCGGGCCCGGACTGACGGGGTTCTTGATGCCGTCCGATGGGGCTTATATCCAGATTTTTCCTAAGACGACTGAACGTTTTGGCTATGACTTTGGCCAGTTCGGACTGTTCCATTGGGCCGTGGTAACGCTTGGCACCTGGGCGGAGTTTGTACTGCCTTTGCTGATCGTCGTGGGCCTGCTGACTCGGCTTGCAGCCCTTGGGATGATCGGTTTTGTGCTGGTGCAAAGTGTTGTCGATGTGGTTGGCCACGGGGTTGGGGGCGAAACTTTGGGCGCTGTGTTTGACCGGGCCTCGGGAGCGCTGATCTGGGATCAGCGTTTGCTTTGGGTGTTTTTGCTGCTCGTCTTGGTGGTGAAAGGCGGCGGCGCGCTGTCATTGGACCGTGTTTTGGGGCGCAGCTTTGCGCCAATTGCACAAGGTTCTTGATTTTTTCTGAAGATTCGGCATGATTTTAGGGGTGAAGATGGAATTTCTGACCTGATCCTGACCCTGATCCTATTCCTGCGGCAGCAGATCGCGATTGAAAGACCTGGCAGCACGTCCTCGCGGCATGTCGCCCTGGGGTGGATTGATGAAGGAGAAGCGGCATGCCGACAGGCACCGTAAAATGGTTCAACAGCACCAAGGGCTATGGGTTTATCGCGCCGGACAATGGCGGGAAGGACATATTTGTCCATATTTCAGCAGTGGAGCGCGCGGGTTTGACCGGGCTGAGCGACAATCAAAAGATTGGGTTTGAATTGCAATCGGGTCGCGATGGCAAGGAATCCGCAGGCGATTTGCGGCTGCTGTAGACCTTCGGATTTGGGTGAATGTGGTGCGGCCCGCTGGTGCGGACCGCTGGAATCTTCTAGGCTTTGTTTACAGATATTTCGCCTGAACCGCTGCATCCCAGCCCATGGTCAGGCCGTGGCCCCCCCGGATGATAGGGCGTTTCATAAGGGTCGGTTGCTGTTTAAGCTGTTCATCCGCGTCAGACGCTTTGAGCCAATCCGAAGCCCCACGCCAAGTGGTGGAGTTTTGGTTGATGATCGCCCCGCCAAATTCGGTGATGAACTCCCGAATTTCAGCCTCGCTTAGCGGGTTTGCGCGCACATCGCGAAAACTTGGGGCATGGCCCGCCGCCTCCAGTGCCTTGAGGGCCTTTTTGCAGGTGTCGCAGGTGGAGATTCCATAAAGGATCATCGCGGTTTCCTTGTGTGAAAGCGCAGGGGCAGCCCTGTTGCGCTTTGATAGGCTTGATCAAACGCTGCCGCACGCCATCCGGTCAGGCCGTGACGGCAAGCGCAACGCGTGCGCCAATGTAAGCGGAAACCCCGCTGAGCACAGCCCCCCAAAGCATATCTGTGATGACCATCTGCGGCTGCCAGTCGCGCATCACTGTCCAGGATGTCAGCTCGTAGGTGCCGTAAGCCACAAAGCCAAGCACCGCACCTTGAATCAATGCGGTTTGGGCAGAGCCGTCACGCAGCGCCGGCACCCCTGCGAAATAAGCCAGCCCGGCCATGTAAAGGAGGTAGAAGGCGATGGCAGGCCCAATGCGCAGCCCCTCCAGCATGGTATCGCCAAGATGGCTGCGAAACATCGGCCCCACGACAAAGCCCAGCATGATCCCGTCAGCAATGAGGAACACGAGGCCGGATACGGCGATGAAAATGGCAATGGCGGTAAGGGTCATGGGATGCTCCGGTTTTGGTTTGGGTGCAAGGCGCGCGTTTGGGAAACGACAGGGGAGGGCGGTGGGTTCCACCCACCCTACACCCGGGTGCCCCCAACCGCACGCAGCGCCATATCGGCATAAAGCGTTTGGACATTGGCGCGGCTGAGCCGGCCGCCTTCGCGGTAACAGTTTGTCACCCCGGTCAGCATGGCGATCAGGGCAAAGCCGGTCAGTTTGGGCTCTGGCAGCGTGAAAGCCCCTGATGCGGCCCCTTGGAAAAGAATGGCCGTCAAGTGATCCTCGTATTGGTGGCGCAGCGATTCTATTTTGGCGAAATTCCCGCCGCTGAGGTTGCGTAGTTCCATATAGACGATGAACACCGCATCGGGGCGGTCAAGGTGATAGCCAACATGGAACCCTGCGAATTGGCGCAGCTGCGCCGCGGGATTGGGCGCGGCAGGCAGACCTTTGAGCGCGGCGAGCAATTCGGTCATGTGGTCTTGCATGAGATCAAAAAGCAGGGCTTGTTTACCAGGGGTGTAGCGATATAACGCGCCCGCCTGAAGCCCCACATCCTCCGCGATCTGGCGCATGGAGACGGCAGCAAAGCCGTGGCGCGCGAACAGCCGCAGGGCAGCGTCACGGATGCGCGGGCCGGTAATATCTGAAGAGGAGCCAATTTTGCGTGCCATGGCTTTGTTTACAGGCTGGGGCGGTCAGTTCAAGCCTTTGGGATGCGGGGCAAACAGCGCCGGGGTATTTAAGCCAAGATAAACGGCCAAAGAGAAGAAGATGCCTGCGTGCTTGCCCAAGGGCGGGGGGGGCGGTAAAGGTGGAAGGGTGAATTTGTGAAAGCCCTTGCCGCGATGCGCCTTGCCCTGTCCCCTTTGCTGCTGTGCCTTGGCCTTGGCCTGGGGGCTTGCGGCGATTTCCCGCAGGTGGAAGCGGCGCATGCGGGGCTGTCGCGGGGCGAGGCCCCAAGACTGGTGCCGATCGAGGGTTTGATTGCGCAGGCCACACCGGGGCGGGCCACAGCCGCTGCGCGCGATGGGTTGGCTGCGCGAGCCGCCGGATTGCGGGCGCGGGCAGCGGCAATGCGCGGCCCGGTTCAAAGCCCGGCCACCCGGGCGCGGCTTGCCGCAGCGATTGCGGCGCATCCAGCCCTTATGTCACGGTGACGGCCGGTTTCGCGCCTGTGTTGCAAGCGCGGGCGTGACAGGCTAACACCGCGCAGACATACCCTTTGCTGATGGAGAGTTTTATGGCAGCCCCCTTGCGTTTAGGTCTGGCCGGTCTTGGGACGGTGGGGATTGGCGTGGTGCAGATTGTCCAGAAACATGCGGATTTGATTGCGGCGCGGTCGGGGCGCGCAGTGGTGATTACGGCTGTATCGGCGCGCGACCGCACGAAGAACCGCGACGCGGATGTGTCGGGGTTTGCGTGGGAAACTGACCCGGTGGCACTGGCACGGCGGGATGATGTCGATGTGTTCATCGAGGTGATGGGCGGGCATGAAGGGCCCGCACGGGAAGCAACCGAGGCTGCGATTGCAGCAGGCAAGGATGTTGTGACCGCCAACAAGGCATTGCTTGCGCATCATGGGCATGCTTTGGCACTTTCAGCCGAAGCGGCGGGCCGGGTCATTCGGTTTGAGGCGGCGGTGGCGGGGGGCATTCCGGTCATCAAGGCCTTGACCGAAGGGCTGGCGGCCAACGGAATGCGGCGCGTGATGGGAGTGATGAACGGCACTTGCAACTACATCCTGACGCGGATGGAGGATGCGGGCCTGCCTTACGATCAAGTGTTTGAGGAGGCGCGCCAGCTTGGCTATCTGGAGGCGGACCCAAATCTGGATGTGGGCGGGATTGATGCGGGGCATAAGTTGTCGCTGCTCGCCGCGATTGCCTTTGGGACGCAAGTTTCCTTTGCTGCAGTGGAGTTGGAGGGGATCGGTGCGATTTCCATCGACGATATTCGCCATGCGGGCGATATGGGCTACCGGATCAAGTTGCTGGGCGTGGCGCGGATGACCGGGCGGGGGTTGGAGCAGCGAATGACGCCTTGCCTTGTGCCGATGGAAAGCCCGTTGGGGCAGCTTTCGGGCGGCACCAATATGGTGGTTTTGGAAGGCGATTCTGTGGGGCAGATCGTCTTGCGCGGTGCGGGCGCCGGCATGGGGCCGACTGCGAGTGCCGTGATGGGCGATGTGGTGGATATTGCGCGCGGGGTGCGGATGCCGGTGTTTGGGGTGCCTGCGACAGCGCTGGTGGTGCCTGTGGCCGCGACGGTGGCCGCGGCATCGGCCTGGTATTTGCGGATGGTTTTGGTGGACAAACCCGGCGCGCTGGCCAAGGTGGCGACCGCGCTGGGGGAGGCCGGGATTTCCATTGACCGGATGCGGCAATATGGCCATTCGGACGCGCAGGCCCCGGTGCTGATCGTCACCCACAAGGCAACACGTGATGATGTAAAGGATGCGCTGGCGCGGTTTGGTGGCACTGGCGTTTTGGTGGGCGCGCCTGTGGCCTTGCGGATCGAGGATGTTTGAAGCTTAGTTTTCACCTGTTAGCGCTGTCACACTTGCGATGGGTGGCGCGGGCGCGGTAAGGCGCGAGCATAATCATTTGAAGGGGAGCGCCGCGATGGCCGATGCACAGGAATTTCAGGATCGTTTGCTGTCGCTGGGTCTTGCCCGGGTGTCAGAGGCGGCGGCGCTGGCCTCGGCCAAGTTGGTGGGGCGCGGCGACGAGAAAGCAGCTGACCAGGCGGCGGTCAATGCGATGCGCGACCAGTTGAACCTGCTGGATATTGCCGGTGTCGTGGTGATTGGCGAGGGCGAGCGCGACGAGGCCCCAATGCTGTTTATCGGCGAGGAGGTCGGCACCGGAAACGGGCCTGCGGTGGACATCGCCCTTGACCCGTTGGAAGGCACCACGCTGACAGCCAAGGATATGCCCAATGCGCTGACGGTGATTGCGATGGCTCCGCGCGGCACGCTGCTGCATGCGCCCGATGTCTATATGGAAAAGCTGGCGATCGGTCCGGGGTTTGCGGTGGACACCGTGACGCTGGAGATGAGCCCCGCCGAGCGGGTGCATGCGCTGGCGGCGGCCAAGGGGTGCAAGGCGGTGGATATTACGGTTTGCGTGCTGGAACGGCCGCGCCACGAGGCGATGATTGAGGCCTTGCGCAGCACGGGGGCGGCCATCCGGCTGATCACGGACGGTGATGTGGCAGGCGTCATTCACTGTGCGGAGGCCGAGATTACCGGGATTGACATGTATATGGGGTCGGGCGGCGCACCTGAAGGGGTGCTCGCGGCGTCGGCGCTGAAATGCATGGGAGGGCAAATTTATGGCCGCCTGCTGTTTCGCAATGATGATGAGCGGGGGCGCGCGGCAAAGGCGGGGATCACCAACCTGAACCGGATCTATACCCGCGATGAAATGGTGACGGCGGATGTGATTTTTGCGGCAACGGGAGTGACCACCGGTTCCATTCTTGCAGGTATCAAAAGCGAGCCGGGCTGGGTGACGACCGAGACGCTATTGATGCGGTCCAAGACCGGATCGGTGCGGCGGATGACCTACCGCAGCCCGGCGCGCTAGGGATTTCAAGCCTTTTCCAGCTTGCCGGACCCGCGCTTGTTGAAAGCGCGGGTTTTTAGGTATTTAAGCCAAGATGAAATGTGGGGGGGGCGGGGTAGGATGAGCGAGCGCGCATTTTTGGGAGTGGAGGCTTCGGCCACCGGCCGGCGCTGGGTTGGTCCTTCGATGGAGGAAGCGCGGCTGGCCGAGGCAATGATGCAAAGCACGGGGCTGCCGCAAGCGCTGTGCGTGACGCTGGTGCGGCGCGGGGTGACGCCGGAGGGGGTGGCGGGCTTTATGGCGCCTGCCTTGCGCGATTTGCTGCCTGATCCGCTGAGCTTGCGCGATATGGACCGGGCGACCAAGCGGTTTTTGGGAGCGCTGACGGCGCGTCAGAGGATTGCGGTTTTTGCCGATTATGATGTGGACGGGGGCGCATCCGCAGCACTGTTGCTGGTGTGGTTGCGGGCCATGGGGCATCGTGCCACGCTGTATATTCCCGACCGGATTGATGAGGGGTACGGGCCCAACGTGCCTGCGATGGAGGGGCTCGCGCGGGATCACGACCTGATCGTTTGCGTGGATTGCGGCACGCTGAGCCATGAGCCGATTGCAGCGGCGAAAGGCGCGGATGTGATTGTGCTGGACCACCATCTGGGGGCGGAAACCTTGCCACCCGCGCATGCCGTGGTTAACCCGAACCGGCAAGATGAGGATGGCGCGCTGGCGCATCTGTGCGCGGCCTCGGTGGTGTTTTTGATGCTGGTGGAGGCAAACCGGCAGTTGCGAGCGACCGGCGTGACAGGGCCGGATCTGATGGCAATGCTGGATTTGGTCGCACTCGCCACCGTGGCGGATGTGGCCCCGTTGATCGGGGTGAACCGGGCCTTGGTGCGGCAAGGTTTGATCGTGATGGCGCGGCGCGAACGGATTGGCTTGCGCGCGCTGGCCGATGTGGCGCGGATGGACCAGGCACCCAACACCTATGCCTTAGGGTTTTTGCTGGGGCCGCGGG
>Ga0105051_10006553_pt1 | contig 12480 bp, 10 predicted proteins | sample FRY02_FD_78383 | JGI IMG/M metagenome (GOLD analysis project Ga0105051, IMG submission 78383) | Freshwater microbial communities from Lake Fryxell liftoff mats and glacier meltwater in Antarctica - FRY-02 (megahit assembly) | ecosystem: Environmental > Aquatic > Freshwater > Ice > Glacier...
CCCATCATATGCTCGCTCATATAACTTTCAACTGAGGAAGAAAAAACATGTCTATTAATATAGTTTTTGGCGCGGCATTTTTCCTTAACTTAATGGCAGTGGCTATCCTAGTCCAAGGTTAATTATTACCGATAAGCTTAAAAGCTACATAAAACCAATCAGGCAAATGTGCCCAGACACTGAGCATCGTTCTCATATAGGCCTAAATAATCGTGTTGAGAATTCCCACCAACCCATTCGTAGGAAGGAGAAATAATTGTAGGAATAAAACACCCTATTTGCAACAGATACATTTAAAGTAATAGACCAATACGGCATTTATGGAGAAAAGTTTATAGAAAATAAAACCTTGAACCACCTTATGGCGGCTCAGAAGATATGATTATATCACCAATTATAGTTTAGTTGTAAGGTCGTCTTTTCTTGACAATCCTATGTATTTAGGCAGAATAGTGCTAAATTTAATTTCTAATTATAAAAATTATGACACAAGAAATTGTTAATGTGATTTGCATGAAGTGGGGCACAAAATATACAGCTACTGATGTGAATATTTTACATTCTATGGTAAGCCGACACTTAACAACTCCACACAGATTTGTCTGCCTTACGGACGATCGGAGTGGTATTAATCAAGATATAGAATGCTTCGATATGCCATTAATTGAAGTGCCAAAAGAAAAAGATGTATCTCCTTGGCGTAAGCTTGGTATGTTCTCGAAAGAAATTGGTGATTTGCAGGGCAAGGCTATGTTTTTAGATTTAGACATAGTGATTGTTGATAATATAGATTGCTTTTTTACCTTCTCAGATAAATTTACTATCATTGAAAATTGGACCCAGAAAGGACGTGGCATAGGTAATTCATCCGTATATTGTTTTAATATAGGGCAACATAATGATGTGCTTGATTATTACAATCAAAATACAGTGGAAGTAACAAATCAATATAGTAATGAGCAGATTTATCTATCTTTAAAAATTGGTGATATTGATTATTGGCCCGATAGTTGGTGCAAATCTTTTAAAAGACATTGTATGCCAAGTTATATTATTCGTTATTTTAAAACACCAATTAAGCCTCAGGATGTTAAAATCGTAGTTTTCCATGGTAATCCTAAACCAGAGGACGCTGCAAAAGGCGGTTTTTTTGGTAGTGTTTGGAAATATATTCGCCCTACGAAATGGATCCAAGATAATTGGTGCTAGAGGGTAGCGAAGCAACGCCAAATGTCAGCGACGTTGCTAATATTTGCTTATTTATAGCAATTAAAAATCCCGCGCCATGATGGCTTTTCAAAGGAGTCTATTCCTTCTGATGTTTTTAAAAATGCTGTAATTTTAACTGTAATAGGCAGAACAATTATTTCATAAACAATTTTTATTACAGTCATAGTTAATATTATTGAGAGTATCTGTTTTAATGGCAATAATCCTATAAAAGCGATATTTACAAAAATTATGCTTTCGACAGCGGCTCCAACGCAGGTGCTGAGAATAGCACGTATAGCAAAATTACGTCCTTCTAGTAGAATTTTCAGAGTAGACATAGTAAATGAATTTAGTAGCTCGCCAATGAAATAGCTACTAAAAGAGGCTATAAATATCCTAGGTGTTAGAGAAAAAATATTAGAAAAAGATTCGTGATTGCTCCAATGCTCAGCTGGTGGGAGCAATACTACTATCCATAATATTACATTAACAAACAGGCTACAAAACAGTGCTATTAAAATGACACGTCTGCTTGCGGTGAATCCATAGACTTCGGTCAATATATCATTTAGTACATATAACAGAGGAAAAATTATTATTCCACCTGGCAGCGTGAAAGAGTATATCTGCCATAGTTTTGTCGCTGCTAAATTTGATGTGATTAGACATATAACAAAAGTAATAGCTATGGCATTAAAATATTTAAAATCCCTGCTATTTTTTATTTGAGACATCGTCACCTCCGGTTAATTAATCATAAGTTATTTAAACCTAAGATTAATCATAACACCGGACGGGTCTTGTGTATACATATTCCCAAATTCTTTTCCACCCATGTGTATGAGAAATATCTTCGTATATTTTTTGTTTCACGCAGTTAGAAGAAGATTTTTGTACAAACTTATCTGCAATAAATGGTGGTATAACAGTGTCTTTTCCGCCAGATATATGCAATTGTGGGATGTTTTTTACCTGCTCCGTATATTCAATTGGATTCAAGGATCCAATCATTGGAGTTACGTTATGCAGTGTTGTAAATGCAACATGATCTAGATTGGCTGCAATAGTTGTTATATCTTTCACCATATAATTTCTGGCTGCAATAAGTACAGCTATTCCTCCTCCACCAGAAAAACCTATGAGACTAAATTTGTGCTGATTATTAACCTTATTGATTACATCATTGATTGCTTGCACACTGTCATCTGACATTCTTTTGTCAGTCCAATATTGCATTTTACATTTCGGATTTAATTCCATTGGCGTATATTGGCAAGGTCGTGCTACATATACGATATTAGGACGGTCATCCATAGCCGCAAGGTTAATGAACATTTGTCTTCTTGGAGTTGGATTACGTGATACTTTATATTTTCCAGCAAACGCCGCGCCGTCGCCTTCTATGTAAAACACATATGGTTTATGCTTATTACTGACTTTTTGGTAAGTAGTAATCCAAAAATCACCACCTTTAACTAATATTTTTTCAAATCCATACATGTCACCTATTGCCCCAGGCTCGTGGCCATAGGTTAAGGTTTTACATGAGGATAATAAAGCTGTTGAAAGCAATAAAAGGAGAAGTTTAGAAAGGTATTTCATCATCTAAATCACTATTATTAAAAGTTGGGGCATTTTGCTGACGTCCATCATCGGATTGATTCATAGGTGCATCGCCTCTAGAATCTAATAATATCAAGCTTGAATTGAAGTTTTGTAGTACCACTTCAGTAGTGTAGCGTTCTTGGTTTTCGTTATCAACCCATTTTCTTGTTTGTAGTTGACCTTCTATATATAGTTTTGTACCTTTTTTAACGTAACTTTTAATAACGCGTACTAACCCTTCGCTGAATACCACTATGCGGTGCCATTCGGTCTTTTCTTTTCTTTCGCCGGTGGCTTTATCTTTCCAGCTCTCACCAGTAGCAATACTAAAAGTAGCTATTTCTTTACCATCATTAGTGCTTCTGATTTCTGGATCACGACCTAAATTACCAATCAGTACAACTTTGTTTAAACTTCCTGCCATTACACAAAACTCTTATAATTATAATCTATAGAATTAAGTATAAATCTATATCACAGATTGTCACAGCATCAAACAAAAATATAATGAATTTTGTTATTGCAATAGCTGGTTGGTCCAGCCTATAATGTTAATCAACATTTTGAAAGTCAATATCAGTTTAAGGTTTATGCAAGAATATATAAAGGTTCGTGGTGCTAAGGAACATAATCTTAAGGATGTAAATGTTGACATACCTAGAAATAAATTTGTTGTTATTACAGGGCTTAGCGGATCTGGCAAATCTTCTTTAGCTTTTGATACTATATACGCAGAAGGTCAGCGTAGATATGTAGAAAGTTTATCTTCCTATGCAAGGCAGTTTTTACATTTACAAAATAAACCAAATGTAGAATCTATTTCTGGTTTGTCGCCAGCGATTGCTATTGATCAAAAAACAACTTCTAAGAATCCACGTTCAACTGTTGGTACTATTACTGAAATTTATGATTATTTGAGACTGCTTTATGCAAGGGTTGGTATACCATATTCACCAGCGACAGGATTGCCTATTAAAAGTCAGTCAGTTTCAGAAATGGTTGATATAGTATCAGGTCTTGCAGAAGGTACAAAAATTTATGTATTAGCGCCAATATCTCGTGGGCAAAAAGGTGAATTTCGCAGAGAAATAGCTAATTTAAGAAAACATGGATATCAACGCTTATTCTTAGACGGGGAATTATACGAATTAGATGAAATTCCAAAAATTGATAAAAATAAAAGACATAATATTGAAGTAATTGTAGATCGTTTTATGGTCTCAAATTCTTTAGGAAATAGGGTGGCGGAAAGTCTAGAGGCTTCATTGCAATTAGGCGAAGGTATAACATACATAGATATAGTTGATTTACCAGAGAAGCATGGATCTGATTATAAAAAAGACCAACGAATAACTTTTTCCGAGAAATATTCTTGTCCAGAATCTGGATTTCAATTGGAAGAAATAGAGCCAAGAATATTTTCTTTTAATAGCCCATTCGGAGCATGTCCAGCTTGTGAAGGTATTGGTAAAGAAGCATTTTTTGATAAGCAGTTAATCGTACCAGACGAGACTATCAGTATTAAAGATGGTGCGATTGTTCCTTGGAGTACCTCGTCATCGAAATTTTTTACAGATACCTTGGAATCTTTGGCTAGACATTATGGATTTAAAATAACAACGCCATTCTCAGAGTTATCGGAAGAGTCAAGGCAAGTATTATTTTATGGTTCGGGTGAGGAAACTATAAAGTTTAAATATCACGATGATCGTAAAGAAGAAATTATAGAACAATCTTTTGCTGGTATTATTCCAAGCCTTGAAGAGAAATATCGCAAAATGGATACTGCTTGGATGAAGGAAGAGCTTGGTAAATTTAAATCTAAACATAATTGTTCATCATGCTCTGGTTATAGATTAAAAAAAGAATCTTTATGTATAAAAATCGACGATTTACATATCGGTAAAATTTCAGAGAAGACGATTTTTGAAGCTCAGCAATGGTTTGAAACTATTAATAGTAAGCTTGATAAAAAAAGACAATTAATTGCCAAGAGAGTGATTAAGGAAATCCAAGAGCGTTTGAAGTTTTTAAATAATGTTGGGCTTGAATATTTAAGCCTTTCGCGTGAATCAGGAACTTTATCTGGTGGGGAAAGTCAGCGTATTCGTTTGGCTTCACAAATTGGTTGCGGATTAAGTGGTGTTTTGTATGTACTTGATGAGCCATCAATTGGCTTGCACCAACGTGATAATTCGCGTCTTATAGAAACACTTAAGAATCTACGAGACTTAGGGAATACAGTAATAGTTGTCGAACATGATGATGAAACAATGCTGGCTTCAGAACATATTATTGATGTTGGACCTGGCGCAGGGATACATGGTGGTAGAATTATTGCAGAAGGTACTCCTGCTGAAATTAAGCAATCAGTAGATAGCATAACTGGACAATATCTTAGTGGCAGAAAATATATCCCAATGCCAGATAAAATTAGAACTGGTCATGAAGGAAAACAAATTGTTTTAATCGGAGCTAATGTTCATAATTTACAAAATATCTCAATTACTTTGCAATTAGGTACATTTATTGCAATTACAGGCGTATCTGGCAGTGGTAAATCTAGTTTAATTATCAATACTTTTTATAAGGCTGCACTAAAGTTTTTGGAGCCAAAATCAAAAGTATATCCTGGAGAATATGAGTCGATAAAAGGACTTGAACATATCGACAAGATTATTGATATTAATCAGTCACCTATTGGTAGAACTCCACGTTCAAATCCCGCTACTTATACCGGTGCATTTACACCAATCCGTGATTGGTTTACAGAGCTCCCAGAATCTAAAATAAGGGGCTATAAAGTAGGGCGTTTTTCTTTTAACGTTAAAGGTGGGCGTTGCGAGGCTTGCCAAGGTGACGGCTTGATTAAGATTGAAATGCACTTTTTACCAGACGTATATATAAATTGCGATGTATGTAATGGTCAGCGTTATAATCGTGAAACTCTTGAAGTAAAGTACAAAGGTAAAAATATAGCGGATGTACTTAGTATGACGGTAGATGATGCAACTGACTTTTTTGAAAAAGTTCCACTTATCTATGAAAAACTAGCTACGTTGAAAGAAGTTGGTCTTGGTTATATTAAAATTGGTCAATCAGCTACTACTTTGTCTGGAGGCGAGGCCCAGCGTGTTAAGCTTGCTAAAGAATTATCTAAGCGCTCTACAGGTAAAACCCTGTATATACTAGATGAGCCGACCACGGGCTTACATGTTGATGACATTAAAAAATTGCTGACGGTTTTACATAAATTAGTCAATAAAGGTAATAGCGTCGTGGTAATTGAACATAATATGGATGTCATTAAAACAGCTGATTATATAATTGATATTGGGCCAGAAGGTGGTGATAAAGGTGGTCTAGTAGTGGTGGAAGGAACGCCAGAAGTAATAGCTGCTTGTGAGGCAAGTCATACTGGTAGATATCTAAAAGAGTGTATTGCGCAAACGCAACAACATGCTAATAATATTAAATAAACTAACCTAACATAGGCTGGGTTTATAATGCAAAACCACGGTGCTTGTCCGCGTAGTACACCCCCGTTTCTGTGCCATAGTGTATTAATGTACAAAAACAAGGACATTGTGTTTATAAATGCGAAACCCTTTTGTAGTAATGACAAAATATGTTGAGTAATCTTTCAGGAATAATCTTTTAGTTGTTATATAAAATAATTCACGACGGCATGCCAGATGTTTATTCTGCTTGAGTAAAATAGATGCAGAAGTCACATCACATAGGCTCTTGTTACACCATTCCGTCTAAGATGTGTGTTAGCAATGTAGTATGCAGAATAGAGTTTTACTTAAAAAAGAAAGTTTGAATATATGCGTAAAGTCTATGGGGGTATAAATGCTATATGCTCTGATAGATAATTTATGTCTACGGTTGATGTTAACGAGGAAAGCATAAAAATATATTGAATAACAAGGAAAAGCGGGGGGTAAGAAAAGCTTGTGGCTCGGATAAAACGCTTGGGACTATTGGGCTTGTCCCGTAGAGTTTCACTTAACTAACTATCAACATATGAAATAACGGGGCAGAGAAATTTGACCAATTAGCGTTTATTTTTCTGCACCACCGTGTTTAAAAGTTGTCTTTCCTGTTAAAATACTTTCATCAAAGTTAAAAAACTCTACCATAAAATATTCATCTTCTGGAAGTTTTTTCTTAGGAAATATAGTGCTGTTATCGGAAGCGTAAGACTTAAATAGTCTGCCTGGAGCAATCACTGTTCTAGTGCCTACTGGTATTTTATTATGTAGAGCATGAGAAAAAATAACAGGATAAGTTAATGTACCAATAACCATGTTGATTTTCTTACCGGAATCAACGGAGTTATAGAGAATTTCACCGTCGCTTAATCTAGTTATCTTAGCATCATAAATTGCTTGGTTTGCGCATACAAGAGGGATGCGATAAGCTAGCTGATCATCAAATATTTTAACATCATCATTAATAAAATTTTCCGTCATAATGCTTTTTAGTAAGACATTAATTTTAAAGGAACTAATCTTGTCTTTGACTGTTTCTGGTATATATTTGTTGGTGATAGTTGCATGACGTGTTTGCCCTGTTTTCATTCCAACAATTACAGCGTCCATGCCTGGAGCTATCTTTCCTGAGCCAAGCGGGAAAGTTGCAGTTTTTTCTTCTAATACAACATTAGTACTGCTGAGTATTTTATATTGAACAGTAACGATTTGTCCACAAGACACAGGTCCTTTTTCGCCTTCGCCGAAAGTGCTAATTTTAAAGATTGAGGTTATAAAGGATTCACTGTTCATAGAAAAACCACCACCAGAACCAGCAACTGATTTGTTCATGGGTTGTAGCATACTCTCCATAAACATACGTCCTTCATCTGTTTTTAATACGTTAATTAGTACGCTAGATAAGGTTTTTTCAAAAAAACTACCAGATAATTCAGTTCCACCTTTTGGACTATCTTCGATTTTTTCAGATTCAGTCTGTGGTTTTAGATGTGCTGGCGGAGCAATTGACTTTAAATTTTGTTGAAAAATCATGTAAATAATGGCGCCTGTTATTATTAGGGTTAATATTTTTTGCATAATTAATTGCTAATATTCTATATTTTATATATTAGTAGAATGATAGCGAAAATAATACAAATATTCAAGAAATGAACGAGATTAAAACCAATAATCATTATCATGATGTGTTAATTATAGGGTCTGGTGGTTCTGGGCTGGCTGCAGCCATATTTGCAGCAAATAAAAAGCTAGACGTGGCGGTAGTTAGTAAGGTTCATCCTTTGAAGAGTCATACGGTGGCAGCCCAAGGAGGTATCAATGCTAGTTTGGGAAATGTTTCAAAGGATGATTGGCGTTGGCATGCATATGATACTATTAAAGCTTCAGATTGGCTAGCCGATCAGGACTCGGTAGAAGAAATGTGTAAAGAAGCTCCAAATATTATCAGTATGCTAGATCAGTTAGGTGTTGAATTTGATAAAAATACGGATGGAAAAATTTCTCAAAAAATTTATGGTGGGCAGAGTACTGATTTTGGTAGAGGTAATCTAGCACATCGCGCATGTTATTCTAAAGATAAAACTGGTCACTCTATCATGCATAAGCTGTATGTAGAGGCGAAAGATAAGAATGTATTATTCTATAATTATAATTTTGTTATAGACTTGCTTATGCAAGATGAACGCTGTTTCGGCTTAGTATGCCTGGACATAGAAAATGGTACATTAAATGTTATCAAAGCAGGAAACGTTATTATTGCAAGTGGTGGTTATAGTCAAATTTATACAACAGCAACATCTTCAGCTGTTTGCACTGGAGATGGTAATGGTTTAGCTGAGCGTGCCGGCGTGAGCCTACAAGATATGGAGTTTGTGCAATTTCATCCAACAGCTTTACATAAAGTCGGTGTATTAATTACTGAAGCAGCTAGATCGGCAGGTGGAAGATTGCTGAATTCTAAAGGTGAACATTTTATGCAAAAATATGCGCCTAAATTTGGGGAGCTAGCGGCGCGTGATGTTGTGGCACGAGCAATTGCTACAGAAATTAATGCCGGGCGTGGATGTGGAGGTAATAAAGATCATGTATTTTTAGATTTAACACATCTTGATTTGAATGATATAAAAGAAAATTTACCAATGGTGTTTGAAAATTGTTGGAAATTTGCAAGACTTGATCCAAGTGTTGATATGATTCCAGTCGCACCCGCCGCACACTATACAATGGGTGGGATACCCACGAATAGTAGTTGTCAGGTGGTTAAATATAATGAAAGTGAAGAAGTAGTGACTGGCTTGTATGCAATTGGTGAGGCGGCCTGTATTTCTGTGCACGGCGCTGGAAGATTAGGTTGTAATTCTTTATTAGATTTATTAGTTTTTGCTAAAAAGGCTGTAGATTCTTTAAGTGAAATTAATAACCAAAAACTTAATATTCCAGATAATGTAGTAAGTGAGTTTATGAGCGTTTTTATAGGTGAAGAAGTAGATATTGATGCTATGACTATTGAGCTTAAAGATATCATGAGTAAGTATGTAGGAGTGTTCCGTTCGGCTAAGGGGTTAACAATAGCTTTGCAAAAAATGAATGCTTTACAGAAGCGATATGAAAAGGCAACAATATCTGATAAGTCATTACAGTGGAATATAGAGTTGCAGCATTTTTTGGAATTAGGAAACATGTTGAGCTCAGCACTTATAGCTATCAAGTCCGCTGTGTGGCGTGAAGAAAGCCGTGGTGCACATTGGCGCTATGATTTCCCAGAAAATAACAGTAAATTTTTAGGACATACTATATGTAATAAAGATGCAGACAAAGAAATAAAAATACGACCTGTAAGGATAAGTGTTAATAATGTGGGTTTTTATCAACCAAATGGCAGAAACTATTAGTAGAATTTGCAGTAGACTATCTATGTAAGTTTTTATTTGTTACTATCATGTATAATTTCATTTTTATATTAATTATTATGAACCAACTAAAATTATTTATATTAGCTGTTAGTTTTTTTTATCTTTCAATTGCTTTCGCAGATGGGGATGATATTTATCTTAATAATTTGAATTATTGCAATGTAAGTAAAATAGAGATAAATGACTACGAGCCTCTTGAATTTGAGTCAACTAATAATTTACTAAGAAAAACAGGACAAGAAGAAATTTACTGTGGTGAAAAAATTATAGTACATGGAAGGGTGCTTGACCAAAATTGCGTACCTGTATCTGATGCAACGCTTTACGCGTGGCAAGTGAATTGTAGTGGAGAATACACTTATCAACCTTTGAAAACTTTAGTCGATAAGAAGCTAATAGATCTGGATAATAGCACAAGTTTTACTGGTAATGGTACTGCAACTACAAACAATAAGGGTGAATTTTATTTTATAACAGTATATCCGCCTGCAATGCATGGACTTACTTCCCATATTAACGTAAGGGTGGAGCATAATAGGCTCGGATCTTTGCAAACAAATTTAAAGCTAAAGGGCCAAAAGGTTAATAACCCCAAAGATAATCCTGAGTTAAATTCTATTTCTGGTATTGCTGCTGATAATGGCATAAGTATTTACGACTTTGAGATTGTTCTTCCAGGCTCTGGTTTAAAAAGTTATTGACACTCTTTACTACTTAAAGTAGGTATTAGTAATACACTTTAGAGGTCTTGTATTTGTTTATGACTAATAATTCTGATTTATCTAAGTTTATAGATACCCTTAATCAATCTGCTCAAACCAAGTTTGGGGTGGATGCTTCTACAATAAATATTGATTCTATAGAAAAAATAATAACTCCAGAGCAAATTAGAGATGAGATACCTACTCTCAATGAGTATGGGTATATGAAGATTGAATTGGATGAATTTGCTGCAGAGTTTATAGAGTATGCAGGGCAAGCATCATTGCCGTTGTTAGAGCTTGGCTCAGCTTATGGGTATACTGCTCATAAAATATTAGAGAAGGGTGCTAAATTAGTCGCTAATGATTTAAGCTATGAACATTTAGCAATATTGTTAAAAGGGGTCAAACCTCAATGTTTACAAAACCTTACTATCAAAGCCGGAGCATTTCCTGAAATAGATTTCCCTAACAACTCATTTGGCGCAGTGCTTACAAGTCGTATGATGCATTTTTTGAGTCCCCAAGAAGCAAGCGCTGGTTTTAGTAAAATTCATAATTGGTTGGTTCCGGGCGGAAAATTATTTTTTATTGTAATTACACCGTATCATTTTACGCTACGTGATAAATTTTTGCCTATTTATAACAAACGGGTTTTGGCAAATGAGTCATGGCCGGGAAGAGTGGAGCATAACAAGAAATTAGCTGGAGATTTAGCGCCAGATGTACCAGATTCGATTTTGGTATTTGACGTTGAAGAGCTTAAATTGCTATTACCCCAATATGGTTTTAAGGTTAATAAAATTAAGCGCTTTGACTATAAAATTAATGATAGTGATGGCAAGGGTCATGTCGGCCTTGTAGCCACAAAAATCTAGGTTTGCTTATCTTGACCCGGAATTGCGATAGATATTAATACGCCAAGCACTAGTAATCCAATAGTTACTACTAGAGGAATATAGGTTGGAATATGTATAAAATGCGCAACGAATATCTTGATACCAATTAAAATTAGGATAAGTGCTAATGAGTATTTTATATATTTAAAACGTTCTACAATATCAGCTAGTAAAAAGAATAGCGCTCGCAAGCCTAAAATTGCAAATATATTTGAAGTGTAAACTATATAAGTATCCTGAGTGACCGCGAAGATAGCTGGGATGCTATCAATAGCAAATACAACGTCCATAGTTTCAACAGTAATAAGCGCCATGAAGAGTGGAGTAAAAAATAATTTTTTGTTTTTAATAATAATAAATTTATTTCCAACTAGTTTAGGATGTATGTTGAGTTTGCTCTTGAGCAATTTATATATATACATATCTTTTATTTCTATAGATTCATGTTCAGCCATCATGAAGGTTTTAACACCGGTAGCGATTAGAATTGCTGCGAATATGAATAATACCCATTCAAAATTAGCTAGTAATGTAGCGCCAGCTGAGATCATTATAGCTCTTAGTATAATAACTCCTAATATTCCCCAAAATAGCACGCGATGTTGGTACTTTAGCGGTATTTGGAAAAAGCTAAAAATAATAGAAATAACAAATATGTTGTCTAATGACATGGCTTTTTCTAATAGAAAGCCCGTAAAGTATTCGCGAGTGCTCTGAGCACCAAGCTCGTAATAGATGTATAAACCAAATAGGCAGGCTATACTAATATAAAAGATGCTTAAGGCTAAGCTTTCTTTTAAACTAATAACCTTATCTTTTTTATTAAATAGCCCTAAGTCAAGTATAAGTAGGGTGATTATTACGGCAGAAAAAATTATCCAAGACACGTTAACCTAACAATTAAGATTCATATTTAATTAGTTAGTCAATCACATATTGAGAAGCTAGTTAAGTTAAATGTATGGCATGCCAGGTATGCAAAATAATATAAGTGTTTTTTAGCCATGAATTATTATAAAAAAAGAGCCTCATAATAAGGTGGACCCTATGTGTTGGACAGGATAGTAGCAAGATTAAGATATAATTTTCTATTGAAAAGCAGAATATTTATGCTGCAATTTGATTATATACTTCATAAGGCGTTTGTCCATCA
>Ga0105051_10006563_pt1 | contig 12456 bp, 7 predicted proteins | sample FRY02_FD_78383 | JGI IMG/M metagenome (GOLD analysis project Ga0105051, IMG submission 78383) | Freshwater microbial communities from Lake Fryxell liftoff mats and glacier meltwater in Antarctica - FRY-02 (megahit assembly) | ecosystem: Environmental > Aquatic > Freshwater > Ice > Glacier...
CCGGCAGATATTAAGAGCCATCAAAGCCTTATAATAAAAATTTATCATTCATCAGAATGTAAGAACCTCTTCTATTTTATGATTTAGTAAAATAATAAATGGAAAGTATGCTTGGGAGAGTTTCAAAATAAATGCTTTATGAAGGAAATAAATTCATATCAAGATAAGTAAATACAATATTTTAAAGCCCCATAACTTATCAAATCAAATTAATTCTTTGCATAAATCACCCAAACATTTGATGTTTTAAGTGTTGGAGTATTTTTTATGAAATTTTATAAAAAAAACTTTGTTTGATCCAAAAAATTCCATAAATAGAATTAAAAATGTAGAAATGGATTTTTCTTTTAAAGAATATAAATTTTTGTCATAAAAATGTACTATTTTCGATTTATTTCGGCCTAGACTTATTAAAAAAATGATTTAATATCATCTTTATGATAGATTATTAGCATAGGAGGCATTAAGACATCAATATTTTAATTAATTCGATAAATAAGCTTCAGATTATGTGATAAGTGCTCTAAGTAGTTCATCTAAGGATAAAATATTCTAAAAAATGCTATTTGAAATTTATGAAAGAAAAATATTCCTGTCGAATAGAAGAGCCAAGAACATACATTAAAAAAATCGTAAATTATTAGACCCCGTTAAGTTTAAAATATTTGTAGAATACATAATACTAAGCGATTGTTTCTTAATATTGAATGCACGATAAGCATATTAACTTACGTCCTAGGGATTTAAGAATAATGAGACCTTCTTGGGCCATTTCGAGAAATTGAATATACTTTTGAATTAGCAATTAGCGCTTTTCTATATAATAGTTAAAATAAATTAAATATCTAGTAAATAGATAATACAATGCAGAAGAAACGACTGCAAAAAAGAATACTTGTACTTAATAATTTAATAAAGCTAAGAATCAGCCTAACCCAGACCAAGATGGGGTCTAATCCTTGATTAAGCCTAGCCTTAATTTAGGACATATTTCTGACTAATTCTATTTTAATTAACTTACTATATATTTTATGAGACCAACCAACAACAAAGTCACACAATAAAGTGCATATACATTAACGTTGTCACTTGCTGCCAAGATCCTCTCAAGCCCTCTTAAACCCACCTTTTATACTCGATTAATGTACCTGCCCTACTATCATTCCACCTGAATTCTCAATTGTTGTACCTGCCCCTACTATCATTCCGCCTGAGATTATTATCCCTCGGCAGGCTGCTGTCCAGTCTGCTCATGTAGACCTTCTAAAGTTGTCTCTAGTTTTGCTACCTCTATTTTGACTGATTCTACCCTTTCCTTTAGTTCGATGCCCTGGTTCGACGATTTTTACCCTTCTGGGTTGATGCGCGGTTGTAGTACTCGTGCAGGTCGTCATTTTAGGGCCGGTCCAACAGTTTCCCCATCAGCACATTGTTTCTGTCCTGTTTGTTTATCGCCTTGTGGGGGTAGTCCGATTATGAGTAGTCTTACTCGTGTTAGTGGTAGCTGTCTCCGAATATCTACTCTGAGTCGAATTGCTTTAGGGCTGGTTTTGTTGGCGCTTTCGAATTTTGATTTATAGGAGGTCGCTCTTTGCTGGTTGGTATCATTCTTGCTGACCCTGCTGTGTGCACTTGTTGACGCATTTGAGGCTGATCGATGTTGCCGGTGACTTTAGTGTTAGACGGTTTTTTGGCTTATTTCTATTTTGATGAGTCTTTTTAGAAATGAACCTAAATCTGTTCTCCGAAGCTTTTTTTACTCATATGCTATTTTCTGGCTGACAAGTTCTGCACATCTCTTCTGGATTCAGTTTTTACATATAATTACTTAAATTATTTTTAATCTTGCATTAAGTTCCGATTGCTTGCCGCGGACTTTATAGCGGCATGCATAAACTCAGTTTCTTCCTTATCGGTTTAAAATGGAACTGACGGCATTTTACTCTTTCTATTTTCAAGAATCTGTGGAGTTATATTGTTGAATCTTCTTTTACCCTGAATATTCGAATCATTGTCGATACTTTAATGTTAAAAAGTTTTCTTATTGCCCTAATTTTAATATTCCCACTTTTTACTGGTTACTAAAGGATTTTTTTTATTGGAGGTTTTTCTCGTAAGCATCTAGTTTTAAAGATCTTTTACACTTCCCATGACTATATTTTTTGCAGCATTGGCTAATAACGAAGACTACGATTTTCTCTTCGAAGGGGATATGGAATTTTTAGAATTTTTATTCGAAGGCTTATCAACTTGATAACTGCTCAGCTTATTTATGTTTAAATGCAGAATTTACTTATTTTATGGTGGGATTTGTTTTTTCTTTTGTGAAAGGTTGCTCTGCTGTCTTCTCAGCTAATCGTTAAAAGTTTTTCTCATTTTTTAATGATCTGCTATATTTCTACCGCTGATTTCTTACTGTTATAACCCCTGATCCTTGACCAATACACTTTTATGCGTGTTTCTTCTAATATTGTAGTCTTCTGCATCACTTTGGGTGTTCTTTTTTTAGTATGCATTTGATATTCCGCCTGGTATGTCTTGACTTGAGTCAAATTATTACTCAATGTCTACTTGATCGAATTATTAATAATTCTGGATCTATTCAGAAAATTAATGAAGCTACTTACCCGCATTGGATTCGTCCAATATCAAATGAGGTTTTTTCTACTTTTGTTATTCTTACTGTAGAATTTTTTTTGTTTATTCTTACTTTCGAAGCTTTTATTTAATTTATTCTTACTATCTAAGCCTTTAAATGGTTTATTGTTTTTTAGCGAAAATAGGGTTTTTCTTGTCAACTATAAACCCTTGATCTTTTTGCTACTTTTTATATCCTTTGTTTGTCAAAACTTTGCTAGAATTGTTATTAAATTCGGTAATTTAATCTTCTTATTGGTTCAAAGATTAATCTTCAACCTCGTAAATGTAATTCTGGGTCTTTTCAAAAGGCGATACATCATCCTAAAAAGGCTCCAAATTAACTTTAGATTCCTAAACATTTGAATCATCAATCACCCGTATCTTCCCAGGTATTTTTGGAGGAGACTAAACAAAAGGCTGTTCCTGTTAGTTTCTCAACGGTAACGAGGCTTGTTTTGACGGTTTAACCTAAACAAGTCTATTTTTCTAGTATTAAACCTTTTGCTGAGTGTTAACACGTTTCTGAGGTTTCGCCTTCGTTTTCTAAGATTTTAAATTTTATTAGGCAGATTAGGACTCTTCTTATAAAGACTTTTATTGTATATACTTATTCATGTCTATGACAAAGTTCTGGTCTATTGCTCTATTGACAATTGTTCCTGCTAATAAAAGCTGATCATCATCCATTGACGTTCCCTCTTCTACTTGTTAGGTCATTCTCATCATTGTAAATTTGTCATCCTTCTAGGCTTTTGTTTATGGTTTTTATTTTTATTTCTCTAACTGGAGATCTGACTTAGACCTTTACAACTCTTTTTTCATGAGTTTTTACTTGAGTATTGATTCTCTTTCCTTAAGTTCGATCTCTTTTCTGACTTTTTCAAGTTACTTTTGCTTGATGTAAATCTTCTGCTATAATTCTTATTGATATGACTTTATTTACTCAGGAGGCAAATCAAATTATTACTATTTCGGTTGTGGGAGTTATTGCCTTGTGATTGTGTTTTTTTGATTAGATTGAGACCCTTTGGGAGGACTGCTTTATAATCCTTAGTCTTCTTAATCGATGAAAAATATATTATCAGTATTTTTTAATGTGTTGGAGTCGTTTTGAGATAGATCGTCTTCTATTTGTATATAATCAACCTTTTATTAGGTCTTTTGAATTGATATATCCTTCATATCGATAGTGTTTTGACCCGCCCACGATTTCTGATCTGGATTTTATTGGATGCTTCTATCATTAAGTAGAACCATATTTTGAACACCTTTTTAAGACTGAAGGAGAGAATACTGACCAGAATGGTCTACTTGATCAAATGATCTTTGAATCGATACATCCTTATATTTTTATTTAACATTATTAGAATACTGTACAGAAACTTATCGGTTTCTATTCTAATCAATCGTTCTTTGAATCGACCGATCTTCATAAGACACATCATTATATTTCTGGACACTAAAATCTACTTTTTTATGTTGATCGTAATCAATTGTGTTTTGAATCGACTTATCTTAATTCTAGAAAATAGTCGTAAACTTAGAATGATTATACATACTATCTACTTTTAGTGTTGAAAAGTCAATCTTATTAATGGTAGCATTCTTTTCATCCAGTATTTCATAAGCTTGAACTGAAACTTATTCAAATTATTTTTCAGCAATGTTTGTTAAACTGTCATATCCAGATTGAAGATCTTGTCTACTTTCATCAGAATCTTTGAACTTGAAGGCTTGATTACTGGCTAGTGTATGCTGTATTTTTGAGTAAAATCCTTGGCCCTCTTAGTTTTCCATGTCGTTGCCGTCAATCGATATTTTGGCATTAAACGAATCTTAGCCCCCAAAAACTTTTTTATTAAGCAAAATTCCTTCAGGAGTAAGATTTTCAAAATAATCCTTACCTTTCATAGCGTTAAAAAAGGCAATTACGATGTTCAGACCTGTTACAATAAGAACGTCTAAACTTGCATGGAAGAATTGACTTTTTGAATCAGGGATTTTAATGATGGTGATTACTGAAAATATTGCTGCCCCTGAATGAATTAAGGAGATAAAGGAAAAAATATTAAATATTCTAAACTTTCTGACCTAATCTAATTAAGCAGAGAAAACTCCAAATCCAAACAATCGGCAGAAGAGTATATTCTTAAATTTGTGTGACAATAGTACTGAAATAATACCTGCTAATCCGTTATATAATTTATTGAAAGCCGAAGAGTCTCTCCATTGACAAAATTTCTTATCATAACATAAGATTACAGACTGTACGATAGAGAAAATATTCAAAATGTACAATAAGCCCAAAGCTGCTAAAGCTACATACATTCCTATCGGATAGTCAGTAAAGAATTGATTGTAGTAAAGGTAAATATAAAATAGGAGAGCCCCAGTCTAAGTGATCCCAATTAATGAAAAAATTGCCCCTGGTAAGAAAGTCTTGTCACTTTGAAGTTTCGACATCAAGCATGCAATAAGTACAACGCTTGTGCCAATAGTAAACGGCACAGGGAACATGTTGCTGTTTCCAGACTAAAGCGTACTTGCAAGCACCTCCACACAGTGTGTCCCATTTGTCCGGTACCCGAATGGGCAAGAACTTAGGCAAGCACCATTCAGAAGACTGTAATCAGACACACAAATGTAGCACAGGTCATTGTCGAAACATTTGTGGCAGTTTATGGATGAGCATTTTGTGCATGCTCCATCTGTGATTACTGAATGTGTTTGCGGACATGTTGTGATACAGAAATTATTGTAGAGCAGGTAGCTTGAAGTGCAATTTGTGCAATTTGCTCGAGAGTTACAACTTGAGCATTCAGTTGGGCAGTCCTTGCATACACTTATATCGTTGAACATCTTTTGGGGGCACTCGCTGATGCATTAATTACTGTAAAGTATTCCAGTCAAGCAACTTAAGCAGGTACTTGTGGAATTAATGCAAGTTTTGCATGGTGTCGTACATGAAATACAGGTCTGAGTAAGAAGTTCTTTATAAAGTCCATCCCCACAATTTAGAAGACATCGATTCGTTGAGATAAGAAAGAAATAGCTTGGCTGGCAGCTGAGGCACTTTGTAGTTGCATCAACACACGTTTTACATGGAGATGTACACGGCTCACATATCTTATTGATACCAACAAACCCTGAAGGGCATGTACTGAGACAGTTCTTTCCCAAATACAAAAAGTAGGTATCACTGCAAGTCACACATGTCGTCAAAGTAAGGCATTTTTAGCAGGGTGTTTGACATTAAAGGCACCTGTTGGTCGTATCATCACTGTAGTAGAAATTAGGGCAGTCAATATCGCATCGATTCTCAATAAGGTAAAGTTATGGCGTTTAATTCGGTGCGCAGGAGCTACAGTTGCCTACGTTATCTGAGCATGTTCGACAGGGATAACTGCATAGTGTACAAATTTTGTTGATAGAGATGGTTCCCGCAGGACAGTTTGTCTGGCAGACGAAGCCATTAAGATTAAGTGTATTGCACGACATACAGTTGCTCTGGGTGATCGAGCATGTAGCACATTCGTTAATGCATGGCTGAGCAAATCCACTGATTGCTACGTAACCGACAGGAGCCTCAGTTAAGCACTGCCCGTTGAAGAAAACAAAACCTGTGTTGCATTTATCACAGACTATACTACTAACACAGTAATCACAATTAATGTTTAACGTGCTGCAAAGGGTACATGTCGAAGTGGTCTCGTAATAAAGATCAGGACATTGTGTAATACAGTTCTGGTTAAAGAAATACCTAAAGGAAGTAGTTGGGTCACATGATGTACAATTACTACCTATTTTCGAGCAAGTCTTACATTGAGTATCACATGCTCCACAGGTTAAAATCTAAGGTCGATACACCAACGGTTCCAGACATTCACTTATGCACCTACTGTTGTAAAGTATTAAAGTAGTATTGCAACTTGTACATGTATTTACAAGCGTTTGACATGTTAGGCAGTTAGTGTTGCATACTTCACAATTTCCTGTAACATCGTCAGGGACTGTGCTTCCTACAGGACAGGATTTTGAACAGCTATTGCTCCAAAAGTAATAAGTCGGGAGACATGTAAGGCAGAAAGTTAGGCTTGTGCAGGTTTGGCAGGGGGATGTGCATGTCACACATGTAGGTGGGGTTTTCGTCATATCGGGGTACATTTTTTGTTGGCATTGGTTTACGCAAACTTGAGATGTTAAGGACAGAACATCCAGGTACTTAAAAGCTGATGCAGTTTTACATGAGGTACAGAAAGTACTAGAGCTTTAGCAAGTTTAGCAGTTCGCATTACAGTCATCACAGACTTTCGTCACTAAATTCTAAAACTTGCCATCAGGACAGTTACTATAGCAACCATTTGTGTTTGCATCATATATAATCTTATCAGTGATCAAGATGTTTGAGTAGCAGCTCGTACAAGATGACTTATTAATTGAATCGCACTACATACAGGGTAAATTACAATTAACATCAAAAGCCAACTTATTGTCTGAATAATCCAGTTGAAAGTTATCTGCTGTAAATGAACTTAACAAAATATATTCGGTAGCGGTTGGTCGGCGGATGGTAGACTTGAAGCCCTGTATTTGGAAGGTGATCAGCCCGTTGGAAATAAAGTTTCCATCTACTTTCAAGGTGTTTGAAGACAGGGTGGTGCATACTCCGTTGAAATCTGCTACTTGAGAACATGATAGACTTGGGGAAATTATAAAATATGAGGGGATTGAAACTTGGATGTACTTAGGAGCTTAGAATGCAGGCTGAAAACTTATCGTTAAAGTAATCGCACTGTCCAAATGCAGGGGACTATAGCCACCTATTACTTGGTTGAAAGAACTTGGAACATTGTTCGGGATTTTATTCGATGTTTTACCCACTCCATACTTGAATTGCATTCCTGAGGTAAAAGTTTGAACATTAAAATCTCCAGGAGGTCGGTACGAAGTTGGATTTCTTACGTTTATTACCGAGACTACTATTGCTGTATCAGAAGGTATCACTCCACTACTTGGTAGTGTTATTCTGATTGTTGTAGAATTGAACAAACTGCATGCTATGTTAGGGTTAACTATCGGGGTAGTGATACCGCAAGTTGATGAAATGCTTGGTAAGATTTATGAGGGGAACTAAATTAGAATCACAGAGCTCAGTTACATTGAAGGAATCTGTTTAATATTGAACTGATAGTTTGTCAGATCGTTGTTTTTTGAACTGTCTCTTGTGTATGAGGTAGTTAGCGAAGTGGGTATTGTCATTTGAATTGATAGACTGCTCTCAATTTTGGCTATCAGGGTGGTGTCAGAAGTTGTTGCATAGGTGTAGATTTTGAACGACGAAACTGGACTTGTCGAGGTTGGGTTAGTTACTCCTGATATTTCCAAAGTTACATATGAACCAACTGCAAGAACGGCCGCCGCAAAAGGATTACTGAAGTGTATCATATACCCAGTAGGGTCCTCCAAAAGAAGCGAGCAAGTAGTAACAGACGTCGTCACCCCATTGATCCCTCTCCTGCAGCTAGTCGTCAAGATGCCCGTGTTGACCCCAACGGGTTTGGGGACAAACAACCTAACACTACCTCCCATGGGTATCTAATTCTCTAGAGTAAGTTTAACAGTATAGGCGACACTAGTATCTAGCACCTTATAGGAACTGGCCGCCACAACGACATTCGACGGGTCAATCATGGCCTCTGTCGACGTAAACCCACCGATGGACCCTATCGATACAAGCGAGGCTTAGGTCGTCTTGTAGAACGATCGTATCTAAAAGCCACCTGTTGTGGCAATTGACCCGGGGTTCATGATTCCGTTGTTTATGGCCACTGTGAAGGTCTGGATTCCGATTAGGGTGTTTGTTAGGCTTAGTTGCGTTAGTTAGATTGTTCGGGTTATGGGGTTTATGAGGCAGGTGGGGGTTGATACTATGTTTGATCCGGTGGGGCTTGTTATTGTTGCGCAGCTGGGGTTGGTTGTTATAATTTTAACTTCAGATGGGAATGTGATTCTTATTTTTCCTGATCCACCAATCGGATCATTCAAAGTTATTGAGAACGTATAAGTTGTAACCCTATTGACAATTGGACTTCCTCTTGAGGATAATGCACCTGTTATTGTCGTTGAGGGAATCGCCGTCAATATTTGGTAACCTACTTGCATTGGCCAACCGTTCCTTAAAATACTTATTTTGAAATTGCCTGTAGACTCAGTCGAGGGAGGAGCAGTGTAGACTCCTGCAGCAATGTTCATCGCGAAAGGAGCTGAGTAGTTCTTTATGCTTAGACTTTGATTCATGAAAAATCTTAAGATGTTATTTTAATAAGTAGCTGTTGTTGTTAAAGCACGAATTGTGGAAGAGAGAGTGGCAGAATTAAACGCGAATATTGATCCAGTTGGAAATTAAACTTCAAAATAATCACTGAGAGCGATTGCATCAATTGTTTCAAAAGAAAACCTTATGACATAGTTTGTGTTTACAGTCATCAAATTCACATTGCTGGTTGTCGTCGATATTGTAATTTTAGATGCCGGCATTTCATTGGGAACCAAATCAGTCACGTAGTCTTGACACCAGTTTATATTTCTAAACTGAGAATCCTTTACTTAAATTTTTATTAGGTCGGCAGCCCTATTTGTTGGGGGGGATAAAAAATTCCTTACTTCGAACATGAAAGACTCTCCTGCTATAATTGCTGTACTTAGCATGTTTGTAACTGAAATCTTATTTTGAGTTGGAGTTCCTGAGCAAACTAATGTCGATTTTACATTCTGGATTAGGAAAAAATTACCATCGATAAATTGTTGCATGACATCGAGCTGAAGATCGGTAGAAACAAAGAAGTCGAGGTGGTTCTTCCCTCCGACCAAAAACTTGAGGGAAATGTCACTTAAAGAATCGCATTCACTGGAATATTTGATTTAGCCGTAATTTAGAATACCATCGAACTGGTTCTATTAACAAACTTGGGTTTAAAGGTCATGTAGCACTTGGCAAACTTATCAGCTTCGAGCACAACCGAACTGCCAGACGAGTCTATGGGCTCAGCAAAATCCCCCCCAATATTCCCCACAAACGGCGTCGTAATCTGCGCAGGGGAGGGATTCCTCACATTCCCAATCGTTAATGTCAAATTATACACTACGGTCTGAGACGGAAACAATCCACTAATTATAACTATTCTCCCTGATAAGGTGTAGGGAGTGACGATGCTTGCCCCTGCATTCATAGATACGCTTAGGGTGAGGGTGTTGTCGATTGTATACATCGATGGGAAGGTAAGAGTAACGGATGAACCAGATGGTACGGGATTGGTTACTACGTTATTGGTTTAGGCGTTGTTGTTTATTGTCCTGTCATAGACTATTGTGTATGTAGTTACCGTATCAATAATGTAAGAATTAGAGTTAACAGCCAACTCTCTGAAATTAAAACTATTCGCGCATGCAATAAGGGCACTAACTAAAATAAAGAATTGTAGAGCATTGGTTGATTTTTTATGTTTACTTCGAAACATGCCAGTTTTAAAGCTGTTATTTACACCTGAAGGCAGCATGTTTAAATTTTTAAATCGTTTTTGTTATGTTTTATAATTTTAATTTTCATCTTCTGATCCTATAACTAATAAAAGCTATTGTGATTTAAATGATAATGACTTTTTAAGAAGGTTAATATTTCTTATTTAATTCAATATTAAGAATTTTCATTTAGCAATTCGAATGAATGATTTAATCATGTCTTAGAGTGATAAAAATGCCAATAATAATAGAATAAAAATGTTCCTAGCTTAGGGACCGACACGAGTCCATCTTAGACACAAACCGATACAGTCTAATATATTGGCCGCTGTCATTATTCGACCCTGCTAATCCCATCCCTTCGCCTATCATCTCCTATCAACCAGATAGATATCCTTCTTGGACGCATAGACCCTGGTCCTGTCCCCATACTGGTTCCTAAGAGGAGTAATCGCATGATTGTCACTTACTCTGGTAAAGAGGGTATTGCCCATTTTGGCGCTTTAGACATTCCCTAACTTTCTAAACTAATTCTGATGACAATCCAGTCTCTACAGGTCCAGTAACATTTTTCTTTTCAGCTCGTTGTGGCTGATGTAGGGTGATTTCGCAGCAGAGGAGTGGTTTTAACTGTTCGGGTCAGCCGTGTATCGTGATCGATTGAAAGGGGTCTGGGAAGTTGTGTGGAGGGCATAGTTTTATTGTAATGGATGACTGTATAGGCTGTTGAAACTTCTGTTGTTTATCTGTAGAGGGCGGCTTTAGCTTAGGAAATTGCTTGTGGTTCCGTTCGATCGGTTCTGTTCGTAATTGCTTCGGTTTTTTGTAGATTTATTTGCTCGGTTTTATTAGAGCTATTTTGCGTATCCTTGGTATTTTGACTTTATTGCCGATATTTTAGACTATAAATCCTTGTTTAGATCCTCATATTCTCTGTAGTTTTGCAATAAGTTTGGGCTCTTTCTGCATTAGGCTACGTTTTATGTCACTCTTGTAGCGTATAATTTTTGGGGTAACAAAGATCTATCCTATTTTATTTGTTCTTTGTTTTAAACAAATGTTTTGTTTATACGTCCATAATCGGCATTTGAACTGAAAAACTTTCCTCTTTGAAAATTATCATCAATATCGCCTTTTCTAATACCCGAACTTCTGAAATTCTGAGAAAATTATTAAGCCTTTATTTCGTTGATCTTTTTTGAAGAGAAATATGTTTTTCTGTCTTGTTACCTTTATTGATCGATTTAAAATCTTTTACGGAAAGGATCAGGAGATTTACATCTTTAATTAACCTATTGAAGATTGTTTTAGAATAATTAGCGATTTTTAATACTTGAATGAGATCTGTTAAACTTTAATTCGTTTTAATATGAGTTTTTTTCTAAGAAAGACTTTTAAAAATGTTGTAACTGTCTCATAAAACCTCTATTTGGATTCATCTATATGTTAAAAACTAATTACTATTTTTCTTTTCCTTTTGACAATGTCGAAAGCATCCTTAAAAGACAATCCTTCTTATTTCATGAGATAGGCCAATACTAAGCTAACAGACCTAGAAATCCCTGCCATACAATGAACCAATACATTAGTTTATTAGAGTGTTTTCTTAATAAAACTAATCGCCTGCGAAAAGTGATCACTGATATCATAGAGTTCATGATCCTAGCCAGGTATATAAAGGTAATGCGGCACATGATTATTCGGATGTTTTATATGTATACCTTTACATGCAGTAAGCAAAGCCCCTATTTTGAGTCCTTTATTAATAAAAATGTACTTTTGAGAGTCTCAGGATTCTAAGCAGCCTAAAGGTTACCCACATAGATTGACCCTTTACTGATCTTAGATTAATACACTAACTCGATGTCTTCTTCATAGACATCATGGGGTGGTCTAATTTTGTAGCCGGGATGACTCAGGTTTTTATTCTTTAGCTTGCTACTTAAAGTTTACAATTATCTGGGCACTTTAGAGACGATGTTTCGTCCGTAGTCTTTATTGTCGTATCTTTGATTGCCCTTGTATGGAAAATCAAGATGGTTGTTTATGAAAAATGAATTTGCGCTGGGCTTCACATGAGAAGGATAGTAAAACATTTATCGACCGGACTGGTACAATTGAGATTGGTGCATATGTTAGATTATTTCTGCAAGGAGGGTAAAAAACTGCTTGAGTTATTAGAAATGTTTATAATTTTTATTAATAAAGTATTTATTTATTGTAAATATTATGACTCATTAAATTTTTTATATGTGAAAGCTTTATTTATTCTTATTATTTTATAAGTTGATTTAATTA
>Ga0105051_10006576_pt1 | contig 12438 bp, 12 predicted proteins | sample FRY02_FD_78383 | JGI IMG/M metagenome (GOLD analysis project Ga0105051, IMG submission 78383) | Freshwater microbial communities from Lake Fryxell liftoff mats and glacier meltwater in Antarctica - FRY-02 (megahit assembly) | ecosystem: Environmental > Aquatic > Freshwater > Ice > Glacier...
AAGTGAGAGTTCAGTTAGAAACTCGTGTTATGCGATTTACTACGTAGTAAATTTACATCAAATTTACTATATTATTTTATCAATATTATTATAACACATGAAATTAGACGCAAACGTCATGAAAGATGCAATTATGCAACTCATCAAGGACTATAAATTTAACCCTGTGCAGGTCATGGACATGGTCAAACTCGGTATCAAAACAGCTGTCAAAAAAGACGGTATCGTCGAAGATCGCAAAGCAGTACTCCAAGTCAAGATTGAAGCTGACGGTGGTATCAAGATATTTAGAGAGTACACTGTTGTAGCAGATGACGAAATCGAAGAAGAAGATAGAGACCTCACGGTAGCACAAGCTCAAGAATTTACTGATAAACCTGAAATCTGACAGAAAATCTATACTGATATTACACCTGAGGAGATTATCTTTACTCGTATTGGTGCTCAGGCTGCAGCTCAGACGATCAAACAACAGATCAAAGCACTCGAAAAAGAGCGTTTCTATGATAAGTTCCAAGACAAGCAAGGTGAACTCCTCAAAGCTAAGGTCCTCAGAGCAGTAGGAGATACGGTGATCTTAGATATTGATGGTACGAGTGTAGTACTGTTACCAGAAGGTCAGATCCGTGGTAAGATGTACGGTACAGGAGAAGAAATCTTTGTCCTCCTACGTAAGATCGACAAAGATATCAACGGTGTACTACTCGACATCACACAAGCATCCACTGACTTCATTGAATCACTATTACAAAAAATCATCCCAGAACTCCAAGAAGGAAGAGTGTATATCGACAAGATCGTACGTATCCCAGGCAAGAGAACCAAGGTTGTCGTAGGTAGTAATGAAGACAATATTGATCCAGTAGGAGTATTTGTCGGGCAGAAAGGTAGTAGAATTATCACTATCCTCACGCTGCTTGATGGTGAGAAGATGGACTTCATCGAGTTTGATGGAGATAATGATGCCAAATTTGTAGCTGATGCACTCAAGCCAGCTCGTATCACTTCAGTAGAGATCGACGGAGGCAAGGCATATGTAACCCTTCCAGAAGATCAGAAATCACTCGCCATCGGTAAGTGAGCAAGTAATATTAGACTTGCAGGTGAATTGACTGGATATCAGATTGAACTTAAATAATATCAATCCCGAGTAATCGAGATTTCTTTTAACTAAAAAAAACATAAACTATGATAATATGAGTAGACATGGATGAAGTGTTGAGTCAAACATTGGAGTCAGTATTAGATCATCATGAAAAAATTAATAACAAAAAAATTACAGTAGACCAAATCACCGACTATTATTGGTGGCAAATAGCATGACTAAGTACATCTTTTGAAGAAGCAATAGCTGTCATGGATGTAGTATTACTAGATAGACACGCAGACATCATTCCAGTAGACTGATCACAACAAGCTCTCACCACGCTGAAAGTTGCATGACACACACTAGTAGTTATCACAGCTCGCCCTAAGCAATTTTATGAGTCTACGATGCTATGGATTCAGACTCATTTTGCAGATATATTTGATGAGGTGTATTTTGCAGCATATCATAGCGCTGATGCAATACCCAAATATCAGATCTGTCATAACCTGTGAGTAGAAGTCATGATCGAAGACAATCATCATTATGCACTTGACCTCATTGCGCATAACATCCCTACAATATTACTTAACAGACCCTGGAATACTAGCTATGGAGATCCCAAGATCTGACTCTCTCGTGTAGATCATCGAGACGAAATACCACAGATAATCAGTGATCAATCGAAATAATATAATTATTTGTTATTCGTATATTCACCATGACCAACTCTAACCAAATCCAAAAAATCGCTTGTAGAGGAATTATCATAGACCAGGGCCAGATTTTGACAGTAAAACTCAAACCTACTGATGATTTCTACTGTCTTCCATGAGGCAAACTTGATATGATGGAAACACTGGAAGACTGTATCGTAAGAGAAATCCATGAAGAACTTAATATCTTACCCATAGTAGGTCCAATGTTATTTGTCAATCAATGATTACTGAAAAAATACAATATTCATATGATTGAGTTTTTTTATATAATTACCAATGGGTGAGATTTCCGTCATGTGGATCTTACTAATACTAGTCATGGCTTTGAGATTTATGAGGTCCACTGGCTTGACCTTGGTAATACCACAACTAATCTACTGCCATCATTTGTGCTCGAGCATCTACAAGGTAAAACAATAGAGCAAATGATGGATATGTGAACTCAGTCAGTGGTTTCTCACTAGAAATATTACCAAACATCGCTATAGTCAGTATATGAAAATCACGATTATCACACTATTTCCAGAGCTGTTTGATGGATTTTTACATGCAAGCAAGATGGACAGAGCAATTACTGATGATTTTATTACGGTGGATTTTATCAATCCCAGAGATTTCTGTACTGACCGTCACCAGCAGGTGGATGATGAGATTTATGGTGGCAATACATGACTCCTTATCAAGGCACAGCCAGTAATCGAAGCAGTGGAGAAAGCTATTATACAGAGCTCAAAGAAGCTGAAAAAGGCTGAAAAAGGCTGAAACTTTGCCATCATCTATCCATCACCAAGTCAAACCACCTTTACACAGCGTGAAGCTACTCAGCGGTGACAAGACTATGATCATCTGATCTTCGTATGCTGACGTTATGAGGGTATTGATCACAGGTTTGATCTATATATGCAAGACAGATATGGCGATCAGTTCAAGCGTATCTCGCTATGACAGTTTGTGGTGTTTGGAGGTGAAGCTCCAAGCATGGTGATGATCGAGTCAGTAGTGAGACTACTACCAGGTGTGATAACACATTTTCCACACGAGGAGAGCTACGACGTAAGTCAGGATATCTCCAATCTCGAATACCCACAATACACCAGACCACAAGAAGTCTATGGATATGACGTGCCAGAAGTGTTACTTAGTGGTCATCACAAAAATATTCAGAAGTGGAATGTGGATATGTCAAAAGTAATAGGTGATAAGTCATAGGTTGAGGACTCGTCATTGCGAGGAACGGAATGAAATATAGTGACATGGCAATCCACTAAATAATATTTTTAAAAATTGACAACTTACTAGATTGCCACGTCATTTCGCTATGCTACATTCCTCGCAATGACGAGGAATTTGATTATACTCTCATCATGAAAATCTTAGTCTGACTCAGTGGATGAGTTGATAGTGCTGTGGCGGCACACTTGTTGATGAAGGAGGGTCACGAGATCGTGGCGGGGTTTATGCTCAATTATCTCGATGAAGACAATCCCAACTGTACTACCAAGCTGGATCTGGAGTCGTTTCACGCTGTACGCAAACACTTAGGTATTGAGGCATATGAGATCTTTGACTATCGTACAGAATACGAAGATAGAATACTCAACTATATCTACCAGTGATATCAGCAAGGCATCACACCCAATCCTGATGTATATTGTAACTCTCTGGTCAAGTTTGATCTGTTTCGTAAAGAAGCAATTGCGATGGGATTTGATGCGATAGCGACAGGACATTATGCGAGAATCACACAAACCCCCTCGGCTTTGCCGCATCCCCCTTCTCAGGGGGAATATTCCACCAAATGAGTTTATCATCTACTAAAATGAATAGACAACACCAAAGATCAATCATATTTTCTCTCACAGCTCGATCAGACACAACTCTCGCAAGCTATCTTCCCATTGTGAGGCATGGACAAAAGTGAAGTCAGAAAACTTGCTCATCATATATGACTACCCAATGCTGACCGTCCTGATAGTCAAGGCTTATGTTTTGTGGGTAATATATCTATGCAAGATTTCCTCATGGATAAAATTTGACCTAAGCCAGGAATCATCATTGATCTCGAGTGAAAGCAAGTAGGAGCACATAATGGAGCATATCTGTACACGATCGGTCAACGTCGTAATCTGTACTTACCGTTTCAATCTTATGTAGCAGATGTGAATGTAACTGATAATATCGTAACAGTAGCAAGAGTTTGACAAGAAAATGCACTATTAACTAAGCAGATTACCATGGTACATCCCCATCGGATATCTTGATCTGCTCCAGTGACTTGATCATATACTTGCAAGATTAGATATAGACAGGAAGCACAAAATTGTATGTTAGAATTGGTAGAGCATAGTTGAGAATTAGTAGATTGAGATAGTTATGAATTATGATCTATGACCTATAAACTAATTTTTGATGAGCCTATCATATGAGTTGCAAATGGACAAATTGTTGTCATCTATGATGGAGATGAAGTTGTTGGGAGTTGAGTAATACAAAAAAACTAATCACGATGACTAGTTGAGTTGCAAGACACAAAAATTAGTAGGACCACATCAAATACCAGAACAACAAGCATACCTACCTGGAGCACAAGGATTGTTATTTGTTGGACCAGTCTTTTCTGGTTGCCAAACTAATCGTGCTTTATTATAAACACGAGCACTACCATTACACTGAACATCAGCACTACCCCACCAATAAATATATTTCTCTCAAATACTACGCGTAGGCTGTGGATCTATAGGGATCGAACTCATATACTGAAGTAATAACGTATTGAATGCATCATTTCATCTTCAATCTGTTCAAGTAGAGCCATTATTTTATATATATCATGGTCGACATTTGCTGCCTCACGTCGCACCAATACATACTGCTTGAAAATATTGAGGATAATTACCTCCATTATCAGCAGCATACATTGCAAGAGCAGTAGATAGTGTATTTATATCTGCTCTGCGTGCAGCATCTCTTGCTGCTCATTGTGCTCCAGTTAGTCTTGGAACCAAAGCCACCGCCAGTATCCCTATAATCACAATGACTATTAGCAACTCAATGAGTGTAAACCCTGCACCATATTTTTTCATAATGTCGATTACTTGAAAAGATATAAAGATATTACGTCTGAGGCTGATCGATATATTGTTCGATATCCTGCGTAATATTATATAAGAACACTCACTTATCTGTCGCCGCCCAAAGCTGTGGCTGAGCTGCATCAGAGATAATCACACCCTTAACTCATAACGCACTATCAAATTTGAGTCTCATCACATACTCCAGCGTAAAGCTCGTAGTATTATTAGTATTAACCTTGCTAGGCGTAGAGTTAAACACGGTTAGAGACTGCTGTGGAGCGTCCCATAAGTAGACATATTTACTCGTATCATAGGAGATAACTGACATACCTGTTGCTGAATATGCGCCATCAATATTATCTCATCACTTGAGTGGGATGACCCTATCTTTTGGTGTGACACCATCTCTCCAAAACTGCACAAGCTGTTTAGTAGGAGCATTCCACATGATAAATGTCCCATCGATCGCCATGGAACTCAAACTCAAGCTTCCACCAGATCAGAAACTATAATTTTGTGGTTCCTTGAGATTACCAGGATTGTTGCTGATAGTTTGATATCTCACAATATGAGTGCCTCCAGCAGCAAGTTCTGGATTATTTGTCAATACGTAGAAGTTTGAACTAGCAAAAGTACCAATATCCGTGATCGGTGCTGGGAAGGTGGTATTAGTGCTTGTATTTTTAACTGATTCGATACCAGATTTAGTAATAAGATAGATCTGTCCCTTATCGTCATAACAGTATAGACCTACTCTACCAAACGAACTCGCACAACCCTGTAGTGGGTCAGACAAAGTATCTGTAGCATATCTAATTAGTGTGCCTTTGAGTTGATTATTGACTGATCAGACTAGTGATGCCTTAGTTCCACCGATATGAAATCCATCCTTACCAATATAAATACCCAAAATAGATCACAACGCACTCACATCACTATCGGTAAAATCAAGTACTTTTGTATCAAACTGACTTACCGTATTAATTCTAAATCACTTATAATATTCCTCTTGAAGAACCTTCTTAAGGTCTTGGATATCAAGTGGTGATTGATTGCTCTTTTCCAAGAGATCAATTTTATTTTTGATATCATTATAGGTACTAATCTTACTAGGAGACGTAGCTTCTAGTCTCTGGAACAATGCAATATCCTTCTTGATCGAATCCAGCGTGATGTCTACTACTTTACCTGACTCAGTCGTGACGGTAGTGTTACCATATTGTGCCCTATAGTTACTGATGATTGAGTAGACCAATCCTGCAATCACACAACCAAAAATTACCATACCTACTTGGTATTGGTTGAGCATAAGCCAGCTATTGAGTTTACTTTTGAGTTTGTGTGTCGACTGTGGCAGTGAAGACGATGGACGATCATTATGGATCAGTGTATGCATCTCAAACGCCGTAATACCATGTCATGCTCTCTGTTCTATCGTCTGAATTAGTAATTCCAAAAATGTATCATCAGTACTACCTACTACATCGCTCAGGTCTGCAAGATCACGGTCATCCACAATATCAGCAATATCGCTACCCACAACAACAATCTGATCTCCATCGGCAAGATCACCCTCCACAAAGTCAGAAAACAAACTAATCTTTACTCTCTTGCTTGTTTCGTTGAACAGGGAATAATAGATCTTACCCTGACGGATAATCATAAAGCTAACATCTCCAATCAGACTCGCGAGATATTCATGCTCATGAAATACCTCCACAACACCTCTAATGTCAAACGATGGAGTATCGCTTACCTTTTCGGCAAATACTGCAAGTTTAGAGTTGAGCTCCTGAAGGGCAAACTCGACATAGTTTTTGAACTTACGAAATGAGGTGTCACTCTTAGCAGACTCACTACTCAGATCAGTTACAAACTCCGTGATCAAATCTCTCTGATAATCCACAAACTTATCAGTCACAATAGCAATATTGGCTCTGATTCTAATATTATGTTCTCCGGTAACATCATAGGTGACTACCTGCTGATCGTGCAGATGTTGCTGAGTTTGACTGATAAGTTCCATACGGGCAATAATCAATATAAAGACAATTGTGCATTAGTTTATGGTTTTTGAGTAGGATTTCCACTAGATCACCAGTGACACAACATATATACTCATATTAACATTTGACATATAAAACATATATAGGTATAATAAAAAGTATTTTATCATATTCTTCATAATTTATACTATGTATCACCTAGATCAGTCAATAAATAAAAACATCAACACGAACAAAAAGCCAGAAACTAATCCAATATTATCCGAAAATCAATACTGATTAAAGCTTCTGAATTCACACGAAAAAAACAAGGAATCAATTGAAAAATATCTAGAAAACATCATCAAACCATGATGTATCGAACATCAAAAAATAGATCGAAAAAAACTTGAAGTAAACTGAAAACTAATATATCGTAATCTCGATAGCTATAAGTCTATAATAGCAGATCATATGAGCAAAAAGAATATCAGCGCACAAGAATTTACATCAATATATGAAGAACAATTTGCAACAAGAATTAAACAACGAAGTATAGATCAATGAGAAAGCGGTGATGAATATATCATATGATCAACGGAAAACAATCTTGTACCGTGAGTTGCCTACAAAAATTATAATAGAATTCTCTCGTCATCTAATGAAATGAATGAATTATTACAAGATCTATGTACTCGCTTTGGTTTTGATGCAGATCCTGAACAAGGAGAACCAACGCTTGCGCCAATTTTTGTAGCTATGATGCTTGGTATTGGACTACGATGAAGCATTGATAAAACGTGAAATGCCGCAAGAGTAGGAATAAATACATTTATAAGTTATAGAGGGTCGAATGAAGAATCTGATTCAGCATTAATAGTAACGATGTGAGATAGTAGTATTAATGAAGCAAAACTAAGTTGAAAAGCCTTTCCACATCTCAACTTTACACCATCTACTTAATCCCCTTAATACGAGTGAGATATGCTTGTTTTTCATCAATAGTTAGCTTGCTTGATTTGATAATAAGTTGCGTCTGAGACTGGATATACCTGGATACAAACTGCTGTATTTCTTGTAGCTGTCTATCACTACTCAACTGATCGATCGTGCGAGACCACCACAACAGTCACTCCTGCAACTGTGCATCACTATAGTCATGACCACCCGACAACTGTGATAGATCCAACGCAAGCTGGTACAAATCAGTTAGTGATATATGATCACGATAAGCACCATGTTGAGCAACACTTACCAAGAGTAGATTTATATCTTCTTCATATTTTGTGCTTGTATCATTGCTTGAGGTCTGACGATACTGTTGTTTGGAATTGCGATATCGCTGTTTGTAGTCGTTCATCAGTCAGTTTTCGTCCACGTTGACCAGTTGTGCTAGTTTACTCATATATCACACAAACACACTATAGTCTCCTATCGCAGTCAGAATGGTAAACATCTCATTGATCAGTTGCTTGGCTGCTACGGGATGATCGAGCGGATACGTGACCTGTAGCTGAACCACCAGTGCATCAAACCAATCCAACGGAGAAGTCAGAATTGCTTGTTTATCATCCATCGTAAGGTCTGTTGTATTAGCCAAATCATCAATATCCTTATGTGGTGCTGGGAGGCTAATAATCTTGGGATAGATACCCTGCTCCAGCAACAGCTTGACGCTTCTCATGCCAGCAGCTTGTCCTGCACTATCATTATCAAACATCGTCACAATATTATCTGTATGTCTAGTGAGTAGCTTGATATGATCCGAAGTTAGTGAAGTGCCACATGGCGCTACACCAATCGGTAAACCCAATCTATCCAACGCAATCACATCCATATATCCCTCGACAATGATTACTTGTTTGTGTTCCTTAATTCCAGTTTTGGCCTGATAGAGACCGTACAAAATCTTAGATTTCTGATAGATGCTTGTCTCTCAAGTGTTGAGGTATTTAGGATTATCTTCAGGGTTGATCACTCTCCCACCAAATCATACAATATTACCCACATGATCACTGATCGGAAACATCATCCTATCACGGAAAAAACTATACATATCGCCCGACTGTCACTGTCTCACCAGTCACGCCTCCGTCAGATCTGCAACAGTAAATCACTTACTCTGCAGATACTGACTGAGAAGTTGCCCGTTGCTGGGAGCATATCACACGTTCCAGCGTGTGATTGTCTCATCATCCAGATGTCTACGATCATGCACATAGTCTGACGCATGTGGGTGTTGAGCGAGTTGATCGGTAAACCATTTACTTGTGAGTTTGTTGATGAGTTTGAGTTTTTCACGTTGATCTTTGGTATCGTGATAGTCTTCCAGCTTATCTGACTGATATGACGTCAGGTCAAAATGATAACGAGCACTCAGCTCCTTGACCGCATCCCAAAAATCCACCTTATCATACTCCATCATAAAGCTAATCACATCACCACCAAGTCAGCAGCCAAAGCATTTATACATCTGCTTATCTTGTGACACCATAAACGAGGGACTTTTTTCACGATGAAACGGACACAAGCCAGTATAATTGGATCATGCTCTCTTGAGCTGGACATGGCGTGAGATAACCTCTACAATATCCACATGTTGCTTAAGATCGTCAGCGATTACAGACATACTAGTACCATATACAAAATGACGAAGAAAGCAACCACAACTCACATATCAAAATTCACTTGAAAATATATATTTACTACATATACTATAGCATACATTTATTGTTGTTTTAGTAAAATCATGACCACAACCTATACTATTCGTAAACCATATCAATTATGAAAGAATACTATCATTAATGATTTTGACCAAGATGGTGAGATTATGATCACATTTTTCCCTACAATACAAACTCCATATATCGAAACTGACGAATATCTAAACGATCCTATCGTATTTGAATGAGAAGCAAGTGATGCTATTGCTTATTTAGAAACCTTTATCAATAAGGATCAATTATCATATGCAGTTTAGATATCGTAAATCTTTCACCAAGTCAGTAGAAAACCTGATGCCCAAAATTCAAGTGAAAGCAAGAAATACTCTAGTATCTTTTACCAAAAATCCATTTGATCCTGAGCTAAGAAATCACAAACTAAACGGCAAGTGGCTAGGGTGTAATAGCATTGATGTGACCTGAGATATCAGGATTATCTTCTGTGAACTTAGCGATGGTAGATATGAACTAATAGAACTCATCAAAGTAGGTAGTCATAGTCAGTTGTACTAATTGATGCGGAAGTTTTCTTTCATCCTCTCTAACCAATGCTTTCTTGGCAACGGTAGTCCATGCTTCATGAGAAATTTGTACTCCATGGGGATAATTCTGTAGACATTTCCTGACTCATCTTGGATGACACGTTTGAGGATATCAGCGTTGATGGTTCGATTTCATTGGTCATCATGTGACTCGTATTGTGATAGATCTGAACTAGACACTACTTCCATTCACTCTGGGATATCGACTTTGATCGGTTCATCTCTCCACAGATATCATTTTGCTACGACTTCTTCTTTGGTGAAACCCTGCCCCGCAGTACTGCGGGGTGAAGATCATATCAAGTATGCAGCTGTATCATTAAAATAAAATGGATTCATCGTAGCGGGGAAGAACTCTCACAGAGTCCCATCTTTTTCCATTTGTCAGAATATTTCATCTACCTTTTCATATCGTTCTTCTTTGGTGTATTGTTTATTGAGGATGCAGTAGGATTTATTTTTGAGTCAGATACAGCCAAGACAGAAGGAACAATTTAGACAATCAAAGCAATAATAAATATTGGAACATGAGCTGTTTCGAATAGAACAATAGTAATGTGAAGCTCATGATCATAATAATCAGCCACCGCAACAAACACCATAAAAATCTTCACTCATAATACCACATTCAAAAACATCATATAATCTTTCTAAGTTTTTAGAATCTCACGAACCACATATAAATGAAACATTCCTTCACTCTTGAAGATAATCTACAACATAACCGTTTTCCACACTACTACTAAAGAAAATAGCATTTCAAGAGACATTTAAACTAGAATAATTACTAGCAATAGGATTTAATTTAGCATACTTAAATCATAAAAAAGTTGCTTGTCTTTAATAATCTTTTGCTTAGATAAAAAATATTCATCTTTACTATACTTTTGATTTGAAATATGATAGCTAGCATTTTCTAAATTATCACAAAAAATACATTCTGAACAATTAATTAAATTAGAACTAAACCGAACCTCAGAAGAATTAAAAATATATTTACTATAAAATATCAGATACGAGTTAGTAACAAAAAAAGAATCATAAATATTGTATGAATTGTTCATTATTTTTACGCTATTGAGTATGGATCATACGTTAGAATAACAAATCGAGGAATATAAAACTTTTTCAGCATTATCACCCACAACACATGATAAATATGCATCTTTAACACCAAAACATCAAATAGCGTAATCAGCATTCTCATTGATTCATTGATTGGTAGTAGCTCAGAAAAAGGTTTTATCTCTCAAATTAACATAATTTGACCAAAAATTAACTTTAAAATCATAGTCCTCACTATTGGATTGATTTCCAATATTTTCATATTCCTTTTGGGTTAATATATTTTTTATCCTATCTCTATTTGGATAACGTGAGACCATAGGTCAAATTTTAGAGATATTTACAGGAAACCAACTACAAATCTCCATCACAAAATCTCTCCACTCAGTTGTTTTACGTTTTGCTTGTATTTTGGTTTGTCGGTGTTGTAGGTTGCTCATAGCTTTTTGATTGAATAAATGATAATCAATAATCATATATTGCAGATCTCTATCATTATGTCAACTAAATGAGCCTGACTTTGTTGTTAGTACTATCACAACACAATCTTCTAGTTATACTTGATAGTAAGTCAGATTTAACTATAATCAATTACATCTGTTATCATATTTATAACATACTATCATGTATCATCCTCGTCTTGCCGAACTTCAACCCATGCTTGCGGCACTGTGACTCAACTCAACTCAACAGTCAGTGTATCTTCAGTGACTCATTCTTTGACCTGTGAGCGTCATTTCACTGGCGCAGCATACTTGACTTGGTAGACTTGCAGTACATCAAGCGAGCAAACAACTGCTTGATATGGGGCTGATGCTCGAGACTCGACAAGGTAAACGCAGACTAGTCTACTCACATAGTATCGATGGACTGGTAGCTATGGTGGAGGAACGCAAATTTGCGCTCCGTCAGATCGAGCAGCAGCTGGAAGCCAGTAAAGATCTGTTTAGTTTTCTCAAGCAGTCCAGCGGAGATCATGAGATGACAAGACTGTATCATGGTATCGAATGAGTCAATACCACCATCCTCGAGATGGCACAAGACGGTCATCCGATCAATATTATCTATGATGCACAAGCACTCCACAGCATGGTAGACGAAAAACTCTTCCACCGATCATATCAACAAAGAGCAAAAAAAGGGATACCCACCAGATTAATCTTACCAGAACAGTTTAGAGATTATCGACACTTGGAGCGAAAAGAAGACTATGATGTTAGGATCAAGACTCTCCCAGCTA
>Ga0105051_10006586_pt1 | contig 12427 bp, 16 predicted proteins | sample FRY02_FD_78383 | JGI IMG/M metagenome (GOLD analysis project Ga0105051, IMG submission 78383) | Freshwater microbial communities from Lake Fryxell liftoff mats and glacier meltwater in Antarctica - FRY-02 (megahit assembly) | ecosystem: Environmental > Aquatic > Freshwater > Ice > Glacier...
CCGCTAGCAATTTGACCACCCAAACCAAACAAGCTGCCCATCGTGCTATTCCTGCCAGCAACCTTAGAGTTATACGCTCCCAGTTGTGATTGATATTGGTTATTGACCATCCCTGCATAATCCACTGGAGCAGCCCCCCCATAACCCGCTGATTGGAATTGTGGGTTTTGAATCTGTGTGCCAGAAGTGAAACCGATATACTCGTTGAGAGGCGCGTTACGCTGAGTCGCGTACTCTTGAATTGACTGATTGCGGCGTTGAAGAGCTTGATTTTGTAAGTCGCCGCCATATTGACCGGCAGCTAGAACCGCTTGCATCCTTGCATCGTTTTGTTGTTGCCCGAACGAATCAAATTCATTGTTATACGCTTCAGAGCCTTGGTTAATCCCTTGGTTGATTAAGCGCGTCCGTAACGATTCTTCATCTTTGGCGAATTGAGGATTAAGGCGACTCATTAGTGCCGCTTCCACATCCGCCCTCGCTTGTGTTACGCCTTGCTCGTTAATCTCATTGCCTATACCACCAAAGCTAAAAGGCGTGCTTGCGGTAGTACGAATCCGCTGCAACTGGTCGCCGCCAAGCTCTAGTAATTGCCTGTCTTGGTCAGTCTGCAAGTCGTAGAGTCTTTGCTGTTCAGGAGAGAGAGTAATATTTGAGGTGAATTGTGGAGGCGGTTCACCACTGGATTGATTGCCGCCAGTTTGCTGGTAGCTCAAAGAACCATACGGTGTGTTCTGGTTGACGTTGTTAAGCACCGCATTCCAATAGGCGGTTTCTTTATTAGATGCTGTTTGAGCAGTTGCGGTTACGACTGGGTCTGGAGCTGCAGGTGGTTTTGGTGATTTCTTACCCATATAGCTACCCTCCTAACATTTCTGTTGATGCTGGCAGCCACTTACATTCAGATTTGAGCATACCAAAAGACACGGCATCTGAGCCGTCAAAGTATGCTTTGCGGTGATAGCCTTCGCGAGTGAATCCGATTTTTTCTAAGAACACATGAACCCCTTCATTATCTGCTGAGCAAATAGCCTGCGTTCTTTCCAAATTTAGTTGGATGAAGGGGTAGCAGAATATCTTTCTGAGAGTATGCCGATTACACCATCTCTTGTCAATCGAAAAGATATGCATCTCTATTAAGATGTTTGGTTGGTAATTCGAGTAAACAACACCAGCTATTAGCTGCTCATCCTTAACGATTCCTATAGCGGAATATTTTTCATAAGAGTCATCTAAACCAGTAAGATTAAGCGATACCCATTTAGCGACCGCCTCATCCGCACCATAGACAATCACAAAGTCGCACCCAATTCATAAACAAAATCGGTACTTTGCCACTTCACTGCGATGTCTTTAGTGGAGGTGACAACCCGAACGCCAGCGGAAAACCCAACACCTGTAACGGTCTGCCATTTAGCGGTGAGTGTATCGCCTCCCGTCCACTCGGCATCATCCCAATATTCCTCATCCCAAGCCGCACCCACACCACCAGAAAAGCTAGCGCTAACTGTGGTACGCGTCTCTTGAAAATCAGTGTTGATTAGAACAGCAGGCGTTACAGTTCCTTCTGATAAGAATACAGGGCGCGCCAATGTGAATTTCTTGTTCTGACCTGAATCACCAAAATAGCTAAACGCCTGTTGACATACCGCAGTAATGTTGCCGCCATTATCGTTGTATCCAGTATCACCAATATATACCGTACTCGCGCCGCCAAAATAAAGCGTGTCATTCATTGTCTCAAAGCAGTTAGCATTCCAGCCGCTATACACCGTCCAAGCGCCATGCTGGGTATTCATGACGTATTGCTTTGTTCGTATATTCTCGACTACTGGCACGTTGACAATTAGTTTGTTTCCTATCGGGTGATAGATAGGCTGCCATCCAAAGTTGCCCTTATAATCCTGTACATCCTTATTAATCAGCGGGGATATATTATCGCTAAGAGCCAGCCCTAATTGCGTACGGTCTACAAGCATTGATTTTGATAACGGAAAGGCACCATCCACCGTTATCACCATAACATCAGCCCCTACCTTCATAAAGCACCGTCTGCCTATTGGCGAACCCATGCGAAAAGTACCTTGCAATGCCCAGGTTGAAGCACTGGAAGGATCAGTTCCAGCGTATACCACAACCTCGCCCTCTGACGTGATAAACGCCGCGTAATCGTCAATCCCTGCGCTATTGTCAATCGTCCAGTTCACCATTGCCATAATGTAACCGCCAAGCCTAAAGAAACTAGACAAGTCAAGCTTCGTAGCTGCGCCACCAATACTTGCAACTGGCAAATACCAAACGTTGAAGCTATCACGCTCAACCATGAATATGCGGCTTTTGAAATTATTAATATGAATAATGTTGGCGGTATTAACACCCGTTATATCTGCGCTTCCGTCACCGTCTTGTTGCCATGCCGAGCCTGTGTAACGGAGTAATCTATCCTCACCATTCACCATAATCAGGAAGAACCCGCCAGCCGTCCCCATGTTGATATATTGAAAACGGCTATTGCTCAAACTGCTTACCACCGCATCCCCTACCGCACCCGATGCTGTTGCATCGTAGATATTGCCGTTAGCCGCGGCAAAGAGCCTTTGGCTTGTTCCTGTGTTATAAGCAGCCAGTGTCTCAACATCGCCACTAAGTCCAGTTGCGTGAGACACATAACCCTTGCGAACATCAACGCTCGAAGGTGTTGGAAACCAATTTTCAATCGTGGTGGCAAACTTTGGCTTCATATTCGCCACAGCATCCTTGGCGTTCAATCCCATCGTTGGCGCTTGAAGCGAGGTATTTTTAGAAACACGCTTCAAATTTGCCATGTTTATTGCCCGTAGTCTGTTTCAGGTATATTGCTCCCATCAAGAAAGCGATTCCATTGTGTACCGCCAGTGAGCGAAAGGCTGCGTTGCCCTCCATCCCTAGACATCACAATAGCGACTTGCTGTTTATAGTCTATAAACTCTTGGCCGTAATCAAAGCCTTTCGACCTCAAATAACGCCACTTCATACCCTGAATAAAGCAATCCTCATCTAGGACGTAAGTATCTGTGTCAGCTTCCCATGATGTTTGAGCCGTGCCACCTGACGACTGGCAAAAGCCGTTAGAATAGTAATCATAGGTGATTAATTCGCCGTTGGTGGTGGGTGTTGGTACTAACCATAGTTTGCTACTGCGAATATAGAAGGTGCGATTAATGGCAGGCGCAACTATCCCATAACGCAATAGTTGCTTCTCCTGTGCGCTAATCGCCCCCATAAGCTCCCAGTGGGACGAGTTATCCCAAAACGTACACATTGCGAAACTCTCAAAATCGGACGGCATAGAATAAGCTGCTTGCCCAATGGATAAGTCAACCGTTCCCGATGCAGTAGCGTTTAAATCCACCGTGATTTGTGTTGCGCTATCCACTGACACCACGTTACAGAAACTAGAGAAATTGTCCGCAGACAATAGCCATGTGCCAGCGACAATCCCCGTAGTGTCAGATATGCCTGTGATGACAGGCGAGCCGCTTGTGGTGACACCCGCAAGCCCCGTTAGGCATACAGTAGTAAAGCGATGCTCTTTGTGTAACTCCTGCCATCCGCCTTTGCCGTTCGCCATTCTAGCAAACTCTTTGCCCTCCCTATTCGCTAATGCCAACAGTTGCCGACTAGTATCATCCGCCGCGCCTATAACTTGTGATGGTTGCGGAATTCCTACCTCATTGGCAAAATCCTGCATTAGCTTTAGGACGGTGCTAGACATCTATTCCTCTTTGGATTTATTGGTGGGCTTTTGCTTTGCAAGGGCATCAATTTGCTTTTGCATAGCATCAAGGTTGCGTTTCAATTCTTCGTTCTCAGCAAACACTTTGCTGAACTTTGCGTTGTCTTTTGCCGATTCAAGCCATTCTTTGGCTTTCTTCTGAAGCTCACGACCACCCATAAAACTCAAGTTGCCATCCGCACACGCAGCTAACTGCTCAACTGTGTGAATGTTCATGCTCTTTAGTGTCATTGCCATTGCTTTACCAACCAAAGACCATTCTGTAAGAGGTGTTCCCTCTTGCAGTTGAATGCCCTGATTTTTAAAGGCTTCGTAATATTTTGCGAATCTCTGCTTGTCTTCTTCGCTCGCTGGCCTTGATGGTTTCTTTAAGCTGTCACCGGCAATATGGATTGTTAGCCATTCAACATCTTTGAACATCTCACGACCCGCCTCAGTCGAGGCTTCCTCGTCCCTTACTGCTTCAATAGAAAAAACAGGGTATAAACCCTCGTCTCCACCATAGCTGACACTGACCTTGCTTCCTTGCTCGGTAATCTTAGGCGATGCAAACATATAGAACTCCTTTAGTAGGTTAAACTCCAAATGTTATACACCGCCGTAAGACCATAAGCAATTAATTAAGCCGAAGCAGCATCATCCATGAACGGGCGATGAATTTCGAACTCAGCAAATCCAGCAGATGGAGTATCAACCGCAGATGCGCCCTTAGCGAGCTTCACACGGTCACCGGCAACAACTGCATCGTCGATACTGCCAGCCGTAGACGTAGCATGTACAAGACCGTTGTCAGCAAAAGACGCAAGTGCTTTACCTACCGCTTTACCGCCGATTTGATACCAGCCGTATTGAGAAGCAACGTTAGCAGACATTGCAACGGCTACAGGGCCGATAGCATTGGCCGCTAACAACGCGGTTGTATTGTCATCAGAGTTGTACGTTACCCATGAGCCAATAGCGGTTGCCGCCAAGCCTTTAAGGTAAATGAACTCACCGCCGCCATAGGTAGAATCACTCGCTTGAGCGATAGTACCAAGTGGATGCGCTGCACCAACAGTTGTAGAAGTGTCAGCAATAGCTTGGTATCCCAAGCCACCGCTAAGAAAAGTATAAGTCATATTAGTTTCTCCTTTATTAGTGGTTAAGTGTGGCTCAATACGCCTTGAAGGGACGCATTAGAAACAGTCATGTTACCAGCAAAGCCAATGAGTTTAACCATTGCATCTTGATTGGTTGCGAAACGCTCGCCGCCAAGTGGCACAAAGTTACGGTCAGCATGAGGGCGGAAGTGAATATAATCCGTGTTAAGGAAATACATCGTAGATGCAGGGCATCCACCACCAACACCACCATCAAGAACAACATCCGTTGCCTTACCAGCGGCGAAATACTTAAGTGACATAAAGCCAGCCCCAGCCATTTCATCAGAGGTAATACGTTGGATAGCTTGAAGGCTCTCAACATAGGTCGCATAGTATAGAGCATCAGAAACGATTAAATCAGCGCCATCCGTACCACGGGTCAGTTGAAACGCCAAAGCATTCATGCGTGATTGAATGTTGGTTGAAGTAGGTGCGCCATTCGGAGCAGATGCTTTATTACTCCAGAATGACCATGTTGCACGGTCAATACCGCCAACGACACCAGAAGTAGGAGCCTTGGCGACAAGGTGTTGCAAACCACCGATTTGCTTTCCACCATCTGCAGTTCCGTCTGAGTAAAGATCAACTGCAATGGCGTTTGACAAAGAACGCTCAGCGTTTTTAATGCGACTTGAAAGCAAGTTAATCACCTGTTCTTCGCCGCTATTCTGCAACATCTCCAAACCAGAGATTGTAACAGCCACTGCTTTCTGCGCATAGTTAAATTCCGCAGAAGTAAACACGTCAGAAGGTGAGATGTTTAGAACATCGTAACCTGAATAACCCATTAATGAACTGTTTTGTGCGTACTCTAATTCTTGACGAATCGTTGTGCCACCAGATACGGTTTTAATGTTGCCACGCTTTTTAAGGCGGTTTAGCAACGCATTATTTTTGCTCATATTATCCGCAAGTTTGCCTGCACGGCTCTCCAGCGTCATAGTTGCAATTTCAGAAATATTTGGACTAGTCATTTTTAACTCCTAAGGTTTATGCCCTAGGAGTACCTACCCCTAGAGCGCTATATACTGCCAGAGGCGCTACGCATTGCTGCGCGAACCGCTGACTCGATATCGTCTGTGTTGGAGTTGGTGTTGCTCACCGCAGTGGCTGGACTACCTACTATGCTTGAAGCTGCATTCTGCTTCGCCTTTATCTCCGCTTTGCGCTTTTCTGATTCTGCTGATTTCCTACCAGCATCAAGAATGGAGCGCACTTCGGGGTGGGCATTACAAGCCATGTCGTATGCTTCTTTGTAATCCTTTGCCACTCCTTCGCCTAAAAATGCCGCCATAAAAGGCCGCACCTTATCGAAGTATTTGTTCTCAGGATTAGTTGCAAACGCATTAACTTCTCTCTGAACATTATCACGTTCTTGCGTTTGGCGCAATTGTTTAATTAATGCCTCTGGGTTTGATTGCCGCTTTAATTCGGCAATCTCACGCTGCAAAAGTGATATAGTCGGATCGACATACTCTTGTTCACCATCACCCATATTAACATTGAAGTTCTCACACACCTCACGCACAACAGCGGTTTTCTGCTCAGGTGTTCCCTTGCGAAGGGTGTAAGCCATACTGAGCAAGTCTTTAATTGCACCCTCTGGTGTTCCACCTTCTTCTTGAATCAATGGCATGTATGGTGAAAAGGTTTCCTTCATGCTGCGCCCAAAGTTTAGTTCACCAGTTGGTGAGGTCATCATGCGATGCACTTCTTCTTCACGCTTTGAAAGCTCCGCCTGAATCTCAGGTGGTAGCGTATTCCATTTCTCCTTAACCGCTGCACTGTAGGAATTCGGCGCGGCAATTTTAGGAGCATCAACTACAGGCTCTACTTCTGCAAGCTCGGTTGTTTCAGCCTTAACGGGATCATCTTCAGCCTTAACGGACGCATCTTCAGCCTTCGTCTCTGGGGCTTTCAGCTTTTCAATCGTAGCCGCAATGTCTGCGCCTATATCATCGGTTGCAATGATTTCCGATTTAACAACTTCAGCTTGCTCTAATTCGTTCGATGGCATCTTTGATGTCCCTTCCTGTTACTTCGTTTGCTTCAGTCTTATTTGGCTTATCGTTACCCATAACCACTAACCCAGCATTTTTAATAGAGCGATAGTATTGTGATTTGCTATCGTATGTTTTCCCATCTGCCATGCTTTTAAGTGCGCCACTTGGCATATAATCACTTTGGACATAGAAATTACGGACAGGGGGTGCTGCGTTGCGCTTACTGAGTAGCCTTGTAAATTCATCAACAATATCTGAAGCAATAACCATAGGGTTATCTGGTGTCGCTGCGTCCCACTCTGCTAACAGATTTCTCATGCGCTAACCTCCTTGCCAAGTTGTTCCCTCACGATAAGCAATCTCTTTTTCCTTCAGCGCGTGCTGTTTGTCTAGTATAATTGATTTGCTTTGGAACTCTCTTTGCTTGTAATCCATATCAATACCAAGCATTTCCGCTTTTGCCTGCGCCTCAACTTTTGCAGCTTCCAATTGCGGATTAATTTGAGGCTGTTGCGGCTGTTGCGGCTGCTCTTCCTGTTCTCGAATATCATCCATGACATTTTTAAATGTCGATTCAAGCTCACGACCTGCTTTAAACCCACGAACGCCAAACAATAGCATTTCCATCAATAGAGGCTTAAGCTCAGGAGCTTGTGAAGCAACCGCGGTTGCTTCACGAATGAATCCGCCTGTTACCGTCAGGAACTCAGTGCGAGCCGCTTTCTCTGCATCTTGGTCAGCTTTGATTGTTGACTCAGTCTCAATGTCGATGATGAAGCAACGCGGCATGTCCTTACGGATAACACCCTCGACATCTTCCCATGATGGGTTCTTCATTAAATCCATCATTTTTTTAGTGACTGGTGGTGGTGGTGGTGGAGGAGCTGGCTGCTGCATCATCTGTGCTTGTTGCGCTTGCTGTTGCGCCATCATCTGCCATTGCTGCACTTGCATTTGTATCTGCTGCTTTTCCGCATTGGTGAGCAGCTTTACACCTGTAATCTGTTTGATTGTCTCTAAATCAAAATGCTCTGCGACAATCTCAACAGTGATTTCGACCAAGTCACGCGCAAACCTTGCAACGTCCCGCTGCATAGCACCCAAGCGCAGGCCAGCATATTTGCCTTTTAACTCCTGCGCACCTAGTGTTTCGTTAGGGTCAGTCGCGCCCCGAATGATATCGCTAATGCCTGTGATTTCAAAAATAATCTGTTTTTCACGATCTCTTGCGCCATACAAACCAAGCAATACCTTGCTGGCTTGCTCAATCGGTAGAAAATCAATCACGCCTTTAAGGCCACCTTGTTGTGAAAACGCTGCCCAACTAGAAATTGGAATTAGCGTGTTTACAACGCCATCAGATAAAAGCTTCTGCACGCCTTCAGCGGTGGAATCATACACACCAGCGACTTTCAAAACCTTGGTAAGCGCGTTAATACGTCCCGTCAGGTTGTCCAGTTCATTCGCATGATCTTGATACTGCACATAATCAGGGGTTGGAATTAGTGACTTGTTAGAAAGCGTGGCATATATTGGTTTAGGGCATGGGAAGAACCCTTTTAAATGCAACGGGTCTGGTTTTTCATCCAAAATATGCTGATATTCCTTATGAATCCAATAGACCTGTTTTTTCTCACTATCCCACATTTCATAGATGCGTGACTTCTTCCCCTCGTCTGCTTTCGTGTCATCGCCTACGTTTTTTACATCTAAAGGGATTTGCTCGCCATGCTTAGGGAATCGCTTAATTAGCTCCCTGCGAGATAAGTAAGCGCACCTCCAAACTAAATGCACCTCAGTCCAAATACGAGCCACGTTATGCCCAAAATCACGGGAATCTACATAATCAACAATTACGTCTTCACTGTACAACTCGCCTTGCTGTTCTTCTTCCTCGCCCTGATTATTGGTAATCATCACTGATTCACCAATTACAGGTTTATAACGCGCCCATGCTACACCACGACCACCAAGCAAGCGGTCAAGCACACATTGACGCATTACATCATCGAAAGCCTCTTGTTTTATGAAGTATTTAGCCGAACGTTCAAGCACTTCTGATACAATGCGCCCCATATCGTCATCGTCTTGATTACGGCGGTCAACATTTGGGTTAGGTGCGCCGTTATATAGCGCAGGCTGCAAGGTCTGAACGTTAGACCATAGAATGTTAAGTTTACTCTTGGTGCTGTTTGCGGGGCGCTCATCTTCATATCGCCTAACGATGTTATCGGCTCGCTTATGCCATGTGCTAAATTTTGATTCGTATGCGTCAATCGCGCCCTTTAGCTGTGCATAGTTCATATTCTCGACTCCACAGGGGAATCTTTGCCCCAGAATATTTCGTTAATCGTCTGAGCCTCAAGGAATTGTGGCTTCTCTTCCTTATCATCTTTTTTAGCTTCGCGCAACACCTGACCTATTATCTCAAAAGCATCACAATAATGGCTCGACCAATCGTGCTTTGGCTTAGACCTGTACACTTTAAGAGTATCGTCAAATTCAAACTGGTAGTTTTTCAGTGCCTCAATTAGTTTATCGCATCCGTTATCAAACCAGGCATTAGGTAATATCTTCCTTGCCGCTTCTATGCCGTTCTGCTGGCTTGTGGCTGCAATCACTCGCACGCTTAGCTTCGCGTTAATCATTTGCTGATAGATAGAACGCCCACCAGCTGCTAGCAGTTTGTTTGCAGCGTCATGAGGAACATAGTTCATATTAACAGGGCATCGTGAGTTGATAATGTCAATGTAATGCTGCATGTCCTTACCATGGTTTTCATAGCAATCGATAATGCGCACCTCACCAAAGGCACGTTGCCACCAGATAACAGCCGTTGAATCATCATAGCCTAAATCCCATGAGGTAAAGACTTCTAACTTCGGGTCATACTCTACTTTACAGACACGCCCATCATCCATAGCTTTCGTTATCTGCTCACCATAGATAGAACCAGTTATCGCAGCATCAAAATCACACTCAAACTCTTGTCTATACTCATTTACAGGCATGAGAGCGCTTTGCCTGTCCAGTTCATCCTTGGCAATAATACCAGTTTCAGAAGCTTTTAATATTTGTAAGTACCAAGTCTCAGGGTCTTTGCGAGCAAGCTTAACGAGTTGCCCTAGCAGGTTCTCCCATCCTTTGGGAGTGCCAGACACATCAAGCCAGCCATTGCGGTCAGCGAGTGAAGGCAGAATGATAGATGTTAGCACTGAGGCTGCTATGCCTTGCCCTTCGTCAATAACAATACCATCCGAGTATAGCCCGCGCATCCTCTCGGCATTTTCAGCACCATATAGTTTGATAGTAGCGTTGTTATGGGGGAGCGTGATAGATAGCTCTGATTCGTTAACCTTGCCGCCATGCTCTAGTATGGGTGCGGCATAGTGCTTAAGATACAACCAAGCTATATCTTTTGCTTGAACGTAATACGGTGCGAGATATGAGAACTTAGGGTTTTGACGCTCACACTCAACAGCTTTCCTTATGAGCTTATTAATCCTTGCGACTGTCTTGCCTGCCCGTCTATGGGCTACTGTGATTGAGAATCGCTTATCATTGGTATGATACGGTTTAAAAGCATCCCTAGGCTTATATGGGATTATGACTCTTGCCACGAAAATTCAAGCTTAGCGTCAATTTTTTGGTCTATTGCAACAGATTGCAAATCGGGAAGTGATTTCTTCAATAGAATCTCAATAGCGCGTATTTTGCCGTTATCCAGCTCTATTTCACCATTAATGTAAGACATCAGACGGTTAACAAGCTGACTTGTTTGTATTTTTTCCCTAGTTCTTGCATCGTGGAATAGGTTTTTTCTTACCGCCATATTTGAAGTTTCCTTTTAAAAATACCCGCCATCCAAGGGAGTGAACCAAAAATGGCGGGCGACACATCGTGTAGGATTAACACGTGATAATATATAGTATCACATTGCTTTTTTATATACAACAGAAAGTTGCCATGCATTTATGCATCATTTTACTTTACTTACTTGTAAAATTACTATATACCTATATCAACACACCACCAACACACCACCAACAAAGGATTAACACATGCCAACCCCCCTAAAAGAATGCCTAATAACCTTTGGCTATACCCTGCTATTTGCAGCAATATCAGGTGCAACGATTTTCTACAGCTTACAAGCTGCCACCCCTTACATTAAATAGGATATTTATGACACAGAATGAAACAAAGGTTTTACGCTATCGCATCAACCGCCGCAAAGGAAGATTCGTCCTTAAACCAAAGACATCAGCCCTATCAGGCTTTTGTTTTGCCCTGCTGCTAGCATCCCTTGCATTGAACTATGCCCTCTATACGGGACGCTTAATCCCATTGCATGAGGTACAAATAGCAAGTGACCGCCAATCTGACAACGATATGATAACCGCCTTATTACAGGAGCTAAACTAATGCACGGACTTTCTACAACAATACTAGGCTTATTACTTTACTTGGTTTTTTTCATTGCATCAAGTGCTTTAGCTTTTTGGTGGGGTAAACTTTGTTACAACCTGATCGCGGGGTTATTCTCATGACCCCCCATCAACTAACAGCATTAACCCAACAGGAGGCACTATGACCGATCCCAAACCAATCCTACTCAGCCTTGATCTTGGCACCAAGACAGGCTGGGCAATCCGTAACGAAAAAGGAGAAAACTATGTTTAAGCCCAAGTTAGAGAAGCTGCTCAAGGACAGTTGGTACTACACAAATCTTCCCGTATTCATTCGCATCCCTGCGCTTGGTGCGATTCAGGAAGAAGTCACCAAGCCAATTGTGGAAGCCACTCTTGATGAGTTGGAATTTGCTGCGCTGGCCTTGGATAAAGAATCCGAAGCACTCACGACACACCGTTATGCCCTTCGCCATAAGTTGGAGCTTGCTGAACAGGCATTGAATAAACAATCCGAAGCACTCACGACACACCTTTATGCCATTCGCCGCCTTTACAAAGAAGCACGCAGCAAAGGCGCACTCGGCGGCGACAACATCCTTGATGCGCTGGCTCGCAAAGGGGGTGCAGAATGACACGGTCGGAACGTGGCCGATAATTACACTATCACAGCCACCCCGCCAATCCCGCTCGTCGGTGAAGCGCATCTTGGGTGGCTTTTTTCGTTTATGGATTGCATCCCTCAATCTCGAACAGAGGGATCACCGTGAGCAGCAATCCGAAAATCAACTACGCTAAACCTTGGCTGTCGCTTAGCGACCAGGTATCTAAGATGGATCATGGTTGAGCTTGGCGAGCATTGCCATACGCATATTATTCCTCGTCTCAAAAAAGTGATCAATGGAGATGATTCAGGGGGCGTCACCGAATCAATAGGTTGGAAAGGCGGCGGTGGTTTCCGCTATTTCGCCATAGAACAACATGACCAAGGGAGGAAATAATGAAAGGAGAAAACTTACTCAAACACGCTCTGAAGATCGTGGAAGATCGTCATGCTCAATCCGGTGACTCCACCCTGATGTTCAAGGAGATTGCAGC
>Ga0105051_10006590_pt1 | contig 12418 bp, 3 predicted proteins | sample FRY02_FD_78383 | JGI IMG/M metagenome (GOLD analysis project Ga0105051, IMG submission 78383) | Freshwater microbial communities from Lake Fryxell liftoff mats and glacier meltwater in Antarctica - FRY-02 (megahit assembly) | ecosystem: Environmental > Aquatic > Freshwater > Ice > Glacier...
AATTCATTTTATATATCTTGACGTAAATTGTTTTAACAAATATATTTAAATCTTCGCAAAAATTTTATAATTAACGTCTTATAAGTTTAAGATTGACATATTGAAAGTTTAAAAATTCATTCAGAAATTTTTTTAATTAACTTTTATTTGAAAAAAAATTCTACACACATAAAAATGGATAAAAAATACTTTTCCGATAATTAATAATTAGGCGAAAGTAGATAAGACTCGATTCCATTTCGAATAGAAGGACAGTAAATATAGAAGTCAATCATTTATGAGATACCAAATTAAAAGATAGGGCAATTCGCGAACAGATTCTATGAGCCAAGCAACAGCCTAAAGAAAACATACAAAGTCCAAAAGCCAGCAAATAATAAAATGTTAGGCTCATAGGGAATACTGTGTTTAAACTGCAATCAGTATATTCGCCTATAATAAGTCGACTAACATTCACTGACACATGTAAAGCTGGTTTGATAATTAATTAACTCACTTATAGAGCTGGCTCGATAACTAAAAATAACCAGATTCGCTAATATTATATACCTTTAACAGTTTATTCAATATTTTGGTAATTTTAAAAGGCTCAACGTAATAAAATACTTTTCAAAAACATATGCTATTTTTAATTAGCCAAATTAAAGCCCGCCTGTGCTTTGCGTTTTTTCATGTGTCCCTTTTGTCCAGATCGTTGTATTTCAGGATGAATCTTTTGAGCTTTTAGTTGTTGCCCTGCATTATCTGACTCTTGTAATCTTTTAGAATTCTTTTGCATTCTTAGCACTCCTCGAGGGTGCATTCTTCAACATATTCGTCTTTTATCAACTAAATCATTTACTACTACTGTTTCACTTAAATTTGGCCCCTCTATCTACTCCTTTATCGCGGTTATCTCATTGATTTTTTATAAGTCTCTTACAATTTTTGCATCATCTCCTGTGTCTACTGACCGTTTGAGCATATTAATTAGTGGATTTAAATGTCTTACTTTAGGGCAAAATGAAGAGGATTGAATTTACATTTTTAATACAAATGTTGCACTTTCTGCCGGTCCTTGCACCTTTGAATATGAAAGACAAACTTATCTCTGGCAAATATGTGGGTTTTATTGAACGGACATTCCGCCATTTATTGAGGCTTCATTTACAAATAAACAATGCTTATTCTAAGTTAAAGATTATTTATAGCTAATAACAGGATTATCAAAATTTTTTAACAAATTCTAATAAATTTGGTAATTTTTAAGATTGGCCTATTGAAACGCAATATAGAACTTTTGTATTTATAAAAAAACAATTTAAAAGTATTTCAAACTTAAAAATAACAAAAAACTTTGCTTGCACATTTCTGTTATTTTTAATTAAATAGGACTTTAAAGTGAACAGATTAATATTTTAAATTAAAGCCTAAATCTAAGAAATCTTATAAAATTGAAAGTTTACAGGCTTTGAGTAAAAATTTAATTCGATTAGTTATCCTTTTTATATTTAGTGATTAATTAGAAAGCGTTAAAATTAACATGCGTTTGATTTAGTTTGTGATTTTAGGAATATATTGGAGTAAAAATGTGAAAATTTAAGGTTGAATATTTTTTTGTTGATAAAATTTGAGTAAAAGCTATACGAAGTAAAAGCAGATAGATAAATAATTAGCAATTGCATATCATCGAATGCGATAAATCCTTACCCGCAACCATCAATAAGTCCCCATCAATCAATCACCCTTCTCCATCTATCTTTCCCTTTCCTAAACCCTAACCGCCATCGCGTTAACAACATTATTCTCCAGCGTCTTTGTGAGCTCAAGGACCGCCTTGGAGTTCCTCTCGTCGGTAACCGTAAGCAGGTTCTTAACAAAGTACTGAACGGTCTTCCTAACCTACCTCTCGGCCTTCCACACGGTATTGATGAGGCCCTACCTGAATGCCTTGTAAGTGGCCTATTTCTTTTTCAGCTGTTAGAGTTAGACTTGGTAGGCCTTGGTGATGCTCTTGATCTTTTATTATGCCTATTTTGCCTTGAGATCCAGCTTTGTGAGGGTGGCCTGTGTGATCGAGAGCTAGCGGGATTGCTTCCGGTGCTGGGTTTAGCTTTACTGCAGCCTGAGGTGGGTTTACTTGCTCTGCTAGGTTAGACGCTGCAGTTAGTTGTTCTTGAGGGTCACCGTCAGCAGCCGGTCCTATTACAGCGTCTTTATCTTCTACGAGTAGGCCTGTTTGATGTTCTGGCCGTCGGATTAGCTCAGCCTCGCCTCAGCTAATAGCTTTTTCAGCTCGGCATCCTTCTACTAGATCCTCTGACTGGCGAATTGCTTTTCCCTCTCAAGCAGTTCGCTTCTTTGCTCAAATTGATCGCACATAGAGTCGTACTTGATGGACCATTAGGTGTTGAGGGATTAGAGCTTCTAATTCTTTTCGGCTTATTTCGCCTAAAGCTTCATCTCCAGGTTGTATATCTTGCCCGAAAGTTGGAAAAGCGTCTATTACTTCTCCCTGACCTACTAAGAAACATCATTGTTGCTTTGGTCCAACAGCTATACCTTTTACTTCAGCTAAGTGATCTCCTACTCGTGGACTTTGTTGGCTTCGGTGAGCTATTAGTTTTTCTGTTTACCCGCAAACACGAATTATTCGTACTGGGTTACTTAGCTCTTTAATCTTTAGACTGTTGCCTACAGCCTGTTTACTTACTTTTACAGGTTTAGGATCTTTTAGTTGTTCTATTTTTAGGAAATCAAGTGGCTGGTGTACTTTTAGTCCATTTATTGCTGGAGTTAACCTAACTATTTGCTTGTTTTTTATGTCGTCTTCTTGTATTTTTACTCAAGTTTTACTAGTTGCTCGCTTTTTATTATCAGTTCTTTTTATTTTTCCTTTAGTTTCTACGAAGTTCGATTGTTAAAGGCCTTTTATTCACTGAATTGACTTTATAAGTCTTTGATCGTTTTGTTGTGTTTCTTAATCTGTTCTTTCAGCTATTCAAGGATTTTCTTGTTCTTCTAGTTTTACTACTTTACAACGTCTCTATCTCTTTACATTTAAATTAGATTACTCTAAAGATTGATAATGTTTTCTGATTTCTAAAGTTCTGACTTGATAGCTCCTTATTTTTGTTTCATAAGATTGTCAATAAATACTTTAAGCTCCCTGTTCTTATTTTATTCTTCTTCAAGCAAAGCCAAATGTTTCTGTTTTAATTACTTTTCGCTATGAAGCATCATCTAAAGTTCCGAAACCCTTTCGATGAGTTGTTTCTTGATTCTTTTCAATTAATCAATTTATGCTTCAAGTTTTTACCTGTTCTAAAGTAGCTATTGAACTTTGTACTATTTCTTAGAAAGGTTATCTCTTTCAGTTTAAACTTCTGCTGAGGTTGTAAAGAGTTATTATTCGATTTTATCGATATGGTCTTGCAGGTTGTTTATTTAACCCATCTGGTATTCGATCTGATCTTTTAGTTCGATGATTTATCTTTTCAATGCCGATTATTTTTTAAAGTATTCTTCTTGAGTTGCTTAGAGGTCCAGTTTTATGTTGGAAAGGGTAAATTCAAGTTACTAAATTTGCATGATTAAGTCTTTAAGATTGGACTATTTTTATCTAAGTCTAGAATTTAGTCTGAAGACTTAATCTTCACTTTTAATGGCTTACTGTTATTTTGAAGAGTAGACTGTAGCCAATTACTCCTAAAGCTGTTGAATTTGTCGGCTGAGCCCTTGTTCGTTATTTGATGCCTTTTTAGTAGTCGAGTTAACATCTTGGCCGAGTCTCTAATTCTCCCTCATAAGTTGTTTATTTTGTTCAATGAGCTTGTTCAAGGAAATCTTAACATCTTTTGTATTCGAGACTACTAAGGATATAATTTCCGAGTTGTTATTGTCCATCGATCGATTCAACAAGGCAGAAGTGTTAAGCTTACTGTTTTATTGATTCTGACTTGTTGTTCTTCTTGTCCCAATCTAAGTAGAAGATAGGGGTAAAGTTTAAATGGCCGGTAGCTGTGCAAATGAGTTACTGATATTTTCTATGAGATTTTACTTGAACTTTTCGTACTCTTTCTTTTGTGAGTTGAATTTCATCTCAAACTTGGTGAATTCTTACTTGTTTTTCTTTATTTAATCTCGGACTTACTATTCTTTGGTTTATTTTTAGACGATGTTTCTCGCCTTTTCGCTGTTTTATTACTTGGCTTTGTTTAGGTCAGTTTGTAGCATTTATATTATCTTTTAGTTTTTGTTCTTTTCACCTAGTAATTTGTTAATCTCAGACTTTAAAGAGGTATTTTACCCTTCTTTTTATTGGATTTTTTTCTATAAGTTCTCTTTTGTATTACTAAGCCTGTTTATATCGGTGTTTTTAGTTTTTACTTGAGTTTCAGAGTTTTTATGCCTTTACTAAAGAATTTTAATCTATTTTTTCAGTTTTTAAATTGTTTCGCTTGTAGAAATGTTTCCGAGCTCGTAATTTTTCAACTTTTATAGAAGTTATTTCTCATTTTGTTTTAGAGAGGATGTATTTGCCTGCAGACTGTTTATTTGATTTTAATTATCTTTGGTTTGAGTTTATAAATTTGTTACTTTATCTATGAGATTTGATTGCTACTTTTCAGCTTTTTATTCTAAAAATTGGCATTTCATCTTTAGTTTACTAACATCATTTGTTAAGTTTGAATTGTTGTCAGTTAGTTGACTGTTTCTAAGTTTTTAGGACTGAAGTTAGTTCTTTATTTTTTAAAGTTCTTCACGAGTTTTCTCGAGTTAGAATTTTATAGATTGTTCTCCATTTTTGAAGTTCTGTCCTGATGCGGACAATTAGTTTTGGAAAGCTAATATTTGATCATCTTTTGATTTATTCGATTGTCTGAGCTCTTTCTATTTGTTTTTAGATTCATTCATTTATTTTTCAGCTGATAATAAGTTTCTTTTTGCTTTCTAAAGTTGGTTTTTTGTCATTTATAATTGACTTTAAAGTTCTATGACCTTAGAAGACTGAAGTTTATTCTTTTATTCAATTTACTTGTTGATTTTTTTGTAGTATTACAGTTGTGAATTGTGCTGTTTCGAGAGTTCACCTAAATTAACATCTTTCGATTGAATAGTTTTTTAGAGCTGCTTTTGAAGATGATTCTTGTCATCAGATAAGAATTTGAACTATCTTGACAGTTCTGTGTGCTTTTCTTTAAAAGCTTTAAATTACTATAATTAAGACCTCAGGGATTAGCTGGATTGAGTAAGAATCTTCTTATCGTAGTCGATTTTGTTGATATGAAGTTTTGATTTTTATAACTCTGAATTAAGTTACTTAGTTTTATCTTCAAATTTGGATTTTTAGTTTTAAACTTTATTTTTTTTTTCTTTTTCATCATTAATTTTTTGATTGAGGACTGATCTTTAGTTTTGAAGAATCTTTTCAAACTCAAAAATCTTATTCTGTGAAGCTCTTTCTAAATCTTCAACAGAATATCTTTCTCTCTCCAGCAATTAATTTTTAGCGATTATATCTTGCTCCTTTCGGGTTATCAATTAGCTTTTCAGTTTAATTTACCTGTTAAGCTCAGCTTATCTTTGTTCAAACTTTAACTTTAATTGATAAATTTCTTCTTTAAGTATGCTAATTTTTTCATGGTCAGAAGTGAATCTGGAGTTATTCAAAAGTTTTAATTCATTGTTATCTTTTTGAAGTGTTTTGACTGTATCTTACAGAAGCTTTATTTGGTGATCTTTGTTTATCGATTACTACTTCAGGTAATTTAAATCTAACTCCTTCTTCTGGAGGGAAACCAACTGATTTTGAAGTTGATTTACTTTCCCAGCTTTTTATGTTAAAGACTTTTATTGCTATTAAGTCTTAAGTTTAAGACGCATTATATCAAGCTTGTAATTATTTTAATTATTTTATAGTTGAATACGCTTGTTAAGTTATGTCTTAGCTACTTAAACTTACTTTTTGTACTTTTCTTTTAATTTTTGATACCCTTACTTATAGACTTCAGCTTAAAGTAAGTTCGTAGGAGCGCCTTGGAAAGATACTTAGCCATCAAAGTTGTTCATATCCTTTCCTTGGTATATCTTCGAAGGCGATTTCCTTTTAGGTATATAAGAAAGTTGAGGCATTTATCGGCTTTTTCGGTCCCATTAATTTTTCCTATTGTTGGTGTTAGTCAAAGGGAAGTAAAATTAAGATTTAGCTCCCCCAACGTTTCCAAATTATTGAGACTTACCGATTGGAGATCTAACTTTCCCTTACCCATGGTATTCGCTGCCTAAGAGTTTATTTTTTGTTTTATTGGTTTTGACTATGACTCGTGATGTGCTGACCTGGTCAACTCGTAACTCACAACAAGCATCATTATCAAGACACTTAATTAGTGGTACATTCAATCTTTATCCTTAGGATTTCATGAGTTCACTATGAAGTAACTTTACAACACCACCGACATACTTTGCTCCTTTATCTGTAGTCAAATGAACGACAAGTTAAAAGTGCTGTTTATCAGGATCTTACTGAAGAGTGACCTACTGATTAAAATTAAACTTGTTGGCGCTCGAAGGAGATACTTCAGTGGTAAGGGTACTGTTATTAAACTGAATGTGCATCTTACATGGAAATTTGATTTTCATTGTTACTGAGATTATGTTCAGATTGTACTGATACACTTAAACTTCTTGCTAATTGTTTGACATTTTGTCCAGATCTTATCTTTTAATATAAATTTTTTATTTATTTGCCTATTTTATATTAATTGATTTATTTACAGATCAATAAAATTATTCTTTTTTAAAGAATTTCAAAATATTAATTTTTAATTAAAAAGAAATTATGAGATAAAGACTAAACTTATGCTAAATAAGATTTATTTTAACATCCTAACCCATCTTAAAATATCCTAATCCACCTTAAAATATTCTGACTCTCCTGAACCATCATTAAAATATCTTTACTTATTTCGTAAATATTAATTATGACTTATTTAATAGTCATTATTCTTTTAAAAGCCAAAGTTGTTAGGTTCTATCGTATTTAAATGCTTTGATACTTAACAGAAACAAAATGGCTTAGTCTCTAAAACGCTTTATTTTTGAAGATAACTCATTTTCATGCTTATTTTAATCTCGGATAAAAACCAAACTTAATTAATAGTTAAATGCTAATTGTAGTCAAATTACTTAATATCATATTAGTTTGTTACAACGTTTATTTTATATTAAAATTTAAAACTTCATTCTAAAACTTAATAAAACGATAATAAATACACAATTACCATTAAAAGTTCAAAAATAAAAACCTTTTTATATATTAGCCTTTGCAAAATCAACATCTAAGATTCAAACTAACCGTATAAAAACACAGTATATTTACAGCAATGAATCAAAATCAAGCGACAGATATCAAATCGATTATGAATCCTCCCTTAGGAAAAAAACCTAATTTGTCAGAAAGGTAAATGAAGAACATGCGCATGGCATTACAAAATTATGTGCCGTTACCACAATAAAAAACCATTTATTTTTACAACATTGTTTCTAAGTAATCAAATTGGGGATTCTCGTAAAACTAGCGTTTGATAATTTTAAATGTCTGGTAAAAATCAATATCTTATTTCTCGAAAGTTCCTCATGGTTATTTACCCTTTACCTATCACTAAGAAATAGCCGCAAATAAGATCAAATAAAAAGTGATGTTCGGTTAGGCTACGAATTTTAAGTGTTTGCCAGTAAAAGGAAAAATTTCATCCATATCGATGGAATGGACAGATTAAACTAAAACTTAAAGAAAATGGATTTTTGTTCTTGGTTCCAGCAAACTTATGAATGACTGGATTTCACTCATAAATAGCGTCAAGGATGGAAGCTTTGTAAAATAAAAGTATGAACAGCTAAGTAAGCAAAACGAAGCAATAAGCCCTTTGTCTAAAAATAACATTAATCCACAGAAAATATAAAATAACCACCCCGTAAATCACCAATAAAAACCGAATCAAGGTATATCAAACCTAGGGCAAAATATTACAAACCCATAAAATAGACAAAATATTCCACAATCACATGGTTTAAAAGTATAATCTTCAAAGCAAGATTTATTGAAACAATAATAAAACTCCGATCCATTTTTTATTGATAGAAATGGTAATTAAACAAAGAAAAACAATGTCGTTGCATCTAATATTAAAAATCAGAACCATGGAAATATGCAAAATTCAACTCAAGGAATCAATCAAAATCTTAATCAGGGGAACCTTCATAATTCAAAATCAGAAAATCTCCAGAACTCAGCTTTAGGAAATCTTCAGAATTCTAAATCGGGAAACCTTCAAGGCTAAAATCTGCAAAATTTTCAAAAATAAAACGAGCATAAATAAAATGTATAAAAGTTGGCAAAAAGTAATTTAACAAATTAAAATGGAACAAACCCTCAAAACAATTCGATGGCAGGTCAGTCTGAATATAGTAGAAAAGCAATAATTCCAAAAATAGGTGAAACTACGTCTAAAAAGACAGAAAATCAACCTGTAATAAATAATCAGTAATCTAATCCGTCAAGAGCGACTAATTTGGGATATTCAAATGCATCTAAAAATCAATTTCCAGTCAATTCTGCTCAATAGATAAACTTAGGTTACAATGACTCAATATAGCAGGCAAACAGTACAATTAATAAAAAAATAACACCACCCGAATAAAATATACAAAAATCAGAATATTTAAAGTAACAGCCAAATTCCAGGATCAGTTAAACCAATTTTAACAATAACCCTAACAATCCTGGCTACAGTAAACAAAATTAAAACTCTTCCAATAACTATGGCCATCCAAGCTAGTACCAGTTTAATTAGCCTCCAAAGGAAGTAAGTAGTTATCCCAGAACATTGGGGCAAAGTGAAAGCAAGGCACCTGGAGATTTTGTATAGGAGCTAAAAAGGAAGAGGTAAAAACATCCTAATACCTTTAACTTAACTAATTAATTGTCTCAGAAGAAATTTTCTTAGTACGATAAGTCCCTACAAAACTAGTATCCAAATCAGACCCATCATCAAGATAAACCCCAAGACATTGGCCCTATGCAAAAAACTTCACAAAATGTGCCAAATTTTGAAAAAAAACCGAGTCAGCATTACTTGAATAGATAGAACTCTGGTGATAAAAGGATTGGCTTGATAAATTAAGATAGTGATGTCACGCTTAACTATTAAAAAATGAAGCCTTTTGTTCGAAATAACACTTAAAATATTCGAAGTAATGAGAACCTAGGAAAAGATATCAACAGGGAACTTTCCCGAGCTCAACTTTCTAACAAATTGCAAGCTTCCTCAGGGATCGATAACAATTACGATGAGTATTAAATGGCCTAAAACGATTACTAAAAGGATTAAATCTACAGACCGACTTCAAACTTTCCCTAATCAACTAAAAATCTTTCCAAAATACGTAGCGACAACTTGCTTCGAAAGGCCGACAATATGAAGAATTCGAGAGCAAACGGCGAGTAACTGCCCAAGGCCTACCCAATTACATCGAAGAACGAAGGCCGTCTACTTGAGAGCAACTTGATTTAAGCCTAGCGTCAAAAAAGCCGTTCATTCAAATACACGGCTTCGCTGGACTAAACCCCGGCCCAATTCTCATCCTCCCACCAGCGCCGCTAAGACTCCCTGCAGAACCTGACCAAGCTAAGCTCCGCCTACCCCGCCACGCAGAAGCCCTCCCCCGCCTACAACTCCCTATGGCTGTAAACCTCCAACCCCAACAAGAAGCTCTAAATCCACGAGCAGTTCATTGCCCGTTCAAGGTAACTCGTCAGGAGGATCATCGAGTAGCTACCCCTGCCCGAATCCCATCGCGAGTATCAGCCCGTTGACTCCTATCGGCAGGAGAACTTGTATACCTTCCACGTTGAGAACCTTATCGTCAGCCTGCATTTCTTTGACCAGCAGGAGTCGGTCAATGGCGAGGAGGATCATATTCATCTCGATGCCCCTGTACTTTATGATCAGGTGACGCTTGAGGAGATTAAGAGGGAGTTTTATAACTATGATCTTGTGCTTAAGGTTACAGCCAACTAGGGCAGGGTTAAGGTCCCCCTCAGCTGCTGGGTTTAGTATAGGGGGGTATTGGCCGTTGTTAAGGCCGATGTTCCCCCTAACTATAAGTAAGTTTAGGCCTATTCCTATAAGTAATCGTTTTAGGCACTCGAAAATATCATCAAGGTAAGATTCTTGTTCAATACTTTTAACTGCTATTAAAGTCAGGGCTACAGAGGCGGTTAAGGCAAATTCATTCTACTCTGGAACTTAAGAAATCTCATTCCTGGGATACCTAATACTCTCAAAAACTAGAGCAGTTACTTTAGGAAGGAGTTTCTTCTTCAGTACGACTAAATTTTAGAAGACTTGTAATCTTCATCCTAAGCTCACGCTTTCATATTAAAGCACATTGTTGTTGAGCTCCTATCAAAGCTCGAGTCTCTTTAATAACAAATAATCCACTCAAAAGATTTAACAAGAGAGTTCCATCGTGCAGGTTTAAGTCTTTCTTATCTCCCTGAAATGTACAAGCAAACCGACTCTTCTTACCTAAAAAGAATTTTCATGAGCGAGATTGTGGCTGGGATTTTCACAGCTGTCGTTCGTAGCGAACTGAACCATGCGTTTGCCATTCTCCCCGCACAGAATATGAAAAGTGTCAGCTCTTAGCAGTTGAACGTGATCATTGTAGATTGTGCACATGTGCTGATAAATTAGTTCTTTTCGTATACACAACGATCTGAAAACATATGGAAATTGATAGTAAATGAGGCGTCAAAGAGGTACCACATAATCGTGTCGAAATAAGATGTTATTCCGGGTTACTTGTTATCGGCCTTGGTTCATAAAATTAACTTAACTTCTGATTTCAAGCTGAAATCCTTTCTGAAGACGAATAAGTTTTTTGTTCATGAAAATGTAATCCCACGTTAATGCTTTTTCACATTTGCAGTATCGGTTCGACGATATTCCATGTAATCGATTTGTCCTACGTATTCCAAATGCAAGTAAATTTTATAATCAGAACCATCCATGTAAAACTACGAGCATTTATCAACTGTGTTGAGCTTAAAGACAAGATTCAACGGTTTCCAGTAGTACTTTAGTCCCCTAATGGAGGAATTGAAAACCTACCTTGCTAATTTCATATCCTACACAGAAGAGCAGGAGTATTAAAATTTAGATATTTATGAGTATATGTACGAATAACCTATTTGTTACAATGGAGTAAAGACTTCTTTCCTGGCAATCAAATGGTTAATCAAGGCCAATTAAATATAAAAGGCAAACCAAGTCTTCGAGATAAAGTTCCATTAACTTTCATTTTGGCTCAACGAGTATAATACAGCAATCACATAGTTCTACGATTTCTTCTCAATGTTTTACGCCTCAATTGGAGATTTCTAGTAGAGCATATGCCTGGCAAAATCATCGCTTATAAACGTGAACAAGGTTCTAGGTCAATACTCGCTGCCAGTAGCCGACAAGCACTACCAATTGGGCAATATATATTTCAAGATAAACAAGAAGAACTAGGCACTGAAGGAATACAACAAGACAAAGAAGATCCTGACAAGTCACTAGAAGACTTCAATTCCCGAGTACGGAATAATCCTGCTAAAAATATCGTTACTGTGCCTAAACTTCGGCTAGCTGAGCTCGTGCCTTTAAAACGCAATAAATGCCCAGAACATCTTCCAGTCCTCCCCAGGCAACTAAACCTAATAAATATAATGTTTCTAGGTGCTATCGCGAGTCTACTAGCTAACCCGCTCGCAATCCGACATGAACAACCTGTGCTAGGCCTGCGGGAAGAGATTCAACAGCTCTTAGAACCCCAAGCATCTCTAGCGCATGCTCAAAATGGTCCTCTACCCCAGGCTCTAGCGCCTATCCTCCCAGTAGCAGAAGAGCCTCCTGCCCATCCTGCTCCGTCTCCAGTAACACACCGTCCCCTACATCGACAGTTTCAACTACCTGCACAGGCAGGCGCTCAAGCAGACCAGTCTCAAGAGGAAGATGTACTACTACTTTGAGAATGTTACTATTCTGGCCGAAGAGGTCAGCAGGAGGGACCTGGACAGGAAACACGTCAGTCTTGATGAGAAGGCTAGTGGGGACGCTGAGGAGATGCTTGTGAGGCTTGAGGCGGTGGGCAACTTGCTCGGGTGGGCCTTTCTTGTCGGCTCGCTTAAGGAGCGCCTGTATGAGTGAGGTGGATTCGGCAGGATTCGATTGCGTTGGAACAGAGGGGGTAGGGAAGAGATGGAAACAGGCACGGCATAAGGTTGGATAATAGAAACAGGCATAACATAAGGTTAGAGAATAGAAACGGGCATAAGCCTACCTGATCTCATTGAATTATTTATATCGCTTGAGTTTACTTTATCTAGTCA
>Ga0105051_10006591_pt1 | contig 12416 bp, 7 predicted proteins | sample FRY02_FD_78383 | JGI IMG/M metagenome (GOLD analysis project Ga0105051, IMG submission 78383) | Freshwater microbial communities from Lake Fryxell liftoff mats and glacier meltwater in Antarctica - FRY-02 (megahit assembly) | ecosystem: Environmental > Aquatic > Freshwater > Ice > Glacier...
GTGCCTCTTATGCGCATAACCTTTTTACTCAAATACAGGGTAATTCTATGCGGGCGGATGATCTGCAGAATGCACTCAATGGCACATTTGTCAGCTTCAAGGGTGTTTATCTGAACCCGTTCGGACCAAGCGATCAGGCTTTGTTGGATGCACTGTATTACAAAAGTATCAATGTCTATACATCAACTGGCTACGCCGCTGATTTCAATGCGGCCGGTCCGATTGCCAAGATGCCGGCATTATTTGGCAATGATTCATCCGGCGACATAAGTATGGCCTTGGGTATCGAATGGCACCAAGACAGCATGTTGGCCAACCCGGATAGCAGTAATCAGATTGCAACGAATAATGGTTTTCCATTCGAAGGAGATCGATCGGTTACGTCGGAGTTCATTGAACTGCAAATCCCTTTTATCCCCAAATTACTCGAGGTTCAAATGGCCGCTCGCCATGAAAATTACAGTGATTTTGGCGAGACCACCAAGATGAAGTTGGCGTTTGGTTCCCAGCTGACCTCGTTTCTGAAACTGCGCGGTTCGTATTCGGAATCGTTTAAGGCGCCTGACCTCGCGCAATTATTTGGCGGTGGAGTTAATGCAACGGAGGCCATACTTGATCCTGAGAATCTATCGGCACCGAGCCAGAAATACAAAACGATCATCCGGTCCAATTCAAACCTCAAGCCGCAACAGGGTGAGGTTTACTACGCGGGCGCCGTCGTTGATATGGGCAAGTTGGTTCCGAACCTTTCATTTTCAGTGGATTATATAGATATCAAAATCAGCGACGCTATTGTTCCGATTTCCACTTTCACAGAAGAGCAGATATTCAGCTATTTCCCGCAGCTGGTTGTGCGAGATCCTGTAACAAACGGAATATCCTATTTTGATATGACGCCTTTCAACGGGGTGGCGTATTACTACCACGGGCTCGATTTTGCGGTTGATTACCTTTTGACGACCCAGTCGTTCGGTAGCTTCAAATTTAATGTCCAGGCGACTCACGTCATGTATCTGGCCTCCGATCCCGGGACCGGCGAAGGTATTCGGGATTTCACCGGACGTTACGGTTTTGGTGGCGAGGTCCAGAAATGGACTGGGAACGCTTCAATCGGATGGATTACGCGTAAGTTTAACTCAAATTTATCCGTCCTCTACAAAGGTCCAGTCTTGAACGACGCCTCTGGCACGGTTGCGGCGGGAAAAGCATGGGGAATCAATCCCATCGCGTTGTTTAATGCCACGGTGACCTATAAAGGACCTTGGAACACGGATGTCACGGTCTCTTGTAACAATCTACTGAATACGCCGCCGCCGGTCGATGGTATTTTAAGACCATACGCCAACTTCGACGTCGCCAGTTATGGTGCATGGGCTTCCGGTCGTTTTGTTACATTGAAGCTCAGCAAGAAGTTTTAGGCGAGCAAGTAGGTGATTCATCGGCATCCAAACGACACAGTTTTGAGTCGTTCGGATGCCACAAAATATATATGTAAAATTTGCTGATATGAAGTTTATAATTAGCATTCTACGTCTTATATTGATGAGTCTCACAGCGGTGTCTTTGGTTGCAGCTGAGGCTCGCAAAGATATTCGGGCCATTGATTCAAGTTTGCAGGCGCCTTTCATTCCTCGACCCGGGGGCTCTACTTTAGAACCGGATCTGGCTTTTGAGCAACATGTGACAACGCCGGGTGAGGTATTGGTTAACGGGAACACCATTGCCTATGAAGCAACTGCGGAAACTTTGGTTTTACGTGATGATACCGGGGCGCCCGTAGCCAGTATGTTTTACGTAGCATATGTAGCTCAACGTAATCCCGAGGATGCAGATCGGCCCGTAACATTTATTTATGGAGGAGGCCCTGGCGGTTCATCTTCTAAACAGCACCTGCTGGGCTTTGGACCAAGACGAATTGAGACCGACAATTATGGCGCTACCCACAATCCACCATTCAAGTTTCTGCCGAACTACCAAACCCTGCTTGATAAGACAGATTTGGTATATGTTGACGCCATTGGCACGGGCTTCTCCCGCCCACTCCCGGGTATAGACGGCAAGCAATTTTGGGGAGTGGATCAGGATATTGACGCGTTTGCCTCGAGGGATAATCCGCTATATCACGATCAACCACCGCTGGAATTCCCCCAAATTTCTATTTGGACAATCCTACGGCACAACTAGGTCAGCTGGCTTGGTCTATGTGTTGCAAAAAAAAGGCGTGCAGATGAACGGGGTAATTCTGGTCGCATCGGTCCTCAATTGGGGCATCCGCGCTGACGGGTTTGAACAGAACTCTATCGCGCTGGTGTCAAGTTACGCCGCTGCCGCTTGGTATCATGATCGACTTGCCGACAAACCGGAAAGTTTACCGGTCTTCCTTCAAAAGGTAAGAGAATGGGCGGCCGGTCCCTATGCCACCGCTCTGGGAAAGGGCATGGATATTTCTGCGGATGAAGAGGATTCCGTAGCCCTTCAGTTGGCGGCATTTACCGGGCTATCGGTGGAATTTGTTAAGGAGAATAATCTACGAGTCCGGCTCGACCGGTTTCGCAAAGAGTTGCTGCGTGACGAAGACTGGACGGTGAGTCGTTTTGATGCCCGTTTCAAGGGCTTCGACGCTGACGACGGTGGGGATAAGCCCGAGTTTGATCCCGCCTCAGTCACTGCGCTCGGTTCCGTGACCTCCACATTGCATAGCTATTTTGAAAACGAGCTGAAATTTCACTTGAATCTCGAGTATCTTAACCCACGGAGTAAGATTTTTATTCATCTGGACTGGCGACATCTGGCCCCCGGCGGCACCGATTTTCGCAAGGGAGCAGGCGATGGTATGGGGCTCCAGCTTATGCCCGATACGGCCCTAGATCTGAGTCAAGCTATGCGGCACAATCCGGAGCTAAAAGTCATTTCACTCAACGGGTGGTTTGATTTGACTGCGCCGTTTTTTCAGGCCGAGTATGACTTGCTGTATATGGGTCTACCTTTGGCCCTGCGGGAAAATGTCAAATTTTGCTATTACCCGGCCGGCCATACCAGTTACGTGTATCCTGTGGCTCTGGCTCAGATGAAATCCGATTTGGCTCCGTTTTATGATGATGCAGTGAAATTAAAATCCGGGGACTAAAAATCTGGAGCAGACGACTGGCTAGCCCAGTCAATACACAGCATCAAGAATACAATTACCATAATGGAGCGACCCTACCAATTTGTTATTCCAGTTCTGAACAATAAAATATGAAAACCATGTCCACACGATTACGCCGCATTTGCTTTTTCTCTCTGCTTTCAAGTGCCAGCGTCGCCCTTTGCTTGCTGTGCCCGGTGAGACTCGCCGGACAGATTCAGGAAGCCGGTGTGACGTCATCCAGCACCACTTGGACCCTGGCGGCCACGGGCGACACCATTATCACACGACAAATTCGGCATCTGGACCAGGATACCGCGTTTATGGCTTTGGTTAATAAAATTCGGGCAGCGGATGCCGCCACTACCAATTTGGAAGGGCATCTGTTTCGCATGCGCGAATTTAAAGGTTACCCCCAAGCAGAGCGCGGTGGCAGCTATTTAGTTGGCCCCCCTGAAGCTGGAGCCGACTTGAAATGGATGGGCTTCGACCTGATCACTACCGCAAACAATCATTCCACCGATTTCGGGGTGGAAGGTATGTTGGAAACAATGGGGTTATTGGATTCACTCAATCTTACCTATGCCGGCACCGGGATGACCGCGGGTGAAGCGGCTCAAGCCCGTTACTTTGAAACAACCAACGGAAGATTTGCTCTTATTGGTATGGCCACTTCGTTTACCCCGATGTCACAGGCCGGTGATCCGCGGCCCGAATTCAGAGGTCGGCCCGGTCTTAATGCTTTAAGGATCGATTACAAGCGGCAGCTCACTCCCGCGCAGATGGAGACCCTGCGTAGTTTTGTGCACGAAGTGGGAGTTGGCACCAAGAGTCGGCATGCTGCCGTTCTCAAGCGGGCGGGTGGGCCTAAAACTGGGACGATTCGATTTGGTGGAGTGGATTTTGTGTCCGGCCTGGAAAATAGGGAACTCTACACGATCAATGCAGTGGATGAAGACCGGATTCTGCGCTCCATCCGCAACGCGTCGCGGCAGGCCGACAATGTGGTGGCGTTTTCCCACTCCCATGATGTGGCCTGGAATGGGCATGACGCCCCAGCCCCGGAGCACCTCAGAAAATTTGTCAAGCGGTGCCTCGATGCGGGTGCAGACGCTTTCATTATAGCCGGTCCTCATGTTCTGCGCGGAGTGGAAATCTACGAGGGAAAACCGATCTTCTACAGTTTAGGGAACTTCTTCTTTCAGAATGAATCGGTCGATCCGATGCCAAACGATATGTTTGAAAGTTTCGGGTTGGAGGTTAATTTCCAAGCCAGCGACTATTACGATGCTCGGGGCACACCGGACCCTAAAACTGGAATACCAACCACCTATCTAGCCGCCAATCCTGCTGTATTTGAAAGTGTTATGCCGGTGTGCACTTTCACTGGAGATAAGGTGATTGAGATCAAGTTCTACCCGATTGATCTTGGTTATGGTTCTTCCAGGTCACAAATCGGCACGCCGCGTTTGGCCGAGCCGGAATTGGGTCGCACCATCATCGAGCAACTGGCCAAATTTTCCGAGATCTACGGCACGACGATCAAATATGAAAAGGGCATAGGAATCTGGCGTGCTGACAAGTGACCCACTCATGAACCAAGCGCTTTTCTGCAAACCCCCTTCCCCCACTGGTTGGCAATGAACCAGTTGATGCCAATGAAAAACCTACTCTACCTGTCAGGTATGGTCACCAGCGCACTGCTGACCGGGGCAACGCCGACCACGAGGATGGATGCGGAGCTTAACCGAGATATCCTGCCTGTTCCGCCGGTCCCTTATTCCAATCAGATTGGTTTAGATTGGCGTCATTCCACTCCGCAACCACACGATCTGCTTTCACCGCCAGCAGGGGCTCCCAATATATTACTGATCCTTTTGGATGATGCGGGCTACGGTCAGACGAGCACTTTTGGCGCCCCTATTCCCACGCCAACACTTGATCGCTTGGCAGCCAATGGTCTGCGCTACACACGTTTTCACGTTACGGCCATTTGTTCACCATCCCGGGCAGCTCTGCTGACGGGACGTAATTCCCACTCGGTCGGGATGGGGGCTGTGGTGCAAAACAGTTCTGACTTTCCGGGTTATGACGGACGTATGCCGAAGAGTGCCGCGTTCATTTCCGAAACACTCCGGCAGAACGGCTACTCGACCGCGGCCTTTGGTAAATGGCATTTAACCCCGACTGCGGAAATGGGACCTAGTGGACCTTTTGATCGTTGGCCTACGGGGCAGGGCTTTGACTATTTTTACGGGTTTCTGATCGGGCACGCGAGCCAATGGAATCCAGTTTTATTCGAAGGCACCAAACCCATCACCATGCAAGTGCCGGACGGCAGGCAGGCGGATTACACCCTGAATGAAGATATGGCGAACAAGGCGATTGCCTGGATCCAACAGGTCAAGTCGGTGGAACCGGCGCGGCCTTTCTTCGCTTATTATGCCCCGGGGGCGACTCATGCCCCGTTGCACGCCCCGAAGGCATGGATCGACAAGTTCAAGGGCAAGTTTGACATGGGCTGGGACAGGTATCGGGAGATTGTCTTCCAGCGTCAGAAGGAGCTGGGAGTAATCCCGCCGGATACGGAACTTACTCCCCGTCCCCCTGAAATACCGGCGTGGAATTCGTTATCCGCTGATGAGCGGAAAATTTGTGCCCGACTGATGGAGGTATTCGCCGGTTACATGGCGCAGACGGACTATGAGATCGGACGCATCGTCGATGCGATTGAGACGACCGGCCAGTTGGACAACACTTTGATTTTCTATATCGCCGGGGATAACGGGGCTAGTATGCAAGGCGGACTCAATGGTATCTTCAATACGACGGTTCATCAGAACAAGGTTCACGAGGATCCGGCGGATTTGGTCCAACATCTTGATGAATTGGGCTCGGCCGCCTCCAGTCCGCAATACCCGGTGGGCTGGGCCTGGGCGGGCAACACGCCCTTCCAGTTTGGCAAACACATCGCTTCTCATCTGGGTGGCACCCGGGCCCCGTTGGTCGTTTCTTGGCCAGCCCAAATCAAGGATACCGGGGGCTTGCGCATCCAGTTTCACCATCTCATCGACATAGTCCCCACCATCCTGGAGGTGGCCCGACTGCCGGAGCCCCGCAGCATCAACGGGGTGCCGCAGAAGCCTATCGAAGGGGTCAGCATGGCCTATTCCTTCGCCAAGGGTTCAACGTCCGAGCATCGCACCACCCAATACTTCGAATTGTATGCCAACCGGGCCATCTATCACGAAGGTTGGATGGCCGCAGCGCGCAGCGGCAAACTGCCATGGGTAGCCAAAGGTGGCGAGGACTTCGCCGATCAGACGTGGGAGCTATACAATCTGAACGAAGATTACTCTGAAAGAAAAGATCTAGCCGGGGAGTATCCCGACCGATTGCGGGAACTGCAGGCGCTCTTCTTGAGTGAAGCGCGCAAATACCAAGTGTTGCCGCTGGATTGGCGCACTAGTGGACGCAACGACGCGCAAGATGCAGTCACTTTGAACAACGGCCATACTTGCTACACTTACTACACGGCATCTTTACATCTCTACAGCAATCTAGCGCCGCCCGTCCTCAACCGGTCGTTTACGATTTCCGCAGACATACAGGTTCCTGAGCAAGGCGTTGAAGGAGTGATCGTGGCCGACGGGGGTCAGTTTGGCGGGTATTCACTCTTTGTTGCGCAAGGGCGAATCAACTTCACCTACAACTTTGTTGGGAAGGACAAAACCACATTGCGGGCGAACGAAAAACTGCCGGTCGGATCCGTGAATATAGGGTTCAAATTTGATTATGATGGAGGTGGTCGCGGCAAGGGAGGGAATGCCACCCTTTTGGTGAACGGCAAAATTCAGTCTGAGCAACGCATCCAGCAAACCCATCCTGCTAATTTTGAACAATACGACCGCTTTGATATTGGTGAGGATTCCGGAACGCAAGTAGGTGACTATGAGCGCCCGTTCCACTTCACGGGGGTGATTCATAAAGTTGTCATCGACACGGCTCCCGACAGTTCTGCACCAGCTCAACTACACCTATTGATGCCAACCCAGAGTAAAACGGAGCATTGATATGAAATTGTTTTCAGATCAACACCTCAAGGGGACTTTGTCTGGACCACACCGTCATCGGACTGACTGCCTCGCGCTATCAACCATGCGGATAGGCGTGAGAAGGTTGAAAGTGAGTAATCGATGAATTTACCAAGGAGTTCCTATTTCCAGCGCACTCTAGATCGGATAGAACGGGTCGGAAACGCCCTGCCGCATCCGGCCACGCTATTTCTAATCCTGTGTGGGATCGTCATCGGACTGTCGTGGATAGTAAGCATCTTGGGTATACAGATTCATCACCCGGTCACCGGAGTTCCCTTGCATTCCTTCAATCTGCTCTCGGTTGAGGGATTGCATAAGATCATTCTGGGGCTGCTGCCCAACTTTATCAATTTCGCCCCCTTGGGGTCTGTTCTGGTGTGTTTGCTAGGTTTATCGATCGCGGAACACAGTGGGTTGCTTGGGATAGTTTTGCGGTTGGTGGTGCAAGCAACCCCGCAACGGTTGTTGACTGTGATAGTGGTGTTTGCCGGGGCCACATCGAACACTGCAGGTGATGTCGGTTATGTGCTTCTGCTACCTCTGAGCGCAGCGCTTTTTCTCGCTGCCGGGCGCCATCCACTGGCGGGAATCGCGGCTGCGTTTTCTGGCATTTCAGGCGGTTTTGCCGCCAACCTCCTGCTGTCTCCGACTGACTTGATTTTGGCGGGATTTACCCAGGAGGCGGCGCGATTGGTGCTGCCGGAATATACGGTTACCGCGATGGCCAATTACTACTTTCTAGCCTCTTCGGTTTTGTTGGTCACCGTCGTGGGCACCTTGGTCACGGATTGGGTGGTGATGCCTCGACTGGGAAAATACACCGGATCAGCTCCGGTTGGGCCGATTGCATCCTTGGGCCCGGCGGAGTGGCGTGGATTGCGGTGGGCGACAGGCGCCACCCTTGTCCTGACAGGACTGATCATTGCCGGATTGTTGCCGGAAAATGGGTTCTTACTGGATCAGGCGCGTCCGGGTTTTATCGGGTCATACTTTCTGCGTGGTTTGGTGTTTTTTATTTTTATAGGCGGTTTGATCCCAGGAATAGCCTACGGTTTGGGTGCAGGCACGATTCGACGGGATCGCGATGTTTATCAGGGCATGCAGAAAACGCTTGAATTGGTTGCGGGCTACGTGGTGGTGATCTTTTTCATCGCCCAGTTTGTTAACTTTTTCAAATGGACCAACCTCGGCGTTATGTTGGCGGTGGAGGGGGCGGTGTTCCTGCGTTGGCTCGATTGGGGGGCGGTGCCCCTGCTGATCGGCCTGGTTCTGTTGACCGCAACCGTAAATCTCGTGCTCGGTTCATCATCGGCGAAGTGGGCCCTGCTGGCGCCCATTTTTGTGCCCATGTTCATGCTGCTGGGTTACTCTCCGGAGCTTACCCAGGTATCCTACCGTGTGGGCGATAGCATTACCAATATTGTGACGCCTCTCATGTCTAATTTTCCTCTCGTGCTCATGTTTGTCCAACGCTACGAGCCCAAGGCGGGGATCGGCACCATCACCGCCATCATGCTGCCCTATTCACTGGGTAATTTGATTTGCTGGACCTTGTGGCTCATTGCATGGGTTTTGCTCGGCTGGCCCCTCGGGCCGGGAGCGAGTCTAATGCTGGGGGGGAGTTAATTTCATGCCCACCGAGAGGCCGGCTTTCCCGTTTACTCTAACCGCACCGCCCGATAGCCTGATTTTATGAAAAACAACGCCACCCCGCTGAGTTCTAATCGCAACCTGCTCCGGTGGGTCGAAAAGATGGTCGATCTGTGCCAACCCGACCAGGTGCACTGGATCGATGGTTCGCAGAAAGAGTATAACGCCTTGTGCGCTGAGATGGTGGAGGCGGGCACGTTTATTAAGCTGAACGAAAAGAAGTGGCCGGGATGTTATTTGGCCCGCTCCGACGCGACCGACGTCGCCCGCGTGGAGGACCGCACTTACATTTGCTCACTCTCCAAGGAGGCGGCGGGCCCGACGAACAATTGGGTCGACCCGTTTGCGATGCGCAAAACGCTCAAGGGGATTTTCTCCGGCTGCATGCGAGGCCGCACGATGTATGTGCTGGCGTTCAGCATGGGTCCGCTCGGCTCGCCGATGTCGCAGATCGGCGTGCAACTCACCGACTCGGCCTACGCGGTGGTCAACATGCGGATCATGGCGCGCATCGGTAAACCGGTGTTCGAGTTGATCGACAAAGATTTCAAGCGCGTGGTGCCCTGCGTGCATTCGGTCGGAGCGCCGCTCCTGCCCGGGCAGCAGGATGTGTCGTGGCCGTGCAACAAGGAAAAATACATCGTGCACTTTCCTGAGTCGCGCGAAATCTGGAGCTATGGTTCCGGCTACGGAGGCAACGCGCTGCTCGGCAAGAAGTGCTTCGCCCTGCGCATCGCCTCCAACATGGCACGCGACGAGGGTTGGATGGCCGAGCACATGTTAATTTTGGGCGTGCAGGACCCCGAGGGTCACAAGCACTACGTCGCGGCGGCCTTCCCGAGCGCGTGCGGTAAAACGAATTTTTCGATGCTCATCCCCCCCCCGCATTTCAGGAAACAAGGGTGGAAGATCACGACGGTCGGCGACGACATCGCGTGGATCAAGCCTGACGCCAATGGGCGCTTGCGAGCGATCAACCCGGAAGCGGGATTCTTCGGCGTGGCGCCTGGCACGGGCAACAAGACCAATCCGAACGCGATGAAGACACTCGCGAAGAACACCATCTTTACCAATTGCGCGCTGACCGACGGCGGCGGCGTGTGGTGGGAGGGCATGACCGATCAGCCGCCGAAGCATGCTATCGACTGGCAGGGCCGCGACTGGACGCCAGCGCTCGGCAAGCAGAAGGGCGTGAAGGCCGCCCACCCCAACGCTCGGTTCACCGCTCCGGCCAAACAGTGTCCGACGATGGATGCTGATTGGGAAAGCCCCGACGGGGTGCCGATCCACGCCATCGTCTTCGGCGGGCGACGAGCCACCACCATGCCGTTGGTCTACCAAGCGTTCAACTGGTCGAGCGGAGTTTACATGGGCGCGACGATGGGCAGCGAGATGACCGCGGCCGCCGCCGGCACGATTGGCAAGGTGCGGCGCGACCCGATGGCGATGCTGCCGTTCTGCGGTTACCACATGGGAGATTACTTCCGCCATTGGATCAACATGCAGCGCAAGCTCACTGAAACACCGCGCATCTTTCACGTGAATTGGTTCCGCAAGGACGAGCAGGGCGACTTCATCTGGCCGGGCTTCTCTGAAAACATGCGGGTATTGAAGTGGATCTTCGATCGCGTGCGGGCCGGCGGTCGCGCGCAGGAAACGCCGATCGGTTGGGTGCCGCGCTACAAGGATATCGACTGGAGTGGGATGAAGTTCTCTCAAAAGAAGTTCGAGGAGCTGCAGGCCTTCGACCGCGCGGGTTGGCGGGCGGAGATTCTTGGCCACGAGGAGCTCTTTATCGATCTGCACGCGGCGCTCCCGAAGGAATTGATGTTCGAGCGCGAGCTGTTGATTTGCCGGATGTAGGCGTGAGCGGATCCCGCCCCTTTTTTTTCCCCGGTGCGGGCCCAGCTTATATGCAATGGCGAATATTTACTCTGCTTGGCTTCTTAACAATCGCAACCTCGGGTGGCGCGGTGATCCCGCGGCTGCTCGAATCGGCCATCGCGAAACTGCAAGCCGATGAAAACCACTGGGCATATACGCAGACGACCCAGGAGTTTGACTTAAAAGGTGAGCCGAAGAAGGGCGCGACGATCGAGCGGTTTGATCCGTCGCAGCCGTTGGATCGACAATGGAGCCTGTCGCAATGGAAGGGCGGCGTTCCCACGGCGCGGGAGGAACGGGCTTGGAAGCGAAAGAAGGAAAAGGAGATGGCGCGTCGTGAAGAGAAGACGCTGGGCGAGGTGATGAACTTTGACCGCGCCGAGTTGATCAGCGAGAAGGCGGGCAAGGTCGATTTCGAGATCCCCCTCCAATCCGGGGCCAGCCGACGATTACCGGCCGATAAATTTGTGGTGCACGTGACCGTTGATCAAGAATCGGAAACGCTGGAGGGTTTTAGCCTGAGGACGAAAGAAGCGTTTCGCGCCTATGGGGTGGCCAAGATCGAGACGATTGAGATTGAGGCGGCCTTCGCGACAGCGGCCGAACCTTTTGCGCCGCAGCTGGAGAAAGTCACGGCGCGTGGGGTAGGGAAGATTCTCTTCCTCCGCGTGGGCGGGGCGGCTGAGATGACGTGGTCCGATTATCAAAGGGTCAAACCCTACGCCGATCGGTTTGAAGTGAAATTTGGCGAGCTGAAGGCGTTCGGTTTCTAGGTCCTGACGCGAACTGCCTCGCGGTGCAGGGAGATTGCTTGCTGGCTCCATCGTTGTCTTATAAGAACCCAGAGTGAAAGGCTGGCTAACTGACTTCCTGCGGACGGTCTGGGCGTTGTTCTATTGGAACTCGCGCAAGTCGTATTTTCGTCTGCGGGGCGGTCGATCGCCGTGTCCGTGTCAGCATCCCAGCGATTCTGGCGAACCCATGAGGACGGGGTGTGAGGCGATCATCGGATGGTCGGAGCCCCGGCGATTCCGGAGAGTCTGCCCGCTTCTGCAAACCAATGAGGCCGGGACTTGGATGTGCAGCGTAGCGACGACCGAGGTGCGGCCCTTCTGGGGAAGGGTGTTTGCGTATGCCGGTTCCACGGCGGTGATCACGGCCGTGATGCTCGTCAGCGTGATCTATGGGGGGATGCATGCCGTGGGTTATCAGGTGACGCTCCGGCAGCTCGGGTGGCCCCCTGCTTGGTCGGAGTTGCGGGCGGTGCGGGCGGATCTGTTTATTGAGCAAGCGCGAGCCAACTACCTTAAAGGCAATGTCCGCGACGCCATCAATTCGCTCTCGGTGGCCTACGAGCTGAACCCCCATCACTTTCAAGTGGGGATCCTGCTCGCGCAGTTTTACCAGTCGGGGAATCCCTCCGAATCGGATGCCCTCTATCGAAACCTGATGGTGGAGCACCCTGATCGGCGCAAGGAGACGGCGCGCGCTTGGTTTCAGAGTCTGCTGATGCGGGGGCGCATGCCGGACATCGCCGAGCTTGCGTGGCGGCAGCTAGTTTTGGATCCGGAGCAGGCGTCGGTGTGGATCCATGCGCTGCTCTTTTCCACCCGCCACACTCCAGATATCCCGCTGCTGGTGAAAGCGTCCACCTCCGA
>Ga0105051_10006593_pt1 | contig 12412 bp, 6 predicted proteins | sample FRY02_FD_78383 | JGI IMG/M metagenome (GOLD analysis project Ga0105051, IMG submission 78383) | Freshwater microbial communities from Lake Fryxell liftoff mats and glacier meltwater in Antarctica - FRY-02 (megahit assembly) | ecosystem: Environmental > Aquatic > Freshwater > Ice > Glacier...
ATTTTACAAACATCGGCGTAAAACTTCACCTTCGTTTGTTCCTCGCAGAGCAAAGATACAGAGTAATTTTGTACCTTAGAGTTAGTCAAAAGTAAAAAGTCCGATTAATAGGGGGCTAGACCACCATCTATATGCATAACAATCTTTTGCTTCTTAGGAATTGGATTTGATATAAAAGCCAGTGCAACGGCTTTATGTGGGTAGACGGTTTTACGTTTACCATTGTCATCTATCAAATCAGTCATAAAAAACCCATTCACTGGATGTTTTCGTAACATCTTCATTTTGTTCTCAAAGTTCATTGTGCGTCCATTTTTGAACACCTTTGTTCGTTCTTTAGAACGTATGTTTCCAAGAGAGGACACATCATAATCCGAATAACCAGGAATTAATTTCCATTCTTCCATGACACTACTTTTTTTCACTAACAACATTCAATTCAATTTGTTCAGCGAATGGTCATAAAAAGAATCTATTGTCTGATTTAAATCTGCTAATTAACCTAAGAATAATACATTCATTAGACACGTTAAAAGCGAAAACACAGAGACTTAATTATTTCAAACATTTGAGTGTAAATAACTACTTCAAAAAATTGCTTGTTAGGGTACGAATAAAAAGTAAATTAAATGAAAATTAAGACCATGGCGAAAAAGCAACAAATATTCGTACTTGATACTTCTGTATTATTACATGATCATCAAGCTATTACTAATTTCGTTAAGAACGATGTCGCAATTCCAATTACAGTATTAGAAGAATTAGACAAATTCAAAATTGGTAATGACACAAAAAACTTTTCTGCTCGGGAAGTCATTCGATTCATTGATAAACTCTCAGGAAACAGCAGTTTACAAGAATGGATTTCGCTTGGTAAAGGTTTAGGTAATTTTAGAATTGTTCTAGAAAACAACCCACGAGAAATTAATGCAGAATACGTTTATTCGGTCGGAAAAAATGATCACAAAATCATTAATGCGGCACTTTATCTAAAAGAAACAGAGGTAAAAAAAGATGTAATTCTAGTTACAAAAGACATTAATTTAAGGATAAAAGCAAAGGCTTTAGGCATTACAGCTGAAGATTACGAAACTGGAAAAGTAGATAATACCCATATAGATGAATCTTCAGCCTATACGATTGAAGGTGTTGACGCCGAAGTGATTCGTCATATTTTCACTGCTGGTAAAATTGATGAAAATGGAGTGCTTGGAAAGAAAAAAGTTACCAACGGCTATTATATTCTCAAAAACGGCAAATCCTCTTCACTAGCTGCATATAACCATTTAACCGATCAATTACATCGAATTGAGAAAGAATACATTTATGGCATAAAACCTAAAAATGCGGAACAAGCCTTTGCATTTGATGCATTGATGAACTCCAATATTAAACTTGTTGCTTTACAAGGTGTTGCTGGAACAGGCAAAACGCTTTTGGCTTTAGCTTCTGCGCTTGAACAAAGTAAAAATTACAATCAAATAATACTTGCAAGACCAATTGTGCCTTTGTCAAATAAAGATATTGGATTTTTACCTGGTGACGCTAGTGATAAAATTGGACCATACATGGAACCACTATGGGATAATTTGAAATTTATTAAATCCCAATTTGGTGAAAATGAAAAAAAACACAAAGCGATTTTAGAAATGGAGCAATCGGGGAAGATTGTTATTACACCATTAGCCTTTATCCGTGGGAGAAGTTTATCAAATATTATGTTTATAGTTGATGAAGCTCAAAACTTGACACCACATGAGATCAAAACAATCATTACGCGTGCTGGTGAAAACACCAAAATAATCTTCACTGGTGATGTGCATCAAATTGACACTCCCTATTTGGATGAAAACAGTAATGGTTTAGCTTACTTGATTGATCGATTAAAAGGACAAGAATTGTTTGCACATGTCAAATTAGAGAAAGGAGAGCGTTCTGAATTGGCTAATTTAGCGAATGATTTACTATAGTAAATAGGCGTTTAAGTATTCTTGAACGCCTATTTCAACACATCTTTCAATGCCCCTTTTAATTCAGGAAATTGAAATGAGAATTGAGTTGCCTTGATCTTTTCATTGGAAGCTTTTAGGCCTAAAAGAAGGACACTTGCCATTTCACCAAATAACAATTTCATAATGAATGCTGGAACGGCTGGAAACCAAAATGGCTTTTTTAGCACTTCAGCCATCGTACGGGTAACTTCTTTGTTTGTATCTGAGGATGCCAGCGCATTGTATGCACCAATAAGTTCTTTTTCAATGACATGCTCGAATAATCGCACTAAATCTACAGCATGAATCCATGGCATATTTTGAGTCCCTGAGCCTAAAGCAGATCCAATTCCCATTTTTACCGGACCTAGCATACGCGGAAGAGCTCCGCCCGTTTTATCAAAAACAACTGCAGTTCTAATTTTAGCCACTTTGTAATGCCCACCAAACAAATCAGCACTTTTTTCCCATTCTTGAACCAAACCCGATAACCAATCTGTCCCAAAAGGATCACTTTCTAAGTGAACACGTGCGTCTTCTTTATAACCATAGCAATTTATGCCTGATGATGAAATAAAATGCTTTAAATGCGGCATTTTTGATACTATTGAAAAAAGAAAAGAATTCGTGCCGATTCTGGAATTCACTAATTCTTCCTTTCTTTTAGCTGTCCAGCGTTTATCCGCGATTCCAGCACCACTTAAATTTATCAATACTTCTACATCACTTAAGCAGCTTTCATCAATTTCCTTACTTGTGGGATTCCAAAAAAATTGATCTTTTCCCTTTGGGCTTCTAGAAAGAATTTTTACGGAATATCCTTTAGATTTTAAAGAATCTACCAGTCGTTGACCAATCATTCCAGTACCACCAGCAATTAATATATTTTTCATGATACAATTTAGTTGATAACAAACAGGAAATCCTCTTTGTTTCGTTTTCAAAAGAAAAAACGACCATTAACCCATTCTGGATCTAAAATAGCGTCTTTCTTTTTGTAAAAATTTAATGCAGGCGTATTCCAATCCAGTACTTGCCAGTCCATTCTTTTTACGCTCCTTGACTTTGCGATTTCAACGACTTCATCAAAGAGTTTAGAGCCAATACCTGTCTGTCTATATTCCGGTAAAACGAAAAAATCTTCTAGGTAAAGGCATTTTCCTTTCCATGTAGAATAGTTAGTAAAATATAGCGCAAATCCAACTATCTGCTCATTTTCACATGCAACAATGGCTTCACAAATACCTTCATCGAATAAATGCTTTCCTAAATCCTCTGCTGTATTCACAACGGCCTCTGGAGCTTTTTCATAAACCGCCAAGGCGTGGATTAATTCCATTATTGCAAACTCATCTCCGCGCATTGCTTTACGAATTTCCATCCTTATTGAACACCTGCTAAATTAAATCGTAAACGAATACCCGTACTCATATTTCCAGTTGCATAAGACGTTGCTACTTTTGGTGTGTTCAACACTTGGTCATAATAGAACTGAACTGTTAAGTTTTGAGTCAAATTATAATCAGCTGAAGTTTTGATTGAGATCACACGTTGACCAGCAGTTGCTTGATTTGTATTCTCAACAATTTTACGCACAACTGTTAAGTTATCTCTGAATGACATATCGAATCGGATGTTCAAATCTGCTGCTGGGATTTTCTCAAAAGGCAATTTAACTTTCGTGAAACGATATCCAGTTCCAATTACCCACTCGTTTCCTAGTACTTCTGTTACTTGATTATTATTTAATGAAAGGGTTGCACTTCTGTCTTTTTTGAACTCAAACTTGGTAATTAAACCTTGACCCTTAATATTCCATGTTGCATCTATTCCAATAAGTGGTGAAAAACGCTCAGTCATAGTTACATTTTGAATTTGACGATCTGCAATGAAGTTGTTGTTTATGTCCATTGCCGTAGCATCTCCATTGTTGTCAAACTCAGCATTTAAGTTAGTTTGAAGACCAGAAACGCTAACAGTAGAGCTATAAGCATGACGTATCACAAAGTTGCGAACATATTTCTTAGCAAATTCAAACTTATTCAATCCATTATAATTAATCGACCAATTTGGTAAAGGTGTGTTTCGGATAGGATTAATGTTCTTATCACTCACATTTCTATTGGTATATGAAGAAAGGAACGCACCTGTAACAACTTCTTGCTGAGACCCACCATATCCACTGTAATAGCCAGAATTCAATGGATTTGCATTTCCATTTTGAGCTCCTAAAAGTTGCGATACCAATTCCCGATTGTCCAACAAGTTTTGGAATGTTTCCGATTCGTATTCTTTACCAAGAAGAGCAAACGCAGATCCAATAGAAAGATTCGTATAAGTTAGCGTACCCGTTTGAACTTGACTTTGACTTTCATACTGTTGTGTCGATTCATTCCATCGGAAGAATTCACTTGAATTATTTCCAGCAGTTCTTGTTACCGTCAACTCGATTGTCAAATCTTTCATCGGCTCTAAACTCGCTCTTAAATTTAAGTTTTGAGTATGTGTAGTTGTATATTGTCGATTCAAATTCTCATTTTGAACTAACCACCCATTCGACGCAGCGGCGGTTGCAATGTTGTAATCCGTTTCTCTTCCCCAGATATCGTATCGCTGTTGTCCAAATACGAAACCAGCTAAAGGAGCACTAAATCCACTGTTGAATCCAAGAATACTACTTTCCTGATTATAACCCGGCAACATAGTACCATCATTTAAAGCGTATGTTCCTGAGACATTTCTAACAGTCATTATTAAACGAGCAAGGAAACCTCCTACAGGATGAACTTTTCCATTTCGCTTCTTTTCTGCTTCTTCTCGTTTTTTCTTTCGTTCATGCTTTTTCTTCACACGTTCCCATTTACGCAACTCCTTAGGAGTCATATCTTCAATTGGTTTTGGTGGTTTTAATTCGTCTGGAGTACCTGGCTTCGGTGGTTCAGCACCGCCTTTTCCTCCTGCTCCAACTCTTCCTGAAGCATCTTTAGAACCAACAGCGCCTCGAGGATTCTTACCATCTGACGTCACTTTCTTTAAATATGGAACCTTATTGTACAAATTCGTAAAATTCATTTGACCTGTCATATTAATCTGACGGTTATTCTGAATTGTGTTTCCGAAATCGGTTTGACCTAATGGAGAACGTTGCCAGTTATAAGTGCCCGTATATTTAACATTGGCACTTATCCAATCTGTCAGCGGAATTTTATCCAATGGCAATGTATAATTCAAACTGTAATTATGCGAATAGTCCATTGTTCTTCCAAATGTTGACATTTGGTTTCTGATTGTATCTTTGAAAGTTTGATAACCAATTGGATCTAATTTTCTATCCACTTGACCGTCGCCTTCTTCAAATATAGATCGATTCGCAGCACTAAAGGTGAACTTTAGGTTCTTTGTTAAATCATAACCAAGGTTGTAATTTCTATTCCAATTGAAGCGCTTCAGATACAATGCAGCAAATTCATAATCTGGCACTATATTGTTTCTGATTTGACGCTCATTATACGTTCTTAATAAATCATTTGTAAAGGAAACATTCTTAGGTCTTAAAAAGACATTGAAATCTTTTATCAGTGCAAACCATTTCGATTTTTGAACAAATTTCACTTTTTTGAAAGGTTCATATGCCTTCGTTTGGAACGAATAGTTATAATTTAACCCGCCTGTCCAAGTCTTTGTGCGATCATAATTAGTGTTGAAATCTCTATGAAGATTCTCTGCGTATGCATAACTAGCCGACCAATTAGATATTCGATAGAATCTTGGTGTTGCTCCCGCTTTCGCTTCCTTACGAACACCCGTAAAGTTATATGACTTTCTTTCTGTAAAATCTTGACCCAATTTTGCTCGTTCCTTGCGTGTTGCTAAGTCATAATCACCCAAACGAACATCAGGATTAAATGGATCATATTCAGGGTTAATGATCCCTAATGAATAGCCATAGAAGAATGGTAATGTTACTTTTGCCTGGCGACCAAAGAATTGACCCAATTGCACATTGGCATTCATATCGAAACCAATCTTTTCATTACGTTGTCGCTCTTGAACTCGGCTTTCGACGCTACCCCAGTTGATCCCTGAATAATTTCCCGACATAGCCACATTAGCAAAATCTGCCATTTGCACTTGCATCTGAGCAACAGCTGCGGAACCCCCTTCACTTACGAAATCAGTTAAGCGCAATTCATTAATCCAAATTATTGCGCATTTAGCCTGACCATCATCTGGCCAAACATTATCTGGATCATTGACGGCAGGATTTCTAACACCCACCATAATTGTTTTGATTCCTTGAAGATTTGGACTTCCTTTTACTTTTAATCGCCTCTTGGCATTTTTTGGATCAACCGCAGAATATTCTAGTGTATAGGCGACACTCGATATTCCACTTTCAATCTTACTATTTCGTTCTTTTTTCAGATCCAATAAATCATCAAAAACAATTTCAATATCGTTAGCTTGTGGCCAAATATCTTCTGGAAGTGTTGCTCCCCATTGGGTTTCATAAAGAGGCAGCTCATATTCGTAATAGTTGTCAGCGAAATCAGTACCCAAACGAACAAAAACTGTCAAATCTTCATTATTCAATGGCTTCAATGGTGTTGTTTCTTCGGCATGCACAAACATCTTCAATTTCTTGTATGTTCTCACATCAAATTGAACATTTTTGTATGCTGCACGAGCATCACCGTCCTGTAAATTACAAATATCTAAGACTAAAGATTGCTCATTTAATTGGCGTTGAAATGTTTGTGATGGGTCAACCTCTCTTAAAATTCCTGGAGGAATTTCGTATTTAATAGGTTCTCTTTGATCGTTTTCTTCTACGTTTACCGCTCCAATGTTAAAGGTTGTCAGGTTTGGGTCTGTTTGTACACTTTCTCCTGGCTGAGTTAAATCCAATGCATATCTTCTCCATTCACCACGAATGAATTCCAATCGTGCAAAACGCAATAATACTTCTTCATCGAAACCTTTCATGAACATACGCATGAAACGAATTGATCTAAAATCTTGAATTCCGTTTACTTTTTTCTCGAAATCCATAACTGGAATCTTAAACTGATACCAACGTTCTGTTTTGGTTCCATTTTGGTATACTTGGACATTGGTGATGTAATTCTTACCAACCTGCATGTCATTTGGACGCATACTCACTCGGTATTGAAAATAGGCCTCAGACTCAGATAAATTATTATCCTGATTGATATCTTCAATGTCTGGCATATTCGTAGCTTGTGTAGGATAGCCATCAGCATTTAAAGCAGTGGACATTTCCTGAGTTGGAGAATTACCCTCCATTCCATTGTATTTCTTATAGCGCTCTAGGATATCTTTTTTATCCGTGTCATATTGATCATCACGGTAAAAATTATAATTATCATTCGAAGGATCAGCAATCATAGCTGCCTTAGCTGCAGCACTTAAGGTTGTATTATTTTGAACCCATGTTACAAAATTTTGATAAGCCACTTGTTCCTTAGCGCTTTCCCATCCATCAAGTCCAACATCTTGATTTTTTCTTGATTCCAGATCATTATCAAAAGCATTTACGACAACTTGTTGGGTTGAAACTCTTGCCCATGTCGTTGTATCCATATTATCGGTGATAGAGGTGCCAAAAGGCGGTAAACCATTTTCAAAACTTTTTCTAGAATCAGGAAGGATGTCTTCTGAAATATTTCCAAGATTGAAATATAAATCCCCCCCATTGTGCTGTGAATTCGGATTTACTGCTTCTGCATCATCATTAAAAGGATCCAGTACCCAGAATTGAATAAATTCAATGTTCGTTTGTTCAAAATCATTCGTACTCAAAGAACGCATAATTCCTCCCCAACGATTTTCTGGATTTACAAAGGTACCATCGGCATTATAGGTATTCGTTGTATCATAATTATACATTCCTCTTTCAAGCGGATAATAAGCTAACTCAAGAATTGGAATATTAGGAATTGATCCATATTGCTGCTGTAAATTCGGGAAGATATCTATTTGGTTTACTAGACGCATACGACTATCTGACAACATAGTAGGATCATCTTTAATGTGCTGCGGTGTTAAGGCATTATTTTGATAAAATAAGGAGTCAATTAAGTACCAAGCCATGTTTGCCCGCTTGAAACCAGCTGTAAGATTCTTTTGACTTGCTTCAGGAAATAAGTCAGGTTGACCTTGTGGAATCGAAGCCAAACGCCAAGAAGTTAAAGAGCGCAGGTCAATAGCACTTTGTGCTCCTTCAAAATCATCTATATAGGAAGTTCCATCCTTATTAATTGCTCGTGGTTGACCAGGAATCAAATGAGCAAATTCACCCATAAAAGACAAAGTCGATTTCTGATTTGTTGAAATTACCGGTAACATATCGACCAATTTTGTCAATAATGGAACATCAGTTCTCCACTGTACATCTAAACCAATAATGTTATTCTTAAATGGCTCGGAACCGATGTCAACTTTTTGAGTTACTGGACGCTCCATCATGCGCATCCATGTTCCTCCGACATTAAATTTATCACTGAAACGATAATTATAATGTGCCCCCATCAATGATCTGGCTTGAAAACCAAAAACTGAATTACTTTCAATCGAAATTTTAATTGGGGTATTTGATTCTAAAATCCCTGTATTTAGGATTTTCACTCGACCAAGATTATAATCAACCGTGAAATCTGTTCCTTCAATTAATTTAATCCCACCAGCTGTAACCGTAACCGCTCCTTGTGGAACATTCAACGCATTCAAGGGGATATCAGAAGATATTGAGGATTGGTATTCTCCTTTGAAGGTAAAACGATTTTTAGATGGAATTTGCTGAGCAGCCGTTTTTGTTGAATCATATAATTCAGTAAAGGCAACTTGGTCAATAACGACGTTAGGAATGCCAACATTTGCTAATTTTGTAGCGAGTGTCTTCCCGAAAGGTTCTACAGTCGAAAAATAAATACGGCCATTTTTACGGTTAATTGTCCCTCCATTCTCAGCACGATTGCCATTAAATTCTATGGGAACAAAATCGAAAACACCATCGGAGAATGGCTGATTGTTTTGATTTAATTTATCCATATCCAACAAAGTCACTAATTGTTTATCATCAACCCCTGGAAGAGGGAAAAATGGGACGGGGAGTGATGTTTCTGGATTATTGTACAATAAATCAATTCTGAAACCTGCTTGATCAACTTGATATGCTCCAATTGAATAGACATTTTTCATCATCAAGTCCCAAATTTTATTGTTTGGGCTTGTAATCGTTGGTTTCAACAATTTCATGATCAAGGCTTGTTGCCCATTTGCGCCATCTGTTGAAAACTCTCCTACTTGGTATGTTTCTCCGCGGTATGTGTATTCATACGAAACACCTAGAACCTCATCATTATTCAAAGGTAAATTCAAGGAGATATAACCCAATAACGCGTTATATGAATATTCTTGATCGGTTAATTTACGGGCATTTTCTACTTTTTCGTAATGTATAGCTTGCTGGAAAGGTCCAGGAGCAACTACTTGAGCAGATAAAGCACCAACAGAATTCACAAATCCTCTAACCAATGGTTGACCTGAAGCCCAATCATATAAATTATTCGCTTCATTATCTGGAATATCACTCGCAACATTTCCACCAGGTGTACCTTGCCAGTTTTCAGATTTTGCTTCTCCTAAATCGGCAAATGCTAAGATATTTCGAGTATTTTCAATATTGTTTGTTCTATTGGTCAACCAAACTTCCAAACGTGTAATGTACATAGTTGAACTTACAATTGGCAAGGTAGACATTGCAGCATCGTAATTTTGGTGGTGATAGAGATTTAAGAAGTAGTGACGATTGACTTCATAATTATCTGCTGAAAGTTCGAATCGTTGCGTTTGAGCCTTTCCTGTGATATTGATTTCTTGGCGTTTTCCTTTAGAAGATGCCGCGATTAAATCAACTGTTGAACGGCCAAACTTCAACTGCGTTTTAGCTCCAAATAAGGTTTGAGACCCTTGAATCAAGGAAGTTGGAAGTTGCATGGCTACATTTCCCAACTCAATTTTCTGCATGATTTGGTCTTCATCACCGGTATATTCCAATTTGGAAATATTATCAAAATCGAAGGCCGCTTGCGTATTGTAACTCGTTCCAATTTTCAACTTCGTTCCAATTTGTCCAACAAGATTCATTTGAATTTGTTGATTGAAATCGAAACGAGTAATTCTTCGCTGTTTAACTGGCAAAATAGGGTTGTCATAACGGGAAGAGTTCACACCGAATGATAATTCTACTGATCCTTGCGGGCGAATGGTAATTTCATCTGAACCAAAGAAGTTTTCAAAGACCTTACTTCCAATTTTAATTGGAAACTCCATGGGTTGATTTTCAGCTGTTTGTTCATCAATACGGTCTTTCCAGTTTTGGCGCATTGATTTTTGTCGTTCATATTCTAAAAATTCCTCCAAAGTCATCATGGATGGATTTCTAAAATTTATGTTTGAACCGAGCGTTTCTTTGAAAACATACGTTCCCGTTGCTGGATCGTAAACAATAGTTTGTTCAACAGCTGTAGGATCACCTAAATCAAAACTCTGGGGAGTGGTTTGAGTTGGATCAATGTTGTTGTTAATGGGAAAGGGTAATGTATCTGGTTGAGCAACCAAATTTGGCGCAACAAAAATCATTAAGGGTAAAATAACCGACTTAATTATGCTTTCAAAAAGTAGTACGTTCTTCTTATTCAAGTTTATAATATTTTCAGTGCCCCTTTAATTAAGAATTCTACAGAATCGTCGCCTAAAGACACTTTATCTAACGCTTTTTCTGCTAATTTCTTATCGAAGCCCAATGAAATCAAAGCAGTTAACGCATCAAATCGATTCGTATTGTTTTGATTAAAAATATTTTCGGTGCTAAACGTCATTTTTAACATTTTGTCTTTCAAATCCAAAATAACCCGTTGGGCTGTTTTTGCACCAATTCCTTTAATACCTTGAATGGTGACAACATCTTCAGATTGTATAGCATGTGCGATTTCATCTGGAACCAAAGATGAAAGCATAATCATTGCTGTGTTTGGACCAATGCCAGAAACAGACGTCAAATGAACAAACATTTGACGCTCTTCTTTAGAAGCAAATCCATAAAGCAAATGCGCATCTTCACGAACAATTAACTTCGTAAAAATTTTCAAGGCTTCAGTTTCACCAATTGAGGAAAATGTATTCAATGAAATCTTCACTTCATACCCAACACCTCCACATTCGATAATTAAATCGGTTGGGTTTTTTTCAATTAAGCGGCCATTCAGGTGTCCTATCATTCTTTATTTATTTTGTGCATCCACGACTGCAATCTTCACCATATTAACTATTTCTCGCACAGAAGAGCCCATTTGCATAACGTGTACTGATTTTTTCAATCCAACTAATACAGGTCCAATCGCATCACCTTCTGTCATTTGCTGAAGTAATTTATAAGCAATATTTCCTGACGAAAGATTCGGAAAAATTAATGTATTCACTTGTTTATTTGCAAGTTGTGAGAAAGAAAATTTTTCCATCATCAACTCATTGTTCAGTGCGAAATTGGCTTGAAGCTCTCCATCTACGACTAAAGAAGGATAATTTTCATGCAAGATATCTACAGCTTTTGCCATTTTTTCTGAATCTGGTCCTGGTGAAGAACCAAAATTCGAATAGCTCAACAATGCAATTTTAGGTGTGACTTTAAATTTGCGGATAGTTTTTGCCACATTCACAGTAATCTCGGCAATTTGTTCGGCCGTTGGATCCAAATTAATAGTAGTATCTGCCAAAAATAATGGTCCTCGTTTCGTATTCAAAATGTACATCCCTGCAATGGTCTTTACATCCTTCTGTAAACCAATTGTTTGAATTGCTGGACGAACTACATCTCTATAATTCCTTGTAATACCCGAAATCATTGCATCTGCGGCACCGGTTTCAACCATCATAGCACCAAAGTGATTTCTTTCACGCATAATTTGAATGGATTCAAACTCTGTAAATCCTTTACGTTTACGTTTCTCAAAAAATCCTTTGCCAAAAACAATCCTTCTTTCTTCCTCTTCCTCCGATTTAGGATCAATGATTTCAACATCAGGGAATTCAATATTGTATTCAGCAATTAGTTTCTCAATTTTTGATCGTTTACCCAATAAAATTGGGAATGCGACACCTTCTTCCCAAGCTGTTTGAGCTGCTTTTAGGATTTTAATATTATCTGCTTCAGCAAAAACAACCCTTTTCGGATTCATTTGAGCTTTTTCGGTAATGTTTCGAATTAACTTATTATCGAGACCTAAACGGTTCTTTAATTCCATTTCATAAACATCCCAATCAGCAATTGGATTTTTTGCAACACCCGACTCCATTGCCGCTTTTGCAACTGCTGGGGCAATATAATAAATCAAACGAGG
>Ga0105051_10006603_pt1 | contig 12397 bp, 16 predicted proteins | sample FRY02_FD_78383 | JGI IMG/M metagenome (GOLD analysis project Ga0105051, IMG submission 78383) | Freshwater microbial communities from Lake Fryxell liftoff mats and glacier meltwater in Antarctica - FRY-02 (megahit assembly) | ecosystem: Environmental > Aquatic > Freshwater > Ice > Glacier...
AATAAATATTAACAGCATTAATAGTAAAATACCGGTGGCTATCCAAAGAGCTAATTCCATCGTTCCGGCTTTTTCTTTTCTTCTTTTGTATCTTTCATTTATTAAGAATTAATAAAATTTAAATCCAAATTGGCGTTTTTTAAAACCGAATACTCCTTCATCCATTTGACGTTTAGTAGAAGGAGAAGAGTTTACAACCCTATCGTCGCATTTCATATAATATTTGCATAAAAAGAAAGCTGCTATGATACCAATCAAAAGAAATCCAACCATAACTGCAATATATTTAGCTTGACTACTTCCAGATTCTTTCTTATTAGGTTTATCCTGATCTTGATAAGAATCAAAATTTTCTACAGTGTTTGAATAGTTTTCTACTGGTTTCTTATTACCGTTTTCGTCTAGATAGTACATTTATTTCTAGTTGAGAAAATCTTTTAGACTATTAAAGTTTTTGAACATATTGTTAAATATAACCGTATTATCAAATAGAATCTTGTCAACGTTTAATAAATTATTTTCCATTTTTTGACGCAATTGAAAAAGTAGTAATGTTGATTCTTTCTTTAGATCAAAGATAAAGCTTAATTGTTTATTTAGGTTAGCTTTAATAATGGCTCGATCAGTATCTCCAGATAATCCTGTTTTTTCATTGTTATTATTTAAATCTTCCAATTCATCTTCATACTTTTGTTCAACGATACTCAAATTACTAATTAATAGTTCTAGTCGTGAAATAAAAACACCATACTTGGTCTTGTCTAAATTTGTAGTCGAATCAGAGATGTTAATTATCTCTGTTTTATTTTCTATTAGTTTTTTGATCGAGGAACTGTGAGATTTTTGATTCTTTTCAAGAATTCGATAAATGCTAGATCTAACAGTGTCTATATCAACTAAAATTTGATTTTGTTTTTCGTACAACGTTTCTAAGTTTACAATTATCATTAATCTCTTTATATCTTTTCTTGGAAAATGTTTGATGATAAAACAAACTACTTTATTGTTTTTCGTAATAAAAGTAATATAGTTTTTATATATTATTCCTACTTTGTAACTTATATTTTCAACACAGTAACCTAATCGTTTGATTTGGCGATAAATAGAATTTATATCTTTTGTATCATCACTCGATATATCTTTAAGACTTATATACTTCTTATATCTATCTTGAAGAAATTCTTCGAAATTTTTATCTCCTGGTTCAAGTTCGATATCCATATCTCCGTAAATCTCTTCAGCGTCCTTGTTATTTATATTTTTCGTATATTCTTCTATCGTATCAATATTAGAGATATTGACGTACTCTAATGAATATAACGATGATTTTTTATTTTTTCCATCGTCTGAATAACGAAATTTGTATTTCTTAGGTATATACAAAAGAAACGTACAATTATTTGAAATAGATATTATCTCAAGAAGTAAACACTTTTTTCTATAAAAGAAAAACGTATTAATCGCAAATCCTTGATTATTTAAGAATTCTTGAAGTTTAGTTAGGCTTAGTGGCATGTTCACACTATATATTTATTACTTAAATATTATTTTGTTTAGTAACAAACAAATGGGTGATATTATCGAAGATTTACCTTTGGAAAGAGATCCTCCAAATCATGAAGAAATGCAACTTATCGAGACTTTCTTTAAAGAAAAAAAGAGCACAATGAATAAATTACTAGATGGAACTAAAGATAGTTTACTTCTCTTTGTATTTTATATTTTATTTTCTCTCCCTTTTTTAGACGAAACTATAAAGAAATTTTTTCCTAGTACACAGTCTTTTTATATGTTGATTATGATTAAAGGTTTTATATTTGTTCTTGCTTATTTTACAATTAAAAACTTATATCTTGTTAGAAAGAATTAATCTTTCTTTTTATACGTATACCCGTAATATCCTAGATAAAGTGTAGTTGAAAAAATTAAAACCCAGAGAATTAATTTAGAATAATTCATTTCAAAATAGGTTTCTTTACTTTTTTCGTCTTCCTTTTCACTCATAACAAACTTTGGTCTAAAAATTACTAGAAGAAATAGAATCAATATCGGTACAGCTGCCTGATAATAAACTGGCTTCATACGAAATTTTACATTCTTATGAGGAAGAACATCATATGCTCTCGATTCTAAATTATCGATTTTAGTTTCAATCTGGTCGTATTCCATTTATTTAATTTCACTTTAAAAATAAATAGGAATTAAATAAATGGATGAACAAATAGGAAAAAAGATTGGAAATATAAATAAACTAAACGGTACAGATCTTCTAATGCTTAAACGTTTTCTAGAAAAAGGTATGAGATCTGGCTTGTTCCAAGATACAGAAAAACAATCTGTAATACTTTTGAGAGCTAAACTAGATTTTATCCTTAAAAGTATTTTGGCTGACGATTCAGAAAATTGAATTATTAATTAATCAATAATTTAATTAATAATATGTTTAGTTTCTTACCTTTTAAAAGTAAAGCTTTCATTTCTCTCTTGTCACTTGCAATAGATAAGAGAATTCTTCAAAGAGAAATTAGTATTGATCAAACAATAAGCAAAGAAGAATTTTATGATACACGGTCATCTTCACCGAGAAGAGAAAGGAAACTTTTACGATTGCGAATTTGCTAGTCGTTATTATGAAAATTTTGATAAGATAAATAATGGTGATAATTTTATTGCATATACTCAACCTGCAATAGAAGGCAAGTGTATGCTATGGCATAAAAACGGCAAATTGCATCGTGAAGATAAAATTAATCAATTTACATTTCCAGCAATTTACGATAGAATATTTAACTGTAAAGAATGGTATAAGAACGGTAAACATCATAGAGATGATCTAGACGAAAACGGTAAAACTTTACCGGCTTATATATCGGATAATTTACAGGAATGGTGGAAATATGGAAAACTTCATAGGGACGATAAGGAAGACGGTTTTACTTTACCAGCTGTTATAGGCAATGATGAACACGAAGAATGGTGGAATAACGGAAAACGTCATAGAGAAGATAGAAATAGTCTCGGAGATCTTTTGCCAGCTATTGAAAAATATGTACTTTTAAAAGAATGCTGGATAGATGGAAAAAAAATAAATTGATTAAATGCAGAATATAGTAATTATAGAATCTCCGTTTTCAGGAGATATAGATAAAAATATTAGATATGCACAACAAGCTATGAATCATTCTCGTGAGAATGGAGAAATACCAATTGTTCCACATTTGATGTGGACACAACATCATCTCGCTCCAAACTATTTTGTATCTGATTACGATGCTAAATTTACGATAAAAAATTGCGGCAGAGATGTTTCGCTGGAACAAATTAAAGTACTAAGACGTTTAGCAAATAAAGTTATCTTTTACGTGGATAACGGTTATAGTTCAGGTATGAAATTGGCACTGGAACATTGCAAGGAAGAAAATATACAGTATGAAGAAAGAACTTTATTTATAGAAAAAAATCAAATAATAAATGCTAATTCAAGTTAATCCTCGTAGTAATCATTTAGTACCCAACTATCGTATCGATAGTATTCATATTAATCCCAGCCATACAAGAATAGATGTAAAGTTTGTGAGAAATATAAAAGAATTTGAGAATACTATGTACGAATTTGAGATTAATCTTTCAATGCCTTCATATAATAAAGAGAGAAAAATACTCCGACTTGAATATCGTAAACCGGTCGAGTGTAAACAGTTTTATGATAAACTACAGAGTATGCGGTAATTATTTATTTTATCTTTCTGATCAAAAATAAAATAATATACTTAATAAATGAGTTATGCAAGAATCAATCAGATTGGACCGCAAGTAGATAATTCTTTTCTTAATAATCCACTGTCGTATTGCGTGACAAGCGATCTTAATAATAGTTTTCTACATACAGCAGGGCAGAAATATGGACCGTATAGCGTGCCTTGTCAAATGTATATGTCTGACTATTGTTCTAATAAATGGGATGGTATTTGTGAATACGCTTCCAAAAATATAAATAAAGATTATCCAAATTCTCTAGCACGTACCGATCCGTTAGTTTCCAATAGTGGTCCTAATTTTACACAAGGCGAGAATTTAATTAGAAATACTGCAATGAAAAAATATCTTAGCAAACTAAGCGGAAATTGTACAATAAAGTATTCACCGTTTGATCCGTTAAACGCATCGTCTCCTCAAGTGGGAAGAATTACTAGTAGCGATTACGATACAAACGATTGTATTGCTATATACGAAGTAAATCCTGAGATAATTGATAAAGATATAGTTATGAATAAAATTTTGGATCATCCTGGTATAGCGATGGATATACTGGTCAATATTTACAATAACGCGCGTAATCAAGGACGATTAGAGAATTTAAAAGGAACTAGACTTTATCGATTCTATATGTCACCCGATTTTCAAGCGTATAAATCGATTGCGCGAAATAACGCTTCTAGACTTTCTGGTATCAAATATAAATAAATTGAAAATTAAATTAATTATAATTATATAATTAATAATGTATATCAAGTTTCTAACTTTTAAGAGTAAAGCTTTTATTTCTTTACTTTCTGTCTTTTCTAATTCAAGAATAATTCAGCGAAAGATTGATATTATACAAACACGTGTATTTTGCGATCAAGAATATGCTGGATATCAAAAGATTAATAGTTTTCTTCACCGAGAAGAAAAAGAACATGTTTATGGTTCTACTCTACCGACTGTTATATGGACTTCTGGTACTCGACTTTGGTTCAGGAACAATAAAGTACATAGAAACGATAGAGACGAAAACGGTAGAGTTTTACCGGCTGTTATAAGAAGTAAAGGAGATCAGGAATGGTATAGAAATGGTAAATTACACAGAAACGATCGTGACGAAAACGGTAGAGTTTTACCGGCTGTTATATGGATTAATAGAAAGCAGGAATGGTATAGAAATGGTAAATTACACAGAGATGATCGCGACGAAAACGGTAGAGTTTTACCGGCTGTTATATACGATGAAGAACATCAAGAATGGTGGAAAAACGGTGAAAGACATAGGGATGATAAAGACGAAAACGGTAAAGTTTTATCGGCTATCATAGAAAGCGGTGGAACTCAGTTTTGGTACATGAACGGAAAATGTCATAGGAATGATCTTGACGAAAACGGTAAAACTCTACCGGCTCATATAAGTTATGAGGTGCAGGAATGGTACAAAAACGGAGATATGCATAGAGATGACAGAGACGAAAACGGTAGAGTTTTACCTGCTTATATTAGCGAAACAACTCATCTATGGAAAAAAGAAGGAAAATTACATAGGGATGATAGAGATGAAAACGGTAGAGTTTTGCCTGCTGTTATATGGAGCACTGGAGATCAGGAATGGTGGAGAGACGGAAAAAGACATAGAGATGACAGAGACGAAAACGGTAGAGTTTTGCCAGCTTATATAGAAAGTAATGGAACTCAACAATGGTGTAACGATGGAGAAATACACAGAGATGATAAAGACGAAAACGGTAATATTTTACCGGCTTATATACGAAGTAATGGGAGTCAAGAATGGTGGGAAAACGGTGAATGGCATAGAGATAATTAAATTGAAAAATAAATTATTAATTACGTAATTAATAATGTATATTGAGTTTTTTACTTTTAAGAGTAAAGCCTTTATTTCTGTCTTTTCTAATTCGAGAATAATTCAAAGAAAGATTGGTATTATACAAACACATACAAATAATTTTTCAAAGACTATTCATTATAAATATCATTGTGAGTACAAAGATCAATATATTTTACCATGCAAAACTCATCCAAACGGTATGTTGGAATGGTATAAAAACGATAGACGACATAGAGACGAAAAGGAAAACAATCTAACTTTACCCGCTGTAATATTTGATCAATTTTATGGAAAAAAAGAATGGTAAACTACACAGAGACGATATTGGATTCTTACCAGCCGTTACAAACGATAATCGTTGGACAGATGAAGAATGGTGGATAGACGATAAAAGAATAAAATAAATATTTAATTACAGTAATTACATTTTACCATTTCTATTTTGGATGTGAAATAGAAATACAATTTTATTTTCAAAGAGAACCAAGTTACGGCATGGCCTTGACCTGCACATCATTATAAATTGAATTATAGCCTGTCTGATACTCCGGAGTACCAGATATACGAGACATATCCACACCTCCGAGAGCTGTAACGGCATTGCCAGACGACTGATAAACCAAATCGGCCACAGACTGTCCCTGAGTATTGGATATACCACCCATCACGTTTAGAGCACCTGCATTCAAGTTAATATTCGGAGAAGCGCAAGCACTCGGTACAAACCAAGAACCTCGAAGAGGAGTTACTGCAAGATCACCACGAATATTGTCTCCTAGACCACGAAGTCTAGAACGCTGGTTAGCATAAATATAGTTTTGATACACAAACGCTTGACCTACGTTACCATCAGCATCGACAGTATTCATACTACCAAGTGGAAGAGCTCCGTGAGATTCCTGTGCACCAGATTCATCGTATGCAGAGTTTAGCATATCGTTGTAATTACCAGAAGCATAACCGGGTTGTACGGGATCATCGCCTCCGGTATACGGAACCGAAACTCCTCCTTTACCGCACGACACACTGCATCCCTGATCACTGCACGCTCCACTACCGCACGAAGTATTGTAATTTTCAGTAGTACCATCATAATTTTCGTTTGTCATGTTACCAAACGTAAGGGGATTGCATGGTACAGCCTGATGCTGATAATCAGGCATATTGTATTTAATGTGAGCACCGTAAGAAACATTGGAGAATCTAGGAGCTAGATTTGCCTGAAACGACGGTGTTTTAATAAATTGACTATCGGGTAGATTGCCTAAAAAAGAGTTGGGCTGTAAAGCCATCTGGGCTCCATTTCTCGGATTGTTGACGGATTGCACAACTTTGACTGTTCTGTTAGGAATCATACCCCAAAATCCTTCTTCAATTGTAGGCGAATTAGTTTTACTATAAAGAGCCATTCCGGCTATAACAACTAAACCAACTATTAAAAGAAGATCTTTTCCTTTTAGCATTTATTATGTAAAAAGAAAATTATTTTCTTTTTTATGGATCACAATTTACTATTTTTTTGTAAATACGAATTAGTTTATTTATTTCATTACATTCTTCTCCTTTTTCTATTTTAGACATAATATATTCGTTATCGGCGCTATATATTTTCTTTGCATAGAATTTAAGCGTATGATAGTTGGCACAACTCTTTTTTACTTTAAACGAATCTATTTCTAATAATTTGCTTAAACTTTGTAGATAAAATTTTTTCATATCGTCAGGAATTTGATATATATTATCACATAGTATATTTTCTATTATTTCCTTGTAAACTGTGACATCTTGGCTCTTTTCTCCAGATTTTAATAGATTATATACTTTTGTAGGCACCAAAAATATGCTTTCATTATAACTTGGATTATACTTTTCAGGTAATGAATATATAAACGGTTGATTTTCTAAAGAAAGAACTTTTCTATACTTGCGAACGATATAATCAATTGTTTTTTGATATAATGCTGTATATTTGTCTACGTTTGTGTCTACGTTTGGTATAGAATTAATAAATTTTACAAGAGACTTGTACACCATCAAGAGATTATTCTTGATGCTATAAACAGTGTAATAAGCCAAGAGTTTATTTTCAATCTTGGGAAGTTTACAATCTATTATTTTATGAAAAATATCGGTAAACGATTTAATTCTTTCCTCGTCGGTAGTAGCAAATGTAAAATTATATATTTGGAGAGGATTAGAAGTATTTAGAGTGTATTCTACTTTCTCAGTTTTAAAGACTTTAATCAAATTATTACGGTATAGATATTTTACGAAATCTATTGGTGTATTATTTTTTAGATCGTTCTTGTCATCTTTAATCAAATTACTATATTTCTTATTAGAGAATAAAAAGTGTTTAATCTCTCCAAGCGACGTGAAAGGTTTCTCTCTGTATTTGGTTCCAGAGATAAAATTTATAAGAGAGATAATTTTCTGTTCATACTTTTTAAAATCAAAGCGTTGCAATACGGTAAAAAGAGAAACATATAAAACATGTATAGTATCTTGTATAGAATTCATTTTAAACATATTTACACGTCCGTAATGTTTATTGTTATATACAACGTGAGATTTACCGTAATCAATTATAACAGGAATTACTCTTGTAGTAACTCGATAAATATTATAACAATCAATTAAATAATCAAATGTCATATCAAATGGTATTCTTTGTAAAATAATATTCCACGGGGCCAAATCGTTATGTACAAACCCTATTCTGTTCTGAGCAACTTTTAACGCAAGACCAAGTTGGTAAAGAATATGAATATATTCTTCCATATTGAAATTTTTTCCTTCTAGATATTCGTCCAGAGTTTCTCCTTCTATATACTCCATATACGTATAAAGATTATCAGAATCTTCGTGTGAATCAAATATATAAGCAAAATTTGGAACATATTTTACAAGTTCATTTATACAATATTTGGCTATAAAAATTTCATGTATACCATCTTGATATTTTGACTCGCTATCTTTTATCTTTATAGTCTTGGTTAAAAATATCATGTTTGAAACAGAACATATTTCTGTATTAGTTGACTTGGTAGTTTTATGTGTTGATTGCTTGCGTACATTATTAAAGAATAGTTTTTTGTATAATAAATCGCTAATCACCCATTCTATTCCTTTTAACAAACCGTAAGATCTATTATTTGGTGGAAAAACTGATAATACATTTTTATTCTTTGGTATTTCTGTCTGTATATTTTTTTCACGTTGAAATTGTATTGTAGGAGGAGTAATTATATTATACATATATATACCGTTTACCTTTTTCATTTTGTACAGTAGAATTTGCATATAATCTAAAATACCATCTTTTGTCAGATATTTATTATAGAATTTTTTTGCATTATTAGCAATCTTTTCACATTCCGCATCGTGCTGTTTACACCATTTTATTTTTTCTATTAAATCTGATAGATCATGATTTATCGGAACATAATGGGTGTACGGAATCAAAAGAGTTCTAAACCACATTATATATTTTGAATCTTGCAATAGTATACAAGATCCCATAGAAAGTTCTAGAGATAATCTAAAAGCAGAGACATGCCCGTCTACGTGAATAATATATTTATGTTGAGATTGTTCTTCTGCGTTCATAAAACTAGACAAAGTAAACGGTAGTTTATTGAATTCTATCGTTTGTAAGTATTTTTCGTTTCTTAATTTTCTTGGTCTTATATTCCACGAAGTAATTCCAGCATCTAAAAGAGGTAGATTATCCGTGTCGTACGGTGTAATTTTAGACATGTAGGCAAGTTTTAATCTAGGATTTGTATCAATAGTTGTACCACAACCAGTAGATGAACCTCTGAATACGGCAGTAGGTTTTTTATCGTTCCAAGAAGTTTTAAAATCATCGTTGTATATACGATTTTTTATAAAGAATTTCTTTTCTTTTGAAGAAATTCTTGTCCAATCTTCTCCGGTAGGTATAGGAATATCGGCATAATTCTTTCTTGTTACCATTGATAATATAGGAGCATATTTACTAAAATCATGAGAAACTAATGGATGTTTATCACTTTCAAAAAGATCTTCGTACGCTTCAGTGCCATCTTTTTTTAGAATAGGAAAATCTCTACGATTTAGAAAGAATTCACAGTCAGGAAGTTTTCTCTGCTCGCATAATACTTTTAATAAATCAGACATGTTGGAATGATTAGTATCTCCTTCGTGTAGGGGAAATTCGTATCGAATTAAACAGTTGTTACCGTACCAACCGTTCATAAATTTATTGATATATTCAGAAGAAAACTTTCTATTTTCCATTTTAGAGATGTATCTAACAAATCCTTCCATATTTTTATACTTAGGATCGATACGGATATGTTCGCTCCATTCATTGGTAAAATTCTTTTTTGAAAACGGAAGAAATACTGCTAATTTATTATCTTTGATTTTTATAAAAATACCTTTTTTGAATTTATTAAAAATATAGGTAAACGTATTGTCAATATCTATAGCATTTATATCCTTATATTTTTCCCATTCAACAAACGGTATAATCTTGTCCTGATCTGAAAAGAACCTATTAGAATCAAATGAAGGTTCAGTTATGCAAAGCTGACCGGTTGTTGAATCTTTGTATTGATAAAATTGTTCCTCATCTCCTGCAGTAAAATGTATTTGGTTAAAATATTTATACCGAGGATTAGTGTTGATTCTTTCTCTTGAATTTTTATCACACTCTTCTTTACTTGTATAAAAATCTGGTTTAACCTGAAACTGTGCTGTCGATGCCATTTATATTTATAATAAGTATTATTATTATAAATTCAATTTTGTATGTAATGTTTAGACACTCGTATTCCGTAAAGAAAAAATTGACCAGATTTATCAGTATCAGTTTCAATATTTGCTGGTAATAACCAGCCATTCTCATCTCTATCATCTCTATGTTGCTGACCTTTATACCACCATTCTTGATGTATAATACTTGAAACAGCTGGTAAAGTAAGTCCATTTTCTTTATCATCTCTATGAAATTTTCCATTTTTCTTATACATTTCTATACAAGAACCAATTATAGCTGGTAATACCAAACCTTCGTATTTATCTTCTCTATGATGTTTGTTATTCTTGTAATAAATTCTATATTGATTTTTAGCATATTTATATGCTGGTAAAACAAATCCATTTTCTTTTTCTTCTCTGTGAAATCTTCCAAAGATATAATAAGAAGTTGAGAAATACTTTTGTTTAATTTTTTGCTGAATTAACGATAATTCTCTTTGATATATTCTCTTATTATTCTCCAAAGATAAAAGAGAAACGAAAGCTTTATTTTTAAACGGTAGAAATTCTATATACATGCTTCTATATAATAGCATATTGATTAAAAAAATCATTTTTATTCTTGTCAACGTAATACAGTTTTCCTTTATAACACCATTCCTCGTAAATATTATCAAATTGATCTACGTGATAATACGCTGGAAGAGTATTACCATGACAATCTTTATCCTCTAAATCTCTATGTTTCTTTCCATTTTTCATATAAATTATTTCATAGTATTTATATTCAATAGCCGGTAGACTATATCCATTTTTATCTTTATCTTCTCGATGCTGTTTATTGTTTTTATAATAAATAGTTTTCGATACTAAAAGATTAGTATACGCTGGTAATACCAAATTATTACGATTCTTTTCTTCTCTATGTAAACTATTAGAGATGTAATAAAATTTTGCATTATTGCTTACTATAATATATTGTTGCAAAATACTAATTTTTCGTTGGGCCGTTCTCTTGAAACTATCAAGAGAATAAAGAGAAATAAAAGCTTTACTCTTGAAAGATAGAAACTTAATCATAATCTTCTTGAAAGAAAAAGAAATAAAAAATCAATTTATTTCTTTTTCAAATTGCTATACCGTTTATCCAAAATTGTTTAATTTCAAAATCTTCCCCGTGCCAAGTGTGCGCTGGTAAAAGGTTACCATATACGTCTTTATCGTCTCTATGTTTTAATCCTTTGTAATACCATGTATCTGAATAATCTCCCATGTATTCGTTATAACATAAAGCTGGAAGAGCATTGTCGTAAAAATCTGTATCTTGTAAATCTCTATGTATCTTTCCATTTTTCATATATACTTTTAATTCATATCGAATTTCAGCTGGTAAAGTTTTACCGTAGTTATCTTTATCTTCTCTATGCTGTTTATTATTTTTGTAATAAAAAGTTTGGTTAAAGTGAGTATCAATCATTGCTGGCAGGGTAGATATAATATCTATATGTTCGTTTTCATAATAACAAAACGTTTCTTTTCTTATCGTATCGTCGACAGTATACGTATGAAATATACCCTTTTCTTCTCTATGTAATCTATCAAAAATGTGATATAAAGTTTTATTCTTATTCACATTTTTCTTTTGTTGTTGCAATACACAGCATTTTCGTTGTTGTATTCGCTGAATATTAGATAAAGAAAGCAGAGAAATAAAATTTTTACTTTTAAAAGGATAAAATCGTAACATTTGTATTTGATTACGATTTTTAATTTTTTTCATTTTTAATTTTCATCTCCGTTTATGCACCAATATTGACTTCCATCCCAATATATAACAGCCGGTAAAACTCTGCCGTTGTCGTCGGTATCATCTCTATGTATTTGCCCATTTTTCCACCATTCTTGAGTTCCATCGTTCCATATAACGGCAGGTAAAACTCTCCCGTTTTCGTCTCTATCATCTCTATATTTTTTTCCGTTCTTCCACCATTCCTGATCTCCATTACTCTTTATAACAGCCGGCAAAACTCTACCGTTTTCATCTCTATCATCCCT
>Ga0105051_10006604_pt1 | contig 12394 bp, 13 predicted proteins | sample FRY02_FD_78383 | JGI IMG/M metagenome (GOLD analysis project Ga0105051, IMG submission 78383) | Freshwater microbial communities from Lake Fryxell liftoff mats and glacier meltwater in Antarctica - FRY-02 (megahit assembly) | ecosystem: Environmental > Aquatic > Freshwater > Ice > Glacier...
CTGTCATTCTGAGCGAAGTGTAGCGAAGTCGAAGAATCCATAATATCCTACAAGTTACAGAACGCATGGATTCTTCGCAAGCTCAGAATGACAGAATAGATTCAGAATGACGATCCTGTCATTCTGAGCGAAGTGTAGCGAAGTCGAAGAATCCATAATATCCTACAAGTTACAGAACGCATGGATTCTTCGCAAGCTCAGAATGACAGAATAGATTCAGAATGACGATCCTGTCATCCTGAACGAAGCAGAGCGAAGTGAGGGATCCATAATATCCTACGGTACAGCATATAGATTTTTCGTTGTCTAAAGGACTAGTTTTGGATCGCATTCAGAATGATAGGCTGCATCATATAGATTCTTCGCAGGCTCAGAATGACGAAAATAATAGAAATGTCAATCCAATACCCACGATGTCAGACACCATATCTGTCACAGATAGTACAATGGTTCGTATATACACAGTGACGACCGTACACAGGGTCTGTCTGACACTCTTACATTTCAACTTGTAATTCGGTGTTGGATCAGTATCTTGGCGTCAGCTGTGTGGAGACACAGTGAGACATTTGTCTCATGTTAATTCTTTTTATTATTTTTTACATTTATTCGGATGAATAATTCAAACGTAAAACTTGGTTCAGCATTTGCACTCGTTGCTGTGTTGGCTAATGTATTCTCAATGGCGATCACGCCTGCGCTTGGAGCGATGAACGATCCTGAATTTGACCTAGCTTTACAGTGGGGTTACGAAACAGGTTTGACTCGCTACGACACAGAAGACGCCTTTATGCCTATGTGAACTCTTACAAGAGAACAAGGCGCAAAATTCTTATCAGCTTTTGGTAGCGAAATTCTCGGAGTCGAGGCTGATGCTAGCATCAACTGTACATTCTCAGACGCAGATCAAATGGATCCTACATTGGTTTCATCTGTAGCATTGGCTTGTGGTCAAGGTATGCTTAAAGGTTCAGACAATATGTTTATGCCTACAGCTGCAATGACTAAAGGACAATTTGTTACTGCTATCGTAAGAGGTCTTGATGGCTTTATGGACGAAAACGTATCTCCATGGTATAAAAACTACTGTGACTGGGCTCAAGATCAAGGTATTATCAAACCAACTGATTGTATCACTCTTGACAAACCTGTTACAAGATACGAAGCATTGCTTATTCTTTACAGAGGTAGAGTTGTAGGTGATGATAGTATTATTACTGATCCTACTGACCCTGTGGTTGTAGTAGCTGGTGGTGAAGTATCACTTAACATTGCTGATAACACTCCTGGTGTACAGTATGTTCCTGGTACAGGTAGTAATATTAAGGTTCTTAAGTTTGACGTAACTGCTGGTGAAAACGCAGTAGGTATTACATCACTTAACTTTAAGCTTGCTGGTCTAGTAAACAGAGCAAATGTTAACGTATCTATTACAGATGAAGATGGTATCAGACTTTCTACTGAAAGATCTTTCAATACTAACTTCGAAGCATTGGTAACAGCTAATACATCTGCTGGTATCAAGGTTCCTGCTAATAGTACTAGATCATTCTACGCTGTTGTATCTACTAAGGGTTCAGTAAACGAAAGATTTGTAATCAGTATCGACGGTGCTTCTTCTGTTAGCTCTACAGCGACAGTAGGTGGTACATTCCCTATCGTATCAAATCAAGTAAACACTACTGAATACTCTTCACAATCTATTAAATTTGATGGTGAAGAATTGACAGGTGCTGTAATTAGTTCTAACGACAAGCTATATGTAGGTAATACTGCTAAGCAACTCGGTAAATTCTCACTAGATAGTCAAGGTGGTTCAAGAGATGTTACAGTTAAATCTATTAGATTTAGATCTACTGACGCTGTAGCTGGAGTTATATCTAACCTTACACTTGAAGTTGACGGTGTTAACATCGCTAAAAGTGTTATTGTTGATGGTAAATTCGTAACATTTATTGTAAATGATTATGTAATCCCATATGGTAACTCAAAGCAATTCTATATTAAGGGTGATATCATCGGTGGTGAAGCGAACGACAATGTTCAATTCTACCTTGATGCATCTAGCGATATCGTAGCTCTTGAAAATGGTACTAATGCATCAGCATCAGTAGTATTTAATCTAGATAAAAAAGACTATCTTAAGGCATATACAATCGTAGAAGGTGATAACTTTATCAGTAGAACTGATAGCTTGATCTCTAATATGAATGTTCCTACTGATGCTAACAAGGTACTAGCTCTTAAGGCTAATATCAATACTACATCAGAAATGTCTGTAGACAAGATTAGAGTAAACTATTCAGGTACAGGTATTGTTAGCGCTATTGAATATGTAACACTATACGTTAATGGTCTTCTTGTAGACGAAATTACATCAGGATTATCTAATACTGGTGGAGTTCTAGAATTCTCATTCTACGGTAACCTCAAAGCAGGTTCTAACACTGTAGAAGTAAGAATGGATACACTTCAAAATGCATCTAATGATTCTCGAATTAAGTTTACTATTGATGCTGCATCTATTGCTTACTCAAGTAATGCTGAATATACTAGTACTAGTAATTCTGTCTTATCTGCTGATGTTAGCGGTACTGCTAACGGTGTAACACTATTAATCAAAACTGCTGGAGTAGAAAGAATATCTAATACATACGAAACTGCTCTTCAGACTGCTGTTGTAGAAGGTGAAATCAATGCTATTAAATTTGCTGTACAAGCAAGTAATGTCAGAGATATCGTAGTAAGAGGATTCTCTACTAACATCTCAGGATCTAACTCAAACGGTGGTATCCAAGATGCTACATTGTATGTTGCTGGTGTTACTGGTTTCGTTGAAGTAGAATCATTCTCTAAGGGACAATCTGTTTCTTTCAATGGTTTGAACGTAACTATTCCTGCTGGTTCATCTAAAGAGTTCCTCGTAGTTACTAAAACTACATCAACTCTTGCTACTGGTAATAATGGACTTCAATTCTCTGTTTCTAACTTTGATATCGAAGATTCAGAAGGTAATAGTACTACTATTCCTGCTATCTATCAAACAGTAAAGGGTAACTTTATTGATGTGAAGGGAGCGCTTGATGTATACGGTAGTAGAACTCTTGCTAGTTCATCTACTATCATTACTGCATCTAGTACTGACAGTGTTACTATTGGTACATTCGAACTTAAGTCTAACTATATTGATGCTCTTGTACAAGAGATCGCTCTAGTAAACCTTACTGACGCATTTACTGGTGGAGCTGTAAACAGCGCTACTGTATCATGAAAGATCCAAACATCAACAAATGGTGCTGTAGTAGAACTTTACCAAGGTACTACTAAGGTAGGAGAACAACAACTTCTTAATGGTGTTGCTTACGTGAAGATCGCTAATCCTGTAACTATCAAAGCTGGTACTGCTACTGTATTTACAGTAAAGATTAGAGGTAACAATGCTATTGCATACCTAAGTGACTCTAACAAACAACTAAGACTTGCTGTACTTGAAGGAACTCTAGGTGACGGTACTACTCAGACACTGATCTCAGCTGATGGTGGTTCTATCTCCAATGTTACTAACATCTTCACAGACTTAGTATTTAAGAAACATGTACTTAGAGCATCGACTCTTGTATTTGCTAACCAAACAATGCCTGGTTCTACTACTAACAATCTCTATGATATTGCTAAGAACGCTAGAGCAACATTGTTTAAAACAACTATTACTGCTAAAGGAACTAAGTCAGTAAACGTACACGAACTTACTTTTGATAATATCTTTACAGGTATTAATGTATCTGCATATCAATTGAAGGTAGATGGTGACGAACTTACTACAGACGCTACTTGTGCATATGGTGCTGATAAGGTAGTATGTACTCTTACAGGAACTTATCTTAATGGTCTATCTATTACCGCTGGTAGTACGAGAAACATTGAGCTAACTGCTCTAGTAAGTCCTATTACTGCTACATCTACTAATCCTGCATATGTATCTACAAGTATGAGCGAAGGAACTGCAACTAACTTCACTGGTTACACTGCTTCAGATGCTGCTACTACTGCTGCAAGTGTAGTTTGGAGTGATAATTCTGATCCTACTCTTACACTTGGTTCTATAAACTGGTTTACTGATGCTGGTGTTGAAGAACTTCCAACTAATTCATGGACTTTCTCAAGAAACTAGTCAATCGTAAAACTATTCTATAGTTTCCTCTAGACCTCATCCTTCGGGATGGGGTTTTTTGGTGCACTGAAGGCAGGCTTGAAGGTAAACTTGATTTTTCACTTGATTTTGCTAGAATTCAGAGTATATATGTATGAGTATATTTATTTATATTTATTGCCCATGAGTACCACTCTCAATATTACAAAAGATAATTTTATCAAAATGATACCTAAGATGTATCAGTTTTTGGAGAAATATCCCAAGATTACAATTGCTATTCCCAATACAACCGATAAAGCTCAAGCTAAATTTAAGCGTGCAATGCAAAGATATGAGTCGGGAGACGTGATTGATGGATCTTCATTTATTTGACAACTTATCGCATCCAAAAATGAGCTATAGTTATAAACTCGACAAGACGGTAGCTAAGTTTTTGAGTAAGAGGGATTGTAAGTTTTTGAGAATTTTTGACAAGCAAATGCAGAAGCTTTGTGAAAACCCATATCGCAAGGATGTTGATATACAATATTATAGCGAGTGATGAGATAATCATTTTCGTTTAAGAATTGGAAAATACAGATTCTTATATTATCTAATCAACCAGGATTTGGTGATATATCTCTATGATGCTGATAGTAGATGATGAATTTATAAGTAGTTATATGTTTTCGAGTTACATTTGTAGTCCTTGATTTTGGATGATTTTTGAGTATGCTATATTTGTTACTACATGATGATGTCTTGTACATGACTCATGTCCAGTATAGGACATAGCAAAACGCACCTAGTTATCGAACTTTTCTTCCAAATGTCGTTTTCTGACATTGTGGAAGTATCATGTGAAATGATAGATCGTTTTGCTATATTGTGGTGATAGAGTTTTAGTTTTATTATTGGATAAGGATGTCTCCTACTCACATCAAGCAACAGATAGATCATGCAGTCATGCATTATCATGGTATCAAGCATTTGTGGTTATTTGGCAGTACTGCCAAAGGAACAAATCATGCTGATAGTGATATTGACTTTGTATATGAATATGATCCACAGATGGATCAGTCATTTGCGAGTATCTATGGCTTATATCCTATTCTAGAGGAACAGTTTGGAGTCAAAATTGATCTTGCAAGTATTGATCAGCTTCAACCAAATGTAAAAGATGAGATTTTATCTTCTATGGTTAGTATATTCTAATGGATAAAAATATTATCAAACATCTTGAGCGGATGATTCAAATGATTGAAAAAATCGAAAGATATTCGGTGGGTATTGAAACCTATGAACAATTTATTGCAGATGAAAAGAATGTTGATTTGTGTATTGTGCCTCTTATTCAGATTGGAGAAATTGCATGATCAATGAGTAAAATCTATCAAATTAAGCCAGATATTCCCTATAAGGAGATCGTATGATTTAGAAATATTTTGGTGCATACGTATCATAAGGTAGAAACTAAGGCTTTATGGAGAATAATTACTAAAAATATCCCTATACTTAAAATTAAGATTCAAGAATTTTATGATCAGAATAATTATTAATAGTTTTTCTAAATTCTTCTAATCCCATCCTTCGGGATGGGGTTTTTTGGTCCTTGATTTTGAGATGTTTTTGAGTATTGTGATAGTAGAGTTATATATTTATTATTTGTCTGTTTATCTGATGACTACCATTACCCTTAGAAAACCTGTTGCATGAATTGGATCACAGTTTGATGATGGTTTTGATCTTGCACGATCATTGTGGTCGATCTATGGAGATAGAATACTCGATCGCTATTATGATATGCATGAGTTACAATCACATGAGATTACTCCTCAGATACAAGCAAGTATTGATAAGGCTAAATCCTCACCAAAATCAAAATTTTATAATCTACAATAGATCGAATAATGAGGGTGCCAGTATCTGTTATAGAGTTTGAAGATGCTTTACTATCTCTCAAAAAGAGAAATTTAATCAAGCAGTATCTCAAAGCAAAGAATTACCTTTTGGATGGCCGATCATGAGGATTGGATTTTAAAGAAAGAAATCCTCAATGATCTAATGTTTGGTCTTTTCGTATTAATCAGCAATTTAGAGCATTTGGTTACTTTGATGAAGATTGAAATCTAATTGTTACTAATATTAATGATCACTCCTAATTTACTCTAACTCCTCCCAACTATGTCTGTATTTAACCTCTTTGAAAACAATAAGGTCCGTAACGAAAAAACTCAGTATGCTCTCAGTACCGAGAGTCTGTTTCAGTTTACTGAGATCAGAGGTAGTACGATTGTGCTCAAGGATGGTGGACTCAGGTCTATCATCAAGGTAGAGGGTATCAATCTAGATCTAAGAAGCTATGATGAGCAGCTCCAGGTGATAGAGCAGTATAAGAGGTTTCTCAATGCGCTGGATTTCCCGATACAAATCATTGTGCACAATACCTATCTGGATCTGTCAGACTATATCAACCTCATGAGAGAGCAAGTCGACAAAATCACCAACTCTACCCTCGCCAGCTATGGCGAAGAATATGTCAGCTTTATGGATGCTATCAACACCAAGGAAGGTCTTGTGTATGTCAAAGAGTTCTACGTAGTCGTCCCATACTACACCAGCGAAAAGGATGCCGACCAGATCAACAAGCCACGATGGCAGAAGTTTATGGATGTACTCAATAACGACCAGTGAGCCGAAGTGATCATTGACCGTTATCGTACCTATGTCAAGCAACGCAAGTTTCTGGATATGAGAAATAATCTGATTATCGAGGGGATGAGGTGAGTCTGACTTCAAGCAGTTGAGCTTGACGCGAGCGAGATAGTTTCCCTCTTATTCAAGATGTATAATCCTACGGTGCATGCATCGCAGTCTACTCTGTAGTCTCGTCATTGCGAGGAGGTACGACGTGGCAATCCAGTGTGTCGGCTTTACAAGTGTTTATAAGTTTATCTATTCTGTCATCCTGAGCTTGTCGAAGGCGCCCCGCAGGAAGCCCTAAAGGATAAATGCCCCTTGGAGTGATCTCTACACTCTGCAACTTATAGGACACTATAGATTTATCGAGTGTAATGAGTGTATTCTTTAGAACTTCGACTTCGTTGCACTTCGCTCAGAATGACAGATCCACAGAGAATGACGCGCCTTCTATAAATTATTTCACCACTAACTATGAAAACTTCCTCACAAGTCCGCCAATTACGAAATGAATTCCGACTATCCAAGCAGCACTCCGAAGCAAAACCTGTATCACTGGTCGCCAGCTCTGAGAATAAGTCAGTCTTGTTTAATGTTGCAGGTATGCAGCAGTTTGTCCCATATCTGGTAGGTAAACCACACCCACTTGGCAATCGTTTACACAATATCCAGCGCTGTATCCGTACCAACGATATTGAGGATATTGGAGATGAGAGGCACTTGTCGATGTTTGAGATGATGGGTAACTGGTCACTGGGTGATTATTTTAAACCTGAAGCGCTGGCATGGACGGTAGAGTTTCTCGTGGATGTGTTATGAATCCCCAAGCATCGCCTGGGCGCAACGATCTTTGCTGGAGATGATAAGAGCGGTATTCCTCGTGATGCGGAGAGCTATGAGATCTTGCAGTCACTGTGTATTACTCATATCAGTGAGCTAGGGTTTGATGAGAGTGGTGATTCTGACAACTTTTGGACGCCTGGTGCGGTGGGTCCATGTGGGCCATGTTGTGAGTTCTTCTATGACAGATGAATTGACGGGCAGAACTATATAGATCCTATTACTGGTGATGATATGGCGCCTGACCGAGACTTATGAGTCAATGATCGCTATACCGAGATTCGGAACAATGTATTTATGGCCTACTACCAAGACGGTAGTGGTAATGGATTTACTCCCCTTGCACAGCAAAACGTGGATACGGGGATGTGATTTGAGCGTTTGATGATGGTACTACAGGGTACGGAGACAATCTTTGAGACTGATTTGTTTATGCCGATCATCACTCAGATTGAAACCTTAACCCATACACAATATACTGCTCACCTGACTGCATATCGTATAATCATTGATCACTTGAGAGCATCCATCTTTCTGGTGGCAGATGGTGTAACTCCGTCCAACGAAGGTAGATGATATATCCTACGTCGCCTCATCCGTAGAGCGTATTATTATATCGGACAGCTTGCTCAGGATCATCAGATAGATATGACGAGACAGATTATTGGGTTTATCCAGGAGCACTATCGTACTGACTACCCTCATATTGTGACTGACATGTGAGTGATTGCTTCTGAGTGTATCAAGTTTCAGCGTACGCTGGATCAGTGAAGAGTGATGCTTGAGGATATTATTGCAAAGACTGATCATGTGATCAACGGTGAGACAGTGTTTAAGCTCTATGATACTTATGGCTTCCCTAGTGAGCTCACCATCGAGATTGCCAAGCACCACCACAGATCGGTAGATCAAGCATGATATCAGTCAGCATTGGCAGTTGCCAAAGATCGTTCTCGTGGAGTAGCCAACTTCCGTAACACTATCGACTGGTCCAAGTATCTGGCATGAGTCACGGAGACGGAGTTTGTCGGATATGATGATCTGACTCTGGGTGAGTTTGCGGTACTTAAGGATGTGGATGTAGACGGTCAGAGAGTGATCGTGCTGGATCGTACAGTGTTCTATCCAGAGATGGGATGACAGCGTGGCGATACAGGATCCATGACATTACCATCAGGAGAGCGTCTCGAGGTCACCGAGACCATCAAGTTTGCAGGAGTGATATTACATTTGGTAGAGTAAATTATCTCTTGAAATCTTCATTCATCACTATATACTTGTAATAGTAATTACTTATTCACTATATCATGACCTCATCTACAATGGTAGAGACAATATATCGCAAAAAACAAGCAAAACAGATTTTTGCACAGATTCCAGATGGATCAAGAATTATTATCTTACCTTCGCTAGAAGAATCAAACTGGTTCAATCAAGATAACGACCTAATCAATAAAGAAATATCTAAAATCCGTAGTTCTAAGAAGTCGACCAAGCTAGTGAATGATTATTCATGATTATATATTTCATAAATCATGAGAGTATTTCTTGATACCAATATTATTTACAAACTATATAGGGCTTACATTGCAAATCAATGAAGACTATGATTTTCGTCTATCAAAGATAGTGGATATGAATTGGTTATCAGTACTACTATCGTTGCTGAACTGGAAACAGTATGTCAACGCAAGAAAACATTATTGCCGATCAATCATATTCCACAATTCCTTTCTTATATGGAAATTTGAATCATGTCATCATGACAGATAGATCACCTATACGCAAGCTATGTCTACGATCAAAAAGATATTCATGTTGTGCAAGATGCTGTATGATCAAAATCTAAAGCAATACTAACACATAATCTCAAAGACTTTAATATTGCTGTGATTGAGGATAAACTTGGTATCAAGATTATAGTACATTTGCATCAATTAAACAGCTAATCCTATAATGAATATACTTTTAGTTCTCCTCATGATTGATGAATTTCTTGCAACTCTCGTGATTTTGTCTATAAGATAAAATAGTATTTTAATTTATAATTACATTGTTCTATGCCCATCTGACTTATTCTCCTGATCATCGTTATCGTTATCTTGCTCTCTGGCATCAAGATTGTTGCACCCAGAACTGCACTTGCTGTCCTCACACTGGGTAAGCCTACTGGTATCCTCAGATCGTGACTCAACTTCATCATCCCCATTATCCAATCCACAAGACGTCAGACTCTTGCCATGACCAATCTGGATGTAGGAGTAGATAGTATCACTCGTGATAATGTAAAAACCAAGATCGAGCTCAACGTGATCTTCCGTGTGCAAGATAATGATAAGGCGATTACTGACTCATTGTTTATTATCAACGACCCCATCAGAGCGATTAGAGCCATGGTGGAAGAGCAGCTCAGAGCCAAGGTATATGAATTTGCTCATGATGAGATATTTGGTAAGCGTAGTGAGATTGGTGATGAAGTCAAAAACATCCTTGCTGAGAAACTACAAGAATTTGGTATGGAGCTAGACTCAGTACAGGTAAAGGATATTCAGCTGGATGCTCGTGTCCTGGACGCAATGAATACTGTCGTCGCCTCATCTAAGAACAAACTTGCAACCATCAACGATGCAGAAGGACAGAAGCAATCCAACATCCTCGCTGCCGAAGCTGACAAGCAGGTCAAAAAACTTATTGGTGAAGGTATGGCTCTACAAAGACAAGCAATTGCCAACGGATTCAAAAACTCTATCGAGGAAATCAAGGAGTCTGACCCAGAATTGAGATGATCAGTAATATTAGATTTCTTACTCGCTGCCAGTAGGATCGAGACACTGGAGAAGATCGGTAAAGATAACTCCAAAGTCATCTACGTCAACGAAAACCTGGAAGGCAAGATGGCAAGCATGATCCATGATCAGTAATTGTTGTCTTCGTCATTGCGAGGAGGAGGTACGACGACGCGGCGCCCCGAAGGAAGTGCCCTTGGGGTGCAATCCAGTACATTCTAATTTCAAAAGAATACAACATCATTCATTACGAGTGGTGTTTTTGTTTGCTAATTTTTACTATGTTCGATATACTACAGTAGTAGTTCAATTTATTGACCGATATATTATTAATGAACATTATTGATACATTTGATAGTATTCACGTATGACGTGATCCAGACCTGATTCGCCAGAAGCGACTCAAAATGTCAGAAAATCCTGTAGCATTTTTTAGATGAAGCAATCATCTGTTTTATCAATATATGATGGAGCATTTGGATGTACAGTCACCATGGTGACGAGTGTGTGGAGATCTACACGTAGAAAACTTTGGTACCTTTAGATGATTAGATAATCAGGTGTATTTTGATATCAATGATTTTGACGAAGCCAACTGGTGACAGATCCATCGAGATCTCACACGTCTCATGACCAGCATTGCTGTAGTCTATCACACATCATGAGCCAAACCATCAGCAGTGTCACAGATTCTTCATTACACCCAGCGTCGCTATATTAGCATGCTGCTTGGAGGCAAGATCGGTTCGTTGACAAGTCTTGATGACAATACCTCTGTACAGAAACATATTGAACATATTGTTGACCATCATGACCAACATAAGTTTATTGATGATATTACTGATCACGATCTATTGAAGAGATCTGATAATTTTATTGATTTACTTCCCTCTCAGTATGCACTCATTGAGAAAACAGTGGAAGAGTTATTACGCCATATTCGTGGTACCAAGATTATTGATATTGCAAAACATATTATGGGTAACTCAAGTTTATGATTGGATAGATATGTAGTACTTATCAAGTGAGTCGGTAAGCATCATTGCCATCTTCTTGATGTTAAACAGGCATCTCTCAGTGTACTGAGTTCGTATCATACACATATTACACGAACCAATCAGGCACAGCGTATTGTCAGTATACAAAAGATGATGCAGTCTAATAGTCCCTTATTATTATCAACCATTCAAGTTGGAGACCAGTCATTTATTCTCAAAGAATTGCAAGCAGTAGAAGACAAAATAGCTCTCGATCCTCATGACAAAGTATCTATTACGCATCAATTGATTGATGAAATGGTCTACGCACTTGTTCGTTCTCAACTCAGCTCGTGTGATATGGGAGGATCGGTTACATTGATTCATCTCATGGATCATGCAGAGAAATTACAAACAGATGAGTCCATTATTTCTTTCGTATGAGAATATATCAACTATAACAAACAATCATATCAGCAATTTTGTGAAGAGCTTTTTGACATCTAATAATGATCATTAAGTGGTCTGACTACTATTTTTTTTGGTCTTAGGCGATCTAGTTGGGTAAAATTACAAAAGAAATCAGCTCTATGACAGTTTAAATAGTCCCTCAAATAAGGCTTCTTAACTATATTGTCAGACATTTATTAAATTTCGTCAAAAAATCTCTTGAAACCTGTCTCAACTTTTGTATAACCCAGCCTAGTCAATCGGAATGGGTCATTAACATTATTGAATTACTTTTTTGAAAGGAAGTAAATTTTTTAAAAGCAAAGAATGGATGCCTCGGGTGGTAGAGCCGATGAAAGACGTGATTGGCTGCGAAAATCTACAGCAAGGTGCCAATAACCGCTATAGCTGTAGGTCTCTGAATGGGGCAACCCGTACTCTAGTAGTACACAAATGTGGGAACCTGGTGAAGTGAAATATCTCAGTAACCAGAGGAAAAGAAATCGTAA
>Ga0105051_10006606_pt1 | contig 12391 bp, 4 predicted proteins | sample FRY02_FD_78383 | JGI IMG/M metagenome (GOLD analysis project Ga0105051, IMG submission 78383) | Freshwater microbial communities from Lake Fryxell liftoff mats and glacier meltwater in Antarctica - FRY-02 (megahit assembly) | ecosystem: Environmental > Aquatic > Freshwater > Ice > Glacier...
AAGGTCAGGAGAAAGAGGAGCGATGCCAGGATCGGTTTCACGGCCACAAAAATAGGCGAACACGACCCGTCTGTCACCTCACGCATTGACGACGAGGTAGGGTTTCACCCTATAGAAGCGGGCACCATCGTGCCCCATCGTCACTCTGGGAGTTCCGCGTTCTCCTTTCCCCTCCAGCGCCTCCCCTCTCTCAATGCTCACGAAGTCTCTACGATGGAAAACCCGGAACTCTCCCAAAGCGCTTTCCGGAACCGGTGTCCTTCCTCTCAGGGCCGAGCTTTTCAGCAGCGAGCAGCTCCAACAGCACGCCATCGCCCTCGCCGGGCAACACCGCATCGACCCGAAAAGAGGGCGGAACCGCCTCCTCTCGCGACTGGATGAAAATGAGAAAGTGCTCATCGACTCCTACGATCTCGTCACGGCGGTCGATGGCGAAGAAAGCCAGGTCTCACCGGCCGGCGAGTGGCTCCTTGATAATTTCTACCTCGTCGAACAGCAGATCCGGGCGACGCGGCACCATCTCCCGCGGACCTACAGCCGCGAGCTGCCGCGCCTCCTCGGCGGACCCTCGGCCGGCTTCCCCCGTGTCTACGAGATCGCCCTGGAGCTCATCGCGCACTCCGATGCCCGGGTCGATGTGGAGAATGTGAGCCACTTCGTGGCAGCCTATCAGACCGTGGCCCCGCTCACTCTCGGCGAACTCTGGGCCGTCCCCATCATGCTGCGGCTGGGACTGATCGAGAATCTGCGTCGCGTCTCCGAGCACATCACCCGCCAGCGACACGAGCGCAATCTCGCCGACTTCTGGGCGAGCCGTCTCCTCGCGGCGGCCGATGATCCCGCCGTCGTCCTCCGCGCCCTCGCCGAGATGGCCGAGTCGGACCCGCCTTTTACCTGTCACTTCGTCGAGGAGTTCTCGGCTCGCCTCCACGGCCACGGCCACGGCCACGGGCAGGGACATCATGCCTTCGCCACGGTCCATAGCTGGGTGCAGCATCGCCTCGCCGACGAAGACCTGACACGTGAACAACTGCAGCGCATCGCCAACCAGACCCAGGCCGCAGACCAGGTCTCGATCGGGCACACCATCGGCAGCTTGCGATACCTCGATGCGGTGGACTGGCGCCGCTTCGTCGAGTCGATGAGTATTGTCGAGAAGACCCTGCTGACCGACCCGACCGGGATCTATGGACAGATGGACTTCCGCTCCCGCGACCGCTACCGCCACCGCGTCGAGCAACTCTCGCGGCTCGCAAAAGTCAGTGAGGAAAGTGTCGCCGCAACCGCGGTTCGTCTCGCCAATGGGGGCGGGGACGCCGGTGACAACCACGCTGACCCGGAACGGGCCCGTCATGTCGGCTACTATCTCGTCGATCGGGGACAGCCCGCTCTGGAAAAAGAGATCGGGGCGGGGTTTTCTTTCGGTGCCTTTTTCAAAAGATTGGCGAGACGCTTCCCCGTCGTCGGTTATGTCACGCCCATCGCCGCGATCACCGTCCTCACCGTGTCGATCATCCACGAGAGCGGCGCCCTCCCCGGATGGACGGACTGGCGCATCTGGCTGCTCCTCCTCCCCGGGTCCATCGCGGCCTCACAGATGGCGCTGGCTCTGGTGAATCTCGTCGCGCATCGCCTCGTGAAACCACGTCCGCTCCCTCGCCTCGATTTTTCCGGCGGCATCCCCGACGATTCCCGCACCATCGTCGTGATCCCCACGCTCCTGACGAGTGAGGAGGATCTCAGCGGTCTCCTCGAGGGGCTGGAACAGCGCTACATCGGCAACCGCGACACGAATCTCACCTTTGCCCTCCTCACCGACTTCCCCGACTCCGGCGAAAGCGCGCGGGAGAGCGATGCCGGTCTGCTGCGTCTCGCGAGCGAGGGCATCAGAGAGCTCAACGCCCGCTACCGCCCCGGCGGTCCCGCCCTTTTCCATCTCTTCCACCGTCCCCGCCTCTGGAATCCGCATGAAAAATGCTGGATGGGCTACGAGCGCAAGCGGGGCAAGCTCGAGCAATTCAACGACTACCTCCGCAGTGGCCCGCGCGAGCCTTTCTCCGTCATCATCGACGAACCGGCGGCACCCGACACGATTCGCTACGTCATCACCCTCGACACCGACACCGCCCTGCCCCGCGACGCCGCCCGTCGCCTGGCCGGGGCGATGGCGCATCCACTCAACCGGCCGCGCTTCGCTCCTGAGACCGGACGCGTCATCGAGGGCTACGCCATCCTGCAGCCGCGCACGCCTATCAGTCTCATCGCGGCGAACCGCTCGCGCTTTACCCAGCTCAGTTGCGGCGAGGCCGGCCTCGATCCCTACACCAGCGAGATCTCCGATGTCTATCAGGACCTCTTCGCCGAGGGTTCCTACGTGGGCAAAGGGATCTACGACGTCGATGCCTTCCGCTCCTCGACGGTGGGACGTTTCCCGGAAAACCTCATCCTCAGCCACGACCTCGTCGAGAGCAATCACGCCCGCTCCGCGCTCGTCTCGGACGTGGAGTTGCACGAGGATCACCCGACCAGCTTCCCGGCCGAGATGAGCCGACGCCACCGCTGGATCCGCGGCGACTGGCAGATTGCGGGCTGGCTCCTCCCCTCCGTGCCGGCACCGGGAAAGAAGCGGGTGCGCAATACGGTGACGACGCTCGGGTGGTGGAAGATTTTCGACAATCTCCGCCGCAGCCTCGTCCCGCCGGCGACGCTCTTTCTGCTCCTCGCCGGCTGGATATCGGGGTTCGGACCGACCGGCTTCTGGATCGGACTCGTCCTCAGCCTGCTGCTCCTCCCCGTGATCGTGGAGAATCTACTCTCGCTCGCACGAAAGTCCCGCGAGCAGACCTGGCGGGTCCATCTCAAGACCGGCTTCAAAGAACTCGGCCGTGATCTCGCCGAAGCGGGACTCTCGCTCTCGTCCCTGCCCTACCGCGCCCTCATCCATCTCGACGCCATCGCCGCCTCGGCCGGGCGCATGCCTTTCACCCGGCGGGGGCTGATGATCTGGCACACCCCGCGCTACGGGAGACGCAACCAATGCACGACCCTGCCGCAATACTTCCGCGAGATGTGGATCACCCCGCTCCTCGCCCTGCTCGTGATCACCGCCTTCGCCGTCACCCGCCCCGTCGAGCTTTTTGTGATCGGGCCGCTCCTGCTCATGTGGTTGCTCTTCCCCGTGCTCGGCTGGTGGATCAGCCGCCCCCTCACGAAGGAAGACGAATCCCTGACATCCGCACAAACCACCTTCCTGCGACGCCTTTCCCGACAGACCTGGCGCTACTTCGAAGTCTTCGCCAATGAAGAGGAAAACTGGCTCGCTCCCGACAACTTTCAGGAGGTGCCCACTCCCGTCGTCGCCTCGCGCACCTCGCCGACCAATATCGGCATGGGGCTGCTCGCGAATCTCGCGGCGGGGGATTTCGGGTACCTCAGCACCGGTGAGTTGCTCGACCGCACCGCGAAAACGCTCACTTCGATGGAGCAGCTCGAGCGCTTCCGGGGCCATCTCTACAACTGGTACGACACCCGCACGCTAAAGCCGCTCCTGCCCCTCTACGTCTCCAGCGTCGATAGCGGCAACCTCGCCGGCGCCCTCTTCACCCTACGGGCCGGGCTCCTCGAGCTGAAAGATCAGCCTCTCCTCCCGCCCTCCATCGCCGACGGTCTCCGCGACACCCTCGGCATGATCGCGGGTCCGGCGGCGGAGAGTCTTGCGAAAATGCTGCCCGACTCCTCCCCCGAACTCGGGATCGATGACACGCTCGCCTGGCTGCGGGCCGTGGCCCTCGATGCCGAAGCCCCGACCGCTAGCAGCGCGGGCGAAGAAGACTGGTGGATCGCGGCCCTCCGTCGCCAGGTCCGTTCCGCGCTGAATGATCTGGAGTTCCTCCTCGCCGGCCATCGGGACACCGGCCCTCTACCGACCCTGCGGGAACTCGCCGCGATGCCCCGCGTCGGGGAGAATGCCGCGACTCGCCTCGCCGTCATCGACACCCTCGCCCGTCGCGTCAGCGACCAGGCCGAGATGGACTTCGCCTTCCTCCACGACCGCTCCCGCGACCTCCTCGCGATCGGCTACAATGTCAGCGACCGACGCCTCGACCCCTCCTTTTACGATCTCCTCGCCTCCGAGGCGCGTCTCGCCAGCTACCTGCTCGTCGCCCGCGGTCACCTCGAGCAGAATCACTGGTTCGCCCTCGGGCGGCAACTCACTACCCAGGGCGGAGCCATGGCCCTGCTCTCGTGGAGCGGATCGATGTTCGAGTATCTAATGCCGCGGCTCCTCATGCCCACCTACGAGCATACTCTCCTCGACGAGACCTATCGCGCCGTGGTCTCGCGGCAGATCGAGTATGGCCGGCTCCGCGGCGTCCCCTGGGGCATCTCCGAATCGTGCTACCACCTCACCGACGCCCAGGGGACCTACCAGTACAGCGCCTTCGGCGTCCCCGGACTGGGGCTGAAACGCGGGCTCGCCGATGATCTCGTCATCGCCCCCTACGCCTCGGCCCTGGCCCTGCTCGTCCATCCCCGCGAAGCCTGTGAAAATCTCGAGCGACTCTCCGCCGCAGGCTACGAAGGTGCTTACGGGCATATCGAAGCGATCGACTTCACCCCCTCGCGCAATCCCCGCGGGAAAAGCGGCGTCGCCCTGCACAGCTACATGGCCCACCACCAGGGCATGAGCCTGCTCTCGCTCGGCTCCGTTCTTCTCGGCGAGCCGATGCAGCGCCGCTTCCTCTCCGATCCCTATTTCAAAGCCTCCGAGCTGCTCCTCTGCGAACGCATCCCGAAACTCGCCGCTCCCCTGCAGCCGCACGCCGCAGAGGTCAGCGCAGCCCGCAAGCCCCCCGTGAAAGAAGCCGCCACGATGCGCATCTTCACCAGCCCCCACACCCCCCTGCCCGAGGTCCACCTCCTCTCCAACGGCCGCTACCACGTCATGGCCACGAATGCCGGCGGGGGCTACAGCCGCTGGAATGATCTCGCCGTGACCCGCTGGCGCGAGGACGCCACCCGCGACGACTGGGGCACCTTCTGCTACCTGCGAGACACCGAGTCGGGAAGTCTCTGGTCGTCCGCCTACCAGCCGACGCGCCGCCAACCCGATCACTACGAAGCCATCTTCGTCGAGGGCCGCGCCGAGTATCGCCGCCGCGACGAAGAGATCGATTCCTACACCGAGATCGCAGTCTCGCCCGAGGACGACGTCGAGGTCCGTCGCATCACCCTGACAAACCTCTCCGACCTCCCCCGCAGCATCGAGCTGACCAGCTACGCCGAGGTCGTCCTCGCCCCGCCGAACTCTGACCTCGCACACCCGGCCTTCAGCAATCTTTTTGTCCAGACCGAGATCCTGCCCGCGTCGCAGGCCATCCTCTGCACCCGTCGGGCCCGCGCTCCCGGTGAAAATCCGCCCTGGATGTTTCACCTCATGACGACTCAGGGAGCACCCTGCGCCGAGGTCTCCTACGAGACGAGTCGGGCGAAATTCATCGGGCGCACCCGCTCGCTCGAGGATCCCGCCGCCTTTGACGAAGTCGGTCCCCTTTCCAACACCGACGGGTCCGTCCTCGACCCCATCGTCTCGATCCGCCAGAGCGTCGTGTTGCATCCCGAGACCTCCGCCAACTGGCATCTCGTCACCGGCGTCGCCGCGACCCGCGAGGAGGCCCTGCGCCTCATCGAGCAGTACTGCGATCCCAACTTCGCGGCGCGGGCTTTTGAAATGGCGTGGTCGCACAGCCAGCTCGAGCTCCACCAGTTGCAGGCGACCGAGGCCGATGCGCAGCTCTACGCCCGTCTCGCCAGCTCGATGATCTATGCGAACCCGCTGCACCGCGCCCCGTCCGGCATCCTCACCCGGAATCGCACCGGCCAGTCGGGCCTCTGGGGTTTCGGGATCTCCGGCGACCTGCCCATCTTCCTCATGCGCATCGGCGACGTGCATCGCATCGGTCTCGTCCAGCACGTTCTCAAAGCGCACGCCTACTGGAGAGGCAAAGGTCTCAATGTCGATCTCGTCATTCTCAACGAAGACTTCTCCGGCTATCGGCAGGACTTGCAGGATCGCATCAACGGCCTCATCGCCTCGGGGACCGAAGCCCACCGCGTCGACAAACCCGGCGGCATCTTCGTGCGACGCAGCGAAGACCTCACCGAAGAGGATCGAGTCCTCCTCCAGACCGTCGCCCGCGTCATCCTCACCGACAGCGCCGAGACCCTCGCGCAACAGGTCACCCGCATCGCGCCAAGCGGGAGGAAAGTCCCGCCTTTCTTCCCGACACGGACCGCGCCGGCCCCCTATCCACCCGACGCGGGACGCCAGCAAGACCTCAGTTTCTTCAACGGCATCGGCGGCTTCACCCACGACGGGCGCGAGTATGTCATCCGCATGGGACCCGGCGAGGTCACCCCGGCCCCCTGGGTCAATATCCTCGCAAACGACTCCATCGGGTCCGTCGTTTCCGAATGCGGCGCCGCCTACACCTGGGTCGGGAATGCCCACGAGTTCCGGCTCACGCCCTGGCACAACGACCCCGTCGGCGATCCCGGCGGCGAGGCCTTTTACCTCCGCGACGAAGAGACCGGCCGGTTCTGGTCGCCCACTGCCCTGCCCGCCCGCGGGACCGGCACCTACACGACGCGCCACGGCTTCGGCTACAGCGTTTTCGAGCACGTCGAAGACGGGATCCGCACCGAGATGTGGACCTACGTCGCGACCGACGCGCCGGTGAAGTTTGTCGTAATGAAAGTGCGCAACCTCTCCGACCACCCGCGGCGACTCTCCCTCACCGGCTATTGGGAATGGGTCCTCGGGGAATGGCGCCACACCAACCTCATGCACATCGTGACTGAGTACGACGCCTCGGCCGGGGCCGTCTTCGCGCGGAACCACTACCAGCGCGAGTTCGCCGGCAAGACCGCCTTCGTCAGTGTCTCCGAGCCGCACCGTTCCGTCACGTGCAGCCGCGCCGAGTTCATCGGACGCAACGGCACCCTCGCCCGGCCCGCCGCAATGGTGCAGGCACAACTCCCCGGTTGCTCCACCGCCACCACCGATCCCTGCGCCGCCCTGCAGGTTCCCTTCGATCTCGCCATCGGGCAGGAAAAAGAGATCGTCTTCCTCATCGGCGCCGGGAGCGATGCCAACGAGGCCCAGCATCTCATTCGCCGTCACGGCACCCCCGTGAGTGCCCGACGCGCTCTCGAGGGAGTCTGGGAGTTCTGGAAACGCACCCTCGGCGTCGTCCATGCCGAGACTCCCGATCCCGCCCTCAATCTTCTCGTCAATGGCTGGCTCGAGTATCAGACCCTCGCCTGCCGCTACTGGGGCCGCAGCGGCTACTTCCAGTCGGGCGGTGCCTACGGATTCCGCGACCAGTTGCAGGACACCACCGCCCTCCTCCATGCCGCTCCCTGGACGACGCGCGAGCATCTCCTGCGCGCCGCGAGCCGGCAGTTCCTCGAGGGCGACGTGCAGCACTGGTGGCATCCGCCCGGCGGCCGCGGCGTCCGCACCCATTTCTCCGATGACTACCTCTGGCTGCCCTATTGCGTGAGCCGCTATGTCAGAGCCACCGGCGACACCGGCGTCCTCGAAGTGCGGGTGCCCTATCTACAGGGACGTCCCGTCAACGCCGACGAAGAGTCCTACTACGACCTGCCCCAGCCCTCGGGCGAGGATGGCACCCTCTACGACCACTGCGTCCGGGCGATCAAGAACGGCTTCCGCTATGGCGAACACGGGCTCCCCCTGATCGGTTGCGGCGACTGGAACGACGGCATGAATCTGATCGGGGAAAAAGGCCGCGGCGAGAGTGTCTGGCTCGCCTTCTTCCTCTACGACGTCCTCCACCGCTTCGCGCCCCTCTCCCGCTCGCGCGGGGATGATACCTTCGCCGCCCTCTGCGACGAACAAGCCGCCGGCCTGCAGGAGATGGTCGAGAAGAACGCCTGGGATGGACAATGGTATCGCCGCGCCTACTTCGACGACGGCACCCCGCTAGGCTCCTCGGAGAACGAAGAATGCCGCATCGACTCCATCGCGCAGAGCTGGGCCGTGATCTCCGGCGCGGGCGATCCCGAGCGCACCCGCCTCGCCATGGCCAACGTCGATAGCCAACTCGTGCGGCGCGACGAGGGACTCATCCAGCTCTTTGACCCGCCCTTTGACAAGTCCGACCTCGAACCCGGCTACATCAAAGGCTACATCCCCGGCGTCCGTGAGAACGGCGGGCAATACACCCATGCCGCGATCTGGACCGCGATGGCCTTCGCCGCGATGGGCGACACGGAAAAAGCGTGGGAGCTTTTCCATCTCCTCAATCCCATCCGCCACGCCCTCGACCCCGCCGGGGTGGAGCGCTACCGCATCGAACCCTACGTCGTCGCCGCCGACATCTACTCTGTCGCCCCCCACACCGGACGCGGCGGCTGGAGCTGGTACACCGGCTCATCCGGCTGGATGTATCGGCTCATCGTCGAGACCCTCTTCGGTCTAGAGGTCGAGCTCGACCAGCTCCATCTCAAACCGCTCCTGCCAAAAGAATGGGACTCCTTCCGCCTCCACTATCGCTTCCGCGAGACCTTCTACCACATCACCGTCTCGCGCTGCGTCGACGGGAGTGGTGAAAAGCTCGGGCTCAAACTTGACGGCAAAACGATCCCGGGCAGTACTGTTCCCCTCATCGACGATCATCGCGAGCACGTCATCGAGCTGAGAGTGACGTGAGACTTGCCGCGATCCCATTGCCGACCCGACAAAACAACAAAGGGAACCACGAAGGGAACGAATTTCAAGAATGGGGAAACGACGGTAGACCGAACCGTCCCGGTGAGCCGACTGGGCCGGCGGATCTCATGCACCGCTCGCGGCTCGGCAACGACGCCTCGCCCTACCCCGGGAATTGGCGGAGAATGGGATTCGGCCGATTCGTTTCATTCGTGGTTCACCCCTGTCCCTTACCCCCTTCCACAGGCAACCGATTGTACCATTTTTCTCCTTTCCAAAACTCCGGCAAAACGAAACGATCCCCGCCATGACGAAAGCATTCCCCCTCCGGCTAAAGGCCCTCTTCGCAGTGGGCCTATTATTTCATCTCTTCTGCCTCTCCGGATCCGGAATCGCGCAAGACGCCCCCATCCCGGCAACCCTCGAAGGCCGAATCCTTTTCCTCGGAGACTCCATCACCCACGCCGGCCACTATGTCTCCATGATCGAGGCCACTCTCCTCAGCGAAGGCCTCGACCCGGGCAGCTTCGAGCTCATCAATCTCGGACTCTCGAGCGAGGGCGTCACTGGACTCTCGGAGCCCGGTCACCCTTTCCCCCGGCCAAATGTCCACGAGCGGCTCGACCGCGCCCTCGAAAAAGTAAAACCCGATCTCGTCTTCGCCTGCTACGGCATGAACGACGGCATCTATCACCCCTTCAGCGAAGAACGATTCGCCGCCTATCAGGCCGGGATCAATACACTGATCGATAAGGTGAAGGCGAACGGAGCTCCGCTCATTCTGATGACCCCTCCGCCTTTCGATCCCGAACCGCTTCGCGCAAAAGGCCAGCTCAGACCCGTCGATGCCGCGAAGTTCGGCTGGGTCGAGATCTACGAGAACTACGACGGCGAAGTCATCGCCCCCTATTCCGCCTGGCTTCTTGCACAAAAGGATCGTGTCCTCGGAGTGATCGACATGAGAACGCCGCTCCTCGCTTATATGCAGGAAAAGCGAAAGAGCGACCCGGCTTTCACCCTCTCGCCCGACGGGGTTCATCTCAACGAAGAAGGGCATCGCGTTCTCGCAAAAGCGATCTTCAAGGCGCTCGGAAAAGACCCCGACAGCATCGATACCATCGATACCATCGATCCGAGAGTCCTCGCCAAAGTCCACTCCCGCCAGACTATCCTGCACGATGCCTGGCTCACGCACGTCGGCCACCAGCGCCCGCAGACAAAGGCGGGCCTCCCGCTCGGGATCGCGCGTCTCGTCGTCGCATTGCCGGCGTCTGAAGTCCCCCGCATCCTTTTCAACGGAGTGGACCTTGCGGGATGGCAGGGCGATACCGCGTTCTGGAGCGTCGCCGGCGGAACCATCACCGGACGCAACACCGGACCGGTCCCCTCCAGCACCTACCTTTTCACGGAAAAACCCTATCGCAATTTCCGCCTCCTCTTTGAAGTGAAGCAGACCGTCTCCCCGGCTCATTCCACGATGCACTCCGCCATCGCGGCCCTTGGGGAACGCTTCGAAGACACCGGGGCAAATGCCTTCGGATTTCGCGGACCACTGCTCATGTTTGCTCACGACTGGGGGATCTGGGATGCCTACCGCCGCAACCGCATCGAACCGCAGGGGCAGAAGGGGACGATGAAAATCGCCTCTGAAAAAGTCGGCGACTGGAACCGCATCGAGATCCTCGTGATCGAAAATCGAATTCGTTTTGTGAACAACGGGGAACTCGTTTTCGATTTCACTGATGACGCGGCGATGCTCCAACCCTCTCCCATCGGTCTGCAACTCCACAAGAATGACAAAGCACAGGAGTTTCAGTTTCGCGGTCTCGTCCTCACCGAATCACCACAGGACACCCTCGTCACATTGCCCTGACGCTCGGGCCTTCGTGCTGCGTGGTCCGCCACTTTTGCAAAACCTTCAGCACGATACCCGCATCTGAGCGAATCCGTGAAAATCTGTGCCCATCCGTGGCGATCGAACCGAACACAGATTGGCACAGATCCGCTTTGCTCCCACAGATGAGCACAGATTCTAAAGTGTCCGGGGCCCGAAGAAGAGATCCAAATTCACCTTCCCGAAAGTCTTGCAACCGTCTCGTTCTTCATTCGGCCCCGTGTCCTGAGAGAACCCGCCGCAGCCACTCCCTCGCCACCTCTCGTGCCGGCGAGGGACGCAGCAGCCAGCCGTCGTTGTGATTGCGGAAGCCGGTTTTTAAGAAGGTGAAATCTCCTTTTACTCCGGTGGATGCGAGATACTCCCGCGTCGCCTCCACCGGGTTTTCGTGACAGATCAACTGCGGCCGTCCCCCGAGACGGTCTAACCTCAATCTGGCCGTCGCACGATCCGATCCCGCATAGGGCCAGCGCTCGCGGACTCCGTCGTAATGGCTGTAGCAGAAGAAGCCCCGCCAGAGCGAGGCGATCGCATCATCATGCAAACCGATCGCATTGCAGGCGAGCGCCCCGCGCGAGAAACCGCAGAGGACGACCCGCTCCGGATCCCCTGAGAAAAGCGCGCAGATCGCCGGCACCGCCCGCTTTGCAAAAGCCACCGTCGCGTCGGGTTTGTGCGCCGGAGCATCCCCCCACCACGTGATTGCGAGTCCGTCACCCGCCTCGTTGAGAAAAGGCAGGCAGACCCAGATCGCCCCCGCTCCGCCGGTGAGCCCGTAGCCCAGTTGACTCCCTTCGGGCCGCCCCGTGCTGACATCGCCGTATTGGTTAGTGTAATTCCCGTTGCCCGCATACTCCACGATCACCGGAAATCGTTTCTCCGGCGTCCAGTCCGCCGGTAGATAGAGCACCATTTCGGGAACCGTCGCCGGGTCGTCCGGGAGACGGAAAAAGACCCGCTTCCCCGGAGCGGGCGCACCCATGGTTACCGGCGGGATGACGAGATCGGCCGGCATTGTACTGATGTCAGGGTCTTGTGCGTGGATGGCGGGCGCGATAGAAGAGAGAGAGGAGAGAAAGAAGAGACAGGGAAACAGCACGGCGAGTGCGGTGCGGGAGAGACGGCGGAGAGGCTTTGTCGAGAGGAGTTTCATTCGGGGGGGGGGGCTGGGAGGAATGGTAGAGGATAGGGAGAGAAGAGGTCGAGCGGGAATCGGGGGTGCGGGGTAACTTCACGGCGGATCAAGACTTCGGAATTCCCCGATTCTTCCCCACTGCGGACGAGCCCATGCGACTTCCCGAGAGCCGTTTGCCCCCAAGCTGTTTCCCATTCCGGAAAATCCAAGACGTGATGCAGCGCAGGGTAGTGGCAAGCCCGCACTTCCCCTTCGGCGAACTCGCTCCATCCGTCGGTCCAAGCCCCCTTCGAGGGACGGGCCATCGTCTCCTCGTTGTCTTGTCCGGTGTAGAACCACGAACGAATGGAACGAATGGAACGAATGGAACCAATGGAACCAATGGAACGAATTTTACGAAATGTTCCCGCAATGACCGCTCAAGACGCTGTCCGAAAACTCACGAAAATCTGTTCAGCGCTCGGCAATTTCGTCCTGTAGCTGGCCTCTGTGAGGAAGGAACGCTGCATCTTGGACCCACGACCGGCCTCACAGAGACCGGCTACAGGAGAACCCGGTATTCACGGCTAACGAGTGAGTCTTCCGACAGCCTCTTCAGCCTGCCTGACCATTCGACCCTCCCTGC
>Ga0105051_10006608_pt1 | contig 12386 bp, 6 predicted proteins | sample FRY02_FD_78383 | JGI IMG/M metagenome (GOLD analysis project Ga0105051, IMG submission 78383) | Freshwater microbial communities from Lake Fryxell liftoff mats and glacier meltwater in Antarctica - FRY-02 (megahit assembly) | ecosystem: Environmental > Aquatic > Freshwater > Ice > Glacier...
ACTGTCAACTTGCTGAGTCAATCCCATGCAACTCAACCATAAAACCGCCAGCAAAACTCTTCACAACACCCATCGCCTCGGCTTCACGCTGATTGAGTTGATGGTTGTGATTGTGATCATTGGCATTCTGATGGCCTTGATTCTGCCAGCACTTAACGGGGCACGCTTACGTGCCAGAATTACGCAGGTTTCAACGGAAATCAGTCAATTGGATAATGGTATCGCAAAGTTCAAAGGTACTTACAAAATTGAACCCCCAAGCAGTTTGTATGTTCCCGTTATTGGCGGGACTTGGACTGCAGCAGATCGTTCAAAGGTACGGTCTATCTGGCCTCAGTTTGATTTCGCAACCAATGGAGGGCTCGGTACTGGTGACTTTCATCTTAGCGGTGCTGAGTGTTTAGTTTTCTTCCTCGGTGGAGTCGAGAATTCTTCAACGTCCCCGCCGGTCGTTTTGGGATTCTCTAAAAATGAGCGATTCCCTTGGTCGCCAGCAGGCACGAATCGAGAAGGTCCGTTTTATGAATTTGATAATGGACGCTTTGTAGACATTGATGGTGACGGCTTACTGGAGTTCTTAGATCCACTTCCGGAGCAGAAGACTCCGTATGCCTACTTCAGTAGCCAAGGCCGATCGTATACGACGTTGAATGGGGCTGGCACTTTGTTAAGTGAGCAGGATGACTTCGATAGTCATGGTGGAAACGCGAACGCACTGGATTTCAGTGGTATCTATCTAAAGACGACAGCCCCCGCCGTACCATATCGCGCTGATAGTTTTCAAATTATCTCTCCGGGAATCGACGGTTTGTATGGCACGGGAGGTGTGTTTACCGACGGGTCAGAATTAGTGGGTTCGCGAGCAGTCGAAGCAGACAACATTACTAACTTTACTGCAGGTCTATTGGTGAAGTAATTGCTTCTGTTCTTTACTGACAGCAGTCATGTGAGTTCGGGTGAGAGTAAGGTGAAAGCCATGAAACAAAATCCAAAAAAGCAAAAAGGATTCACGCTCCTTGAATTGTTGATTGTCATCTCGATCATCGCAGTGTTGATGGGCCTGTCTGTCTCTGTGATGCTTGGGATCACGACCCAGGCTGAAGAAGAAGCCACTATTACAACAGTGCGAAAAGTCGATGCATTGTTGCAGCAAAGGATGGAAGCATTTGATCGGGCATTCACTGGGAATCGCAAACTGGCAGCAGTCAATAGCATCGGTTTTCTCCTTGCGAGTCAAAACATTCACGGCGTTAGAAACGAAGTTAAGGAAATACTGGCGAAAAAAGCACTTTTTCGATTTGAGTTTCCACAGCGAATGGACGAACGGCTATTTTTTGGTGATCCGGAAGCTGTCATCAATGGCGTCCCGACAGGACTTCCAATGGCTATCTTTCGTGCCGTTGCAGCTCCCGCAGCAAGACAGCAACTTATAAACAGTGGAAATCTAGGGCCGACTGATGACGAAATTAGAGACCAAGTGATTTCGAATTGGAGCAATCATCGTGTCGAAACAGAAAGCGCTGCCTTGTTGCATTTTGCATTGCTCGCCTCTGGATCGTTTGGTGTCGGTGCAGTAGACGGGGATCGCTTCACAAATCAAGAGGTTGCTGACACAGACGGCGATGGGCTTCCTGAGTTTATAGATGCTTGGGGCAATCCTCTGCGTTTCTATCGCTGGCCGACGCGGTTGATTGACATGACTGCGCCTAATCCCTTTTTGCCTGTTCTGAGTAACCCTTCCGACAACACTGACACACGCGTCATCGTTGGACAGGAGCGCGAGTTGGCGAGTCTCTTATTCAAGGGATTGTCCCCACCTCCACTAGCTCTTCCAAACGGGGCAATTCCGCGAGACCTCTTGTTGACGGATCCCGATGACCCTGTGGGAAGATTGTATTCTGAACTAGAGCGTCTCGACGGAACTCTAGGGGCTGCGTTTTCGGTCGAATTCAACGAAGGTAAATATCACACACCAGAAACATATCACACACCACTCATTGTGTCCGCGGGTAAAGATGGGGCGTTGGGGTTATATGAGCCAAACGAAATCGATTATGACCTCAACGGGAACGGCACTGTTGATCCCGGCGAAGAAACGGTTGCAGATTTTGATGACAATTCATTTCAGGGGATCCTAGGGAATCTGGCTCAATATAGAGGCACTTTCGTCACCAATGATGGCAATTCAACCACAGAAACTCCTTCCGCAGACGTGATAGATCAGCTTCTTGACAACATTACAAACCGAAACCGCCGAGCTGGAGGACGACGATAATGCGTTGCATTCCAGTTACCACAAAGTCATTTTCGGCAAGAACCAGCAACGTCGCCCAGAAACGTCGTGGCTACACCCTAATCGAATTATTGGTCGTGATAAGTATTCTTGTCATCGTGCTGACCATGACAGTCATGGCGGTAAATTTTTCGAGAGATGGTGACCGTGTATCGGGCGCTGCAGGGCAGATTCAATCGTTTCTTGGTGGGGCGCGAGATCGAGCAATCTATGCAAAAGCCCCACGTGGTGTACGGTTTTTCCTTGATCCTAACAACCCTCGCGCAGTGTCGTCCATGGTGTATATCGATCCAGCGACGACTTGGTCGGACGGTGTCATTCAGCTTCGCCGTTGGGATCCAGAACTTGACGGCCTCACAAATGCTCGTACTAATTCTTTGGACATCAACGAAGACGGAATCACATTCGATCCTGAAGACGGATTGGCGGGAGATAATCCGACAAAGATTTGGATGGTCACCGGAGCGGGTACCGCATGGTGGGAGCTGAAGCGTCGCGGATTGCTATTTGACGGAATGCGTATTCGAATTCCGAAAGGCAAACAAGGGAGCTGGTATCCAATCAATACACGTCTAATTGATACGACAATTGCCCCAACAGAATTGCAGACTTTGGTCTTAGGAATTCCGTTTCGTGATCCGGGGGACACCCAAAAGGCAAAATCTCTTGCGTTCGAATCGGGAGGACCAGAAGACTACGAGATCCAGTTGCCTCCGCGAATTCTGCCTATGGAGCCAGTGATTCTGCCACAAGGTACGGTGATAGATCTAGATTCGTCTAAGTTGCCGCCAGCTTGGAGACCTTTTGTCGCTGGTGCGGCTCAAGGCTCAGGGAATTCGTTGTATTCACAGTACATAGATCTTGTTTACTCGCCTCGTGGAAATCTGATTGGTGAAGCTGCAACTGGAGGAGTGATTCACTTTTATGTATGTGACAATGAAGACTCGCTACTGATAAAGGAAGAGTATGTAAAATCACTCGATCCAAATCCAGCGACGGCACTGGCTATCTTTAACAGTCAAGTCCGGACCGGAGTGTTTATTCCTGCTGATGAACTCATAGAGACAACTGCGACGTGGGCAACAAGTATAGCCCCGGCATCCAAGCCTTATTTGGTAAAGGACCGCAGAATTGTTTCAATCTTTACACAAACTGGTGCTGTTTCGGTGCATCCAGTTGATGCTACAGACATAGCTGCTGGTGGCGATGGATTCGCTGATGACCCGTTCTACTATGCAGAGACGGGAGAGAGTGCAAAATGAATTCAACCACTAGCAACAGCCAACAGTCATTGCGATCCAGGAGTGGTGTAACGCTCATCGAAGTGTTGATGTCACTCATGATCATGAGTATTGGCCTGACGTCGGTAATGGTTCTTTTTCCTATCGCAGTCTTGCGATCGATCCAATCGACGCAGCTCACGAATGCTGCAATTCTAAAGTACAACATCGAAGCAACGCTGCGAAGCAACGAGAAACTGGTTTTCGATCCAGACGGAAATTATGATCTAGCCGTAAACGACGTACAACGACAGCAGGCAATTTCAGAACACTATCAGTCTGGATTCCTCCGCAATTACATAGTCGATCCAGTTGGATTTCATGCATTCTTTGGATTCGATAACGATGGCAACTCCACCGTCGATCAAGATGACGACGCTTGGGCACGGTCGTTCGGTAACGATGGTTATCAGGCAGGTTTTGAGCTCAGACCACCACCGCTGCCACCGATGGTCCACGTTCCATCACTTCGCAGGTACGATGGCCGCGTTATTTCGCAATTTGGAAATGTAGATGAATCGAGTGTCTTATCTTCCGCATTGACTACGGATCAACTCTTTGCCTTGCAATCGCTGTCATCAAAATTGGCACGGTTAGGCGATGGAAAATCGGAGCAGCTTGATACGTTTGCAGAGGGTGCTCCACTTGTGCGAACAATTGCCGGTGTACCCTATATTGTTGGTGTTCAATTGGCTGCGAAAGTAACTACTGACGACTTGATCGGAATTCCGACGTCAGCCAATTCGAATCCAGGGAACTTGATTCCAGATCCTGAACTTGCGGAAGTAGTAGTGTTTTCTGAGGATGGTGGTTTCAGCCAGACATTTCCACTGACAGCCATCAGTGCAATTGACCGGAAGGTTTTTTGGTCAGAGTATGATGACGATGCAGCAAGCAGTGCTCCCGTTGACTTTAACCAGAATGGATTTTCTGACACACGGTCGCTTCCCGCAGAATTTGGCGGTCGAATCGGAAGAGTGATTCTACGGTCTGTTCGCACTGCCGACTTTTCATGGTTATTGACTGTTCGTCGCGGAAGTGATGGGCAGGCTCGCGGGGTCGATGTCGTTATTCGCTATCACAACGGTGTACGCCCTGAAGATGAGAGAGTATTTCCCGCCACCTTCGGCAAAGGGTTCAATTCTGTCGGAGTCAATCGAACTAGCGATGGTAAAGAGCCGCTATTGAAACGTGGCGGATTTATCTTCGATCCCTTGAACGCTCGGTGGTATCGGATTACGAATTATGAGCCACGCCCAGCGGCAGGTTTCATCGCTAGTTCAGAATCCTTGTTTTGGGCGGCTTACGAGTATCGAATCACGATAGAAACTGCTGCGATTGCAAACGCTGGAAGTTTTCCAATCGCTCTCTCGCCGTCTGGATCTACTCCGGCTGTATTTTCGGGTGCGATTTTTCTTCCAGGCGTAGTTGATGTTTATCCAATGGGTTCTCTGTCACTTCCATCCACATTGTAGGAACCAGAGCAGAATGAACCGAGCTACTACAAATTTCGACACACGTCTCATCACTCGTCAGGGCTTTACGCTTATCGAGATGCTCGTGTCCGTCGCACTTGTCCTCTTAATGATGACATTGTTTGCTTCGATTTTCTCAATGGCCACGGACAGCGTCAGCAAGCAACGTGGCATTTCCCAAAACGATCAGCGAGCTCGTTCTTTAGTGACGATCATGCGAAGTGATTTCCAGCATCGCACTTCGAGATACCCCTTGCCATTTTATCCCGGCGAGGATTCTTCGACCTCATCGACTCCATTCGGCAATCGCGCCGGATATCTCTATATCTCGACCAACAACCCATACAGCGGTTTGGATGATCTTGTTCAGTTCACTGTGAGCTCGGATATTGTCATTGAAGACACCGACAGTACGCCGTATGTTGCCAGGGCACAAATGCTGTCGGATCGTACCTTTACAACGCCAACCAGCATCACTGTAAACCCGAATCAACCTGAAGCAGACGATGGAAGCTTGGAAATCAACACCACAGGAAGTTCATCTGCTGCTGAAGTGTGTTATTTCGTAAGAAACGGCAGTCTCTTTCGTCGCGTACAACTGATACGTAAACCGCTTCCAGTAGCTGGTCGTGAATTAGACGATCAGCCAACAGCCGCTGGAGGATATGGATTTGTTTCAGGTCTAGATGACGCGTCAAATTATGACGGTCAATTCTGGTTTGATGCAAATCTCAACGGGGCTGTGGATCCAGGCGAACTATCCGACGACTTCTTGACTTCTTTCGATTACAGCGCATTTGAACAGGGGTACGGTGGGAATCAATCCGCTCGATTCATAGGGTTGGGCGCACTCACAAATGAACTGATTGCGGCGGGTGCTGCAAACGAATCGCTTGGAAATCCCCGATTCCGATTTGGATTTAATCATCCGACCGGATTATCTCGTGAGCACACGTCCGCGAATCAAATCACTGGCCTGTTTCTTGGTCGATTTGTTCACGCAGAAACATCGGCGCGAAACTTCAATTGGCCTCAGCGGCCTTCGCATCTCTTTAATACGCCAGGCACGACGCTTTGGTCGGGGAATACGGCACCAGGTAATCCGCTTGATATTCGAAACCCTGTCACTCTAAATGCCCAATCTGGAGTTGTCGAAGAGTTTTCGGAATCGGCTACCGGCACAGGACGAGGCGGGTCAAGACGCTCAGAAGACCTGATGTTGGCGAACGTGCATGAAATGAAAGTGGAAATCTGGGATGAGCGGCTGCAAAAGTACACGACTCCTGGTCATTCCGAATCTGTGCAGATGGTTGATATCAACGGCAATCCACAAGTGATTCCAGGTGACTATCACATGATGCGGAGATTCAGCGACGCTGATGGCTATGGTCCCAAAGGCAGTTCCATTGGAGTTTTCGATTCTTGGCATCCAAGGGTCGATCGGGGTGGACTTGGAAGTGTTGAACACCCACCGCACATCGCCTATCGATATTCGCCGCCAGTTTTTCCCACAGGTCCGACGCGCCCCGGGTTGCCTCTAGCACCAACGGCCGAACCGGATCGTTTGACGCGACGGGCAGACAATAAAGGTTATTGGACTCCCTACACCGTCTACCAAATCGGTGACGTGGTTTTCGTAGATCGCTCGGATCTTCCACCTCTGGGCTCATTTGAATACAACGAAATCGCTGAGCCAAAGTTCAACATTGCATACCGTTGCGTAAATGGCCAAGGAAGCTTCACATCTGCGGTTTCACCACCAGGTTTTCCAACCGCTCCCGGTCGGCGAAGCCGCGAGTCGAATGGTGAACTTGAATGGGAATCATTTGATAATCGGCGTCCGCTAAGTTCCATACGGCTTACTTTGCGTTTCATGGATCAATCCACTGAAACTCAAAGGCAGATGTCTTTGATAATTCCGTTGATCGATAAGAAATGACCACAGATTCCAGCTTGCATTTTCGGAATCTCTCTTAGATCAGGCAAATCGAATCCTTGCAAAACTATGTTTGCTATCGATCCCGATTTGGGACGGGCCTACGGGCCGGTAATTAAGGAGCCAGTAACATGAAAAATCTAATTCGTAATGAACGTTGTGAACTAAATCGCCGACGCGGCTCCACTCTTGTGATCGTGATTGCGTTATTGGGATTGCTCGCATTTGTGGGCGTCTTGTTTTATTCGTTTGCAGCTCAAGAGCGTGCAGCGGCGGCAAACTTTAGCGATGCCGCTAAAGACGCGGTCGATGAACCTCCGAATGTGTTCGATCACATGTTAAGGCAGGTTATTATCGGGCCAGGAAATCAACCGAGTGAACGCGCCAGCATTCTGCGAAGTTCCGAAAAGAGACATTCTCTGGTTACTAATCTTGTGGGCGACGACATCTATCCTCATACAGGGGAAGGAGTCAACGTAGTTAATATCTCTGGGCGGCCAGAAGTTGACCAGAATTTGGACGGAGTTGCCGATGGCAACGATTGGCTGGATTTCGTTGATTCGCCAGTGGCGAGAGTAACCAAAGGCTACGTTGAACGAGATCAAGAAACGCCGCTTAATCTGCCTCCAACCGCCGACGTTGACTACACATATCCCGATATCAACAACCTTTTCCTTGCCTACAAAGGATGGGCGATTCGAGACAACGTATCCCCGCCGCCTGGCACACCGAGATATGAACGCGTGCCGGTGATTATCCCGTCGTTCTTTCGCCCACAATACATGAAGTCTGCCCAATTTAACGTCCCATCGGGTAGCAACGTACCAACAGACCCCAATTGGGCTTCTGCGTTCGATGGAACAGACCGAGAGACCGCACCGTTTCCGGCAAGAAGTTTTCGCCCGCACCCGCAGCACATCGCCGGCCGATTGCCGGATGGATCGGAAGTCTTTAGGTTTCTCAGAGACGTGGACGCTGCTGGTTTTGGGTTCACTGCTGGTTTTCCATTTCTACCACCAGATGATGTCAATTCTGGCAACGGAACAGCCGCCCGTGGCGAGCTTGGTGTCTGGACAGGGTCTCATCCGGGGGCTTTCGAACTCGATGCTGACAATGATGGCGATCTGATCAATGAAGGGATTTGGATGGATTTGAACTATCCTGCCCAGGAGACATCGACGGGCAAGCTGTATGTGATACTTCACTCAGTGACGATTTATGATCTGGATGCGCTAATCGATGTCAACGTCCACGGGAATTTGGCGGGATTGAACCGGATTGGTAATTTTCAAAACAACGGTCCGGGCTTAGTCCGCGATGGACTTATGTCGAATCAATTCTTATCGCGATCAAATCTCGGACTCGGCCCGAACGAAATCAATCCGCTGTGGGCAATGCGCCGAGGGGCACCTCCAGCGTTGCACCCATCTCTCGAACAATTCACCAGTCACTACGCTCGTACGCCTGCAAATGACATTGAGCAGGCCAACATGGAATGGCTGTGGTTACTGGCCGGCAGAGGTGATTTTACGACTGGAACTTTGAACAACCTATTGCCCGGCAGATGGGGAGAAACCGAACGTTTATACAACGCCGTTCATTCTGGCGGCACCTATCGCGTTGAAGATCTGCCACGTCCTGGCCGAAGTGGAAATGCGCAGCAGAGTTCAACCGCAGGAATTCGATTTGGTGGCGGCTATACGACATCGGGCCGAAACGGGTTTGACGACAATCAAGATCGTTATGAAGGTGAAGCGGACATTTCGCAGGGCCGACTTCGGGCGTTCAGTCACCCTACAGACTTTGCCGGAACTGGGCGAACCCATACAGGTGTGTTTGGAACTTACGATGGCACATCATTCACGACAGTAAACGGTAGTCCGCGTCAGCCGATCTTGCACCATGATGGTGCCAGCACAGGCCCGGAACGTTGGTTGCGGTATTTGGGCTATTCTGTCAATAGAGCGATGGATGACACCGCTTCTCGTTACATTTTTGGGCAGAACGAGACATTTGAGCAAGGTAACAATGTCGGGGACGATTTGGTTTCAGACCCGTTCTATGATGCGTTATTTGAAGATCCACTCGAAACTATATTCGACGTTGAATTTGCGCAGCGACAATTTGATCAGGTATTTGCGCCGTCGGATTCGCTCGCATTGCATTTGACTCCTGCCGACAAAGCGTCTGCACCGGATGCAATCACTGAACGACTTACAGAACTCGCGCCGTTCGGCTTCGAGAACGTCCTGAACAACGATGTTCGGGAACGCTTTACAACGATTTCTAATAGTCTCCGTCGCTTTATGATGAAGCATGATTTGGGTCGAGACCTGCGTTTTGGTACAGGAGATGATGGTCCCAGAGCGTGGGAGTTTTCTGCCGACACCGACGGAGCTGATCGAAACGAAAACGGATATGGAGAGGAAGGCGATGGACGCATGGAATTCCCACCAGCATTTGGCGTAACGCCTGCAACCGGGCAACCGTATAGTGCGACAGATCCGTTCCGTCCACAGGTTCGGCGATTGCTCACAGTAGAGGCCGGCGAAAACCGCGAATTGGTTGGCCAACTTCCGTTGAGCATTAACCATATCCTTGATGTTGAACGCAGTGCACAGACTCCCGACGAACAGGCTCAGCCAGTACAGTTTCTGCGATACATGCAGCGAGCGGGCCTTCGATTTCGACCACTTGTCGAGCATCCGAGTGTATTGGAAGGCAATGCCATATTAACCCTCAGCGCCGTCCCAAACTACAACCCTTCAACGCCAGTCGTGTTCCCGCCGCAAACTCCCGAAGATCGTGAGTATTGGGCACGCCGCGATCGCCAGAAACTGGCTCGGGATATTTATGTGTTGCTCTACACGATCGGCGGCGCGCAAGACAACGGTGCGGCGGGCATCCGCGACTATCGTTCAGCGAATGATCCAAATGCTGCTGAAGGGGTAGCACTTTACACACATCGCCAATTGAGAGAGATGGCACAGTTCGCTGTGAACTTGGTCGATTCGATGGATACAGACAATGTGTTTACAAAATTCGAATACGACAAGAATCTGGCAGATGGCTGGAATTTGGATGACGATCCTTACACATCTGAAGGTGCTGTCACGCTCGAGGCCGATACGAACTTCGGAATAATTACCGATGAAGGACGAAATCGCGAAGACAACGTTACACGTGGCGTAGTCTACGGCGTTGAAGCCCAGCAATTTGCGTTCAACGAAGTCTTGGCTGTCGGTACAGTTATTGCTCCACCAGCAGCAACCGTGAATCATGCGGCGACGTTGTATCCTGATCAAACTGGACGCAATCATCTATTCATTGAGCTGCAAAACATGCTGCCGACTCCGTCTGAATTGACGACGAGTCTATCGACGGACATGAATCGAGCAATCTGGCGAATCGTTCGGTACGACAGAGAGGATAATAACCACTTGATAAAGGAGAGTTCCGTCACGGGTGGGAATCCATTTCGGGCGATGGCATTTCGGCTCGACGCGACAGTTGACCAGCGTGTTGAGGGAGGCCAGAGCTACACGATCTCGACCGCATCTGACAATGCAGTAGTGAGCAGCGACTTGTTCGTCGATTTTAATCTGGACAATAGCTTCGATCTAATCGCACCCAATATGCCTGGCCCCGCGTTTCCGACAAATATGACGACCATTACAGATCCGAATGCACCGGAGTTGAAGCCTCGTTGCAACCTAGATCTGATTCATCCTGATCACAGGCAAGGATTCGTCCTCGTGAATGATGCTGGAACCGACACGACAACAACTCTTGGTGACTTCCTCGCTTTGCTGAAGCGGTACGAAGGAAATCAGCCAATGACAGATTTGCATTCCGGAAACTTCAGTACTACGAGTCTCGGATTCGATCTCATCCTGCAACGCCGGGCCAATCCTAATTTGCCGTCACTGGTTCATGGGGCAATACCCGGCGAAGATCCAAACCCATGGGTTGATGTTGACTACATTAAGGTTGAATTCAAAGACATGGGAATTGCCGATAGCGACACCGCTACTGAGTTGCAGAATAATCGGCTGCCCGCCATTGCGAGCGAAGAGCGCACCGAGCCACTTGACGACAAAAAGCGATTAACTTTCGCGCCAATTACGCCGCCTGCCAACTTCCGATTCAACACGATTGGTGTCACCAACAGTCGCGTAGGTGCCGACGGATTCCAGTTGTGGCAACCACATTTCGATCGTGATTATGCTTCGCCAGGAGAATTGCTGAACTTGCCATTGTGTGGTCCAGGGCTGGTGACTCACATGCTCGAACGGGCGAGGTACGCTCCGTACCAACAGGCATTTGCTGATCCAACAGCTCCGGCAATTCCACCGCTGCCGAGACTTCTCGCAGGGGCCGCTTCAAAATTACTTGCCCCTGGTTTTCATGATGAGACTGGGCTGACCGCTCAAGCGAATCTATCTCGCGACAATCGCTGGTATCGCCTGTTTCAGTTCGTTGAAGTACCTTCCCGAGTTCATCGAATGCTGGGAAATTATGTTTCTCTTGCTCGAGTTCCCGGGAAACTGAATTTGAATACAATCCGTCACTGGGAAGTCTACGCCGGACTTGTTGACAATCCGATTTTGCTGGACAGAGAGCCAGATCTACTCAACACCAATCGATTCACACGCGATCGTACGTTGGATTCCGCAAGTAATTTTGTTGATCGTGATCGATGGGTCGAGTTTCTACTGGCACGCGACGGTAGTCCAGTTCCAAGTTTCGATCCGCGACCAGGCGTGAACGCGCCAAAGAACTTCGTGCTTCCTGCCACGCCAGGTGCCCGTCCGTTTCACTCACCAGGATTTCGACGCGCAACCGCCAATGATAATGGCTTTGAGTCAACAATCTTTCGCACATTCTCGGGTGATTTGAAAACCCCTCTGCCGAACGATCTAGATGTAGATGACGGTGATGATGCAACAAATCGAAATTGGCTCGAGCTCGGCGACAAAGTTCAGCACACGACTCCAGGTGCAACTAATACAGTCCACCAGCATCAGCTACTTTCGAAGATCATGAACAACTCCACGACTGTCAGTAACACGTTCATTGTTTATTCAACGGCAGCATATTTTGAAGCCGTCGAAGATCCTCCAAATTCTGGGATCATTCGCGTCGGACAAAGGATCGACCTTGAATCTAATCCGGGAGTACCCGCTAACCCTGGTTGGCAGCAGAAAGCTGTTTTTATCATTGACCGGACCGAGGCATTTAGTGCGTTTGATCCTGGCTCTGGCGATTTCGATTGGAAACGACTTATCAAAGCTCGGGCGACAATTGAATAGGCAGGTTGTGGCAATTATTCACCCTGTTGCACAATACGGCACGGGATGTTGCAGGGTGCAACAGGTTATACAGTCTGTGGTTGCGAGAAG
>Ga0105051_10006612_pt1 | contig 12381 bp, 13 predicted proteins | sample FRY02_FD_78383 | JGI IMG/M metagenome (GOLD analysis project Ga0105051, IMG submission 78383) | Freshwater microbial communities from Lake Fryxell liftoff mats and glacier meltwater in Antarctica - FRY-02 (megahit assembly) | ecosystem: Environmental > Aquatic > Freshwater > Ice > Glacier...
AGCAATGCACTCAAGAGATGCCACCGCCATTGTACCAGTAGACAGAGCCCCTAGCAGTACTTCATCCATAGCATAAGTACAGGGGGCCTAATGCTTACTACTACTTATAACAACACATAATAATAATAATAACAAGCAGTAGTCATTACTACCCTACCCCCCGTTGGCTTGGTGTTTCAAGGAACCTCGGTGTGTATGTGTAGTATATATATGTATAGTATCTACTCACCTATCCCCCTACCTATCCCCTAACTAAAAAAACCCCTAATTGCATTGACATTTATTCGCATTAGCGGTATTGTTTGGATAAAATAAACATAGAAAACAAAAGAACCTAATATTGAGAAGGTTTTTAGAGTGGAAGATGAATTAGATAAGCTAGTGGCTAGGCTAGGTAAGGATATAGATGGGATGCCGTGGGCTGATAAAGCGATTAACCCTGCTCACCTTAGAGGTAGTGTGGGGTTTTTTATTAAGGTTTTTCAGAGCGATGTAAAAATAATGATTAAGGAGAACGAAGATGCCAAAGGTTAAGAGAGTGCGAACAGCAAAACAGTTAGCTAATGATGAGAGGTTGAGAACAAGAAAGAAGAGTGAGCGAGACGAGGTAGCCACTGTGGAAGAACCAGTTGTAGAGGAAGTGCAGAAAGAGACTGATTTAGAGGCTTTGCAGAGGCAAGTAAATGAGTTGATGGAGTCTCAGGCTCTTACCCATGCTGCTTTGCTTAAGGCACAGGGTAGTACCCCCCAGCAGGGTAGTACGCCTCAAGTCAACCAGCGGGGGAACTTAACTGGGGTGTTTGAGAAATATGTGCTGTCCCCTGAGCGTTATCCTAGTCCTATAGATAGGTTGGCTTTAGAGCCTCGGCTAGCCCCCTTGGCTTTTCCGATTAACTACCATTTAGAATATTCCTACTCTGTTCGTCAGTATGACACTAAACAGGGTATCAACACCCAAGAACCAGAGTTCTTAATTACACTTTGGAGAAATGTTTTAGATGATGAGACGCAAAAGGTTATTAAGCGTTATAAAGCCCGAAGGTTGGTGTTCCATGAGGACCCCCAAGCGGCGATGGTTATAGCCCATGATAATAATATCCAGATAGATGCCGAGGATGAGGTAACTTTCTTAAATGAGATGCGCTACATCAGGGTTAAAGCATGGTTGTTTGATTTCTTCTGGCCAAAAGCTGCTCAACCTGCCCAGAGAATTCGGGAAGAGGTTATTGGTAATCAGCTAGTAGAGGTAGTTACTGTAAACTCCCTAGATTCTGCTGACCTAACGCAGCAACTAGACAGTATAAGCAAGAAGCTGTAAATGCCTAAATATGTCCCGCTACCGAAGCAGAGAGAGGCTCATGTTGCCTTTTTACTGGAAAATTACAACAGGGGTGTACTCCACTGGGGTAGACGAATGGGTAAAACGGTGTGGATGGTACAACAGTTGATGTGGGCTTGTATGCTTAAACAAGGTCCTCACCACATTATCTTTAAAGAGTACCAACAGGCTGAAAGCGTGGCTTGGAATCAGTACCTTCACCTGATACCCCCGAAGATGATAAAAGACCTTAATAAGTCTACTCTGACCATTACCTTCCAACATTTTAATGGTAAAATCAAGTTTCCTTGGGGCGAAGTCGAGTTAAAGGCTGATTTAGACAGACCGCCTGCTTCGATACGAATGTTAGGCTCTGACCGTGCCGACCAGCACCGTGGGGGAGAATCGTTGGGTATGATTTTTGATGAGTACCAAGACCAAGACTCCTACGGCTGGGACTTCGTTTACCAACCAATGCTACTTACAACTGATGGCTGGGCGGCTTTTATGGGTACAGCCAAAGATAATGATGAATGGGCAGAGCTTCTAACTAAAGCTGAGAATAACTTTGATAAATACCCCAAAGGCAGACTTGAGCCATCTGATGATGAGAATGACCCGATTAACATCCGCTGGTACTTCTCTAAAGCTACTTGGCGAGATAATCCGATAATTAAACCCGCCCTCATAGCCAGACTTCGCTCAGAAGCCGAGAGAGATGGAAAATTAGGGGCATTTCTCCAAGAGCATGAACTTCAACCCTTTACCCAACAGGGAGCTGTCTATCCCTCGTTTAAAAAGGAAATCCACGTTATTAGACCCGACCAAGTGCCAGCAGAAGGGACAGATTATGTTACCCTTGACTTCGGCTTCACCGAGGGACACCCCCTGGCAATGGGCTTTATTCGTATAACCAGAGATGACATCTGGTATCAGTGGGACGAAGTTTATGGTGTAGGTATCCAGTTAGATGACGCTATTGCTGAAATGCAGGTTAAACTTGGAGACCGTAAGTTGACAGCTATAATCGCTGATTCCGCTCGCCCCGACCTTATAGACTACATGGCAGTTAAGGGGCTACCAGTTATACCCTCGCCTAAGAAGCAGAACTCGATTGTGTCTGGCATAGACCTATTGAGGGTTAGGCTCAAACCCAAGATACAAATCATTGGTGAACCCAAACCCAACTACTACATCGCCAACAACTGTAAAAAGAGTATCTACGAGTGGACTCACTATCGCTACAGGGAGATTAAACTGAACCGCCACCCAAGTGAAGTCCCCGAAAAGAAGTTTGATGATAACCTAGACGCCCTTCGTTACCTCGCACTTTTCTTCAAATATGGTCAAGTTAAGGATGAGGCAATACCTAAGACAGAAATGCAGAAAAACTTCAACCAATACGGATTATTGTGAAAAGTGCTATAATTTAGGCATAAACTAAGGAAAAAACACAAAAATGAGTAAAAACTACGACATTCCTTCCGATAAACTGTATAAGTACAAAGCCGACTACGAAAGTGATTGGCAGATTCACCGCAATTATATCCAAGGCTTTGACCCGTTCGAGGCTATGTTACTCGGTAAAGTCTACGATTCGGTCTCTGGTACGGTAGACAATTCTAAGATTACCGACTCCTATGCTATGACCTTGGCTAAAGAACGAGCTGATAGGGTTATGGCTAAAACTCCCGATGGTACTACTGAGAGTGCTGGCAAAGCCGATATGGGTAAGGCGGCTTTTATGGACATTCTTCGCCAGAAGTGGGTTTATCCTAATGCTAATTCACAACGACCTTTCTCCGAGAAGTTAAACCTCTGGCAACTTTATTCCAGTGTTTATGGGTTTATGCCCATGTTCTATGATTGGACAACCTCTAATACGGGATATATCGGTCCCGATTGCTGGCTATGGAATCCTCGTAACCTAGTCCCCCAACAGGGTAAGGTGAGTATCGAGGACTCTGAATATGTAACCGCACTAACCTGGCTATCTAAAAAGAAACTGGAGAATATTCGCGACAATCTTAAAGAAAGTGATGGCTGGGATAAAGAAGCCCTTCAATTACTGATAGATACTGCTGAATCAAAAATCTCTGGAAATGATATCAACCAAGACACACTCATAGCCAGGGAACGCACCCCCGAAGGTAGTAAGAAGGGTGTATGTTTAGCTACTCGTTATGAATCAGGTGTTGATGGTGAGTGGTGTGTATTTGCTCCAGATAACGGCTATATACAGGTCAGGAAGCTAAAAAACCCTCATAAAAACGGACGTATACCTTTTGTAATTAAATACTCTCAACCACTATTCGACTCTTTCTATGGACTCGGAGACTTCCAGAGGGCTATGCCTCTCCAGTTTGCTAGAGATGGACTCACTAACTTCTACTTCGCTTCGCTAAAACGAAACCTTAGTCCTGGAATCATCGCTAATGCCAACGGAGTTCTTAAACACACCCTAGACGTTACCTCACCCAACCCAGTCCTATTTGAAACTATCCCTAACTCTATTCGACCAATGCCGACTAATACTGCTGGACTGGCGACTTATCAAGGAGCGATGACCAACCTTACCGGCTCATTACTATCTCTCTACGGTACACAGAATGCCTCAATTCCAGGAGCTGAGGCATTAAATCCTTCACAGGGCAAAACTCCAGCGGCTATAAATGTATATTCCGATAAAGAAGCTACAAGAGATGGAGCAGAACGCCGTCACCTAGAGGCTGCTATTGAGCAGTTAACAGATGGGTTCTTCAGCATGGTAGTCAATATCGGTACAGAAACAATTCCTGTAAGCCTATTCGCCAAGGACATAGAGGAAATACACAAGGCTGGGCTAGACGATGTTATCGGTCTGTTTGGTCCTGACTTCAAAATAGACAAGGCAGGTATATCGGGAGACCTACGAATTAAACCTAGTTCCTTAAAAGGAGTGGAGTACCGCTTTAGTATTGCCCCAGACTCCACCTCGAAGATAAACAAAGCCAAGCAAGCTCAAGAGTGGCAGAGGACTGTAGAGAATATCGGCAAGTTCCAAAACCTCTTTAAAGATGACCCAAACATTGAGGTTAACTGGGGTAAGATAATGGAAGTCGGAGAGACTCTTATTGATTTGCCAGGTGTCTCAGAGTTTATAACCGTTAAAGACGGTCCAACCCAAGCTGAAAGACAACTCATGGAACAGTTGCAACAACTCCAGCAAGAGCATCAGCAGATGCAACAAGAAATGCAAGTGAAAGAATTAGAACAAGCCTCAGTTAGCCCAAATGTGTCTAACAAAGCTGGACTTTTTACCGACCCTGATATTGCTGGGGTAGCTGAAAAACTAATCGGTATGTAAAGGAGATTTTATGGATTATGGACTTATAGGCGACGAAAGCCCTACGGAACTACCAGAGGTAGATAATAGCCAACAAGAAGTTGCACTAGGTGAACTAAAGAAAAAAGCTAAGTACAGCCGTTCTAAGGAGTTCGCTGACCTAAAACTCCAGATGGAACAACGGATTGAGTTCTACCAGAAATATCTACCAACTGGGGTACTTGTCGCTACACTTACTCCTGAGCAAGCTGGTAAGAGTTGGGTGATAGCCACAATAGTTATTGCCGAACTTCAGCAAGTTATAGATATGTACCAAAACGCCGAAGAAGAGCTGAAGGCAGTAGCTGAAAAACTGAAATAATGGATTACAAACCCTACAATCACGATTGGTTCACTAAGAGGAACTTAACTCCACCAGAATCAATTAACCACGGAGACCCCGACGGCATTAGAGATAAAATGGTCAAACTCAAACCGACCACTTGGCGTATGGAAGGAAACAAGTTAATCGGTGACACAGAGTTAGGGCAACTTGTAAACTTTATCCCTACGAATATGATTTTAACTGGCACTGACGAAGCCGGTATGCCCGTATTTCGAAGAATTGGTTAGATTGACAGCTTGTGGTATCATAATATTAAGAGCCTTCCGTTCTTTGGCTAAAAGCCTAAACGTGGAACGTTAACAAACATAAGGAGCCGACCGAACCTAGCGAAAGCTGAACGAGGTCCGTTAAAAAAAAGGAGCAATCATGCCAGAAGAAGATGTTACCAAATTAACTGACGAAGAGTTGGACGCTAGAATAAAAGGCGAAGAGGTTGAGAAACCTGAAGAGTCAAGCGAAAAGCCCGAAGAAACAGCTAAAGAGGAGACAGACGAATCTGCTGAGACGCCCAAACCCTCTGAAAAAGAGGCGCCAGAAGAACCTGAAACACCTGTAGAAACTCCGAAAGAAGAGGTTAAAGAACCTGAAGAGGAACCAAAACCACCTTCTCGAAGAGAAACTCTAAGGATTCAAGATATATTGGCAAAACGAGCCAGAAGCGAGACACCCCAACCTCAGCAAGTACAACCTGAAAGAAAAGATGCGCTAGATTACCAAGAAGCTCTCGATGCTGACCCAGAAGTTATTCAACGACTGCAAGCAGACCGTAGAGCCGAAGGTGAAAACGCCTACCGACGAGGACTAGAACAAGCCCAACTCCAAAGCGACACTAAAAGTGCCTCTAGTGAGTTTAGAACTAACATTAAGATAGACTATCCTCTTGTTAAGGATAAACTCGATAAACTAGACCAGGTTGATAGACAAGCGTTGGATATCGAATATCTGCAATTTAACGGCTATGACACCGAGACAGGACTTCTTAGGAATCCTTATCAGGAGACAGTCAGTTACTCAGATTACGTTGAAGCTCGTTACGAACAGGCAGAACGCCTAGCAGCCAGTATGAGTGCTGAGACTACTAAGAATGTAGTCAAGCAAGCCGCTCAGACAGGGTTAAGACCCGACGGCAGTACCGCTCCTTCATTGAATTTGAACAAAGCAGCTGAAGATATGACCGACGAGGAGTTAGACGCAATGTTAACCCGAAGCGGTTTTGGAACTCAGAAAAGATAAAAGACAACCGCCACCTCACATAAACTAAAAATAAAACAAAAGAAAAGGAAATATTATTATGGCAACTACGAACTCGAACGTAACACGTTCAATAGCCCAGACCGCTCAGTATATCCAAGAGAAATGGTCTCGCGATATCCAACAGCCATTTGACAAAGAACTCCAAGCCGCTAAATTAGTACAAGACCGCAGTGGTCTAGTATCTGATGGTGGCGACCTCGCTCGTATTCCATTCGCAGCTTCTATCAATGCCCGAGCAAAGAGCGCATCAACAGATGTAACTTTTGACTCACCAGAAGGCACAGCAATCGTTCTAAACATCGACAAGCACTACTACGCTGCTTGTAAGATTGAGGACATCGCTAAAGTACAGTCAAACTACGACCTTAAAAGCGCCTTCCAACAGCGCATGGCAGAAGCAGTTGCTCGTCAAATCGACACTGACCTTCTAGCACTTTACGCATCAGCAGGTACTACAGTATCTGGTGGCGCAGCAGTTGACGATGCAGATGTATTGTCAGTTGTTACAACTTTCGACCTAGCAAACGCTCCAATGAGCCTGCGACGTGGAATTGTCGGTTCTTACACTAAGACTGACCTAAGTGGCGTTAACAAATACGTTGCTTACGACCAAACAGGCAAAACTGGTAAAGCAGTTGACGGTTCTAGTGGATTAGTATCTAGTGTCTATGACGTGGATATCTTCCACTCACAGAACGTCCCAACTAGCACTACTGGTAGAAACCTATTCTTCCACAAATCTGCGATTAACGTAGCTAAGCAATTAGCTCCTAAATTCGAGATGGAATATCGTGTAGCTGCACTCGCAACCGAAAGTATCCTACACACAATCTATGGTGTTGGTATTGAACGAAGTGCAAGTGTCATCGAACTAACTCGCACAACAGCAGCCTAAAGTAAACTAAAATAAACAAAGGAAAATATTATGTCCAAACGAGAATCATATGTCGGAGATGGTGTACGAGAGATTTACCTTGCATCTACCCAAGCGGGTGTTGCAACTTCGGTCGCCTTGTCAGCCACTCAAACAGGTTTCTGTCTTACTAACCCAGCAGGGTCTGGTAAAACTCTGGTCTTGCTTAATGTAAGCATTGCCCAGTCTGTAGCTCCAGCTGCTTCAGGTGCGTTCACTCTAACAGCGAACGTCAACCCAATCGCAGCTGCGGTTACACAAACAACTCCACTAACTGTTCGCCCAGCAAACCTAGGCAAAACAGCTACAGGTGCGGGTCTAGCAGCTTCGGCTGTAACCCTTCCTACTACTTCGGTAGTAGTCAAGCCACTTGGCGGTGGTCCTAACGCCACCGGCGGAGTCATGTCATCTGTCATGAACTTCGATATTGATGGTGGAATCTTGGTAGCCCCAGGATGTGCAGTCTCAGTCAACACCGTAACAACAGCTGTAACAGCCGTTATCGGAATGATTTGGGAAGAAGTCGACGAAATAGGTTAGACCTATTCACAGTTGGCGGTCTGTCTAAAAACCGCTATTCAATAAATCCTGAGAGAAAGGACGTACAATGTACGGATTGAGTATCGCCTAAACAGGAATAAAAAAAGGAAATAAATATTATGGCTTCAAGAGCAGAATTAGTCTTACGGGCAAACGTCATGGGCTTCGACCCAACGACTATACCTAACGACTCTAAATTAGAACAACACGTCCTTTACCTAGAGAAGAACGCTAGCGCAATAGCTGGTACTCTAGCGACAGGCACAATAACAGCATCAAATATCGGTGTAGCAACAGAGACAATCACTATTGGTGATGTAGTCTACACGTGGGTAACAGCACTAACTGGTGTAAAAGCTGTTAGCACTATCACTAACTCTGGAACAGCTCCAGCCACAGGTGATACGGTTACTATCAACGGTAAAAGCTATACTTACAGGGCAGAACTATCAAGTCCAGCACAAGTTAATGAAGTACTGATTGGTGCTTCAGTAGCTATCTCCCTAGATAACCTAAAGTTCGCTATTAACGCATCTGGCGGTACTGAGGGAACTGAATGGTCAACTGGAACAGTGGCTCACTCTGACGTAACAGCTACAACTAATGGAGCTACAACTCAGGTAGTAGAAGCTAGAGAGTTCGGAACAGGACCTAATGCCTTCACAACATCAGAAACATCTGCATACCTATCATGGACAGGAGCAACCTTGTCTGGTGGTGTAGCTAACGTAGTTAACGAGATTAAACTCACAGGTACAGCAGCAACAGAGCTTGATAACCTTAAACTAGCTATCAACAACTCCGCAACTGAGGGTACAGAATACTCCTTCGGGACTAAGGCTCACCCACAGGTAACAGCAACCACTAACGGCGCAACTACTCAAGTAGTAGAAGCTCGTGATATGGCAGTCGGCGAAGATATTGCAACCACTGAAACTTGTACTGACTGGGCATGGGGAGCAACTACACTAGCGAGTGCAGTAGCCGACCAAAACGCAGTAAATGCACCGTCAGCACAGCAAACATCTGGCGACAAAAACGCAAATGTTTAAGTTTCTTAAACGCAAGTACGTCGCAGTAGACGAACCCAACCCAATGCTCAAAGCAGAGCATCCCCATAACTGGCTCCCCGCTAATGACGGAAAAGAGCTAGTCTGTGGAGACTGCGGACTACGCAGAGACATCTAGAGACTGACCGCTCTCAGAAGAATCCTGTTGTAAAAGGCAGGGTTCTTTTGTATACTCAAGATAGTCATTATGCCAACTATAAAAACTAAAATCCTAACGGACAGTGAACCGCTTGATGTTCTGTTAAGTGGTGCAGAAAAACTCTATAAAGCCGTCAGCGTTACGATGGGACCAAGGGGTCAGAACGTTATATTTAAGAAGTACGGCAAGAAAACAGGCGTGACTCACGACGGTGTTACGGTTGCTAAACTGGTAGAGATTAACGACCCTGCTGAAGCTCTAGGGGCTGAACTCCTAAGAGAAGCTGCTATGAAGCTAGACGCCACCACTGGTGACGGTACAACTACTGTGGTTGTACTTGCCTATAACATACTTAAAGAAGCCGCTGAGCATATTAAAGCTGGCGAAAGCCCAATGAAACTTAAACTAGCCCTAGAAGCCCTACAGCCAGAGATAATCGCTCAAATAGATGCACATACAGATAAAGATGTAACTCTCAAGAAACTTATAGATGTCGCCAGTGTATCGGCGGGAGACAAAGCAATAGGAAAAGCCGTAGCTGAGGTGATGTTTGTGGCGGGTAAAGACACCCCTATCATGCTAGGCTTCAGTGATAGCACCGAGACGACTACCGAGGTTATAAAAGGCTTTAAGATAGACTCTGGTCCAGCTAGTCCTTATTTAATGGAAGGAGTCAAGCTAGAAATCATAGGTCCTAAAATTATAGTTGTAGATGCTAAACTTAGAGATAAAGACGATGTTCTGCCTATTCTTAAACTTACCGCCCCTATGCCTGACTTAGAGCGTAGATTCTTAGTAGTTTGTAGCGATATAGCTGGTGACGCTCTTCAGTATATGATTGCTAACAGGTTAAAAGGTTTTGCCGACCTAGCCGTAGCCAGAGTTCCCCAGCACATAAACAGCCACGCCGAGTACCTTGCTGACCTAGCTGTTGCCACTGGAGCAAAAGTATTGTCAAGAAACGGTGCTAATAAACTGAGCGACCCTCTACTAGAACACCTTGGTAGTGCTGATAGGGTCACTGTCGAGCCTAGAGAGACAGTTATTATTAACGGACACCCTATCCCTGAAGATTTGAATATTCGTATAGAACAGTTAAAACAGTTTAAGAAGGACGCTAAGACCAAACCTGAACGTAAGTTTGCTGAAGATAGACTTTATACCCTCGAACAGAAGGTTGTGGGTATATTCGTAGGTGGACAGAGTGAAACAGAAGCCGAGGAGAGACACTACAGATACGAGGACGCCGTTGGGGCTTGCCGTGCCGCATTGCGAGGCGGCGTGGTACCTGGCGGTGGAACGTTACTTAACAGATTAGCTAGTGATGTCATTCTAAAAGATAAAGCTGGTGAGATTCTTGGTATCGCTCTATGTGCCCCGCTAGATAAGATTTGGAGTAATGCGGGTGTACCGTTACCAGATAAACCCATTGAAGTCGGTTTTGGTATCGATGTGATGCACCCCGAAGATGGAATTATTGACCTAGTGGAAAGAGGTATTATCGACCCTGCTGAGAGTGAGATAGAGTGTATAAAGACAGCTATCTCGATTGCGGGACTGTTAATGACCTCTGGTGCTTTAATCGTAGACGAGTTGGAAAAGGAGGACATTTCACATGAAACTAGCCCCGAAATTAGTGTTGGTTCGTTGCCTACCGCCTAAAGAAAAGACTGACGAAGGCGTATTTATCCAAGAGGAGTGGATTAGTCAACAGAACATTGGTATCGTAGAAGCCATAGCTGATGATGTTACTTTCTGTAAGGTAGGTGATAGGGTCTGGTTTGAACGGTATACAGCAATCCCCCACCCCGAAGAAGAAGATTTAAAGATGTGCCGTCAAGATGCGGTGTTGGCGATATTATGAGAAGTGAACGCCGTGTCCAAAAAGATGAGTGGTACAAAGACCGCTCTAACCTAAGAGAACAAGACTCTGCCACCGTCCAGAGTAGGGCTAATAAAGCCTTTATAAAAGATTATTCCCTTAAACACAAAGTCTCTATAGAATGGGATATGACACCAGACTCAATCAACGATAGAATCTGTATTCTAAGGGTAGACGACTATGCGGCGGTGATTGACCATGATGAGATTTTACGAGCATTAAGATTTGTGTGATATTATAAATATAGGTAGTCCCTATGGACAACAAAAAACAAACACCAAAAATAGATTTGATGAAACTTACCCCCGAACAGAGGGATAAGTTAGACGATTGGAATCAAAGCAAGCAGATGCTTCAGCACCTGTCAGATATTGCTACTTTGATTCAGGATATAGGTACTACGCTTGATGATTCAGAAAAGTCTGGGGATAAATCTACACAGGCTATGGGTGCATTATTGACAGATATGCGAGAGTCTTTGTCTACTCTGAAAGACAAAGAAGCCCCAGAAAGCCCAGACTTTGCTAAACCTGTCGTTGAAGCGGTTGCCAAACTTGAGAAGGCTGTTAGTGCTGCTATTAAAGCCATAGACGTAAAACCTAATGTAAAGGTAGACGCTCCTCAAGTCAACGTTGAACCCCCCTCTATCAGCGTTGACCTGAAGGGTGTTGAGAAGATACTAAAGACCGATATACCAAAGGCTTTTAAGGAGTCGATTAAGGGTATTCCTAAGCCAGATAAGTTCGACCCTAAACCTCTGCTTGATGCTTGGGTAGGTATCTCTGAACAACTAGAGTCGTTGGAGATTGCTACTCGACTGAAGTCAGAACCAGGGTCGATTAAAGTCACTAACCCTGACGGTACTCTCGTAGGAACTGGCGGACTAACCGACACAGAACTCCGAGCCAGTCCTATATCAGTGACTGGTGGAGGTGGAGGTACTGAATACACAGAAGATGCTGCCGCTGTTGCCAACCCCGTGGGTACGTCACTTATTTTAGTTCGTCAAGATACTCCTGGGGCTTTAGTCACAACGGATGGTGATAACGTTGCTCAACGAGGTACTAATTATGGGGCGGCTTATTCTCAGATAGTCACCTCAGCTGGAGCTTTTGTTGATACCTTTGGTGGTGGACAACAGTACGCTGACGCTGCTGTCAGGGGTACAGCCACAGGCACATTGGCTATGGGCGATGACGGCACTAATGTCCAATCAATTAAAGTTGATAGTGCTGGTGAACTTCAAGTAGACGTCTTGACCCTCCCTGCGGTTACAGGTACGGTCACAGCTAATATAGGTACGGTAGGTACTCTTGCCACCGCCGCTAAACAACTAGCCGACGGTCATAATGTAGTTGTTACTTCTGCACCTACCACTGCTGTCACTAATGCTGGTATTACTTCAATAGACGGCAAAGTTCCAAGTGGCTTAACTGTAACCGCAAACAGGCTTCAGGTTGAACTTCCTGCTGGCGGTTCTGGATTAACCGACACAGAGCTACGAGCAACAGCCGTACCTGTAAGTGGCACAGTAACCGCCAATATCGGCACAGTG
>Ga0105051_10006613_pt1 | contig 12380 bp, 9 predicted proteins | sample FRY02_FD_78383 | JGI IMG/M metagenome (GOLD analysis project Ga0105051, IMG submission 78383) | Freshwater microbial communities from Lake Fryxell liftoff mats and glacier meltwater in Antarctica - FRY-02 (megahit assembly) | ecosystem: Environmental > Aquatic > Freshwater > Ice > Glacier...
CTCGAAGCGGTACAACGGCCAGTTCTTCCAGTCCTCTGGCGTCCCCGCGTACTCCTTGTTCCCCATCTGATACCGGGCGTATGCCGCATGGAGGAAGCCGTGGCGTGACGCCTTGAACAGCGTCACCGCTTCGTCCCATGCTCCGTCCAGTTGCGCCACGATCAGCGGCCAAGGGTCCTCCCCTTCTTCCGTCACAAGATCACCTCGTATTCGATTGTTGCCAGTCCCTTCCCGCCGTTGATCCGCTGCGGGCGGATCACTATACGCGGTGGACCCAACGACCCATCCATCCGGCCTCGGAACCCCTTGAACGTCTCATACGTATCGTGAGGGCTGTTCTCTGCACCCTGTTTTACTGACCCTCGCTTGTACGTCCCGGTGCTGGCGACGACGCGCGGCCACTCCCTGATGTGACCTCTCCCGCTTACCGTCACGCTCGGGATCACCTGACCCACGCGTGGTGCATGAGAGTGACCACGTAGCACGATGTCGGCGTTAGAGAACGACAGTTCATGCTCCATCCCGTTGATCAGGTTCCCCGACCCGGCGCGACCCGCAGTCTGCCAGCCATGATGAACGGAGATGACCAGAGAGGCGACTGTCTTCCCGATCCCCTTGTGGCGGAACGAGACGTGGATGTACCCCGAGTAACCCAACTGCCTATGGGATATGTCCATCTCCCGAGCCACCTCGGCCGTGAGGTTACGCGACTGAGTGAGTTCCAACTTCCGCTCGTGGTTCCCTGTCGCAATCCCCCAAATCTTGTTCTTGCCCTTGAGCGGTTCGAGGATCTCCAAGGCATGGACTACTGACTCGGACGGGATTCCACCGTCCGAGTCCAGCAGCGCTGCTGCATAACGGCTTGGCAGCCCGTTCGGGAAGAACCGCTTGTCCCGGTAGTCGATGCACTCCATGAGGTCACCCATGAGGATGAACCGTGTGTTCTCTTGGTCGGCCCACTTCTTTACGTCAGCCCTGATCTTGTCCTCGGCTGTGTCCATCGCTCCGAGGTGCCAGTCGCCTGACGGAATCAGTACAAGTTCATCACCCGAATCGAAATACTCATCCACATGGATGACCCGCATCAGACGATAGGCTCGCCGCCGGGCGGAACCTTCTCCGCGTGAGTCAGGTAGCCGATGACAACAGGAGCGACAGCGGCCACAACCACTGCGATCAGTGATCTCCAGTCGAGGTCACCGCCAGTAGCCAGCCATAGGGCCAGCGCGGGCGCGGCCACGAGTGCCCCGAGCGCGGCTGCCGCGATCTTACGTACGGGTAATCCCCAATCCTTCATAGTTCCTCCCGAATCCAGTTTGTGTAGATGTTCTTGCACACATTCGCAACTGCTTTCCCGCCTGTCCAAGTCTCGCCGTGCCACGTAATAGATGCCTTCGTGCCACGCCTCAGACCGTGCGCTGCAATCCATCTTATCGCCCCCTTTGCTTCCTTCCAACCGACCCACTCGCGGTTCATCACTCTGACGGTGACCCCCCGCGCCGTGGCAGCGTCCGGCTCTGACCTCTTCCACGACGGAAGCGGCAGTTTGAGGCGTGCGTAGAACTTGTTGCCGGGGCATGAGGTCGGGTAACCGTCACGGTGACCCTTCAGTTTCTTGACGAGCAGTTCGCTCTTCAACCAGTTGAGGGACTGAAGCGCTGCGGTTGTCGGGAGGCTGTCACTGAACGAGCCAATCAGGCACACGCTCGGCTCTGAGTTGTGTCCGGGTGTGTGCGCCCCGACGACACCGAAGCCACGGCCTGCGTACACACGCCCGCTCGGGAAGATCACGAAGCCGTAGCCGATGTCGTCCCACTCACGCTGCGGCCCCATGTGAAACGTCTGGATGCCACGCATGATCGCTGATTCTGTCTTGACCGTGGCCTTGGCAGACGGGGCCGTTGACTCTGAGTGATGCACCCAGAGGATGCCACCCTCCCGCCATTTGGTAAGAGTCTTTCGCTTCGGAGCCTTCCCGAACCATACCTTACGAGAGATGATCTCGCGTCTTACCATTCCGTCCCCCTCTACTTGTTCAGTATTTCGATGATCACTGCGGAGATAGCGCCTCCGGCGACAAGCCAGATAACCTTCGCGCTCCCTGCGGCACCCTGCATTCTAGCGCGCCAGAGTTCGATCTCCTTGATCCTACCATTTGTCTCCTTGGCAAGCACCTTCACCTCGTCGATCTCGGTGATGATGTCGTCGAGACGACGTGATATTCCAAGCGTTGTTTCGGGGGCCATTCGTGTGGTCATCCTGTGTAGTACGACTGGACTTGATCGAGAAAACTTCTGTTCGATGCGCCAAGGTGGAGATGCGGGCCGCCTGCCGTGCGTGCATCAAGCCCACCGATTACGGTTCCCCGCTTGACGCGCTGACCAACCCTGATGTCTTGCCCTTTCGTCCCAAGGTGCTTGAAGAACGCCTGCTTGCCACCTCCGTAGTCTACGGTGACCCCGTAACCTGCGAACCCCGGATCGCCCCCCGGTTGCCCACTAACCCTTGTGACGCGACCCTCTCCGGGGCTTGTGACAAGGGTTCCTGTCGGGCCTCCGAGGTCGTACGCCATGTCGGACTGCCAGTCGCCGAGGGCGCGTTTACCGTGGTCCTCCGGCCCGCCCCACTTGGATAGCCTTGGCTGGTTCGCGGAGCGGGGGATCATTGGGAGCGAACCCCCCGCAGAGGCAGTCGCGTCAGTGGGTGACGCAGCCTGTCCACCCCCCATACCGCCGGGGCCAGCCTCCATCGAGCGCATCCTCTGCCCCGAGTACTTGGCAATCTCCATCGACGCCGCCTGCCCGGTTGCGGGGTCGTAGTTACCAGAGGCCATCTGCTGATACTGCTGGTTCATCAACGCGGAGAGGCGTCTGCTCGGTCCCGGTGCCTGTGTGCCCGCTGGGGCCTGTGGCGCAGGTGCAGCACCTCCTCCACCACCCGCACCCCCGCCAACGTACACCTGACTGGCATCGCCACCAGTCTTTCGCCCTGCGATCACGATGTTCCTCGCGTGCTTGGCTTCGTTGTTGCCGTCGGACTTCGGGCTGTACTGGCTGATGATCCCGGCGAGGCCACGCTTCTTGAACAACCTGTCGTAGTTCAGCCCGCTCTTGCTGCCCAACTGCTGCGCCAACTTAGTAGTCGCGGCTGCGTAAGAGGGGAACTTCCAGTTCAGTGAGACGCCGAGGCCGAAGGGGTTGTTCCGTCCAACAGCGTATCCAGCCCTGCCGTAGTTGGATTCGGCAGACGCAAGACCAGCCACGAACGCAGGGTTGATGCCCCCCTTCAGCGCTGCGTTGTAGATGCCCTTCGCTTCTCGGGCCATCGGTGTGCCACGGAGGGCCGCTTGGAACTGTGCGAAGTTTGGAACTGATGCCACTAGCGTGAGCCTCTCTTGAACAGCGCTTCCGACTTCTTGATCTTCTTCCTGTCGCTCAGGTACGCGTCCAAGAAGTTCTGCTGTAGCCGCGCTTGGTCAATCTTAGCGTGCTTGGGCGAATAGTCGTAGATGGGTACACCGATGATGCTCCCCGAGATGTCCCCGTACCATGTGCGCGTAAGTTTGCTTCCACCCTGCCTTGGCGGCTCCATGAGGCGGGCCGCTTCACTAGGATCTCCGCTGCGATTGCCCTTCAGCCACCCCTTCGCCCGCCACACCGCCAAGTCCTTCAGGCTTGCGTCTGTGTACGGAGCCTTTGATCCTGCGAGCATACGTCGCGTAAAGTTCCAGAGGGGGACGGTTGACCCGATGATCTGGTCGATACCGGCACGCGGAGTCTGGTTGGCAACGCTACCAGTCGCGGGGTTGGTGCCAAGGATGTTCCCGGTACGTGGGTCACGGTAGGCGTCATCGTACCCGGGCGAGAACCTGACAGGGATCTTCAGTGTGGTGAATCCAGTAGCAACCTCTACGGGCTTTGTAAAGACAGGGGTGATGTTCGACCACGTACTCTGGATGGCCTGAGCAGGAGCCTTCCACAGTCCCCCGATCCCCTCTTCCTTCAGCGTGCTTCCCACATCGGCACCGAACTGCACCGTCTGCTTCAGAGTTTCGATTGGGTTCATAATGCTTGTGCCAATGTACTTCGAGCCGGACACGAAGCCCGAGATCGGCTCCATCAGAAGCGACTCCTCGTCGCTGTACATCTCGTACATGGAACGAGAGGCCGAAGCGAGAAGCGCGGCACGCTTCGGGTACTTGACCGGGAGGGTGAATGCAAGACGATTGACAGCGCGCATCCACCCGTAGAACGGGAACGCGCGCCGCATCACCACGCGCTCCAACTTGTTGTATCGGGTGTAGTTGCCCATGAAGCGATCTGTTTCGTTGATCACTTCGTCGATCATCTTCGTCGCCCACACCTCCCCCTTCTCGGCAGACTTCGCCACATCATCCCAAGCGGCAGCCATCTCTGCTGTCCCGTCGCCCATCTTCGACACCTTGTTGTCTACAAGCCCCTTCTTCAACGAATGGAAGTACATGGCGCGACGGAAGTACGCCTCCATCCTGAAGTTGAGCCGATACCCGGCTGCGACGGCACGCTTGATGGGGTTGCGTGTCGTGCCAGAGATCCCCTTTGCAACCTTCCCCAAGTCCTGCACCAGACCCGTCGCTGCGATCTCAGCCAGAACTGAGTCGCGGTACTTGCTCTTAGACGCCATTCCAATGGCCCTGATGTCCGTACCCGCCCCGAGTAAGAACTGAAGCCCCATCCCGACCCCGTTCTGCAAGTACCAACGTGGGGACAAGGCCAACACACCAGCCTTCCAGTACGAGTTCAGATCATCGAGTACGTTCTGGCGCGCTGCGATCGCGTCGTTCCATCCCTTCACCGCCGCACGAGGGATGAGATACCGGGTATTGCCACCCTCGCCAAGGGTGGTTTCGAGATCGGAAAGCAGTTGCGAGTCCATGTCTCCGGGGTCAACGGGGCTACCGGAGTCTTCTAGCGCCGACTCCTTGCGCTTGGCGTCGAGCCTGAGCATCTGAACGAGTGAGCGCTTCGTCTTTACTACGTACATGCTGCTGGAGTTCCTTGCGATGTTGACGGCCATGTCGTCAGTAACCGGCATCGGGTTACCGTCGGGGCCACGCACTACGTACTGCTCCATGATCTTGCTCACGGCTTCGATGCGCCCGTTGATGTCGATTGCATCACGGACAGCACGCATCGTGACCTCTGGCCCGAACGCTCCTGTCCCCTCTCTGAAGATGACCCCCCGGTTGATCCGCTCCGCCCTAGCGGTCATAGCCGGAGCGCCAGCGCCGATGGGTCGTCCTCCCATACGGAGACGAATCTTCTTCTGGCCCTGACGGTAGTCAGGCATGTACTGACCCGGAGCCATGTCTCCGAGAACGTCGTCCACTGCCTTCCTGTTCTTGTCGTACTCAGCAGCGCTCTTCTTCTCTGTCCTTCTGCTGGCAAGCATCGACTTGTTCGCCTCGCTGCGCTTCCTTCTCACATCTTTGAGATCCTTAGAGAGCGCGGTGACGTCTGCCTTGCTATCGGGGGTGTTGATCCTCACCTGTAGCGCGGTGATCTCCGCGTCGAACCCCTTGACCTTCCCCTCCTGAACGACGGCAGACCTTGCTGCTGTCGTTCGTGTCTGAAGTGCCTCACGCATCGTCGCGCCCTGCTCATACACCCCGAACGCTGCCTCTTGCGACCTCGCCCCGCTTCGTTCAACAGTCGCAGGAGAGATGACACCAGCGTCAACCTTCAGTTTGGTTGACGCAGCGAGGATTCCCTCCATCTCTTTCGTCAAGTCGTTGATGTACTTCGGCGCTGTCGCAGGGGCGAGCCACTCGTCTGGGATCTTGCTAAACGCTTCGATGTTCTTCTCGGTCATCTTCGCGTACTCGGGGTTCTTCTGCTTGGCGAGGGATTCCCTCCACATTGCGATCATGCCGTCACGCCCTGCCGTACGGCTCCTGACCGTGCTGCTCAGGTTGTTGAGTCCCTGAGCGCGTAGTGCAGCCGCGTAGAACGCCTGCTCCCCTCGTGCCGCCTTCCCTCCGACAGCGCCCTTCATGCCCTTCGTCTCTGCCCCGACCCTTCTCACCAAATGCTGAAACGGATTGGTAAGACTGAGCAGGCTGTGATCCGAACGCTCCAGAAACGACGACTCCCTGTTGCGTACGTCTCTCGCAAGCAGGCGCTCGTAGCGTGCAGAGTTCGACATCGGGTTGAGACGACGACCACCACGTCCGGTGATCTCTGCCCTACCGATTGCGCCCCTGAGCGCACCGAACGCCGGATCGGTGATGTTACGCTGGATCTCACGGGTGATCAGGTTCGACGAACGCGCGCGACTTTGCTTCACAACTTCAGGTGAACCGGGGATGGGGCGACGACCCATTGAGTCGATCTCGGGAGAGATGCGCTGTGGGGCACGCTCGCGGCGTGGCGCTGCCTCTCCGGGCCTTGCGATGGTTGCCTTCGACCCTGCGCGCTGGACCCTGACGCTGCCGGTTCTCTTGCCTACCGCGCGGAGGCCAGCGCCAGCGGCCTGACCACCACCAGAGTAGGCGAGGGCAAGGGTCCCGCCTACGCGAAGAGGCTCGTTGTAAGCCCGCCCGGCAAACTCTTTCAGGTTCCCACGGGCGAGAGGACCGAACGTAAACACTGCGTCGTCCTTCAGCCCGACGTACATACCCTTGGTGGTTTCTGCCAGCCTGTTTGCTGCGGCCCTTCCGCTGGTCAGTCCTGTCGGAGACAGGGCGAGCCTTGCAATATCAGCCGAGTACTGTGCGAGCAGCCTCGACGTGCCTGAGACTGACTGCATCGCCTCGCTTGCGAGGTTCTGTGTCAGTCCACCAAGCAGTTTGATCGGGTTACGGGGGATGCGCTTCCGCGTGGGGTTGTCCCTGTTCTCCAACCTCTCGATGATCTGCGGGTACTTGGCCCTTATCGCAAGTGCGCGCTTACCTTGCGGGGTGATCTCACGCAGGGTCGGAAGCCTATTGACATCTGCACCTATAGGGACACGGACAACCTGACTACGGACAGGGCGGGACGCCGAGGGGTTCGTGGGCGTCTTCTGTGGACCCGGGTTCCTCCGGCTAGGTGCGGTCGATGGTGCGAGGAATATGCCGGTGCGCGCCACCTAGATACCGAGGGACTTCCATACCAAGTTTCGGAGCGCCGTCCTCGCGTTATCGTATGTTACGCCCGTGTAGCCCTTCTCCCTGCCAGCCTTGGTCGGCGCGTAGAACTCATCATCCTGCTTGACGACGACGTTCGGGATGGCAGCCCTGAGCAGGGTCTCCACTTCGGCTCTCGTCATCTTCATAAAGCCCGTCTTGACTGCGGTCCTGATCTTCGCAGCGATAGCAGCGGCCTGCTGGTTGAGGTTCAGCGAGTCGCGGATACCCGTCCCGATCTCACCAGCAATCAGGTTCCCCTCGGTATCAAGCCTTCCGCCTTCGTAGGACGCCCTCAGTTCTGAAGAGAACTTGTTGATTTGTGATGCGGTCGGGGGATTACTTCCGCCGCCACCGCCGCCACCCCCCTTGACGCTGTACCAGTCGTTACCGTCCTTAGACGTTACCCTCGTGCGGTTGATGATCGCCAGAGACTTGGGACCAGCGCCTCGCGGGACACGCCGCATGTTGCCATCCAGCGCGAACTCGTTGTCTGTCTTCTTCCCGACGTTGCCAGCCGTGGTTGTTGCAAGATCGAGTTGCCCCTGCTGAATCTCCAAGCCCGCAGTCCTGATCCCGAGTTGCGCCATGTTGTACTGAGTCCTGACCAAGCGCTCCTCCGCAGCAGACTTCTGCTCTGCGATCCACTGGTCGATCTTGAATCGTTCAGAGATGCGCTTCTCGCTGTACGACTTGGAGATCGTCATGGCCTGCGCCGCGAGTCCACCGAGCATCCCCTGAGTCGCGGTGACGTTACCGAGGCCAAGGAGGGCCGCCCTGTAGTTGCCCTCTGTTCCTGTCGTCGAAGCGGCAGACTGGAAGCCAGCCCTTGCTGCGGCGATTGCGGAGGGGTCTGCGACGCCCTGAGCGCCCGCGACTTCGAGCGGAGAAATGCCTGCCGCTGCACCGTACGCAGCCTTCGATGCCTCTGTCATCCCGCTGTACCTGTCGGCAAGACCGGCCCCGACATCGGCGATGCCCTTCAACCCTGCGCTGACACCGGGGAGGACGGTCTTCTCCCACGTTTTATTGAACGACTCCTCCTCGCCACGGAGGGAACGGAGGTACTTGCCAACCCACGGGTACTCCTTGTCGTACCCCGCGTACTCGTCAGGAGGTGGCGCGGGCGTACCAGTTCCGGTACTACCGGGGGTTCCGGGCTTCGCGCCCTTCTTGACGATGGAGTGGTAGCCAGCGTTAGTGCCTGCGCCGATCTGGTACTTATTCGGGTCGGTGAAGCCGTAGACCTTACCGTCCGGTCCGACGATTGCGTCACGAAGTCCGTACTTACCAGTCTTGACGTTGCGACGGATCTTCAATCCGCCTATCTTCGGCAACTTGATACCCGGACGCGCGTTACGTGGGAGTTTGATGGGTGCCATTATCGCCTCACCGCGTAATACTTGCCGTTGCCGCTCCTTGTTACCTTGAACTTATTAGGGTCAAGATTAGGCTTGGCACTCCAAGGCCCGAGTACAGAGGCAGGCCCCGCTGCCGGAGCCGCTGCTGGGGCCGCTGCCGGAGCCGCTGCTGGGGCCGCTGCTGGGGCCGCTATCCTTGTCGCGTAATACTTGCCGTCACCGCCCCTTGTTACCCTGAACTTCTTAGGGTCAAGTTTAGGCTTGACCTTCCAAGGTCCAAGTACCCCAGCAGAACCCGACCCCACCGCTGCATTTGCCGCTGCATCTGCCGCTGCATCTGCCGCCTCCGCGTCTGCGATCCTCTGCGTCTCGGCCTTGGCAGCCTCGCTCCTCAGCCAAGCAGCCGAGTCGGCCCCGTAAAGCCCACGGAACTCAGTCAATGCGGCGTCAACTTCCCTGCTCATAGCGCCAGCGTAACCCTCTGTCCCAATGTCGAACGCGTACTGCCCGATGATCTCCTGCGCTTTCTGACTGACGCGTTGCATCCCGGCACCGATCAACTGCGCGCGACCGGCTCCTCCACGGGACTGTGCATCGGCAATAGCGTCTGTGTATGCGTCTCTCTCCTTCTGACCGGCGCGCCCTTGCTCGTACTGGACTTCTAGACTCTCGTCCTTGACGGTGTTGGGGTCATCGACCCCGAACGACAGACCACCGTACCCCGACAACTGCCCCCTTGTCTTGTCGCGACTTGATGCGATCAACGCATTGAAACGCTGGGCAATACTCGTTGCTCCGGCAGGTCCGAGTTTGGCAAGGAGCGCCTGCCGTTGTGCGTAGTTCGCCCCGGTTGCGATGGACCCCAACCCGCCCGGCCCCAACCCCTGATCTGTTTGCGAAAGCGAACCCACTGCGGGGACAGGGATGTTCGCCGCAGGGTTCGTGAACGTCCCTGTGGGGTTGTACGTTGGAGGTGTGAAGTATCCCATGTGTTGTCTATCCTACTCTGAGGTTACGATCCGAATGGGAACTTGATAATAATGAGTTGGTTCGAGTCAGTGTCGGTGGTCCAACTGCCGGTTGCCCCCCCTGTTATTGACACCTCTTCACCGGGGCTACAATGAATGACCCTGATCGTTGTCATTCTGTAGCGCGCCGCGCCAGCAACATTGAGTATCGTTACCTCAGATTCGACCGTTGCAGTGTAGCTCACCGGGTCAGCAACATTGAATATCGTTATCTCAGATTCGACCGTTGCAGTGTAGCTCACCGGGTCAGCAACATTGAGTATCGTTATCTCAGATTCGACCGTTGAAATGGTGCTGTCAACGGCAGTGAGTGTCGATACGAGACTCCTACCTAGTTTCAATGCGACTGAGGTGATGTCCGTCCCTCCAATGATGACATCGACGAGAACTAAGTAAAGCCCGCCGAGGTCTTTCGGGATGATGAACGCGTGGCTACCGTCTTTATGGTACCCACCGTTGTCGTATGTGACCCGTCCAACTGTCCAGAAGTCAGTATATCCGCTTGTTGACATCTCATATGACATCACCGCGCCAAGCATATTTGGCTTCAGCAATGACTCATACTGTGTTTCCATCATGCTCTTGAACTCTCCGCCAGAGACAAAAGTCTTGGCGTCCTGACGGGCCGCGTGCCCCTCCCCACCCGACGACTGCGCTACGTCTCCGGGCTTACCGATGTCGAAGAAGTTGGTACTCACGTCCCCCTCCTTGTGTCTCTGAAGGACATGACGATCTCTGGGATCTCCGAGTTCTTGTTGCTTGAATCAGTTGTTGACATGTCAACGCGAATCTGATGGAGACGCCCTGCCCTGTTCACCCTTCGCTTGAACCTGTCAACACGGTTCGTTGCGTCTGCCGTGATTGCGTCGAGAGTCTTCGTCGAGTTAGCCTTGCTGTTGATGCTCCCCCCCGACACGACAGACACGTCGAACACTGATGTCGGGGTGGTTTCGTCGTACAGGTTCACATGGAACGTCACGTCGCAAAGGCGAGCCTCGCCCTCCACTCCCTCGGCCTGTGCCATCGACGCGGAACTCCACGCCTTCATTCGTGGGTACACGGCGTCACCATCTGACGCTATCCCGTCAGTTAGAGCCGGGTAGAAGTCGATCACCCTTCCCTGATGCCCCGCCTTATCCACTGCAAGCAGCGCTTTGCCACCGGACTCAACGTACGTCTGCCACATGGAGACGGGTGTGAAGTTGGAGACACGACCAAGCCACACATTCATGCGGAGGTCGTAGACGAGAGTCCGGGACGTGGGGTTGGAAGCGTCAGGCCCGTTCTTTGCGTTCCCCGTAAGTGATTCTGTCAACCCAGACACAGCCACAACAAGGTGGGTGCCAGCAACAACGCCACAGGAAACGACTGAAGTACCGACAACGTAGCCAAGCATCAACCCCTGCCACTCCTTACTGATCTTGTCCCTTGACAGGTCAATGATCGCACCATCCCGGTACGTGTAGATGCCATCAGCGCCCGCCCAATATGGAGTGGACTCGTACGTGATGGCGGAGCGTATGTCGATACATCCATGCCCCTCCGAAACCCTCTGGACTTCGAGCGACGGGGCGGTTGACCTGAATGTTCCGAAGATCCCGTATACGGCATCGGGCTTCAGTACGAGAAGTGGACCGTTAGTGGACAGGAGGGCGACAACAGGCGTCTTGTCATACTTGCTCGGTATGTCGAGTCCATCGGAGTTCCACGAGTAGTCAGAGACTCGCGTAAACCCCGTAACCCCAGAGGTCGCGTACCCAGCCTGAGTCGTTGGGTCATACGGGTCAATCGCCGCAGGAGGAATCCCGATGTCTCTTCCGATGTCAAGGACGTATACCCGGTTGGGGTATTGCTTCACCCCGGTGCCCCAGACGGACCCCTTGTGGACCGTCATGTCCTTGAACGGACAACGACGCATGATGTGATACCTGTATTTGAGTTCAGTCAAGGCGACAGAGGTCACGAGGGTGTCTGCATCTGTGACGCTGGTGATGTCAGCCATCTGGAACGCAGACCCGCCAGCGTTCTCGATGAGAAGCGCGTCACCCTGAAAAGCTGTCGTGTTGATGGTTACTTCAGACCCAGTGAAGTTCGCTCCGTCAAAGTTCACCGTTGTTCCCGAGACGGAACTGACCGTCCCCGTCGAGTACACATCAACCGCTGGGAACGCGAATCCTATCGGTGCGACCACGTACGTTGAGTTGGTTGTACTCGAAGTCGGAGCCGCAGACGCGCTTGGGTTCCGCAGGTTCTCCGTCGTAAACGTCGTTGTCCCGTTGGTAGCGAGGATGCGGGTAGTGATCGCAGGCTGCTTTGCGAGCGTTCCAGCAGTCGCGCTCGGGGGGCGAACAGAGATGAACGAACCAACCGTCGCGGCAGCCGACGTTCCTACGGTGAACGTCATACCGTTCGCTGACATTGAAACTGTCGCCGACGAAACAGTCGTTGTCGTGGTTGTCGTTGATCCACCGTAGCGGAGTACCGGACTCACGCCGTCCTGCGCGCAGAAGATCAGGTCACCGTTGTAGAAGCACCTCGGGAGCCACGTTGTCGCAGTAGCCTTGGGGTTAGACCAAATCTCTACACCAGCGCCGCTCGCTGGGTGCGCGTACAACTTCCCGTCAGATCGGGACGCGACAATGTTGTTTGTTGCCGGGAGCGTGTAGATGGCTCGACCGACACCGACGAGATCAAACGCGCCAACCTGATCGAAGACGTACTTCCACCCGTAACGCTGACGTGCGCTGCCAAGTGGTGCAAACATGTCCTGAGCGAACGACGCCTCCCCGATAGAGAGAGCGTAGTCTGGTGCGTCTGACCTGTACCCAGAAGCGAACGGGCTTGGGA
>Ga0105051_10006617_pt1 | contig 12374 bp, 9 predicted proteins | sample FRY02_FD_78383 | JGI IMG/M metagenome (GOLD analysis project Ga0105051, IMG submission 78383) | Freshwater microbial communities from Lake Fryxell liftoff mats and glacier meltwater in Antarctica - FRY-02 (megahit assembly) | ecosystem: Environmental > Aquatic > Freshwater > Ice > Glacier...
ATCCCCTCCCCTTTCGCCTCCTGGGCGCAAGATGTCGCCTACGAGAACTGCACGGACCTACGCCTCGATTGGCCAAGTGGCGTCGCGCGCAATGAGAAAGCAGCGCAGAAAATATCTGCCGCAGGTACAGCAAAACCACGGGTACACGCTGGGACGTATGCACTCAACGAGCGATTAGATACCGGCGCTGATGGCGTCGCGTGTAAAGACAAGAAAACCGGCGGGTAACTCTTGTGCGAAGCCATACTAGAAGGGGCCCACATTTAGCTACCAGGACATCGTAAGAATCTGTCATGTTTGACGCAAGGAGGCTGTCAATTTCTACTCCTTTGGCGAAACTGATGTGGATGGCGTACGCAAAGATTTGGCAGATTCTGGTCATGGGAACCTGGAGCCAATTCGTGGGTCAACGAAAAATTGATTTAAAGGGCTGACCATTTGATTTATTAGCGGCCAGTTTTTTGGGTTGTATACATTTGTTCAGGAGATATTAATTGCGTCGATATGACAACCGTTAACTCAAGGGCCGCTGACAGGGAGCACTAATTCAAAGTGTGTTCAGTAGCGGTGCGATCTGAGGACCATGACCCAGTGGCAGTAGGGACTTCCGGCGCAATCATTGGAGTTAGAATGTAGATCCACGCAACTCGTCACTATCAGCTCGATGGCACGCCACCTGCCGTCCTCCGAACTGGCGCAGGATCGGGACTTCGACGCGGCAGCGTTCTACCGCGAAAGGACACCGGTCTACATACCGGCACCCGGTGCCGGCATCAATCGTTGCTGGCGGTCCCGTCGAGAGACGGGTCAAAGGCGGCCGCTGGATACCCAGTTCGGGCACGGCCGCACGCAGTGCTTTTGTATAAGGATGCATTGGTGCCGACAGCAGTTCTGTGGTGCGCCCACGCTCTACCACGGTCCCTTGATAGAGCACAATACTGAACTCGCAGAGTCGTTCAATAATGGCGAGGTTATGTGAAATAAGCAGGTACGCGAGTTGCCGCTCCCCCCGAAGGCGCTCAATCAGTTGAAGGACGCGTTCCTGCACGGTCACATCAAGCGCGCTGGTCGGCTCGTCCAACACGAGGAGCCTCGGCTCGAGCGCCAATGCGCGCGCAATTACTACCCGCTGACGTTGGCCGCCCGAGAGTTGGTGAGGGTACCTCTTGATGAGTTCAGCCGGCAGACCTACCTCATCGAGAAGTGCGGCAACTCGTTTAGTTCGCTTGTTCGAGGGAACACTCTTGTGTATGGCCAGAGGTTCCGACACTGACGCGAGGACGGACATTCGCGGATCTAAAGCACCGTCTCCGTCCTGGAAGACAATTTGGACTTGCCGACGGTATTCCAGCAAAGCCGATCCGGTGAGGGTTAACACATCCTCACCATCGAACTGCACGGAACCCGACATCACCGGATGTAATCGAAGCAGAGCGCGTGCGATCGTGGTCTTGCCCGAGCCGGATTCACCGATGAGACCAAGTCCGAATGGTCCTGCGGACATACTCAAATCCACTCCGTGAACAACTTCGGTGGCGCCAAATGACAATTTCAAAGACTCCACTGAAAGCAGCTCAGTCATCTGGCACCACCTTTGATGACCGGTACAGCCGCGATGAGTTCTCGCGTGTAGGCCTCCCTGGGCTGACGGAGCACCCGAGAACTCGGCCCCTGCTCCACCACCACTCCCTCTCGCATCACCAAAACCTGATCAGCCAATTCGCTGAGGACCGCAAGATCGTGGGAAATAAAAAGGATCGCCGTACCGTGTCGTTGCCGCAGCCCACGAAGTACCTCAATCACTTCCGACTGCACAGTAACGTCGAGGGCACTGGTCGGCTCATCTGCAATAAGCACATCGACTCGCAGCGCGGCGATCAAAGCGATTGCGAAGCGTTGAGCTTGACCCCCAGAAATTTCATGGGGGTAGCGATCGAGTAACTCGGGGACAAGCATTACCTCGGCGAGTGCTGACTCCATGCGTGCCCGCCGGGTCACCTTTTCAACATCATGCAACTTAAGCGTCTGATCAAATAGGGTGCCTAGCTTCATCGTCGGGTTGAGGGCCGCACGCGGACTTTGCAGGATCATGGCCATCCGCCGCCCCCGCACTTTTCGCCACCCACGTTCATTCAGAGTAGTGAGCTCGACATCATCCAAACGAATACTTCCAGTAACAGTGCCACCCGAGTACCGAGTCAGTCCCATCAGTGCGAGCGCAGTCTGCGACTTTCCAGAGCCACTTTCTCCTGCGATTCCTAACACCTCACCGGCGTTGAGGTTGAGTTCTGGCACGTGCGCAACCACATTGTCGCCAAATAAAACACGCAGGTCGCGAACCGCGATCATCTAGCACCCCGCTTCGGGTCAAAAAGCGACTGCAAGCCGTCACCGATGAAGTTGAATGCGATCGCAGTGAAAAGGATCGCTAAACCAGGAAAAGTGATCACCCACCACGCGGTGGTCGCAAGAGGCTGGCCCTGCGCCACCATAAGGCCCCACTCAGGAATTGGGTCCTGTGCACCAAGGCCGAGATAGGAAAGTGTTGCAGCCATCAAAATGATGCCAGCCGCATCCAGCGACATCTGCACGAATACTGGCGTCGACGCATTGGGAAGTACATGTCGAGCGATTTGTCGCGTGCGGCTCGCGCCGAGAACACGCGCAGCGTCAGAGTAGCCCTGACTTCGGATAGATGCCGCCTGTCCCCGAGACAGACGGGCATACCAAGGCCACCACGTAAATGCGATTATTAGAGCAGCGTGCATTGCGCTGGGACTCAGAAAAACTGCCAGCGCCACGGCAAGAAGGAGAGCCGGAAATGCGAGAAACACATCAGTAATACGCATGAAAACGGCGTCGAGCCAGCCGCCGGAAAATCCGGCGGCAAGTCCAACAGTCAAACCGACGACGGCGGCAACAACAAGTACAAGAAGAACAATTCCTAGTGACACTCGGGCGCCGAAGACCACTCGAGTGAACACATCACGACCGACGATGTCCGTCCCAAACCAGTGCAAACTACTCGGGGGGAGGAGAGCCTTGGCTGGGTGCACCGCAGCACCAGCATCCTCCGGGTAAGGCGTAATCCATGGGGCGAGAAGCCCCATCAACACGATGGTTGCGATGATGGCAACTCCAATAACGAGCAGCGGCACGCGTCGAGCAGCACCCCACCCAGGCCACAGCGCGGGCCTTCTGCGACGCGCTTCGCCTTGGAGGTCTGGTGTTGGCATAGCTTCCAAATCGGTCGTGGTAACGCCAGTCATGTGCGAATTCGCGGGTCGATGAGAGCTTGCACCAGGTCAACAATGAGATTGAGTCCGACATACAAAAGAGCCACAACGAGAGTCACACCGAGAATCGCGGGGATGTCGAGGGTTTGAATCGATTTTATGGCGTAACTCCCCAAGCCCGGCCAGTTGAACACGGATTCGACAATGAAACTGTTGGTGAGCGAATAAGCGAAGACGAGGGCGATAAGTGCGATAACGGGGTTCAGAGCCGGCTTAAGAGCGAAGCGACCAAATACCGACAATTCAGAGAATCCGAGCGCCCGGATCATGCGTACATGCTCGTCACCAAGATTTTCCAGAAGGGACGCGCGCGTCACCATCGCAAATGCGCCTGCAGGGTAGGCCGCGATCGCGATTACCGGTAGGACTAGGTGCCTCAACGAATCAGTGAACACAGGGAGGTTGCCCGTGAGTAGGGCGTCAACCACGGGCACGCCGATGACCCCGTAGAGCGGACTCGATGCGTTAAGGGCTGAGTCATATTGACCCGCGACAGGGAACCAACCAAGCTTGGAAAAGAACACAATCTGTAACAGGATTGCTAGCCAGAAGACCGGCAGGGACACAAGCAGTATCGCGATCATCTTCGCGGCGAGGTCACCCAAACGTCCGTTCGACCTCGCCGCGAAGATCCCAAGTGGCATGCCGATCAAAGCAGCAACTCCCAGCGCAATCGCGACAAGCACCAACGTCGGTGGAATGACGCGCATCAAGTCCGAAATGACGGACTGCTTTGTATGCAAGGAGGTGCCCCAGTCTCCGCGCACAACGCCGCTCACATAGCTAACGAACTGCTGCCACATCGACTGGTCCAGCCCAAATTGCTGCCGGACCGCCTCCAACTGATCCATCGTTGCCCTCGGACCAGCGTAGGACACCGCCGGATCCCCTGGGATCAGTCTTGCAACCACGAAGGTTAGGACGATGACACCAACCACAACACCGAGAGATTGAAGAGTGCGCAAGGCAATGTACCTGGCCATATGCACTCCCCTAGAGACTCGTATCGATATCCGTTATTTCAGTTTCCCTGCCAATACAGTTAGTCCGTTGGCGTGAGGTCGTAAACGAAAACAACATTACTGTAGGCGGGATTGTCCACGTATCCATTCACTGTCGAAGACAAGGCTCTCTGGTAGTTAATAACACCAAGGACCGGTGAGATGGCCTGATCGGAAATGGTCGCTTGGAGCTCGACGTATTGCAGTTCCGCCTGGTCACGATCTCTCGAAGTAAGCTCCTGCAACCCATCAATTGTGCCGTCGACCTTCGCATCCTCCCAGTAGGACAAGTTAAAAAACGGCGGTGTCGCTGCGCGGTAGAGGTTAATGAACCAAGAGAAGGGATCCGCGTAATCCGGGTACCAGTAGAAAACGAAGATGTCTTGGCGACTGGCCAAATCCTCCGACTTGCCCAACTCCCACTGTGTCTCCCATGCCAGACCCTTTGCCTGCAGGTCGATTCCCACCGCGGAGAGATTGGCCTTCATCAAGGTGACAACCGTTTCCTGGTCAGGGTCACCCGCTGCGTACGTCAGTGCCAACGACAACTTCTCGCCCCCGGGGCCATAACCAGCGTTGGCCAACAGCATCTTGGCTTCCTCAACGTTAGACACCTGCTGAACCTCGGTGGTGTAACCAAGAAGCCCCTCTGGGATTACCCCAGTGGCCTTGACCATGGAGCCTTGCAGCGTGGTGATGATGCCGTCGTAGTCAATGGCCTTAGCAACGGCTTGTCGAAGCATAGGATCGGCTAGGGGTCCTGAAGCGGTATTGAGCATGGCTAGCATGTTCTGGAACGACGGCGACTGTGCTGTCGTCACCCCTTCTGCACCCTGAAGTGACTTAAACTGCGTTGATGAAATTCGGGGAATAAAAGAGCCTTGACCGCTCTGAAGGAGCTGCACGGCTGTTGTTTCCTGCGGTACCACTTTGAAAACTACCGACTGATAGTGACTCCCATCCCACCCACCCCAATAGGTTGGGTTGGCTGTGAGCGTCAACTCATTCTCGGTGCCCTTCTTCCAGTCGCCGATGACGTAAGCCCCCGTTCCTGCTGCTTTGCCGGTTTCAAACCAAGCAGCGAGATCCCCCGATGCGGCTTGAGTGTCATAGATGAAAGCCGCGTAAGCCGACGACGCGATGAGGTCAAGGGGAGCCGGGTACTTTAGGTTAAAAACCAGCGTGGTTGCGTCCTGCGCAGTGATCGTGTCTACTGAATCCCAGATAAATGCAGCTCCAGATGCGAGTGAGATAGTGCGCTCGATCGCAGCCTTCGCAGCCGTGGCGTCCATTGGGCTTCCGTTACTGAATGTCACATTCTCGCGCAAGGTGAATGTCCAAGTTAGTCCGTCGGGAGAGGATTCCCATTTCGTAGCCAACAGAGGAACAATTTTGCCCGTCTTTGAATCACTGCGAGTCAACTGCTCATAAATATTATTCATCGCAATGACCTCGTTTGAGTAGCTGATAGCTGGGTCCCACTGAGTCACGACGTCGAGATTATTCACGTAAGTGAACGTCGCGCCGCCATTTGCAGGACTAGCAGTCGGCGCAGTGCCGCTACACGCAGTCAGCGCGAGCGTTGCCAATAAGCCGGCTACCACCAATGGTGCTGATCGATATTTGTTAATCATTGTTTTCTCCTTCATATTCGGCCGAGAGGCCCGACTGCCCTAACATTGAGTCTTGCGACTGGTTCCGTGAGATAGGCAAGCGGAATCTCTTCGATATCCACAATCTCCACATGATCGGGGTCCGCGCCAGCCAGAATGGCGCGGGTCCGCGCCTGCTCACATGCTGCTGCGATAGCTTCATCTCGACCAGAAGCCAGCGAGACAACCTCTTCCCACCGCCCGCTAACTTGGGCGATAGCCGCCCCAATAGCGTTGGCGACGTCGTAGTGCTCCGGCCGCAATACCTTCGACACACCTGGGATGGAATCGGAGATCAAGACCGAGCCCCCACCAACGACGATGAGCGGGGCATCTCCTCGACCAATCTTTATGCGATCGATACCGTCGGCGATCATGGAGTCCGAGACTGTCAGCGCCCGCGTCAGAAAATGTGCCTGATCCGCTGGCGGAGGACACGTGCCCATGGCTGCACGTCCCGAAGCCACAGCAGCATCCGACAGAGTGACGGTTGAGCCCCCAAAGACAAGTGCCTCCTCCGGGAGTCGGTATCCAACACTGTCGGGGCCGAGTACGATTTTCGACGCTGATTCTCGAACCACTGTTCCGCCGCCAAGTGCTATTGCCAATATGTCCGGCATCCGAAAATTAGTGCTCACACCACCAATGTCAACTGCGGTTGCGGACTCGCGGGGGAAACCGTTTACTAGCATGCCGAAATCAGTCGACGTGCCCCCGACGTCCGCGATTATGGCATCGCTCAAACCTGTAAGAAATGCAGCTCCTCGGATCGAATTAGCCGGACCTGATCCGATCGTGAGAATGGGAAATCGAACGGCGTAATCAAGTGCCATCAGCGTCCCGTCGTTCTGCGTGAACAAGACCGTAGATGCGATGCCCTGCTCTGCTAGGGCCTCTTTCAATGCACCTGCCACCTCTCGGGCGGCGCCGGTGAGCGCTGCGTTGAGGATGGTGGCGTTCTCACGCGGAAGTAGTCCAAGGGATCCGATTTCATGGCTCATCGATATCGGAACATGATCGCCGAGTACATCGCTGGCAATGGCCCCCGCCTCGATCTCGTGCTCTCCAGAAATGGGTGAAAAAACCGCTGATATCGCGACAGCCTCAACCTTGCCCGCCACTGACCTGAAGAATTCGCGTGTTGCGATCGGATCAAACGGTACGATTTCACGCCCATCGTATTCAAAACCTCCACGGACGACAGTCGTGTGACCTCCAAGCGCTGCCACAAGATCGTCCGGCCATCCGAACATGGGTTTAACGGCGAGCGATGACGGTGCCCCGACCCGCAGGACTGCGACCCTGAACAGATTACGTCGCTCAAGCACAGCGTTGGTGGCATGTGTTGTACCCAACATCACATGCGTCAGCCGCCGAGGGTCGATGCCCCCCTCTCCAACGATTGACTCGATTGCGGCGCGAATACCGCCCGTGACATCCTGCGTCGTGGGCTGCTTCGTCTTGGCCAGTACTTTCCTATCAATGTCCATCACAACAGCATCAGTGTTAGTCCCACCCACATCGATACCCAGTCGTAAGTCAAGCCCTAGCGTCATGCAGCACCTCCGACGGCACGTAGTCAAAGTCATATCCGAATGCGCGCGGACCCGCTAGCTGTAGTCCGCGTTCTGAGCGCCACAGCGGGTGGCAGGGAAAAGCAATCACAGTGACCCGTTGCCCATAGCGGACTAGTTCGGTAGCGATTGCGTCGGCCGTCTGACTATCCACAACAGTTATGAGGTCAGGTACGCTCGCCAATTGCTGGCCGTTCTCGATCGCGACCAAATTTTCATTTTGTATTTCAATTCGTACAAGTCGCCCCGCGTGTTGGGTGATACCCTCCACAACAAGGCTCCCGCGGACGAAACCCCCAGCGGTCTTGCGCTCAACGCTAATGACTTTACCCTCAATTAATTTAACGGCATTAACGGCTTCGAGAAGTCCAGTAACTGGATCGGCTGCCTCAAGCACGGCGCGGCCGATGCGCAGCGCTTGAGAAACGCTCCCCTCAATGATGGCGCCCTTGGCTTGTGCAACTGTCATGACGTAGTCCGCCATAGCTGCATTGCCACCAAACACATCGGTGATCGCCCTGGCGATTAACTCCGCCCACGCCCCATCCGCGGCGCGAACAGTCACAACGTTGTCTCTTTCATCTGCTATCACTATGAGATCGGGTGGCAACCCGGCGATGTTCATCGAAACCATGTCAACTTGGGGGAAAGCGCGCCCCATCCCGTCTGCATCGAGCAGCGGCAGCCCCGAGATCGCCGCCCAAGCCACCGGCAGCAATCCATTCCCACCCCCGATTTCACTGACCATTAGAGCGACAACAGGTGAGCCCATAACGGTCTCAACAGCATCCTTGAGTGTGCTGATCTCACTGCCTGAAGAGAGCTTCTCAATTGATACAGACGGGGCTCCAATCATCCCCACGGGCATGATCACACCATCGTCGGGAAGGTCAGACAAGTTCACGAGACGAACTGATCCATGCGCGGCGAGAGCCTGCCTAGTAATCAGCGTCCCCGTAGTTACCTCGCCACCACCGCCGGTTCCTAGGACTGCACAACCACGTGACAGAGCCGTAACATCATCAACGCTGATCTGCATGAAGCAAAGATTATTGGCCAGGTGGTCGATTTGCTTGTACCAATAGTATGAAAATTGTGCAACGCCATGTATGTATAGTCTAGATTTAGCGCACTATGATAAGCGTTGATGAGTTGCTTAGTTCCCCATTCCCTTGGCACTTAGACGTCAGAGTCGCAGCTTCACCCTCCCAAAACATAACTGGCGTTATCCTCATCGAGCGCCTTGATCAATTGGATTCTCTTGCAACCGGCGTCATAGTGGTGCTTGCGCGCTCCACGGTGCGTGCTGCGGGCGGCTACCAACTCGATGTACTTCTCAGGCATGCCGCACAACATGGAGTTGCCGCAGTGCTGGTTAGGCGCCAGTCGCTTCGGTCAATCACGGGAGAGGCGTTGGCTCTACAGGGTGGTGTGGGACTGTTAGACGTCGACGAAGAGGTTGACTCGGGGGAACTCGTCGATGAGTTGGGCACGCTTATCGCAGGTGGCGCGCGAGCGTCACTTCGTCGATTGGCATCCTTTTCCAAATTCGACATTGATGAAACAGTCGAACCCAGTGAACTTGTGGCTCAGATTGCATCCTTATGTGCCGTCCAGTTGCAGTACGACCCCATGGCCCGACAAGGAGGCGCTCTGGTGTTCGTCGACGGCGTGGTAAGAGCAGTCGTTCGCACCGACGAGAGAAGTGAGGCTGCGGCAGTCGCTGCACGACTCGCGGCGGATGCTGCCGCTCGGGCAATCGGGCACAGAGAGCGAGTCGTCATTGGCCCCTTACGTTCGACGTCAACGGCTCTAAGCCAGTTGCTTTCGTGCTCACCGAGTAACCTCGCGGCCGTCGCGCGGCGAGCCGCCGAAGCTGGGTTCGACGTTGAGGGTTGGCACTGCGCTTCGACAATCTCCATCTCTACATCTAATAACCACCCGAGGACGCCGAATGCTGACCTGCCCCAGCTCGAGAATGAACTACTTGCGCTTCTGGCCACGAAAACTCATCTCGACGGCGACGCCTGGTCGGTGGCGCGACCCGACGACACCGTAGTTGTCGTACGAACCACCCGGCTAGATTCGCGCCGCAAGGCTCCCCGCGATGTGGCGACGACGATCAACGTCCCTCTAACGGTTCTACGTCAGGTACATCCCGGATTGGATTTCAACATCGGTATCGGGACGGCACACGCTGGGCCAATCGGGCTCCGGTCTTCCGTAGAGGAATCCCGTGCGGCTAACGCCACCGCACGACTGAACACCAAGGGAGTGAGCGTCGTGACCTTTGACTCGCTCGGGTCCCGCCAAATGCTCGCCGAATGGCTCATTACCGATAACGCGCGAGAGATGGTCCTTAACCTGCTCGCACCGCTTGACGCCCTCGGGTTAGAAAAAGCAGCAATCGCCATCGAGACTCTGCACGCTTATCTCGACGAACGTGGATCTCTGCAGCGAACGGCGGAGAGGTTGCATATCCACCGCAACGCGGTGGTCTACCGGATCGCTAAAATTTCTGATCGTCTCCCTTACGATCTCACAGATGGTGATGATCGGTTCGCGCTGCAACTTGCCTGTCGGGCACGATTGATGGCCACAGGGCATGGCTAAATGGATTTAATGTGCACATTAGATCGTGAGGAAGTACAAATTCTCAATGCAGACATATAAGTTTGATGAAGAAATCTAACGCGAACCTGCTGCGGATAAAGCAAAACTCCGGATGCACACCGGGACTTACAGTCTCAATGAGCGCCTCGATGCCGATAACGACAGGGTTGTGTGTGGTGACCAGAAAACCGAGGCGCGGCTCCTGGGTGAAGTGCTACCGGAAAGCACCCAGTAACGGATTGATCGTTAAGCGTTGAACACCGTTTTCCATTACGCGCTGGGGCCAGACGCTGCTTATGGGGTGTACCGCACTACATGATGCGTTCGATCCACCGGATGCTGAGGATGAACTCGCGCAGTACGCCATCCCCTCCCCCGGAGACTGGCTCGACCTCCCCTATGCATACACGGGGGCGCGGTTGACCGGGCAACCAAAATCGCGACCACCTGTGCCCGCGCGGGTCATCACATTGGTGGAGCGACAAATGACTGACATGCACCACCGCCGATTTCTCGCGACCCGTTTACTCAACACCGCGATTGTTCTAGGAACAGATCACACCCCGCGGTGTTGAACCCCTCCCCCGGTGTTCCGGCGCGGGGTACCCACACTCTCCGGGCAACGCCACCGGGATCCATGTTGCCGCACCTGGCCTGCTGCGTTATCCACAATGCCCGCGTATGTGCGTTTAAAACCCGCGAATCTGGGCATAACAACATGTATGGACACACAACAAAATTCAGTACCCCTTCATCACCTCCTGGCCAGGGCAGTTCTCACCCCCGACCAATACGCGCAACACCTGCACCGATGCACGTATTGGAATGTGCGCCACCCCCACGCCGGTGTTGATGTGGGCCAGGACATGTGCGACACGCTTAACGGATGCGTACTCGCCAACAAATGTGGAACTCGAGCTATTCAAGCACTCACTGCCAGTTGAGGAGGAGCCTATTTTTTATGTCGCGGAAAGATCCAACAGCGATCATGATCAAGTCAACGAGTGACCAAATACCTAAACCACCCAAAGTAAAAATCATCGCTATTCCCGTACCGTTTTTCCCCACATAAAAACGGTGAATACCTAGCCCTCCTAAGAACAAACACAATAGCAACGCGACCAGTCGGGAGGATGGGCTCACTGGGCTACCGGATGCATCCACGAGTAGCCGTCCCGGTGCAGGAACTACTCCGGGCGCGGCTGCAATAAAGGATTGCGGGCGGGTTTGCTCCGTCCATTGGGCGCCATCCCAATACCGCTCGGCAGGCTTGCCATCAGGGTCTGGGAACCAGCCTGCGAGTGCGGTTCCATCGGTGGTGAATATGGCCGGCGCGAAGACTGCTGGGTCGACAGGATTATGTGTGCGCGCGGTGGTGTTCGCAGTACGGTCACGTTTAATAAATGAGATGAGCGCAAGGATAAAAGCGATACACAGCAGTAGGTACCCCGTTGAGAACAAAAAGTTGGCTATGTAAAACCAGTCAAAGCCATAGGAAGCTAAATCACTCAGCGAAATCACGAACCCCACGCCGGGAATTGTCCAAGGACCGAATCCCCCTCCTTGCAGAAAAGGCGCTATTAAGACAATTGCAATTGCAACCAATAGTAGCCACGGAAAAGGCGGACGGATCTTCCCCATGTACAGCGAAGCACCGACAACTGTGACGATGATTGCAAGTAGAACCGGCCAATCAAAAAAATTCAATTGCAAGATCGACAGTAAAACGTAACTCGCCATGAGCGCGGCGGCGACAAAAGCAAAAATCGCTGCCGTGCGTCCCAGCCACTCGGGTTTAGTCCCCGCGTTGCGAGGGGATGTTTCTTCATAAGTTTCTTGACTCATATTCATTCGTGACTCCCCCAGATTACGGCAACGAGCGGGGTACTTTCCCCATTTACCAACTTACATCAAACAATAGCGGTTGTGGATGATTGTTGATGCAAAGTTTACATGTCACACCCCCGCGTTAACGTGTGAGAACAACGCCACCCAGTGAAGGAACCCGCCATGAAACTGTTGCTTAAAGTTGTTCTCGCACTCACTATTGTGTCCATCATTTCCAATGTGGTCCCCTCCCCGTTCGCCTCCTGGGCGCAAGACACGGCCTACGAGAACTGCACGGACCTACGCGTTGATTGGCCCACCGGGATAGCGCGCAATGAAAAAGCTGCACAGAAAATATCTGCCGCAGGTACAGCAAAACCACGCGTACACGCTGGGACGTACCTGCTCAAT
>Ga0105051_10006618_pt1 | contig 12373 bp, 26 predicted proteins | sample FRY02_FD_78383 | JGI IMG/M metagenome (GOLD analysis project Ga0105051, IMG submission 78383) | Freshwater microbial communities from Lake Fryxell liftoff mats and glacier meltwater in Antarctica - FRY-02 (megahit assembly) | ecosystem: Environmental > Aquatic > Freshwater > Ice > Glacier...
AGTTTCATGTTAATTGTGTTTATTTGTTTGTTTGTTTGTTGACACAAATATAGACATTACTTTTCGACTGACAATGATTTATTTTCCAGAGTTATTAACAATTCGTGTTTTTATTTGTTAATAACTTTCATTAGGTTTTCTCGATTATTTATTATACCTTTCCACTAAAATTTGATTGGTTTTAATATGTTGGTTGAAACTTAGTGGAAAGGTACGAAAAAAATTTGACACTACCAAATGAAATAAAAAAAAAGGTGCAATTGCTTGCACCTTTCAATTATCTCACAACGCTTATTTAAACATTGTGTTCAATTCCTTTTTGACGTCTCTTGCGGTTGCGCCCCTCCATGTTGCCGCATTGCTTAGGAAGTACATAACAACGCTCCTAGCGCTGTCTTGTCCGTAACTGTCAGTTACCTTGTTAAGGTCACACATTGCGTTAAGGTACGGAATAGCACCGAAATAAACGTTCTTCCAATCATTATTAATGTCTTGAGCGATTGTACTAATACTTCTTACTGGCTTTTTCATTGTTTTTGTTTTAATTGTTCCCGACAAAGATACGAATAGTTTTGATACCACCAAATACTGTGGCTTATTTAGACTCATTCTAAATTACGGTTTCAGTTGTTTATTGTAGTTATTTAGACTATCTTTACAATTCTGAATGTAACCATCTGACCAACACTTCATATTTAGAGTGTGCTCCAGTCGTTTGATGTTTTCTTTGATTTCTAGTTGTGACATGGTGTTTGTTTTAATTGTTCCCTACAAAGATAGTAAAAGAATTGATACCACCAAATTTATTTAACTAATTTTACGCTCTATGTACACAAATGTGTCTAGTGTTAGTTAATAGGGAAAGTTTTAGCCGTCTTACGTGCTGTTATCTTGTCCACATCAACTGGGCAATAGCCACCACCTTCACCGATTACGATTGCACCATCAATCTTGTGAGGAATCACACCCATTTGATTGATAAGGTTAACCCTTAACATCGCTTGGTCAAGTCTCATTTCGTAAAACGGGTCTTCAATATCTTTAGGTACGGATGAAAGTGCTAATACCTTCATGTTATTAAGTAGGGTTTTAGCCATCTCACCAATTGGTAATTCTTCATCTTTGGTTGCGAGTAGCTTCCAGTTTTCACTACCTTCTACTTGTACGAATGTATATTCCATTGCTTGTTTTGTTTGTTCCCTACAAAGATAGTAATTAATTCCGAACCACCAAACTTATCTTCGATAAATTTCAATAAGCTTTACCCATTGTTTTAACACATCGTGATACACAGCTTGCATAAAAGCGCCAAACCCTAACAGACCCATAATGCCGAATACTATTAGTATGGTCATTAATGTGTTTGATTCACTGAGCGGCACTTCAATTGTATGTACATACAATTGGTAATACACCCAACCAAAAAATGCTGGGATGAAGATTCCAGTGAATAGGTCAAATAGTAATACTAGACCAGTTTTAATGAATAGGGGTAATAATTTGTCTCGTGTCATTGTCTGTTGTGTTTGTCTGTTTTGTTTGTTCCCTACAAAGATAGGAATTAATTCCGAACCACCAAACTTTATTTGGCTTTATAGTAAGCTTTTAGGAACTTAGTGTGATTTTGACGCTTAATTACCTTTAGTTTGTAACCCACACTATTCTCTAACTCATTGAATAGGTCTTTATATTCAGCTTCGGTAGTTGGTTTACATTGGTCGATAGCGTAATCGGGATAAGCGCATGCACTGTGCTGACCTATGTGGGCGTAGCACGTAACTGTGATACCATTATGAATGATGTAAGGAAATACGGCTAAGATTGTACCATCTTTTTCCTTTCTGAATATTACTTCTGTTACTTCTGTGTCTTGTGTCATAGCTTGTTTTTTTGTTCCCTACAAAGATAGTAAATTATTTTGAACCACCAAATACTTTATCGTATTAAACCATTTGAATTCTCAAAATAGGTTTCATTACCATTAGTATCATATTCACGCTTTTCCCAATACCCACTTGAATATTCAGAATAGATTTTATTACCATTGGAATCATATTCTTGCTTATTCCAATACCCACTTGAAGTTTCAAGATAGGTTTGTTTACCATTAGTATCATATTCTCGCTTAAACCAAGACCCATCTGAATTTTCATAATAGGTTTCATTACCATTGGCATCGTATTCACGCTTATACCAATACCCATCTTCACCTTCCTGATAGGTTATATTATTATTAACATCATATAACGTCAAAATACCTTTGGTGAAGTCATGTTTTAATATCTCTCCTTTCGTCATAGCTTGTTTGTTTTTTCCCCTACAAAGATAGTAAATTATTTTGACACTACCAAACTTTAAATGAATTTGTATGTATCGTGTGTATCGGTGAATAGGGCTGCAAACTCATTCACAACTTTATCCAAAGTGTTACCACTAACAAATCGTCTGTTAAATTCGATGTTATGGAAACTTCTACATCTGAAATTTCGTCTTTGAGATAGTCGATTCATAGTGATATAAAAGAACTCCTTATTAGGTTCACCAGCATACATGTGCGCAATGAAGATGGAATAAAGCCCACCTAAAAGGTATTCGTTCTTACCACTATCTTTAAATGCTCTACATGGTACGTTTAACGTACCATAGTTATTCTGATTCCACTCGAACCCTTTTAGTTGTGGGATTGTGCGTAATTTGGTGTTAACTTCTTGAATGTTCATAGCTTGTTTGTTTGTTCCCTACAAAGATACGAATAGTTTTGACACTACCAAATGTTACATAAAAAAATAATGAATATCAGTATCAATATCGTATATGATATGAATTACATTATCAGCATCAAACATATAACTTCGATTAGAACTAATTTCACTATTTAGATTGGCGTTTAAGGTTACTTTAGCCGCAAACTCGTTAGCATCAATACATACATAATTTTCTTCATGATAAGCAAAATCTGAGGTATCAGAATATAACTTAGCGATTAAACATTCACCACTATCGTCAAAGGAATTAATACAGTTACCAACATAAGTAGCTTTCATAAATCAAAGATACAAATAGTTTTGACACTACCAAATTTTATTTTATATTAGGTTAATCAGATTTTTATTCGTACCTTTCTACTAATTTTCAATCAGACTAATAAATTAGACCCAGAAAAGGGGCAACCTTTCGGTTAACCCCTAATCTTCGGAACAGACAAACAAATGTCTTAATACGCTATATCCATTTCAATCTTTTCATAAATATCTTATTTGATTGTGAAATTGAGATAGTTCTTGTTTTGTTAATGTATATAATTCAACTTTGCTGTTGATATTATTTTCAAGTTCGTATAAATCAATACTGTTAGTAAACCATCTATAATTATTTATTACTATAGCTTTCATATTAATTTAGTTAAAACGTGATTTATTGCTGCTTCTTTTGCTTCTTCTAGTGTTTCAAATTCTATAAAATTTCTAGTGTCATTATTAGGTCTAATAAATAATGTATCAACTTGATTTAATTCATTTATAAAAATAACACCCACTCTATATGTTTTACCTAAACTCGAATAATTGACAATAACTTGTATATCAACATTAAAATTAATTCTTATCCAATCAATACCTAATTGTTGTGTTGGTATTGAAAAAGCTTCAAAATGCTTCACGTTGTCTAGTTTACAACCGAAACACATACCTCCATCTTTACCTATCACCCATTTAGGCTTATTCCAATTCTCCAAAAAGTCATCTGAATCAAAGTAATACTCTCTTTCATCTCCATTACTGTCTACAGTATTAAGAACTAATAAATTATCAGACCTATAATACCTATCAGTAGGTACTTCAAACCCTTTTTCCTTTAAAAGTTTAGCATTATCAAAACCAACTCGTTGTTCTTCTATATTGTTATTTATTATTTTTTGCATATCATATAGCGTCAAAGAGCCTTTGGTGAAGTCATTATTTCTTTGTGTTGTTCCCTACAAAGATAGGAAAAAATTTGACACTACCAAATTTTATTTTTGTTTGTTCCTGACCTTGGTGTAAATTCGGATATAGATTGGAAAGTTCAATATATCTACACCTACATAAATATCGAAATAGTATTTCATTAATTTTTGTTTTATCGTTCTTACAAAGATAGTAAATTATTTCAAACTACCAAATTTTATTTTACCATCGAATTTACTTCTTTTTTGAATAGTCCAACCTGTAATTTCGCTTCGCAATAGTGTAAGCCATCGTCAAACATTTGTGACATATATCTTGATGGGAATCCACCTTCACTTGGTTTACTTGCATCTACATGGTAGACCCTGTGCTTCTCTTCACCTTCACACTTTAAACAACCCATTGAAAGGTGTTTTGTAAACCCTTTCCCTAGTTGGTAGAAAGACCCACACCCTTTGCAAATAGTATATCCGTTAGAATAATCGGTTAATAAGTACTTTGTAGCTGATTCTATACTATGCCCGTATTTTGTTGAGGTCAGACTTTTTAATTCTTTAGGGTCAACGTAATCACTAGATTTTAAATTTAGTTCTAGTTCTGTCTTACCTTCGTTAATTAACGATAAAAATTCTAGTGCTGTGATATTCATGGTTCTTGTTTTTGTTCCCTACAAAGATAGTAAACTATTTCAAACTACCAAACTTTATTTTACATTAGGTTAATTGAATTTTTATTCGTACCTTTCCATTACCATTTGACCTCAATTTTTAAGTTGATTGAAACTTAGTAGAAAGGTACGAATTTATTTCGACACTACCAAAAAAAAAAGGTCACATCTTTCAACGTAACCTTTAAATTATTCTCCCGTTTAGGTAATGTACAGGCAACCTATATCTTAATACTCTTCCTTTCTCTTGCGTGTTTAATTTCTAACTACAATAGTTTGATTGTCCATGACTTCCTCCCCGTTGTCTCTTTTCGTGGGCGTTGAAATACGGATTTCATATTCGTACTCCTTACCTATTGGTGTTCCGCTTAGTATTGTGTAATACTTAGTGTTAACCTTTGCCTGTGTTCGTCCTGATTCTAAAAACGCTGCCAGATGTTTGCGTTCGGTTTGTGTTACGTGTAAACATTTGATTATTTTCATGATTTTGTTTTTGTTCCCTACAAAGATAGGAATTAATTCGGAACTACCAAATTATCTCTGACGAATTTTTTAACTTGCTTCATATAATACGAATTCAAGTATATAGCAGCTTCGCTATATAGTTTACGAAAACCTTCGGGTGAATCTAATCTAAACGTATGAACCGCTATGAAAATCGGTTTTGGTTCGTCTAACGTATTTCTAACTGATAACGTGGCTACCTCACCTTTAATTGATACAATTAAGACTGAACTTTTAGGTTAATTTCGTAGCTTCCAGAATTTGGTAATAGTCAATATCATATCTTGTATGTATGTTTGTTCACATCAAAGATAGGAATTATTTCGACACTACCAACGCTTTTTATTAATATAAATGATTAATAGTATGAATAATATAAGTACTCCTAATACGATTAGTTTTGACATTGTTATGTGTATACATATAAATATATATACCAACCAGAAAAGCCCCATGTACACAGATGTGTACATGTGGCTTCTCCTTGAACAAACAAACGTCTTTATATAAATGATTTCAGGAAACAGTCAACCTTTGGTTCTGTTATTTAATGGATAAAAACTGTACACGTAATTCTTCAGTTTTAAACTCGTATCCTGTAAAGTATTCAGTCATTTTGTATGATTTCCCGTAAGAGGAAAACCACCCATATTTACCGTTCATTTCTTTGTCTGTTTCATAGAAAAAAGTAGGACGGTCAGCGGCTTCTACTCTAAAAATTAGTTCCGAATTAGCTTTTAAAAACTCTAATTTTCTGTTTTCAAAAGACTTCTTTAAGTCCGCAGCTTCTCTTGCGGCAACTTTAGAAAGTGCAAGTTTTTGAGTGTATACCTCCCAATTTGTAGCACAATCACAAATTTCTTTTGCATTTAAGAAATAAGTCTTTTTCATGCCTCCACCGTAAGCTTTTGGCAGCTTACCTGCATGATGCCATTCCATGTTTGGTACTGCATATTCCAAAACTTCGCGAACAGCATCAATATCTAATCCTGTTGCTTTTTTGAATAGCTGAGTAGCTTCCCCAAGTGTTAATTTACCGTGGTCATCTTTTGCGTCTTCGTGTCTTCTACTTGCGAATTTTTCACCATCTAGTCCGCCACCTATTGAGTAGTTGTCATCATTGTGCTGTATTCCACAATACTTATTAATAATTGCTTCTAATTTGTTTGTTGGTCGGCTCATGATAATGATTTTAGGTAGGCTTGTTTCTTACGTACCAACTCTTCGTGGCGTTTGTATGTGGTTGAGTTCTCCTCATTTTGTGTGAATACCATAAACATATCACCTTTAAATAGTTGAGTGTTAAGGATATTCAATTCCAGTATCTCGGATAGTGTTAATTCTTGTGCTTTTGTTTTCATACGGTAAAGATACGAATTAATTTGACACTACCAAATGTTTCTTTTTCCACCACCCCGAATAGGTTAACCCATCATCCTCATCTTCTTCGGGTACTACGTCCTTACCGAACCGTACACTGGTAAATAACTCACCTTCATGGTACCCATCACGTATCATCTCAAAGATACGTGCCTCAGCATCCTCTATGATGGCTTCTTTGTGTTTCTCAGGTATCTCAATACCTTGGTCACATTTCCAGTTGTATACTATATTCAATTGATTTTCCATACGGTAAAGATACGAATTAATTCCACACTACCAAACTTTAGGGTTAAAAAAAAGGGGTTAACCTTATTTGACAGATAAGGCAACCCCAGTTTAACAACAACAAACAACAAACAACAAACAAACTTCCGCAGAACGCGGTTACAGGTTTACGCTAGCAACTTCACCACACGATTAAGTGCGCTTTCCGTTGCAATTTCTTCACCCCTTGCTCTACGTATTGCATACAGAGAACTATCAGGGTTTTTCTTAATCTTTACCAACTCAACAACCTTCTCGGTCAACTCGGTGCGCAATGCACCCATTCCTATTGTGATTGCCGAATCAGTCGGATTGTTAGCTAAGACATTTTCAATCGAAGTTACAATTCGATTTGTGGCAATCTTCTTAGCCAACGCTACTCGTTGTGCATACTTCTTATCAGAATTATTCTGAATAGTACCAAACGCTACGACATTACGTCTTAGGTTCTTGACAAAGTTTCTTACCCTACGTGCAATTTCTAAATCTGCACTACCACTAAAAGTGGTATTTTTGGTTAATGTTTTTGTTTTCGTTTTCATACGTCAAATATAAGAGTTTATTTTGAGACTACCAAATCGAATGTCGTACAAACCCCTCCGAATTTTCAAAATAGATTACTTTATCATTGGAATCGTATTTACACTTATACCAATACCCACTTGAATCTTCATGATAGGTTCGTTTACTATTAGTATCATATTCTTGCTTCCACCAAAACCCAGTTGAATTCTCATAATATGTTTGCTTACCATTGGTATCATATAACCTCAAAGAACCTTTGGTGAAGTTATGTTTTAATATCTGTCCTTTGGTCATACGGTAAAGGTAAGAATTAATTTGACACTAGCAAATAGAATGTCGTATTAAACCCTCTGAATCTTCAAAATATATTTCATTACCATTGGTATCATATTCACGCTTAATCCAAAACCCACGTGAATTTTCAGAATATGTTTCATTACCATTGGTATCATATTCACGCTTTCCCCAATACCCATCTGAATCTTCATAATAGGTTTGTTTACCGTTGGCATCATATAGCGTCAAATCACCTTTGGTGAAGTTATGTTTTAATATCTGTCCTTTGGTCATACGGTAAAGGTAAGAATAAAATCGACACTAGCAAATAGAATATTGTATTAAACCCTCTGAATTCTCATAATATATTTCATTACCATTAGTGTCGTATTCTTGCTTACACCACCACCCAGTTGAAGTTTCAAAATATATTACGTTACCGTTGGTATCAAATTCACGCTTATACCAATACCCATCTGAATTTTCATAATAGGTTTCATTATGATTGGCATCATATTCTAGCTTTCCCCAATACCCAGTTGATTTCTCAAAATAGGTTTCTTTACCATTGACATCATATAGCGTCAAATCACCTTTGGTGAAGTCATGGTTTAATATCTGTCCTTTGGTCATACGGTAACGGTAAGAATTAATTTGACACTAGCAAATAGAATCTCGTTTTTTTAGTCGGGGCGGTTGGAATCGAACCAGCAAGCTTTATAGCACAATCTTATTGTCAGCTTGGCTGAGTAGCCCACACCTATCGTTGAATTTTCGCTCCATCACTTTGACACCGAAGAACCATAACACACTTAGTCATTATCCGACAACTTACTCAGACAAGGATTAAACCTTGTAGTCGTCTGTGTTACTATCTCTGTCACACCCCGTTATTTTTAAAGAACTATGTCAAATATAAGAGTTTATTTTGACACCACCAAATCTTATTTTTGCGCCCGTTGGTGGAATCGAACCTAAAGACCACTATTTGCAAATTCGCAGCCATACCATAATTAACCTTTCAGTATTGAGACCCTATATATGTAATCTCAATTCGATTTCCCTCAATCGTAGTGACGGGCATTTTGAGGGTGTGGGTGGGGTCGAACCACCAATTATGTACCAACTGTAGCATTTAATCTACATTATCAGTTTTAATCCACATTTCAGGATATATCCTAAAGCAAGGCTCTATTGTCGTTTTCCCAACCTTACGGAGAGGTCTTCCACATTTCCATAAACTTACGCTGATTCACCTTGCACACACCCATATTTTCAAAGAACTATGTCAAAGATAAACAATACTTTTGACACTACCAAATCTTATTTAAAAATATCAAGCCAGTGGACACTACCTCTTGATGTGTGATTACCCAGTGTCGGGTTAGGGTATTTAATGTTGATGGTCTTGTGTTCCCTTTCACTTAATACCCATCTGAACCGTAAAGGTACGGATTAATATCCATAGTACCAAATTTAATTACTTGCTACTTAATCGAATGCAGCTTGCAATCTCTGAGTAACAGGGTTCACTTCTTGCTGAACATATTTAATAATGTTCGGTGATTCTGTTCTGATTGTACCATGTTCGCCATGGGTTACAATTCCTGCTGAACTAATTTTCAATTTCATCACACCATTACCCAAATCGGTTGAGCTAATAACATTACCACTTAGGGTATGTGTGTTGGTTGATGGTTCTAGTACTACTACTTTTAGATGGTCTTGGTCTTGATTTTTCATATTGTTTATTTTTTTTAGTTACTACAAATATACACTAATTTATTGTAAATAGCAAGTTTATTTGAAATTATTTAAGATTGACAAGTTAAAAACCCGGAATACTGTGTTGCGGTCAATGGAAAGACATCACCACTTGGTTGAATGTCCTCGGTTAACTCAAGCAATAGAATGTCACCTTGCCTCTTAATTTCCTTGATATATGGAATTAAATTCTCGTGAACTCTAAAGGTAGAAGCGATAGCTTCCAATGGAGACATCTTTTGTGAATCGTCAATCCACAACCAATGTTCTTTATCGGTAGTTGTACACCAACATTTTAATGCGTACAACGGTTTATCCAACCCTAACTTCGTGCCATCTACTTCGTGTACTTCATAGATGTTGTTGAAAGTCTTATCACCAAGATAATCACCAGTAGTTGAATATACCTTTTGAGTAACTTCTTTACCGTCAGTAGCAATTCTAGTGCATCCTAATTCGTTAATCATATTAGATATATCAATTGAGCCAAATACTAATGCTCGAAAGGAATCACTTTCAATCTCAAATGCTTCCGTATAGGTAAACGCCTCTACCTCATCGTAAATTTTGGTGATTTGTTTAATAAATTCACCAATACCAAAGTTAACTTTATTATCCAACTCTAATAGTGGTTTTATGAACCTACTATTAAACCTACCCTTATTGGTGAAGATACCTTTAAGGTACTTTACCCCCGATACTAACTCAATATCCACAAAGTTTTGGGTAACGCAATCAATCTCAATGTTAAGATTGTTTCTGTTGAAGCGATACCGCTTATTCTTTTCTACTACCTTTTCTACACTCATTTTTTAAATATATTAATTATTCTACAAATATACACATTATATTCCAAACTACCAAATCGAATATAGTATTAAGCCCTCTGAATCTTCAGAATATATTTCATTACCATTGGTGTCGTATTCATGCTTATACCAATACCCATCTGAATATTCACAATAGGTTTGGTTACCATTGGTATCAAATTCTCGCTTAGACCAATACCCTTTTGAATTCTCAAAATAGGTTTGGTTACCATTGGAATCATATTCAAACTTTCGCCAATACCCATTTGAATTTTCATAATAGGTTTGGTTACCATTGACATCATATAGCGTCAAATTACCTTTGGTGAAATCATGGTTTAATATCTGTCCTTTGGTCATGTTGTAAAGGTAAGAATTAATTCGACACTACCAAATAGAATGTCGTATTAAACCACGTGAAGTCTCATAATATGTTTGGTTACCATTGGTGTCATACTCAAACTTATACCACCACCCATCTGAAGATTCATAATAGATTTGGTTACCGTTGGTATCGTATTCACGCTTATACCAAGACCCAGTTGAATCTTCAAAATATGTTTCATTACCATTGGAATCATATTCACGCTTAGACCAATACCCATCTGAATCTTCATAATAGGTTTGTTTACCATTGGAATCAAATTCTTGCTTATACCAATACCCAGTTGAAGATTCACGATAAATTACTTTACCGTTGGCATCATATAGCCTCAATTCACCTTTGGTGAAGTCATGTTTTAATATCTGTCCTTTGGTCATACGGTAAAGATACGAATTAATTCCAAACTACCAAATAGAATGTCGTATTAAGCCCTCTGAATCTTCATAATATATTTCATTACCATTGGTGTCATACTCACACTTATACCAAAACCCCTGTGAATCTTCAGAATATATTTCATTATGATTGGAATCATATTCACGCTTAGACCAATACCCAGTTGAAGATTCATAATAGATTTCGTTAGCATTGGTATCGTATTCACGCTTAGACCAAAACCCATCTGAATTCTCATAATAGGTTTCTTTATCATTGACATCATATAGTATTAAATTACCTTTGGTGAAGTTATGTTTTAATATTTGTCCTTTGGTCATCGTTTCTTTGTGTGGTTCCCTACAAAGATAGTAATTATTTAGATATATCCTAATTCAGAAATGTTACATTTAAGAATACCAATTAATAAAATCTTCATCTGCAAGCTCACTAACCTCACCCAAATAACAAAGTGTTACCTCTCCGTTTTTATTCAAATTAGAAATGTCAAGGTCGTTAAGCTCATACACCATACCCTCAAGTGCAATATAGTTTTGTTCAATTTCATTTGCTTGAACAATGTTAATATCTCCTAAGTCGTCCATTAACTTTGATAAGTCACCTATTGGTATTGATGTCTTAATTGTAAGTTCCTTATTTTCTTTGTTAACGTCAGTTGAAATCATATTGTGTTTTTAATCGTGTGATACAAATATACGAAACTTATTTAGATAATTCTAATTTAATCCTCCTCCTCTTCTGTGAATAAAGTATTACCATTTTCATCCGTGAATGAAAATATCTCACCACCTTCGCAAGTTTCTTCAAAGTATTTATCAACTTTAATCCTTGCATCTTCCACACCACGGTAAGACATTTTAACGTGAATATGAACATTTACTTGGTCTTCATCCGTCCCAATAAATTCAACACTTGTATCTAGTGCATCAAATTGTTCTTTTAATTCTTCAAATGTTCTGCTTGTTGAGAAGATTGAAAATGTTAGTGTTCCTATCATAATTTCTTTTGTGTCTTTAATCGTGTAATACAAATATAACTATTAGTTCTCACAATACCAAAGTTATTTTCATTTATTTTTTAAGACTTAAACTTAGTAGAAATGTTACAATCGTTATATGCAATATACGCAAGGTAAAACTTTTACTGAATCAGCGGCATCTTCTAAAATCGCTTGGTCTATCTCACTATTAAAAGTAGGTGAATCAAAGTTATCGTCACAATAATTCCATTGACCATACTTATTAAAAATCACAGTCGTAATCGTTGGATGGTGTTTCCTAACCTCTTCTATTGCTTTTTTAATTTTTGATGTCATTTTCATATTATTTGTTTATGATGTAAAGATACGAATTAATTCGACACTACCAAATAGAATGTCGTATTAAACCAATTGAATTTTCATAGTATATTTCATTACCGTTGATATCAAATTCATACTTAGACCAAGACCCAGTTG
>Ga0105051_10006620_pt1 | contig 12372 bp, 16 predicted proteins | sample FRY02_FD_78383 | JGI IMG/M metagenome (GOLD analysis project Ga0105051, IMG submission 78383) | Freshwater microbial communities from Lake Fryxell liftoff mats and glacier meltwater in Antarctica - FRY-02 (megahit assembly) | ecosystem: Environmental > Aquatic > Freshwater > Ice > Glacier...
CATCGAACGAAACGGGGTCGAGCATCACGGGCACGCTGAGCGCCGCGACCTACGCCGCCTACTCGCCCATCGTGGGCGAGGCCGGCAATTTCGAGGTGTGGACCGTGGGTGCGCCGACCTTCTCCACCACGCAGTCGATCCATGTATCGACGCTCGCGTTCGAGCCACACATCGCCTTCGTGGCCTACACAAGCCCCAGCGGCGTCAACACCGTCAAGCGGTGGATCAAGAGCCGCAACACCGACTCGCCGGTGAGCGGGCAGTTCGTCGTGCCCTACGAGACCACCTCGTGGTTCGCGGCGCGCAACAGCAGATCCAATCTTGCCGCGACCTACGTCGCCGGAGTGGCGGCGGGCTCCGCCGTGGTCCTCTCGTCACCGACGATCCAGGTGCTCAACCCGCAGCGCGCTGCCGACGCCTCGGGCCTCGCCGCGCAGGTCGTGATGTGGAAGGGCCGACGCGACACAGACGTGGGCGCCTCGACCAGCGACATCGCGAAGAGTCCCTTCCGCATCCACCTCGGCTGATAGGAGAGTCCATGTCCCCTGGGTTCAAGATCATCTGCCGGTTCGACGAGGCCCTCGACGCGGAAGCGATGGGGCCGGAAGCCGTGAGAGAGTTCCGCGAGACCGGCGACTTCGGCTCGGCGAAGATCCGCGAAGGGCACGAACCAGTGGTTTTTCACTGCCGCCGACTCAAGGTGTCCGAAATGCAGTCTGTCACCTCGCACACGACGGAAGTCGAGGCCCGCACCGCAGCGTTCGCTCGCGGCCTCATGTCGGTCGATGGCCGCTACGCCGACGGCGGAGGCCGGCAGAGCTGGACGCGGCCCGATCCGTCGAGGCCCATCACCTCGAACGAACTCGACGCCTGCTTCGACTTCGCCGAGGTGCAGGAAGTCGGCGCGGCGATCTACGGGAGATCCCTCCTGGGAAAAGGGAGGCCGGTAGCCTGGCCGCTGCCGGATACCTCGCGGGACGCGGTCGGGGCCCTCGTGTCCCGCCTTGTGGGGCAGACGCTCGCGAAGGCTGCGATGTCACCCCCGAGCAAACCAGAAGCCGATCCTCCGGCACAACCCGAGCACGACTGAGGGAATGGCGCGAGATGTACGGATGCGACTGCGACGGCGTGAAGCGCGAACCGCTCGACCGAGGTCGAGACGGCGAAGCCTTGCGCGGCACGCTCGTAGCCGTCGAGCGCGTGACGGGCTCCCGTCCTGCCACCTGCCCATGGCGGTCTTTCTACGAGCCGATCGTAAAGGATGTTCTCTCGGTCGCGTGGGCCATCGACCCCGCGAACCTCGCGGTTGCTCTCGGCCCAGACCCCGACGCTAAGACGGTGCAGGCGATCGGGATCTACCGACTGGCCAAGCTCGCGACGACGCGGGACGAGGAGACGCTGCGAGCGGAGGAGCGCGAGCAAGAGCGGCGGGCAAAGGCTGCGCTGTCGAAGTCGCGAGGCTCCCGTGGCTGAGACTGGCGAGATCGATATCAGCGTCGTCTTCCAGGGCGCACAGCAAGCCTCGCAGCAGATCGGTAGCGTCACGGGGCAGCTCGGTGGTCTTGGCACTGCGGCCCAGCAGAGCTCGGCCGCGAGCGCCCAAGCCGGCGTCAGCCTCCAGGGCTTTGCCCAGGCTGCCCAGACCTCGTCTCAGCGCATCCAGGGCGTCGCGTCGGCCGTCCAAACGCTCGCGGCCACACTCGGGTCCAGGGACCGCACGGGTAGCCTTGTGGCTGGCGTAGCTGGCAGCGTCGCACAGTTCGCCGCCATGGGCTCGATGCTGGGTCCAGGTGGCACGGTGGTCGGCGGAGTGGTGGGCCTGGCCGCTGGCGTGGTGGGCCTGGCCGGGGCGTCGCGTGATGCTGCAGAGGCGGCGCAGACGCAGCTTGAGGCGGAGCGTCGTCTCGGCGAGATCTCCCGCGAGACGGCCGACGGCGTGCGCGGGCTGGCCGCTGCTATCCGTGACCGCGCAGCAGCTTCGAGCCTGCTCGCCGGCGTCGCTTCGGAGCTGGAATACGCAGAGGCGATCGATGACACGCGAGAGCGCATCGACGCGCTGAACATCGATTACAGCGCCCTCCAAGACGAGATGCGCGAGCACAGTGGCGATACGGAGCTGCTTGCATCGATGGCCGACCAGCGCGCGTCCATCTCAGAAACGATCGTGTCGCTGGAGTCGCTGATCGGTAGCTACCGGAGCTTGTCCCGCGCCGCCTCCGCCGAGTCCTCCGAGATCATGGCCGAGGGCTTGGCGGGCGGCGCGCCCGCGCCTAGCGGCGGCGGCGGCGGCGGAGAGGCGCCCACCACGACCATCGTCGACATGAACGAGCGCTATCGGGAAGAGAGCGCTCGCATCATGGGCGAGCGACTGGAGGGCATTCGCGAGGCCAACGCCGAGATGCTGACGTGGGAGCTAGAGCGGATCGCCGCTCAAGAAGAGGCGGAGCGAGAGCACGCCCGACGCGTGGCCGAGATCCAGTTCGACCTACAAGCCGAGATGAACCAGGCGGCAGCGGACGCCGAGCAGCAACGCGCCGAGCGTGCGGCGGAGGGCCTGCTTGCGATGAAGGAGGCGCAGGAGTCGGCCGACTCCTCGGCCCTCGATGGTCGGCGGTCGATGGCAACGGAGATGACGGGTCTATTTGGCAGCGTCACCATGAGCTTCGGCAAGACACTCGCGGCGATTGCTACCGGCGAGAAAACGGCGAGCGAGGCTTTCGAGGGGCTCGCGAAAGCCTTCTTGGAGATGATCTCGCAGTACACCACGCTGAAGGCCGCGACCGAGTTCGCGGAGGCCGGAGCTGCTGCGGCCTCGTACAACTGGGGCGGGTTCGCGGCTCACATCGCGGCAGGTGTTGCCTTCACCGCGGTTGCCATCGCGACCGGCGTTGGAGCGGCTGCCATAAACTCACCGCCTCAAGCTCCCGCTCGACCCGAGGCGGGCGGCGAGCGGAACGAAGGCGGAGGTGGTGACGTGGTGATCAATTGGAACGGGCCCATCGTTACCGCTGGGACGCGCGCGGAGCTTGGGCGCGAAGTGCGAAATCTCGTCGGAGAGGCTGCGAGTATCTGATGGCCGGACTGCTCTACACCTCGGGTTTTCAGGTCGGCGGCACCAACGCGATGAAGTGCACGGCTGCCGGTACGGCGCTGAGCATCACGAGCGGCTTCTACCTCCACGGCGACTACAACACGTCGGCACTCGTCTACAACTATCCGCTGGTCCAGTCGTGGACGGGGCAGGGCTACTCGGCCTTCGCGGCGGAGCTCGCAACCAAGCTCACCGCTGCGGTCGGAGCTCCAGTTGCCGCGACCTTCGACATCACCACGGGCCTCTACACGCTATCCTCCGCCGCGACGTTTTCGATCTCGTTCGGCGGCGGGTCGACCGCGATCAACCTCAGGAACGCCCTTGGGTTCTCCGGCAACAAGGCCGGCGCCATCTCGTACCTGTCCGACTTCGTGCCCTACTACTCGATCTTCTCCGCCATCGGTGGGCGAACTGGAGTCCACGGTCGCATGGAGCCTGCCGACATGGCGGAGGAGACGGTCAGCGATGGTGGCGTCGACTATGTGATCACGCGGAAGACCACCGAGAAGCTGATGGCTTGGTCGCAGAACATGGAGCCTTTCGCTGCGATCGATCCATTCGCCAAGGCGGCAGCGCCCGAGAGTGGCTGGACGTGGCAAGACTTCTGGGCACACACGCGAGGAACGCATCCGTTCATCTGCGTCGATGTGCTGGAGGGCGAGGACTACGGATCGATCTACAGGCTCACCGCGAAGGGCGCCAGCTTCCGGCCCGTGCGCGTCACCGCCGACTTCAACGACCACTGGTCGGTCCCGTTTGAGACACGCTGGCTTGGGATGATCGTCTTTTGACCTGGGCTGCCCTCACGACGACGGGACGAGGCGAGGTCAGCTACAGGCTGGAGATCGAGCGCCTGCCGACCGAGTTCGTCACGCACGCCTCCATGGAGACCGCGACGCGCAAGCCGTGGCTCCGCATCTCTGGGAAGCTAAAGTGCCTGAGCAACCCCGTCTCCGGCGAGGTCGAGGTGAGCGGCCTCCAAGCGACGATCGTCGACAAAGACGGCGGAGCCACCGCCATCTTCGCGAAGGCCCCGGACGCTACGACGTGGCTTACCGCTGCGTTCTCTGCCGCTGCCACGTCCGCCTCGGTGCGGAGCACGAGCGGATTCGTTGTGCCGGGTTGGTTCTGGATGGACTCGGAGGCGGTCAAGTACTCTGCGGTCACCGCGACGGGCTTCACGGGATGCGTGCGCGGCGCTTACGGTTCGCTGACGCAGGCACACTACATCGAGACGCTCGGCGCTTCGCGATGGCCCGAGGTGACATCCTCGCTCACGTCGATCGCAGGGTGTCGCGCGCGGCTCTACGCCTACGGGCAGAACGACAGTCCGCAGGGCAATGGGACGCAGATCTGGCTCGGCGTGGTCACGAAGCACCCCACGCTACAGGGCTCCGCGTGGTCGGTGATGATCGACCCCATCACGTCCGTGCTCAACAAGACGCTGTCCGCCGACCTGGAGGAGCCCTCGACGGCGCGCGGGATCTACTACCACTGGCACAGCGGGCTGACGATCATCTTCAGGCGCACCGATACGTCGGAGATCATCGACGCAACGCTCGGCCTCACGACGCGGTTCTTCGAGGACAACGCGGAGTTTGTCTCGCACCTGAACGGCTTGCTCGACACGGCCGTAACGGCGGCAGGGTGGGACGCGGCGTTCTCGTGCTCGATTCGCGCCATCGAGAGCGACTCATCGTGGTACCTCGGGATCACCACTGACGCGACCGTGAGGGTGATCGTGACGCGCACGGGCAGCAGAGTGGACCCGATCTTCATCGGCGACCCGACCGACATCAACGGTGACCTGGTGGTCCCGACGTCGGGTGTGGAGACCTACTGGCTTGGCGGTCCCGACTCACCCGAGGGCGCGGGCTCCGTGCCTCGCGGATCCTTCGGCGCATCTGACGTGGGTGTCGGCGGGCCGGTCACCGCCGCCGACACGTTCCCGATCAACCGCATCTTTATCTCCGGCGCCGCGCTCAGCAGCAACACCGACTCGGTGGCGATCAAGTGGAAGGCTTTCGGCGGGCAAGATGAGGCGGAGGTGGTCGCATCGATCCTATCGTTCAACGGCACGACGAACAGCGTCGACCTGGCGCTCGACGCGTTCCCGCCTGGCTTTGAGGGGCCGCTGCTGAGCGGCTTTGCCTGGACCGCGCCGAGTGCGCCGGAGTTTCGCTTCGGTCGCACGCTCGTTCGTAGCGGTAACGTGTACCAGTTTCTGTTCAAGATCACGACGCTTGCCCCGCTCCTGCTCAACCGAGGCGCCGTGCCGGACGTGCGCCTCGATGACCTCGACTATCTGACGTGGCAAGTGCTCTCGGATGGCACGCAGCCACGGATCGTTTCCGGTCGGCGCTTCACCTCGTACTCAACGCAAGAACTGATCGAGGTGGTGAAGAACGAGCTGTTGCTTGCGGGCTTCATGCTCGGCTGCAACGCGAGCGGGCAGATCGCCATCTCGCGGATCCGTGGGATCTCTCGAACGGAGCACCCCGACCTTGTCGTCGATGCGGCGCTGGACGTGCCGACGTGGGAGCCGACCGCTTACGGGATGGTGAACCAAGTTTCGGTGCAGCGCGGGTACAGCGAACTCGAGGACGAGTACCGCGCCCCCCGCGTGCTCGTGCGTGACGTGGCGGAGTTCGGGCGCAACCCGCGACCGAGAACGGCGAGCATCTCGCCGAAGAGTGTCCCAGCTGGTGCGATGGAATCTTTCGGCGAGTGCGTCGAGGTCTCGCAGCGGATCTTCTCAGCCTTCGCTGGACCCTACGCGGTCATCACCGCGCGCGTCCCGATGAGCGCCTACGACGTGGCCACGGTCGGCGCGGTGGTCTCGCTCACGAGCCCACACATCCCAGACCACGAGACGGGCACGCGCGGCGTCTCCGGCCTTCGCTGCGTCGTGACCGGCCGAGAGATCGATCTTGCAAAGGGCGAGATCACGCTTCGGATGTACGCGACCACGCGGCAGACCTCGGGCTACGCACCGAGCGGCTTGGTCGATGCTGCGACCAACGTCTCCGGCAACACCTGGGACGTCGACATCGACACGAGTCTGCTCCCGACTGGCACGACGGCGGCGGAGTGGTGGGCCATCGGAGATCTCGTCTACGCGCTCCAGTGGGACACGACGGTCGACACGCGGATCCAGGGCTCCGTTGCCTCGGTGACCGTCAACAAGATCCGCGTGACCTTCGGCGCCTCGGCCGCAGACCTGCTCGTGAACACCTACTACATCACGTCGCAGCTGTCCTCCGCTGCCATCTCTGCCGAGCAGGCACGCTACGCGTTTTTTGGTGATGCCACCATGCAAGTGGCCTTCGTCGCCGGAGACAGTCCAGCCAGGAGGCTCGCGTGACTCAGTACGGGTACAGTCACTGGGCAGGGCGAGTGCGCAGGCCGACCACGATCGACACCGCCGATGCGCCCGTCGACGCAGTCTCCGCGCGCGATCACGCGAGCAACGCGAATCACTACGGCGACATCTTTGGGCAAGTGCGCGCCCGATGGGTCTCGCAGGCGGGCTCGTACATCGAGAGCGTGAACACGAACAGCAAGACGTGGAGGCAGATGTGGTACTGCCCGACGTTCCCGATCGCGCTTCTGCCGGACGGTTCCTCGTACCGGCTCCGCGTTCGCGTCGCGGGAGCGGCGGAGAACGCCGGCTTCGAAGTGCGGTTCGCTGTGACGGTCTCTTCTCCCGTGGGCCCGCTGGTCTCCGCATCGTATCCTGGCACCATCGCCACCGATGCGGGCTGGCGCACAGGATCGATCACTGCGACCGCTCCCGCGTGGCTCTCGGGCAACAGCCTCGGCACCAACGCTTGGACGGCGATGATCGCCATGACCGGCCCCGAGGCTTCGGCGTGTGCGCGCTCCGTGGCCACCGTGCTCGACACGAACGGCGTCCCGATCTCGGTGACGCAGGCGCTCCCACAGGTGGTGGTCTGGGGATACGATGAAGACGTGGCGCACCACGCGAGGCTGTACGGCGTCGACGTCGAGGAGTGGCCAGGATGAGTGTCCCCGTCCAAGTGAGAAGGCCGATCGTCGACGACACGAGGATCCTCGTGGGAGCTCCCGTGGCTGCGCCATCGCAGTGGAGCGACATCGCAGCGGAGGCGATGTGGATCAAGGGCAAGGGCGCGCAGCTAGTCCCCGCTTTCTCGCCGATGACCGAGATCAAGACCACGGCCGAGCGGATCTACCGCTTCCGTGTGAAGCCTCGCCTCGGTGCGCTTCAGCGGATCTGGACCATCGCGATCACACTCGACACGGGCGGGACGTGGGCATCGACCGGCGTCGCAGTGCGCGTGCCCGCAACCACCGGGCCGGTGCAGTACGCAACGGCGTCGTACGGCGGGGCCTTCCGCCAGATCCGCTACGTCGAGAACTTGGCCGCGCAGAGCGCCGCTCAAGAAGACATCTCGATCGGGATCGTCGTGGACGCCGCTTCAGTCTCGGCCATCGCCCATTTGGTGAGCGTCGCTTGCTTCGAGCAGGACCGACCAGCTCTGGTAGAGAACGTCACCGACTTGCCCGTGTCACCCGAGACCGTGAGGCCGGGCGAGCCGATCGGCGTCGACATCGACTACACAAGCCTGGGCGGCGTGCTCACGACGCTAGGGTCGATGGACGCGCGGAGGGTCGGCATCTTCCAGTGGTCTACGCCGTCTCCAGTGTCCAGGCTCAGCGCCACGCCCGCCGCCATCTTCGACATCGCCCCATTCGTCCAAGCGCCGAAGATCGGCATCGGCGACACCACGGGCACCGTTCGCTGGGCGGTCTACGCGGCGATGTCGGCAGGCGGAGGAGGGGGCGCCGTGTCGCTCACGACCACGAGCGGCGCGAGCGATTCGATCTCAGTAACCAGCTCTACCGCTGCGTGGATCGACGGCGGGACGTTCGCGATCTACTGCGACGACTTCACGGCCATTGACGGCAAGGTCAACGACGCGCTCGCCCTCACTCACAACGGCGACGGGACGCGCTCGGTCCAGGTCTACGCGATCTCGATCTGGGTGGAGTCGGTCGCTTGAGCAATCCCACCCAAGTCGCGGCGCTGCGCCTCGCCGCTCTCCCAGCTGCCGGCGAGTATATCGGGCAGCTCGTCATCGTGGCGGGCGCCGGCTCGGTCTACGCGGTACTACCAAGAGACGGACTACTAGCGGTGATGGGCTGTGCTACCGTAGACCGGTGCGCGCCGCCTCGCTCTCCGCGAAGGCAACCGACGAGACAAACGAGACGAACGAGGCCATCGGGCGCTCGCGTCTCCGTATGAGGTGAATTATGGCCACGAATTATCCGATCCGAGTGAATGCACCGACCCCTGGAGACACCGGCTCCGTCGCCGTCGTGACGGCAGCGACGACCACCGGATCGATCTCCTTCGGCGCCGCCGTCCGAGTGTGGCTCCAGTCGAGCACGGGCACGCTGATCACCTTCGGGACCGCGTCGTCCACCACCGCGCCGGCAACGGCGAGCACGCGTCTCGTGGCGGATCAAGACTATGTGCTGGACCTGCTCCCGCTCCGCTCGACGAACGCGCGGGTGAAGCTCGACTCGGGTGCTTCTGCCGGGCGGCTCCGTTGGGCCGTGGTCGCGTGAGATGGCACGCCGCGTAAACGGCGGGCTCCGCATCGGCAGCGGCGCCACGCGTGGGTCCACGGGACCAGTCAACACCGTGCCTCCATCGATCTCGGGCACCGTCGAGCACGGCGGCGTGCTCACCGCGACGCCGGGGACGTGGACGGGCTCACCGAGCATCACTGGGCAGTGGTACGCGGGAGCGTCGGCTATATCGGGCGAGACGGGGACGACGTACACCGTCGATCGCGCAGATGGCGGGTTCTTCTCTGGGCTCACCTATCGCGAGACGGACTCGGTGAGTGGTACGAGCGCGGACAGCAACGCGCTGGAATACGACTACCTGGTGGGGCTTGGGTCTTGTGCCATCGTCCACGACATGGCGGAGGGTGTGACGGTCGTCTCAGGCGGCATCGACGCGCAGCTCGATCAGACCGCGAACGGAAACGCGATCACGGCCGCCACCGCCACCGTGCGTCCGGTCTACACCGCGAGCGATGCGGACTTCAACGGCCAGCCTACGGGCACCGGGGACGGCGTCGACGATGTACTGCGGATCGCATCGGCGACGCTCGGCGCCGCCACCATCGGGCCTGGCGCTTTGATCGCCGTCTGCAAGATGGTCGTAAATGTCAACGGGCGAACCGCCCAGTGCTACGGCACGGGCGGCACCCCGTGGCGGCATAACGAGGCCCCAGCGTCGCGCCTCGGGACCACATTCGGTGGCACGGTTGTCACTGATTCCACGTCCTTTACGACGCGAGCCAGGGCTCTGATCTCCGTAGCGGACGGCGCTCAGCTCGTCCGCTACGTCGACGGGTCTGCAATCGGGACGCCCGCCGCGTATGTGGCGACCCTCGCCACCGGCCTGGCCTACACCATATTTTCTTTTGCTAGCCCCACCTCCTACAGCAACATGACCTTTGCATTCGCGGCGATGACCCGCACCGGTCTGACCGCCGCACAAGCCGCCGACTTCGGCCAGTACTCGCGCGAGCGATGGGGGACCGTATGAGAGCCCACACCTACGCATCCGAGGCCGAGGCCGCGAAGGCTGTTGCGGCCATCGACACCGCGCGCCCATTGATCGAGACGGCCACCTCCATCTTCGGCCCGCGCGGACTACGCGTCCTCGCTGATGCGGGACACGTCGAGATCGATCCCAAGACACGCGCCGCCACGCTCACACCCGAAGGCGTGAGAGCTGGGCTCGTGCTCGACGATGGCCGTTGCACTCGCGCGTTCGTGCAGGCCGTCAAGCCCTGGGCACTCCCGATCGCGCTCGCCGATGGAACCTTTGCGGTACCCGTCTGCGCCGAGGTCGCGGGCGTCGAGGTGCTCGACGTCGATGGTCTGCTGGTGACCATCCCTGACGATCGCACCGCCCAGACGGTCACCGGCGCAGACCTGGCGGATCCCGTAGCGAAGGGCGGCTGAGTGGACGACGACACCACGGGCAGCCTGTCGCTACGGCTGCGCAGCCCCATGCCGCCATCGCCTGCTCCCGATGAGGACGGCCTGCCGGCGCAGATCACGCGGCGCGAGCTCCGCGACTTGCGGCTGGGCGTCGCGAAGCTCCTAGAAACCGACCAGCGCGAAGCGGGAGCACGCATGGTGTGGCGCGGGCTGGGCGCCACCGCGTCTGCTGTAGCTCTCGCGCTTGGCGCTGGTGCGCTCAGTCTCGCGAGCACCGCGTCATCCGACCACGAGCGGCTCGATCGCGTCGAGTCCGGTGTGGGCGCAAACGCCGAGCGCGTGTCCCGCTCTGACGCTGACAACCGGACGCGCTCCGAGGCGCTGCTCAACAGGCTGACGGATATCCGTATCTCCGTGACGCGGATCGAAGCTGCGATTGCCCGAGACGAGAGGACCCCCCGATGACAAAGCCGAGCGACTGGCAAGACGAAGTGATGATAGGGATCGCGTTCGCGGCGGGCCTGGCGTGCCTCGCCATGGGCGCCGAAGAAGCCGCGCTCCTGGTGCTCGGCGCCGCCGTTGGTGCGATGCGACCGAGGAGCAAGTGAGCGCCGTGCTCCGCGCTGCGGAGGCGGTGGCGATGGCAGTCACAGCCGCGCTCCTGTTGCTCGCGGCGGTCCTGGCTGTCGGTCTGATGGGCTGTGGAGCGTCCGCCATTCGGCTCCACGCGCGAGCTCTCACCGTGGCCACCGTGGCCATCGAGGGCGTTGATCGCGGCGTCGAAGCCTATGCGCGAGCGGAGGTCGACGCGTGCGTCACGGTCGAATGCGTGGACGTGGCGGAGCGCGCCATGATCACCAGGCTCGAGGCGGCCGATGTAGCGGTCGAGTCAACGCGCGCTGCAATCCTGACGTGGGCGGAGGGGCTCCGGCTCGCCGTCATCGCTGGGGAGGACGGGGACGTGATGGCCGCGCTCCTCGTCGCCGCCGCTCGGCTCATCGCGGAGTGGCAGCGCCTGTCGACGGTGCTCGGTTCCATCGGCCTGTCCGTGCCACCGTTGCCCAACCTCGTGCTCTCCCTTGGTGCGCCATGACCCCCGCTCAGCTGATCTCCATGCTGCTCCCTCCGGCGATCGAGATGGTCGCGCAGTTGATCGACTTGGCCAAGGACGACGCGCAATCGGCGGCGCGGCTGGAGTCGGATCTAGCGTCGCTTCTTGAGCGCATCCAGAGAGTGCGCACGCCTACCGGGATCGTGCGCTCGGTTGCGGATGAGCGCCGGGCGGAGATCCGCGAGCGCGAGGCCATCGGCCCATTCGACCACGACGAAAGCAAGTGAGGCCGCGTCGATGCTCGACTCCGAGCTACTGACGGATCTGCTGCGCTCTGGCTATGCCACGACGGATCAGGCCGCCGCCCTGCGTCGAGTGATCCCAAGGCTCCATCACGAAGAGGATCTCGAACGAGCGCGGCGGCAAGCCGACGACACGCAAAGGTTGAAGCGATGAACGGAATCGTTATCGGCACCGATATCCTGCCGGACACGGATCGCGTGCGCGTAGACGACTCCGCGTGGTGGACCGCAGGCGAGCGGGGCACGCGCCCCCGCAAGGGCCACCGCGTCGAGCGCCTGGTCGGCCACTGGACGGCCGGTAGGCCGCTCACCGGAGACGGCGCCGGCCCGCTCGTGGTGCGGCGGATGAAGGCCCGCAAGCGCTCCGATGGCTCGCCGTTGGAGGTGGGGGTCCACTTCGTGATCTCATGGGACGGGGTCATCTGGCAGACCGCCGACCTAGCTCAGGCCACGGTCCACGTCGGCCACCGCAAAACGATCCTCACCTCGATCGGCGTCGAGTGCTGCTGGCCTGGGACGATGACCCAAGCGTCGCGCCTGGGCATGGTCGAGGCCCGACCGGTCATGGGCGCTGCTCGTGGCGCCTCGGTCAAGGCCTGCGCTCCATCGCCCGAGCTGCTCTCGGCGTGGCACTGGCTCGCGCACGTCCTCGCCACCGCCTCCCATCCGCTCCTGGCCATACCCCGCCGCAGGGGCTCTACGTCGCGCCCTGGGGCCATGGAGCACTGCGACTGCCCTGGGACCAAGATCGACGCGGCGGGGCTGCTGGTGGGCGCCCTGGGCTGGCCCTAGCCGGCGCTCGCCGTGCGAGTGCCGTGCCCGCCTCCATGGTCAATATCACATTCGCCTGAGCCAGTACCCAAAGCGGTTTAGGGTCACCCCGCAGTCCACGTCCACCCACCGCACGGCGACGCTCTCGC
>Ga0105051_10006622_pt1 | contig 12371 bp, 6 predicted proteins | sample FRY02_FD_78383 | JGI IMG/M metagenome (GOLD analysis project Ga0105051, IMG submission 78383) | Freshwater microbial communities from Lake Fryxell liftoff mats and glacier meltwater in Antarctica - FRY-02 (megahit assembly) | ecosystem: Environmental > Aquatic > Freshwater > Ice > Glacier...
AATGATTAATGAAAAATGCCCAATGAAAACGCAGTCAGCATTCTGGCGAACTGTTTCGGTGAATGGCTGCAAAGATCCGAGTCAACTCGTCGGCTTCTTTCCACAGGATTCTTGCAGTATCTGCAGATTCCTTGTTGGCCGCGACCAACATTCGTAACCAATGTTTATTCTCTCGGGCTTCTCGGCGACAGAGGCTTATCCGATACCGGAATTCGCGCTTTGTCGCCGACTCGTCCGCTTCGCAGTAATTTGCACCAACACTGCATGCCGAACGGACCAACTGACTGATCAGAGGCTTTGTGATTGCTGTTCGTCGAACCGTCTGACGGAATACAATCAAAGATTCGCCGAAAGCAGCAGTCCGCTTCTCCAGATTGAACGCCGGAGATTGTCGATCCGCTGCCCCCATGCCGAGCTCCTCTTCTGCAGCTCATTCGTCATTCGACATTAGTCATTGGTCATTTCTTCTTGTGATCCCCCACGCTTGGAGCCTTCGGCTGAGCGTCAGGGCCGAAGTAACGCAGAGTGACGAGCGGCTCGGTGCCTGTGTTTTCGAACGTCACACCATCGGCAGCTGCCTTGGCTGTAACGAACACTTCATCCTCCGTCATCGCTCCGAAGCGGATCATGCTTGGAGACTGCAGAGTCAGCTTGCCGATCTTTCCGTAGCCCTGAACCGTGATCAAGCCATAAGCTCCGCCGTCCTTCACGGTACACTTCGCACCGGGCTCGAGTGTCAGTTCCTTGGCCGTGAACAGCTGCTTGCCGTCGACTTTGCCGTAGACGATCCACTTGTCGACCCAGCTCTGGCCATGTTCGCTGACGATTGGTTCCAGGTAGTTGTTGTCCATGAAGTTTGGATCAACGTTCTTTTCCCAGTCCAATGCGTCCACGATGTACTTGTTATCGTTGTGGAATTCTGGTGGGAAGTCCTTCGTCAACAACGCACGCGGAACTTCGCGGCCTTCGACCAGATTCTGATACATCGCAAAGACGTCGCTGCCCCACTGAGGCTCATAGGTCACCAGCGAACCCGGAGCATGCAGAACACATGGCGGGATCAGCCAGCCAGTTCCAGGCTTCAAACGGTAGGCCTTGGAAAGATCCAGCAGTCCGTTTTCGCCCTTGTTCCAGCGGTCGAGACAATCAATCACGTCCTGCTTTGTTGTGCCCGGCTCAAGTCCCATAAACGTGTAAGGGAAATTGTTCCCGATCTGGTTCATCTGCGGCGGGAAGTAATAGCTCTCGGGCTTCCCTTCCTGACCGACCAACTTCGCCTGCTCGGCGTTCTGATGCATGTGGTGAGGAATCGGGCCCATGTTGTCGAAGAACTTGGAGTAGACCGGCCACTTCTTGAACGTGTTCCAGATGTGGTCGCCGATGATCTCGCTCTTCAATTCGGCAACAGCATCACGCAGCAGAAATCGCTGACCTTCGTGCACGACGTACGACAAACCTTCATCAGGATTGCGGTTGTCGTTTGCCGCTTCGGTCGTCGAACCGAACCAACGCTCATCGATGCCGCCACGGTGCATTCCAAGTGCATAGTAGTCATCCGGATGCAGCTTCAGGCGTCGGCCCGGCTGAAGAAACGACCGAGGCACCCATGTGGGAGCCAGTCGGAGAATACCATTGCCAGCGCTGAGCGCTGCGGAGGCGAGTGATGCGACATTTGCCATTTTTCGACTACCAGGTCCAGAAAATAGTGAGAAGGTGATAAACAGGCCGCCAGGAGCCCGACGATTGAAGCGGTCGGACGTCGTTGTTTTCGACTGCACTTCGATGAAGAAGCGGTCTCAGAAATTGGTTCGGGGGTGATCGACCCGGCCCCAGCGACTTCTGAGCCTGATGGATCGACATCCCGCAGGAACTAATATAATGACGGCCTGTTTACCTTTTGAGAAGCGACTGACGATTTTCCGGATGCCTCCGAATCTGCGGAAAGTTCGCGGCGTCGGGACGACAGTCGTTGAGTGAACAGGGCAGGGTCCTATACTCATCTCCCCTGCGATTTGACGATTCCGGAGAAATTTTCGCGATTGCGTCTCGGACCCGAACCGGGTTCAGGATGTCAGCCTTTTCCTTCGGACTTTGTCAGCAGGGGTCGGCTGGAAAGTGTCCAGGCGAAGTTTCGCCCCAGTCGGGCATGGCCGATCAGCGTTGACTGTTCAGATTCGACCGATCACATTCGACCAAAATGCTCACGCAGGGCGAGCATTTCCCTGACACACAATTTACGGCGATCTTCATGGCACGCGTTGCGATCCTTGGTGCGACTGGTTACACGGCTCTGGAACTCTTGAAGATTCTGGCGAGGCATCCGCAGGCGGAGGTTGTGGCCGCGACAACGCGGCAGGACTCGAAGCCCCATATCAGCTCGATCCATCCGTCGCTGACCGGGCTCTATGATCTTCGCTGTGAGAACCTTTCCGCCGAACAGGCTGGGAAGATGTGCGATATCGCCTTTTGCTGCCTGCCGCACACCGCCAGCATGGAAGCCGTGCCTCAGCTTCTGGACGCCGGCTGCCGAGTTGTGGATCTCAGCGCCGACTATCGCCTGAAGGATCCGGGCGTCTACGAAACATGGTACGAACATGTCCATACCGATCCAACTCGCCTGAGCACCACCGTCTACGGCCTTCCGGAAATCTACGCCGACAGAATTCCGGCAGCTGAACTGGTGGCCAATCCAGGCTGCTACACCAGCACATCCATTCTGGCTCTGGCCCCGTTGCTCGCAGGCAAAGTAATCGAACCAACCCGTATCATCATTGATGCCAAAAGCGGCATCAGCGGGGCAGGGCGGACACCGAAACTGTCGAATCTGTTTTCCGAATGCAACGAATCCGTCACGGCTTACAGTATCGGCAAGCATCGTCACACACCGGAAATCGAACAGGTGCTGAGCGATGTCGGCGGCTCTGAAGTGCAGGTCGCGTTCAACCCTCATCTGATGCCCATGGACCGAGGAATCTTCTGTTCGATTTATCCGCGACTTGTCGGCCAGCACACTCAGGCGGAATTGCTGGATGTGTTTCGCAAGTTCTACGCGGGCCAGCCTTTTATTCGCATCGTCGATCACATCCCGACCACCAAAGACGTGTCCTTCACAAACTTCTGTGACATTACGGTTCGGTTCAATCGGGATCAACTGGTGATCTTCGCCGCGATTGACAACCTGATCAAAGGTGCAAGCGGCGTGGCGGTTCAGAACATGAATCTTATGCTGGGGCTCGATCAGCGCATGGGCATGCTGAGTTGCTGAAAAACACTGCCTTGCACCGGCGGAAGCCGTTCGCCACGATTCCGCCTGCTCGCTCGCCTTTATTTTCCACTCTCATTCGGCCTCAAAACCTGAGGCTGAGATTGTCGTACAAAGGAATTGTCTGTGACCGTCGCTAAGCAGCCGAGTCTTCCCCAAGGATTTCAGGCTTCCGGAACAACCTGTGGGATCAAGGCCAGCGGAAAACCCGATTTGGCTTTGTTTGTGTCTGATCGTCCCGCTGCGGTCGCCGGTGTGTTCACAACCAACCGCGTCTGCGGCGCACCTGTAATTGTTTCCAAGTCTCGAGTTCCCTCGACAAGCGGCCGAGCCGTCATCATCAATTCAGGCAACTCCAATGCAGCCACCGGCGCACCAGGAATTGCCGACGCAAAGACGATGACAGCTGCTCTGGCCGAACAACTTGGTTGCCCTGCAGAATCCGTCTTTGTGTGCTCAACCGGAGTCATTGGCGTTCCATTGCCCATGCCGACGATCCTCGGCGGCATACCTCACGGAGTTAAATCGCTGGGCTCATCCGACCAGCATCTGCTGGACGCAGCCACGTCCATGATGACCACGGACACATTTCCAAAACTTACGTCGGTCGATGTAAAAACAGCATCCGGGTCAGTACGCATCTCGGGCGTCTGCAAGGGGGCAGCGATGATCGCTCCGAACATGGCGACGATGCTGGCAGTGGTGATGACGGACGCGCAGCTCTCACCCGAACAGTGCGACCTGGCCCTGCGATACGGCGTCGACCGAACCTTCAACTGCATCAGTGTCGACGGGCACATGAGCACCAGCGATACGGTGTTGCTCCTGGCCAATGGCGCTGCCAGCGGACCTCTTTCCCCTGAAGAGTTTGCGGAAGTGCGTGAAGCAATTCAGAAGGTCTGCCAGGCTCTTGCGAAGAACATCATTCGCGACGCAGAAGGCGCGGACCATTTCATCACAATCGATGTCTCCGGTCTGAAATCTCGCGATCAGGCGTACCGAATGGCCAAAGAAATCGCCGACAGTGCGCTTGTCAAAACAGCTGTCACGGGTGGCGACCCCAACTGGGGCCGAATTGTGTCGGCCGCCGGTTATGCCAACGTGGACTTCGACACCGCATTCGTCTCCCTGCGGATCAATGGGACTCAGGTTTATCTGGCAGGAACTCCGGTCCCATTTGACACCGCCAGCTTATCAAAACAGCTGAAAACCAACCGCGATGTGCATCTGGAGCTCTCGGTCTCTGGCGGACCATGCTCTGGATGCGAAGCCGTTCGGTTCTGGACTTCCGACCTGACCCAGGAATATGTCCGTCTGAATTCAGAATACACAACGTAGGAGGCACGCCGGACGGCTGCGTCAGCCTGATGCTTCCCGACTTGCGATCCAGGAATTCTCCAGCTTTGAACGGCTGTGATTTTTTGCAGTCCAGTGTCCCGCCTTTAAAGACCCCCTAATACAAGCTCGAAGCGCCAGCGAGTGGGCCAATTTCACCAACGGTCCAATAACTGAAGCTTCGAGCCCAATGGCACTCGATTTGAAGGGGAATCGTCCTGGCGGAAGCCGCCAGGGCTTTCGGAAGGCTGGCTTCTCAAGCAGAAAACCGAAACGCTTGGCGCGTTCCGCTACAAAATGAGTCAATCCCTGCCTGACGAGCAGTTTGTTTCGGGAATCCGTGAATCGAGCGCCGAAATTCGACCGACCGTTCTTTCCCAAACTGCGAATGCCCGTAGAATTCGCCCGGAATCACAGAGCCGCGAGAATCCGTTGCATTTGCACGTCGCCCGGATCAGCGGCACCGCTGGCGGGACCACCGAATTCAGTTCGCGGTTCTTAAGGACCATGATTTCTTCCTTCAGTTACAAAGACCGCTCCTTCCAGAGACGTTATGGCCAAAAAGGCAGCAAAATCAGCAGCGAAGGCCGCTGAACAGTCCCAGACACCGACTGTCGTGAAAGCCGCAGCAAAGTCGACGGCAAAATCTCCGGTGACGCGCGATCGCATCGAGCAGCGTACGCAGGAAATCGGTCACGAACTTTTTGGACGAGTTCAACATCGGTCGCCCTCGATTTTCCACGGGCGATGGTGGGAAGACCGCCTGATGTCCTGGGCCATGGGGGATGAAGCCGTCAAAGTGCAGATGTTTCGCTTTGTCGATGTTCTGCCGATGCTGAAGGACCACACTTCAATCGCCCGCCATCTGGACGAATACTTCGAAGAGGTGCGCGACCATTTGCCCTGGGCTGCGCGACTGGGTCTGGATCTGTCAACCAGCAATACGATCCTCAGCCGAGCACTCGCATTCAATGCTCGCACCAATGCCGCAAGAATGGCTCGCCGGTTTATATGCGGGTCCACCGTTGACGAGGTTCTTGCATCCGTTCGACGGATGCGACGCAATCGCTTTGCCTTTACTCTCGATCTTCTGGGCGAAGCGATCATCAGCGATGGCGAAGCCGATCGATACCAGCAGGCTTACATCGACCTGATCACCGGCATGTCACAGCAGGTCAACGACTGGCCGGAAGATCTTCTGCTGGACAGCGACCATGAAGGCCAGATCCCGCGAGTCAACATCAGCATCAAGCTGTCAGCCCTGGACAGTCAGTTCGCTCCGATCGACGCTGAAGGCACAATTCGCCGAGTCTCCTCAAGACTGCGCCCAATCCTGAGAACAGCTCGAGCCCAGCATGCTTATGTCCATATTGATATGGAACAGAATGATTACCGCGCGCTGACGTTTGAGATTTTTCGACGCATCATGATGGAGGACGAATTTCGGGACTATTCTGACTGCGGAATCGTTGTGCAGGCCTATCTGGAATCCGCTGAGTCCGATCTTAATACGATGCTGGAGTGGGCAAAAAAACGCGGGACTCCAATCTGGATTCGTCTGGTTAAGGGAGCTTACTGGGACTACGAAAATATCGTGGCCGAATATCGCGGCTGGCCGGTTCCTGTCTACCGCCGCAAGTGGCAGTCCGACGACTGTTACGAACGACTGACTCGCATCCTGATGGAAAACTATCAGTGGCTGAGGCCCGCTCTGGCCAGCCACAACCTTCGCAGCCTGGCTCACGGATTGGCTCTGAAAGAAGAGCTGCACGTCCCCGACCGAGCCATGGAAATCCAGATGCTGTACGGCATGGGCGATCAACAGGCTCAGCTGTTTCTGGAACGCGGCCATCGCGTCCGAATTTATACTCCGTTTGGCCAACTCATTCCCGGCATGGCGTACCTTGTGCGTCGTCTGCTGGAAAATACTTCCAACGATTCTTTCCTCCGCCAAAGCTTCACCGAACACATTGCTGTCGAGAAACTTCTTATGAAGCCATCCAGTCACGCCGCCACCGAACCGCCCGTTCCGCAAGTTCCTCGTCCAGGCTTCAATAATGAACCGCTCGTCGATTTCACGAAGGAAGAAAATCGCGAGGCAATGATTCAGGCGTTGTCCGATGTTCGTGATCAGTTCGGGAAAGTTTATTCGCTGATTATTGACGGCAAGTCATGCGACAGCCGCGCGACTCTGGTTTCGCGAAATCCTTCAAAGACATCGGAGATCATCGGTCGCGTGGCTTCTGCCACAGTGGATCAGGCAACAGACGCCATCGAAGCGGCTCGCCGCGCATTTGGGATGTGGGCGGCAACACCCGTTCAGACACGAGCCGAATACCTGGAACTGATGGCCGCCGAAATGCGGGAACGCCGTCTGGAACTGGCCGCCTGGATCATCTTTGAAACCGGTAAGCCATGGCTCGATGCCGATGCCGACGTCGCAGAAGGCATCGACTTCTGCATGTACTACGCTTATGAAATGAAGCGGCTGGGTGCGCCGCAAAAATGCGACTTTCTGGGCGAAGACAACAGCTACATGTACCGGCCTCGTGGAGTCTGTACGGTGATCGCCCCTTGGAACTTTCCATTCGCGATTCTGACGGGCATGACAGTGGCGGCAATCGTTGCCGGAAATACGGTCGTCATGAAGCCGGCTGAACAGTCATCCGTAGTTGCCGCGAAGCTGATGGAGATCATCCGCAATTCCAGCGTGCCCGATGGTGTGGTCAATTTTGTACCGGGCATTGGCGAGGACATCGGACCAACTCTGGCCAGCCACCCGGATGTGGATCTTGTGGCCTTCACAGGTTCTCAAAATGTGGGTCTCGAAATTAACCGCGCGGCGGCGGATACGGACAAGCGTCAGAAAAATGTTCGTCGAGTCATCGCGGAGATGGGTGGCAAGAATGCAATAATCATCGATGACGACGCTGATCTGGATGAAGCGGTCGTCGGTGTGATTAAAAGCGCATTCGGATACGCAGGTCAGAAGTGCTCCGCCTGTTCCCGCGTCATCGTGCTTGAGTCCGCCTATAAGCAGTTTGTCGATCGCCTGGTTGACGCCACAAAGAGCCTGAAAATTGGTCCTGCGGATGATCCAGCTACAAAGATCGGTCCGGTGATTGACGAAGAAGCTCGTGATCGAATTCTGGAAACGATCAAAAAGGTCGATCCAGAACATGGTGGTATTCTGGCACTGGCGATGGATGCCGGCCCGTTTGCAAAGCAGGGCACGTTCGTTGCCCCGCACATTTTTATGGACGTGGATCCAACTTCGCCCTTGGCCCAGAACGAAATCTTTGGTCCTGTGCTCTCCGTCATGCGAGCGAAAAACCTGGATGAAGCATTCCACATTGCCAACGGGACACGCTACGCACTGACAGGTGGCGTTTATAGTCGCAGCCCGTTGACTCTGCGGCGAGCCCGCAACGAATTTGAAGTGGGCAATCTGTACCTCAACCGCGAAATCACGGGAGCACTCGTGCAGCGACATCCGTTTGGCGGCTATCGCATGTCCGGCATCGGCAGCAAAGCGGGCGGACCTGACTACCTTCTGCAGTTCCTGATTCCGATCAATGTTTCAGAGAACACAATGCGACGTGGTTTCGCGCCGAAGGGCGAAGAAAGCTGACTTGGCTGGACGATTGAAAGTCGGGACGGAATCGGCGAACTCCACTTCAGACCCCAATGGCGCTGGACGCGAAGCAGGATTTGCGGCCACAATAAGACGAAGTGCCGTATCCTGCCGCCTTTTGTTCTCGACTCCCTCCATGACTATATCTCGCCAACTTTTCGTCACCCTGTTAATTTTGGTCTCTGGAGCGTGCGATCGCGCCGACGCTGACGAAGCAGAGCCCGAATCCCGAGTGCGGTCGTTGCTGGCAGCGAAGTGTTTTGAATGCCACGGCCCCGAAGTCCAGGAAAGCCATCTTCGCCTCGATCGCCGCATATCGATGTTAAAGGGCGGCGATTCCGGCGAATCGGCAATCATCGTGGGTGACAGCGAAAGCAGTCATCTCATCGCCCTGGTCTCCGGCCGCGAAGCGGGCAAGCTGATGCCGCCGGATGAAGCGAACCAACTCACGCCAGCAGAAATTCAGATTCTGCGAAACTGGATTGATTCGGGAGCGAAGTGGCCCGGTTCAGAGAATGAAAACGACACAGAGCGAGGCGAGCTCGATCACTGGTCATTCAAACCCGTCGCCGCCGTTGAGCCGCCGACCGTGACCAGCAACTTTGTCAAGAATCCGATTGATGCATTTGTCCTACAGAAGCTCACCGAGCATTCGCTCACACCAAGCTCTGAAGCGACAAAAGCAGACCTGATCCGCCGGATCTGCCTGGATGTACTCGGGCTGCCGCCGACTCCGGAAGAGGTTCAGGCGTTCGTCGCCGATGAACGACCAGACGCCTACGAACAGTTGGTCGAACGAATTCTCGCGAGTCCCCACTATGGCGAGCGATGGTCTCGGTACTGGCTGGATCTTGTTCGCTTCGCCGAGACGAATGGCTATGAAACGAATCGCGAGCGGCCGAATGCATGGCCTTATCGCGACTACGTGATTCGTTCGCTGAACGACGACAAACCGTACAATCAATTTCTGCGAGAACAACTCGCCGGTGATGCGATCGGAGTTCCCGAGGCGACTGCGTACCTGGTCTCAGGACCCTACGACCTGGTCAAAAGCCCGGACATCAATCTGACGCTGATGCAGCGACAGAATGAACTCGACGACATCATCGGAACCACTGGCACGGCGTTCGTCGGCCTGACCATCGGCTGCGCGAGGTGCCACAATCACAAGTTTGATCCGATTCGCCAGACAGATTACTACTCGTTTCAGGCGATCTTCGCCGGGATTCAACACGGTGATCGATCGATGCCGTTGGCCGCAGAACAGCAGCAGGAAATCGCCGCGATTGATCTTCAACTGATCACGTTGCGAGAACAGCTCAAGCCGTTTGTGAAAAATTCTGGCCCCAGTCGACCGGCCGTCAATGCTCGCGAGAACGAAGAGTTGTTTGAACCTGTCGCCGCGCGGTTTGTGAGGTTTACAATTGAACAGACCAACGCGTCACAGCCATGTATCGACGAACTGGAAATCTTCAGCGGCACAACCAACGTGGCTCTCGCATCGACCGGTGCCAAGGCGACGTGTTCCAGTGCACTGCCAGGTTACGACATCCACAAGCTGGAACACATCAACGACGGCCGCCTTGGAAATGCTCGCAGCTGGATTTCGAATGAAGACGGACGTGGATGGGTTCAGATTGAACTGCCTAACATCGCCAACATCCAGCGCATCGTGTGGGCTCGCGATCGAGACGGAAACTTTGGTGATCGAATCGCGACGAAGTACAAAATCGAAGTTGCGGTCGAGTCAGATCAGTGGAAGCAAGTCACATCTTCGGCAGATCGACTGCCGTTTACCGGGGCCGCGGCGTCTCAACCAGAATACGATTTCGCAAAGTTCCCGAATGACGAAGCGGAACGAGGCCGAGGGCTTCTAAAACAACTGCAACAGAGCGAACAACGCAAGTCGCAGTTGCAGGCATCGGCCACCGTTTATGCGGGAACGTTTCAGCAGCCCGGCCCAACGTATCGACTCTTTCGCGGTGAGCCGACAGCCCAGCGCGAACAGGTTGAACCGGGCACCGTCGCCGCGTTGGGAAAGCTGGCCATTTCTGAAGCGACTCCGGAGCAACAACGACGCTTGGCTCTGGCGGACTGGATTGCATCAAAGGAAAATCCGCTGACCGCAAGAGTCATCGTGAATCGTCTGTGGCAGTTTCATATGGGCAAGGGACTTGTGGCAACACCCAGCGACTTCGGGAAAGCCGGTGTCGCGCCGACTCATCCGGAACTGCTCGACTGGCTCGCCAGGGAACTGATGGACCACAACTGGTCGTTGAAGCACGTGCATCGGCTGATCTTGAATTCGGCGACATACCGTCAAAGCAGCGCGCCTCGCGAGGATGCTCTTCAGGCCGACGGAGCGACAGAATGGTGGTGGCGATTTCCTCCTCGTCGACTGGAAGCGGAGCCCATGCGTGACAGTATTCTGGCGGTGACCGGCGTTTTGGATGACCGCATGTATGGCCCCGGATTCAGCGGCTTTCAGGTGGAACTCGAAAACGTCCGCCATTATTTTCCAAAGAAGACGTACGGTCCGGACGATTGGCGTCGCATGATCTACATGACGAAAGTCCGACTGGAAAAAGAATCTGTCTTCGGAGTCTTCGACTGCCCCGACGCAGCAACTTCCGTCCCCAAACGCAGCCGTTCGACGACGCCACTTCAGGCTCTGAATCTGTTCAACAGCCCCTTCATGTTGCAACAGGCAGAACTGTTTGCCGATCGCCTGCGTCGCGACTGTGGAGACGATCCATCAGAACAAATCGTGCGAGCCTTCTGGCTCTGCTGCAGCCGTAAACCTGAACCCGCTGAAGTGGAAGAATCCGCGGACTTCATCGCCACCGAAGGCCTTCCAGCCTTCTGCCGTGCCATGCTGAACTGCAATGAGTTTGTGTTTTTACAGTAGCCCGTTGTCACATCCGAACAAGCAGGCCGAAGATTCATGTCGGATGGGAATTGGATGGGCAATACAACACATCTCAGCGTAGAATGCTCGGCTGTACAAATCAGTCGATGATCCTGCAGAGCGATCATTCATGTAAGATGGCATAGGTGGATGTTCTTCCGATTCACAAGTTTTCAAGGGACATCCCCAGCCCGCATGGGATCACAAATTGGCAAAAAAGATTAAGCCCTTCAAACTTCAATCAACGCTGCGTTTGATGCCGCCGGGGGTGACGCTGCGCCGAGTGATTGAAGGGTGCACCAGTCGCGTGATGAGCCTGGCCATTGATCCGTCTGGGGGACTGATTGCAAGTGGACACGGAGATGGGATAGTCAATCTGTGGAATATGGATACCGGCGAGTTGCTCCGCGCGCTCAATACCCACGGCTCCGACGTCACATGCGTCGCCTTTGATCCCTCTGGCAAGACGCTGGCAACAGGCGGCAAGGAAACTTTAGTCCAGCTGTGGCAGGCAGCAAGTGGCACACTTCTCCAGTCTTTCAATGGCCCCGGCCGTGGAGCCTGCTGTATCACTTTTGATCCGTTGGGTGCGATACTTGCAGCGGGGGGTGGCGACGGTATTGTCGTGTGGGTCGTAGCAAGTGGTGAGCTTCTTCTTGATATAAACTACAGCTACGGTCCAGTCCAGAGCCTTGCTTTTGATCCCTTCGGCAAGACACTTGCAGCCGCTGGCCCCAATGTAGTCGGGCTTTGGGAGGCAAAAAGTGGCAAACACCTTCACATGCTCAGAAAGGACTTGGGGCAAGGCTACGGCGTCGCTTTTGATCCGTCAGGCAAAATACTGGCAGTTGGGGGTCACAGTGGCACAGTTAGTCTTTTGGATGCGAAAAGTGGCAAGCTAGTACGCACGCTGGAAGGGCACACGTCCGCCGTTGATATCGTTGCTTTTTCCCCGGACGGCCGGCTACTGGCATCGAAGAGCAACGATGACACAATCCGACTGTGGAACTGCGAGGCGTGGGAGACGGTCGCCGTTATTTCAGTGCCGAAAATGCATGTGCCTGATTCTTGGACTCCCTCACTCGCTTTTCATCCCTCCCTGCCTCTGATTGCAACCGCAGGTTCACCACATGACGCACCCGAAGATGAGCGAGGTCGCCAGATCCATCTCTACGAACTTGACTATAATGTGCTGTTTGAGAGCGACAGACGTACTAAATCCGTAACGAACG
>Ga0105051_10006623_pt1 | contig 12371 bp, 10 predicted proteins | sample FRY02_FD_78383 | JGI IMG/M metagenome (GOLD analysis project Ga0105051, IMG submission 78383) | Freshwater microbial communities from Lake Fryxell liftoff mats and glacier meltwater in Antarctica - FRY-02 (megahit assembly) | ecosystem: Environmental > Aquatic > Freshwater > Ice > Glacier...
AGCGGCAGGCTTGATGGCGGCCTATCTGCCGGGCGATCTGATCAAGGTGGCGCTGGCCGCCTTTATCACCCAAGGCCTGGCCAAACTGCGCCCCGCGGCGCTGTTATCACGCGCCCCCTGAACACCCCCCCTTTCCATCCCCGCCCCGCGCCGCTATAGCCCTAGGCCGTACACGGATGGAGTCCCGGCATGCAAGGCAGCGCGAACCTTAACCTGATGAAGAAGGCCGCCCGCAAGGTGGGGCGGGCCTTAGTCAAGGATTTCCGTGAGGTGGAAAACCTTCAGGTCTCCTCCAAGGGACCCGGTGATTTTGTGACCCGCGCCGACCGCGAGGCGGAAAAAACCCTGCGCGAGGAACTTTTGGGCGGGCGTCCCACCTACGGGTTTCTGGGCGAAGAAAGCCCCGAGACCGAAGGCGCGGACCCGACGCGCCGCTGGATTGTAGACCCGCTGGACGGGACGACGAACTTTTTACATGGGTTGCCCCATTGGGCCGTATCCATCGCTTTGGAACACAAGGGCGAGATTATTGCGGGCGTGATTTTTGACGCCGCCAAGGATGAGATGTTCTGGGCGGAAAAGGGCGGTGGGGCCTGGATGAATGAAAGCCGCCTGCGGGTGTCGGGGCGGCGCGCCATGATGGAATCGATCTTTGCAACGGGGGTGCCTGGCAGCGGCAGGGGCACCTTGCCTGCGTCCTTGCAGGATTTCGCACGTCTTGCGCCGGTTTGTGCCGGGGTGCGCAGTTGGGGTTCGGCCGCGCTGAACATGGCCTATGTCGCCGCAGGCCGCTTTGACGGCTATTGGGAACGGGGAGTGCAGCCTTGGGATATTGCCGCCGGATTGGTGCTGGTGCGAGAGGCAGGCGGCATGGTCTCGGCGATCCGCGAGGGAGATGATCCTTTGGCCAAGGGCGCTGTGGTCTGTTCCAATACTCCTCTGTTTGAAGGCTTTCGCAAGGTGATCCGCGGGGACTAAACCCGCCTGCGAGTTTGCTGTGCTTGCGGTTTCAGGTATTTTTGCCAAGATGAAACCGCGGGCCGGGTTTTGGGTGGCTGCCAATAGCAGGGATGGGCGGGGGCGGTTGTGAACGGGTTTCGCTGGCATCCAGAAGCGCGGGTTTTCGGGGCTGAGGGAGTGGCTGTGCTACGCCCTTTTCCCGTTTCAGGTGTGCAGCCTGACAGGCCCGCCCTGCATGCGCTGAGCGCGGCCTTTGGTGAGGTCCCATTTCGGATCGGCGCGGTTTCGGCCGCCGCCCCCTCTACCGGGTTTGAGACATTGACTTCGGGCAGCACAGGCGCGCCGCGCCGAATTGGGCGCAGCATTTCCTCGTGGTTGACAAGCTTTGCGGTGAATGCAGATTTGTTTGGCATTGGGCCGGGGGTTGGGGTCGCCGTCTTGGGTCGTTTCGTACAATCCTTGTCGCTTTACGGCGCGGTGGAGGGGGTGAGCCTTGGCGCGCAGGTGCATCTGCTGGAAGGTTTGCGCCCCGACCGTCAGCGCGCCGTTTTAGCCGCGCGCCGGGTTGAGGTACTTTGGGCCGCGCCGCCGCAATTGCAATTGCTGGTCGAAGCGGGGGGCGCGTGCTTGCCCGCCCTTCGCTGCGTGCTGGTAGGCGGGGCCAAGCTGGACACGGGCCTGCGCATGGCATTGCGCGTGATGTGTCCGCGTGCGGACGTTCGCGAGTTTTACGGCGCGGCAGAGGCGAGTTTTATCACGTTGTCAGATGCCGCTACCCCCACCCATGCCGTAGGCCGCCCCTATCCGGGCGTGGAGGTGGCGCTTGGCGGACCGGGCATGTCCACCACCGAGGGGCAGGTTTGGGTGCGCAGCCCCTATCTGTTTGACGCCTATGGCGGGGCAAACGCGGGGGGCGCGAAATGGCAAGACGGTTGGCTGCGATTGGGCGAGATCGGGCGAATGGAGGCCGGGCATTTGGTACTTTTGGGCCGGAGTGACCGGATGGTGACAGTCGCGGGGCAGAATGCTTATCCCGAAGCGATGGAGTTGTTCTTGCTGTCGCAGCCCAGAGTTGCGCGGGCCGCCGTGGTGCCCCGCCCCGATGTGCGTCGGGGCCATGTGCTTGAGGCAGTGGTGATGGGCGCGATTGATGCGCCCGCATTGCTTGCCGCGTTGCGGGCGCAATTCGGGCCGCTGATCGCGCCCAAACGGGTGCAGATCCGAGCGGATTGGCCCTTGTTGGCTTCGGGCAAGGTAAATCTGGCCGCGATTGCAGGCGCGCAGTGAGCGGGGCCTACATCATCGCTGCCCGGCGAAGCCCGGTGATGCCTGCGGGCGGGGCGTTTGCAAGGTTACAGTTGCAAGACCTGTCTGCGCCCGTTCTGCTGGCCTGCCTCGCCGATGCAGGCTTTGCGCCGGAACAGGTGGATGAGGTGATCCTCTCCAACGCGTTGGGCGCAGGCGGCAACCCGGCACGGGTGGCGGCACTGGCGGCGAGACTGCCGGACCGGGTGGCGGGCCTGAGCATTGACCGGCAATGCGCGGGCGGGCTTGATGCGGTGATCCTTGCGCGCGCACTGGTGGAAAGCGGTGCCGCAGAGGTGGTGCTGGCAGGCGGCGCTGAAAGCTATTCGCGCAGGCCGCAGCGCTTGCGGACGGACCCGGGTGGCGGCCCGGCGCTGCCCTATGATGCGCCGCCCTTCACCCCTTGGCCCCACCGCGACCCTGATATGCATGTTGCTGCCGCAGCACTGGCCGAAAAGCTGGGGATTGACCGGGCGGCGCAAGATGCGTTTGCCGTTGCCTCCCATGCAGCAGCCATGGGGGCCCGCCACCCCGAGATTGTGGCGGTCAACGGCATTGCCCGCGATGGCTTCACCCGGGCGCTGACCCCGGCTTTGGCAGCCCGCGCCAGGGTAATCGCGGGCCCCATCACGCCTGCGAATGCGGCGGTGGCAGCGGATGGGGCGGCGTTTTGCCTTGTCGTCTCGGCCCGGCTTGCCCGTCCCGCAAAGCGCGCGTTGCGGATTGTGGCCGGGGTGACCCGGGGGGGCATCCCCGAAGAACCCGGGCTTGCCCCTTTAGGGGCGATTGCCCAGGTTCTTTCCCCCCGCCTGGCGTTGGACCGCGCCGAGATCATGGAGGCATACGCCGTGCAAGCCATTGCCTGTATCATGGGCGCCGGGCTGGACCCGGCCCGCGTGAACATCGGCGGCGGGGCCTTGGCGCGGGGCCATCCTGTGGGGGCATCCGGCGCGGTTCTGGTCGCCCGGATGTTTGCCGATCTACACCAAGGCCACGGCCTGTGCGCCATTGCAGCCGCAGGCGGCATCGGCTCTGCACTCTTGGTTCATGCGTAGGGTGGGTGCAACCCACCACCCGACCCCTTCAATTCGCCGCCCCCGATTAGACCCCAGCCTCTTTCACCGCCTCCATCGCCACATGGGTGGAGGTGGACGCCACATGCGGCAGCGCCGAAATCCGTTCGCCCAACACCCGACGGTAGTCCTGAATATCCCCGGTGCGCACCTTCAGCAGGTAATCAAAGCGGCTGGCCATCATATGGCATTGCTCCACCTCCGGTATTGCAAGCACCGCTTTATTGAACGCCTGCAACGCCGCCTCTCGCGTGTCTGAAAGCCGCACCTCCACAAAAGCCACATGCGCCTGGCCCATCTTGATCGGATCCAGTTGCGCGCGGTAGGCGGTGATCACCCCCGCTTCCTCCAGCCGTTTCATACGCGTCTGGGTGGGGGATTTTGACAGGCCGATCCGGCGGGCAAGCTCGGTCGCCGAGATCCGGCCTTCCGCCGCCAACACCCGCAAAATCGCCTGGTCAAAGCGGTCAAGGTCAAATGGTGCAATCGACATCGGTTCCCCCCCTGCAATCGGCCAATCCGCCTGCCGATTCCCGTTAATCAGGACGAATGGCTTTTCATTCCAGTCTATAATACGCCAAAGAGGAGAGCTTGCCCATGCCCCGCGATTCCATTGACACCGCCTGGACCATCATCGACCACCATGCCCTGCGTGATGAAGCGGCACTGGTCAAGGGCCTGATCGAGGAGGCAGGGCTGACCGCGCCAGACCGCGCCCGCATCGCCACAAGCGGTGCTGATTTGGTGCGCGCCATCCGCGCCAGCGCCAAGCCGGGGTTGATGGAAGTTTTTCTTGCTGAGTACGGCCTTTCCACCGATGAGGGGATCGCGCTGATGTGCCTGGCCGAAGCGCTGTTGCGCGTACCCGACGCCGATACGATGGACAAGCTGATTGAAGACAAGATCGCGCCGTCCGATTGGGGCAAGCATCTGGGTAAATCCGCCTCCAGCCTCGTCAATGCCTCCACCTGGGCGCTTATGCTGACGGGCCGGGTGCTGGACGACAATCGCCAGCCCGGCATCGCCACCAGCCTGCGCGGGGCCGTCAAGCGTTTGGGCGAACCAGTGATCCGCACCGCCGTAACCCGCGCAATGAAGGAGATGGGCAAGCAATTCGTTCTGGGCGAAACGATCGAGAAGGCCATGGCCCGCGCGCGGGAGTTGGAAGGCAAGGGGTTCACCTACAGCTATGACATGCTGGGCGAAGCGGCGCGCACCGAAGCAGATGCGCGGCGCTATCATCTGGCCTACAAGGCGGCGATTACGGCGATTGCCAAGGCGGCAAAATCCCAAGATATCCGCGAAAACCCAGGAATTTCAGTTAAACTCTCGGCCCTGCACCCCCGCTATGAAGTGGCCAAACGCGAGCGGGTGATGGAGGAGCTGGTGCCCCGTGTCCGTACGTTGGCCGGTTTGGCGAAGGCGGCGGGGCTTGGCTTCAACATCGATGCGGAGGAAGCCGACCGTCTGGCCCTGTCCCTGCAGGTGATAGAGGCGGTGCTGGAAGACACGGCGCTGAAAGGCTGGGACGGGTTTGGCGTGGTGGTGCAAGCCTACGGACGGCGTGCAGGCGCGGTGATCGACTGGCTTTACGGGGTGGCCGAACGGCTGGACCGCAAGATCATGGTGCGCTTGGTCAAAGGCGCTTATTGGGACGCAGAGGTAAAGCGCGCGCAGGTTCTGGGGCTGGAAAGCTTTCCGGTCTTTACCCGCAAACAAGCGACCGATGTGTCCTTTATCGCCAATGCCCGCAAACTTCTGGGGCTTACCGACCGGATTTATCCGCAGTTTGCCACCCATAACGCCCATACCGTCGCCGCCGTGCTGGACATGGCCGCCGACAAGCGCAGCTTTGAATTTCAGCGCCTGCATGGGATGGGGGAGCGGCTGCACGATATCGTTCTGGAGGGCAGCGGCACGCGCTGCCGCATCTATGCCCCGGTCGGCGCGCACCGCGATTTGCTGGCCTATCTTGTGCGGCGTTTGCTGGAAAACGGGGCCAACAGCAGCTTTGTGAATCAGATTGTCGATGAGACCGTCCCCCCCGAGGAGGTGGCAGGCTGCCCATTGGATGCGATGGCCGCGTTTGACCCGGTTGCAAGCCCGATCCTGCCCACAGGGGCCGGGTTGTTTGGGCAGCGCGCAAACTCTCGCGGGTGGGATTTGACCGATGCGGGGGATCTCGCGGAAATTGAGGCGGCGCGCGCACCGCATGAGGCCGGTTTGTTCGATGCGCGGCCCATTTTGGCAGGCCCGGTTGCGGGCGGGCAGCGCTGGGACGTGCGCAACCCGGCGACCGGGGCGATTGTCGGGCATGTTCTGCCCGCCTCTGCCCCCGATGTGCAAACCGCGTTTCAGGCCGCACAGGTATGGGATGCGGCCCCCGCGCAACGCGCCGAGGTGCTGCGCCGCGCGGCTGACCTTTATGAAGCCGAGTTTGGCGTGATCTTTGCCCTGCTGGCGCGCGAGGCGGGCAAAACCCAGGCAGATGCCGTGGCTGAATTGCGCGAAGCCGTTGATTTCTTGCGCTATTACGCTGACCAAGGGAAAAGCATTACCGCCCCCCCAAGAGGCCTTTTCACCTGCATCAGCCCGTGGAATTTCCCACTGGCGATTTTCACGGGGCAAATCGCGGCGGCTTTGGCTGCGGGAAATGCCGTCTTGGCCAAACCCGCCGAACAAACCGGGTTGATCGCGGGCCTTGCTGTTGGATTGCTGCACAAGGCAGGTGTGCCGGTCACAGCCCTGCAACTGCTGCCGGGAACCGGCGCGGTTGTGGGGGAGGCGCTGACCTCCGACAGCCGCGTGGACGGGGTGTGTTTTACCGGATCAACACAAACCGCCCTGCGCATTCGCGCGACCATGGCCGATCATCTGCACCCGACAGCACCCTTGATCGCCGAAACCGGGGGGCTGAACGCGATGATCGTGGACAGCACGGCCCTGCCCGAACAAGCCGTGCGCGACATCCTCGCCTCCAGCTTCCAATCGGCAGGTCAGCGCTGTTCGGCCTTGCGCTGCCTGTATCTGCAAGATGATGTGCGCGCCCCCGTGCTGGACATGCTTTACGGTGCGATGGACGATCTGGAACCGGGCAACCCCTGGGATTTGGTAACCGATATTGGCCCGGTGATTGATGCCGCTGCCCAGGCCACCATCCGCGATTATATCGAGGCGGCGCGGGCTGAAGGCCGGGTTTTGAAAGAAGGCCGCACGGCGCAAGGCGGCACATTCATCGCGCCGACCGTCATTCAGGTGCGCGGCATTGCCGATATGCCGCGCGAAATCTTTGGCCCTGTGTTGCATGTGGCCCCCTGGAAATCGGGCGGGCTGAACACCGTGGTGGATGAGGTCAACGCGATGGGCTACGGCCTTACCTTTGGCCTTCACAGCCGGATTGATGACCGGGTGGAGCGTGTCGTGGCCCGGATCCATGTTGGCAACACCTATGTGAACCGCAACCAGGTCGGTGCGGTGGTGGGCAGCCAACCCTTTGGGGGCGAAGGGCTTTCAGGCACCGGGCCAAAGGCGGGCGGCCCCGATTACATGGCGCGCTTTACCCATCTGGCGGCCCCGGAGGGCGAAGGCGTACCCGCAACGACAAGTCTGAAGGCGAGCGTTGCGGATGTTGAACGTGCGCTGGCCACCCATGTGCCCGCACTGGACGCGCTGCATGTCACCGACATGCCGGGACCGACGGGCGAATCCAACCGGCTTTCGGCCTATGCGCGCTGGCCGCTTTTGTGCCTTGGTCCGACCGCGCCGCAGGTTTTAGCACAGGCAGAGGCCGTGCGCGCGCTTGGCGGCATTGCCATTGAGGCGGGCAATATTGACCCGTCCGCGCTGACCACACTGTCCAGGTTTTCCGCTGCATTATGGTGGGGAGAGACCGAGCAGGGCCGCGCCTATGCGCAGGCTTTGGCGGCGCGCCCCGGCGCCATTACGCCGCTGATTGGGGGCATGCCGGACCCCGCCCATGTGCAACTGGAACGGCATGTGTGCATTGATACCACCGCATCGGGCGGCAATGCGCAGCTGCTCGCGGAAATGGGGGCTGCCTGATCGGGACTTGACGACTGATGCCGGATCACGACATTTGGCAGCATGTTTCCAATCCGCGATCATAACCCCTCGGGGCGGGTGCCGTATGTCACCTATGCGCTTATCCTTCTGAATGCTGGGATATTTTTCAGCTATTGGCTGACCATCCCCAGCGAGCCGCAGCTGAGTGTGTTTTTTGTGGAATGGGGCCTTGTGCCGCGCCGGGTGATGGGGGGGGCGGACCTGCACGGGCTGTTCACTTCCATGTTCTTGCATGGCGGCTTTATGCATCTGGCAGGCAACATGCTGTTTTTGTACATTTTTGGCGACAATCTGGAAGATATCCTTGGCCATTTGAAATATCTTGGTTTTTATCTTTTGTCCGGGCTTGCGGCGGCTGCGGCCCAAATCGGTGCAGATCCGTCATCATTCGTGCCGATGATCGGCGCATCGGGGGCGGTTGCGGGCGTGATGGGGGGCTATTTGCTGCTGTTTCCCCGCGCCAAGGTGGATATCTTGATCATTTTCGTAGTTTTCTTCCGCATTTTCCCGATTCCAGCGTGGATCATGCTGGGGCTTTGGTTTGCGATGCAGTTGTTTTCCGGCTTTTCCATCCCGGGCGATGGCGGCGGTGTCGCCTATTGGGCGCATGCGGGCGGGTTTATCGCGGGGGCTGTTCTGCTTTTGCCGGCTTGGCTTGGCCTTGGCGGGCTGGCGTTCTGGAACCGCACCCATGGCCAACCTGCGCATCCACAAGCCACCTATCCCAGCGTTCGCTCCAGCATTCCGCGCATAGGACGGCGCAGGTAAAAGCGGCGGCGCACATAAAAAAAGGGGCGGTTTGCACCGCCCCAAGGGGTTCAGGGTAAACTGTAAAAATCAGGCCACGTTCTGCAAGGCCACCTGCGGGGTAACGCCCAGCGCATGGCACACATCGCGGGTCAGATGCGGCTTGTTGAGGGTGTAGAAATGCAAATCATTCACCCCCTCGGACATCAATGTGTCGCAAAGTTCGGTGCAAAGCGCCGTCGCCAGCAACGCCTCGCGCCCGTCGCGCTTGGCAGCGATGAAAGCATCATCCAGCCATACGGGCACCTGTGTGCCGCAGCGCGCCGCGAATTTCTTGGTGCCCTCCCAGGATTGGATCGGCAAAATGCCGGGGATGATGGGGGCGGTGATGCCTTCGCGCACACAAGCATCGCGAAACCGCAGGAAGGTTTCAGCCTGAAAGAAAAACTGCGTCATGGCGCTGGTCGCCCCCGCATCAATCTTGCGCTTGAGGAAGCGGACATCGGCCAGTGTATCCGCCGCATCAGGATGCGGCTCGGGATAAGCGCCGACGCGAATGGTGAATTTGCCGGTTGCAGCCAATGCCTCCACCAATTCAACCGAAGAGGCGAAACCATCGGGATGGGCGGTAAAACGGTCCGCACCTTTCGGGGCATCGCCGCGCAGCGCCACAATCTCGCGCACGCCCGCATCGGCGTAAGCCTGCGCAATCTCCATGGTTTCCGCGCGAGTCGCGTCAACGCAGGTCAGATGTGCGGCTACGTTCAGGCCGTAATTGTTGCCGATAGCGCCCACCGCCTCATGCGTCAGCTTGCGGGTGGTGCCGCCTGCACCGTAAGTCACGGACACGAAATTCGGGTTCAGGGGTGCAAGGGTCTGCACGGTTTCCCACAGCCGGAAAGAAGCATCCAGCGTTTGCGGGGGGAAAAATTCAAACGAAATATTCGGTGTCTTGGACATTTTACAAGCTCCTGCTTTGTCCCCTTGTCGCTGATTTCGCGATGTGAGACAATTTCATAATTCTAATCATGTTTATGAGGATGACCACATAATGCATATTGAGTTCCGGCATCTGCGCACCATCCGCGCGATCCATCAGGCAGGTGGCCTTGCCCGCGCCGCCGATATGCTGAACATGACACAATCGGCATTGTCTCATCAGGTCAAGGGGTTGGAAGATCAGGCCGGGGTGGAATTGTTCGTACGCCGCTCCAAACCCCTCAAGCTTTCGGCGGCGGGAATACGGATGCTGCGGCTGGCTGATCGCATTTTGCCCGAAATGGACGCGCTGGAGGAGGAGTTTCGCGGGCTGCGGTCCGGCAAATCGGGGCGGCTGCACATTGCCATTGAATGCCACGCCTGTTTTGAATGGCTGTTTCCGGTGCTGGAACTGTTCCGCCGCGCCTGGCCAGAGGTGGATGTGGACATCCGCGCGGGGCTGGCGTTCGAGGCGCTGCCCGCCTTGCAACGCGAGGAGGTGGATCTTGTCATCTCCAGTGACCCGGCCCCTTTGGCCAACGTCATCTTCAACCCGCTGTTTGATTATCACCCCATGTTTGTGGCCGCCGCAACCAACCCCCTTGCGCAAAAAACCATGATCGAGGCCGAGGATTTCCGCGACCAGATGCTGATCACCTATCCCGTGACCCGCGACAAGCTGGATGTGTTCACCGAACTTCTTACCCCGGCCAAGGTGGAACCGCGCGGCACCCGGGCGGTGGAGCTTACCGCCGTGATCTTGATGCTTGTCGCCTCCAACCGGGGGGTGTCGGTGCTGCCAGATTGGGTGCTGCGCGATCTGCGGTCAAACGCCGATTACATCACCCGGCCTTTGGGCCCCCGGACTATCACCAAACGCCTTTATGCCGCCACCCGGGAGGAGGATGCAACCAAACCCTTCATGGCGCATTTCCTGAAGCTGGGGCGCAACGAGCCGGTCAAGATGCAGCGCGGTTGAGGGGGTTTGCGCAAGCGTTTGCCGAGCCCGCAAAAAACCCTTGCCCCATGGCCAAACCGGGGTATCATCCTCGTATCTGCACCGTTTGGCAGTCAATTTAAGCATGTTTTTTTTCAGGGTGAAGACATCCAAAATGCGCCAAGCAGCCCAACAAGAGGCCAGCGGCGAGAACCGGCCCCGATCTTTCGTCAATTTCCGGCGCGAAACGGGCTGATATTTACAGACAAGGCTTTGACATGGGACATTCCAAGGACACCAACCTCACCAACACTTTAAGCGAATTGCATGCAGCCCTACCCTTGATCGCCAATCAATCAACGCGCCCCGAGGCGGCCCGCAGCTTTACCACCGCCTTTTACAGCCTGTATTCCACCCTGCGCGCCGGTTTGGGCGAGGCGCAAAAGCAAGAGGCAGACCGCTTCCTGACAGGCTCTGCCCATTTGATCGAACCGGCCCTGCCATTTCTGGATTACAACCTTTCAGACCGGATTGACGCCCGCCTGACCGCCGGTGCGCAGAACGAGGATTGGCCCATTATCTGTCAATTGCGCAGCGCGCTGGAGGCCTTCAAGGAGCTGTACGAGGCGCATCTGCCGATGTCGGACCTTATCCCCGATGACCCCGATCTGGATCAGGCGCTGAAGGATCACGCCAAGGACCGGGCAGGCGGCGCTGCACCCAAAGGCTTTCCCAAAGACCATTGGTGGTGGAATTACGCCTGAGGCGGGGTATCGGATGGTGGCCGCTGTGGGAATCGAACCCACACGCTCGTTTCCAAGCAACGGATTTTAAGTCCGGTCTGTCTACCGGTTCCAGCAAGCGGCCACGCGCCCCCTGATAAGCCCGCCGCGCGCACCTCTTCAAGCGGTTTTCTTACGCGGGGGCGGGCCACGCGCAAGAAAACACGTCCAAGAGCCCCCCCGGCGATATACCAAGGCGCCGCGCTGCGGCAATTGACTTTGACCAGGCCTTCCGCCAGAACCGCCTCAACGATCTGCGGGGGAAATCTGTGAAAAAGATTTACAAGGATGCGCCGGCGGCGCTTGAAGGCGTGCTGTTTGACGGAATGTTGATCGCGGCGGGTGGTTTCGGCCTCTGTGGCATTCCCGAATTGCTGATCGCGGCAATCCGCGATGCGGGCACCAAAAACTTGACCGTGGCGTCCAACAATGCCGGTGTCGATGGCTTCGGGCTGGGCATTTTGCTGGAAACCCGGCAGGTCAAGAAGATGATGTCATCCTATGTTGGCGAGAACGCCGAATTCATGCGCCAGTACCTTGGTGGAGAGTTGGAGCTGGAATTCAACCCCCAAGGCACTTTGGCCGAACGGATGCGGGCGGGCGGCGCGGGCATCCCCGGATTTTACACCAAAACCGGCGTGGGCACTGTGATTGCCGAAGGCAAGGATGTGAAAACCTTCGACGGGCAAGATTATATTCTGGAACGCGGTATCATCGCCGATCTGTCCATCGTGAAGGCCTGGAAGGCCGATCCCTCGGGCAATCTGGTGTTTCGTAAAACCGCGCGCAACTTCAACCCGCCCGCCGCCACCTGCGGCAAAATCTGCGTGGCCGAGGTGGAAGAGATTGTGCCTCTTGGATCCTTGGACCCGGACACCATCCACCTGCCCGGAATTTATGTGCATCGGCTGATCCAAGGCGAGCATGAAAAACGCATTGAACAACGCACCGTCGTGTGATCGCACGTCGTTTTGCGTTGGTTTTGATATACGGAGCAATGTGATGAACGAACGCACCCCCAGCATCGAACAATATTACCAGCATCAAGACAACTTCTACGCAAGCGTTCTGGCCAAATACCCGGACCAGCCCCAGACTGCGGTGCGCAACCACGCCCGGGACGGATCGATCAAACTGCTTGATGCTCTGGCGCTGCGCGATTTGCTGATTGAGGCAAAGCCAAAGGCAGTTTTGGAAATTGGCAGCTTTTTGGGCTTCTCGACCAAATGGATCCTTGCCGCAACCGAAGGCTCGCAAGCCAAGGTTACATCGCTGGACCCGGGCATCATCCACCGGATTTTCGACAATGTTGCGGATCATGTGAGGGAATATTGCGCCACCTATGCGGACCGGCTAAGCCAGAAACGCGCGTTCTTGTCCTTCGCCAACTATAATCTGATCCTGGCCGAAGTGTTGCGCGAACATAATTGGCAAGGCGATCCGGTCGAGATTTTGAACGCGTTGAAATCCATCCCGGTCATCACCGAACCCTTTGCTAAATTCGAT
>Ga0105051_10006624_pt1 | contig 12371 bp, 10 predicted proteins | sample FRY02_FD_78383 | JGI IMG/M metagenome (GOLD analysis project Ga0105051, IMG submission 78383) | Freshwater microbial communities from Lake Fryxell liftoff mats and glacier meltwater in Antarctica - FRY-02 (megahit assembly) | ecosystem: Environmental > Aquatic > Freshwater > Ice > Glacier...
AATCCATCTCTAAACTGAAAGTGACTTCCAACCTTGATGTTTTCGCTCAAAAATGCCGTCATTTGCTGATGCAAACTCGGTTTTGAGCGGGTTTGTACCCACAGATTCTGCGGAAGAGCCAAACGTTGAATCCACCATTTATAATTCGCGAACCGTCGAGACAACGGTTCTGGGATTCAAACAAACTCACTTGATTTCAGACCGACGCCGGCGAACGATCGCTCATCCGCACTGCCGGTTGAAGACCATCATCTGCACTACCGGTTGAAGACCAAATGTGCGGTGACATCCACATCGCTATTGATCTTGCCTTCACCGTAGGTCATACCCCAACGAGTGCGATCGATCACAAAGGTCGCGTCAACTTCGACCTGTTTGTCAGTGACGGTGGCGGTGCAAGGCACATTGATTTCTGCCGTCTTTCCCAGCATTGTAAAATCGCCCTTCATGACGACTTTGCCCTCGACGTCGCCTGGCAAAATCTGAGTTGATTTGAAGGTAATCTTTGAATACTTGCGGACATCAAAGAAATCGGGGTTCTTCAAATGGTTCGTCAACTTTTCATCGTCTGACCAAAGGCTGGTCGTATCAATGTCGATCGAGAGTGAACCGTTGGTGGGTGTTTCAAAATCTGCGACGGCTACCGCATTGAATTTCTTAAAACCACCGGCATGCGATCCGTCGGTCTTCTTGCCGACGAAGCCGATCTTCGATGCATCGGTATCGAGTGCTAATGAATCCACCGCCTTTGCACTTGAAACGCAGAGCGAAAACAAAGCGGCGAGCATGGTCAATTTTACGAATTTCATGATTAATTTCCTTGAATTAGCGAATGGGAAAATGGGATCGGGTGAGACAACAAGTTGCGAGGTTACTTCCGAGCAGCCGCGTGGGCAAGCGGAAGCCACTGAGCGTTCTGTTTGCTGCTGGCAACGCACTGCTGAATGAAGTACATCCCTTCGACACCATCATACACGTTTGGATAGACAGTATCACGTCGCTCGATTTCTCCACCTCCACCCCGGATCGCCATCGCATCAAACGCGGCGGCGTAAACGTTGGCAAAGGCTTCGAAGAAAGCTTCAGGGTGTCCGCTGGGTAGCCTGCAGGCGGCAGCACCGCTGGCATTCATATAAGGAGCATTCGGATCGCGGGTATAGATTTGATGAGGCTTACCGTTTTGGCGATAAATCATCTCATTTGGATTTTCTTGACGCCACTGGATCGCGCCTTTGGTTCCGTCAATCTCGATCGACAAGTCGTTTTCGCGTCCATGGCTGATTTGGCTGGCCGTGACCGTGCCGATGCCACCATTGTCGTAGCGAATGATCGCGGTTCCATAATCATCAAGCTTGCGACCTTCGACGAACGACTTCAGATGACAAGACACTGATTCCGGTTTCAATCCGGTCATATAACGACCAAGGTTATAAGCGTGGGTGGCGATATCGCCGAATGCGCCCGCGGCGCCACTCTTGGTCGGATCGGTCCGCCACGCGGCTTGCTTTTGATCTTCGCTTTCAAGCTTCGTGCGCAGCCAGCCTTGAATGTACTGAGAGCGGATCGCTTGGATCTCGCCAAGTTCTCCCCCAAGGATCATCTCACGTGCCATCCGAATCAGGGGATAGCCGGTGTAGTTATGTGAGACGGCGAAGACGACGTCCGATTCCTCGACGGCTTTCATCAAATCTTCGGCCTGCTCCAAATCGAACGTCATCGGCTTGTCGCAGATGACATTGAAACCTGCCCTGACGGCTGCTTTGGCGATTTCATAATGCGTGTGATTCGGAGTCGTGATGCTGATGAAATCGATTCGATCGCCGCCGGGCAGCTTGCTCTCCGCGTCCAGCATCGATTCGTAACTCCCGTAGGCACGCTCAGGATCGATGTCATAGCTAGGTGCTGAGGCTTTGCTGCGTTCGGCGCTGCTGGACAACGCTCCCGCAACGACGGTGGCTCGGTTGTCCAAACAGGCCGCGATGGAATGGACCCGGCCAATGAACGATCCCTGGCCGCCGCCGACCAAGCCCATACGTAGTTTGCGATTCAAAGGAGCGTTGATGCCCATCGTGTCGATTCCTGAAATGTGTGGATGAAAACGGAAAGATGCCGCGTTGCCCCTGCTTTTACGAATGTTTCAATCGCTCAAGCGGTAGTGCAGTTTGCAATCGTAAATGTCAGAGTGAATGCCTACAATTGGTTGCAGTCGTGGATGCACGGATCAACAATGGTTCTTGAGCACCGCTCGCGAACGTTTCGCAAAAAATGCAACAAGCCCGCAACACTCATCGAAGCTAAGTAGACGAATTGCCATGAATTCAACTCCCAACATCGGTAACGACGCCAACCGAGCAACCTCGCTTCCCATCGCTGCGATGAACGGCGGCGAGCTTAACGTCCATGCCGTCCCGGGTAGCGGCAATGCGAATGTCTCTGGTTCCTGCTGTGGAATCGGAAGTTGTCCGTTGCACCGGGCAATGTGGGGCATGACCGCCGCGCTGGTCTTCGTGGGGACGCTCGCCCTGGGATACTTGGTTTGGTTTACCCAACAATCGTCTCAAGCAAATGCCTCGAATTGGACTTTTCCCGCTGTCGTTGACGCGACCGCTGCGGTCAGCAGCGAGAAGTATTCAGTCGCGACAGGGTTGGTCGGTGACTCGGAGGCCTTCTTTGTGCTTGATCACAATTCGGGCTTGCTGCAGTGCACCGTGATGTATGCACGCCTCGGAAATTTCAACGCACGATTCTCAATCAACGTAAATGACGCTCTTGGCGCGGTCAGTAAAGGTGGGCAGTACCTGATGGTGACTGGCCAGGCGGACTTTCCCGCATCAAGCAACAATCCCGTTTCAAGTACGGTTGTTTACGTACTCAATACAGCAACTGGCAACTATTCCGCTTACGGGGTTCCGTTCGATCGTACTGCGCTCAATGCAGGAAGACCTCAGCAGGGCGCGATGTTCTTCCTGGGCGCTGGGCAAGCGAATCCTGTTGTTGATCGCGATGCTCTTCGATAGCTGCGATGCTTTTCGATAGCTGCTCGCTCACCGAAAACGCTAAATTGATCAAGTCATAAGTCGCGATTAAGTAGCGGCTTATGGAGTTTAACTTTGAACCAGCACAAGTGCCGACAACGTCTTGCGAAGCTCGGCCGAGATTTCTAATTTCCGCAGTGGCTCGCCGGGCATCCAAACGCAGCAGACAGCGGTAATCGTGCCGCGAGCGATCTCGACTGTTTCTCGACGGAATGAAAACGCATAGGTAACGCTGGTCCTTCCCAGTCGCTCAATCGAGACGTCAATGGAGAGCAGGTCTTCAAACCGAGCTGCCGCAAGATAGTCACAATGACTTGAAACGCGCGGCCATGTGAGATGCCCACCGCCTTGGATCGGCTGCATGACGGTCAGTCCAAAATTGCGGAGCGCTTCGTGCTCCGCAGACTCCATCATGGGAAAAAAGGCTGAAAAGTGAACGATTCCTGCGGCGTCGGTGTCTCGAAATTCAACCCGACGCTGTACAGAAAACATAATTCAGCAATTTATTCGCCGACGTATGGCATCAGTGCCATGAAGCGAGCTCGCTTCACCGCAGAGGTGACAGCATGCTGGCTAACCGCGGTACAGCCGCTCTTGCGACGACCTACGATCTTACCGTGGCGATTGACCAATTTGCGAAGCAGCTCCACGTCCTTGTAATCGACATACATTGGACGTGGACGGTGACCTTCGACAAAAATCGGGTCTTTTCGCTTGGTGCGGGAGCGGACTCGCGATCGTTTGCGAGCACGGCTCCGATTGCTCATCGGTCGTGGTGCCATGGGATCCGTAGGCAAATTACAGGGTTACAGTGCGGGGACAAGTCCAGCGGGCGTTGCCCAGCGGAACATGAGGGTCGCGGATTATGACAATCGGCGGCAGTTCTAGCAACCCTTACGCGAATGGTTTTTTGGACTGTGGATAAAAATGCTTGGTTGCTGAGCCTGTCACCCACCCATTCACGAATCGCTCGCACGGCCGGGTCGATGTCTTCAAGGTGTGTTATCGGAGGATTTCGTCGGGATCGGGCATCGAGGACTCCGCGAAATCGCAATGAGATTTTCGGCTCAACCAGGATGCGGCCGGTTCATCCAGGACCGCCGTCGCGAAACGGTGAAACTGCAACGCTGACGCAGTCACTTGGCTTGTCACGGGGCCTTCGATCGCGCTTCGGATCGCGGCGGCCTTTTTTTCTCCCGTCACCAGAAGCAGACATTGTCGAGCGTCCATGATCGAACCCACGCCCATTGTTACGCTCAACCGCGGGACCGCCGCTTCGCTTCCAAAGAACCTCGCGTTGTCTCGAATTGTCTCATGGCACAACGTTTTAACCCTGGTGCGGCTTGCCAGCGACGATCCCGGTTCGTTAAAGGCAATATGTCCGTCGCTTCCGATCCCGAGCAACTGCAAATCGATGCCGCCGGCGCAAGCGATGCTCTGTTCATACTCGTCGCAGGCCTTCGTCAGGTCTTCCGCGTTTCCGTTGGGCAAATGGATCCGAGACGGATCGATGTTCACGTGATTGAAAAAATTTTCATGCATGAACGAGTAAAAGCTCTGGGCGTGTTCCCGGGGCAAGCCGACGTACTCGTCTAGGTTGAAGCTCGTCACTCGCGAAAAATCAAGTTCACCGCAACGATGCAAACGAATCAGTTCGGCATAGCAGTTAACCGGCGTGCCTCCCGTTGCGAGCCCGAGCACGGCGTCTGGTTTCTGATGAATCAGCGATGCAATTAACCTTGCCGCCGTCACGCAAGCGGCCTGCGCATTTTTCCGAATGATCACTCGCACGTCTTAAACTACCTCTCGATTGATGGTCTCAATCGCGTCTTGAATCAATCGATCGTCTTGCAAAAGTTTGGCGATGGCATCCCGCAAGCTGGCTCGCACAAAAATCCTGACTCGCTTGACGTGCCCATCGAATTGTTGATGAGCGAGCGATTCAGTGACTGGCGACACGTCCGCCAGCGTTCGCACCTCTCCGCCTCGCATCACCACGTCCATATTAATATCAACTTCCAGCTTCACCGGCGGCGCGTCGATCAGGATTTCGTTGCCATGGATCTGGCGACCAAGCAAAACCGAGCATTGCTGGGCGAGTTCATTGCCACAGGCCACTAGCCACCAGTAAGGCCGATGTGCCAATTCGCGGTGAAGGTCAGCCCGATCGAGCACGTTGAACTCGGCGACACGTTTGTAAAGCTGGCGAGTGCGGCCGAAAAGTCCCTCGGCGAGATTTTGCGAATCCGTGTCGAACGCTGCGTCACGCATCGCAGCGATCCAGGCAGCCTCATCCAAATCAAACGTCGACGAGATTTTGATCAACGACTTGAGATCGAAAACCATCCGTTGCAACATCGCCGTCGCCGATCGTACCGCGTGGTGCCAATACACTTCACTGAACATGACGTATCGACCAAACACCATCATCTCCGCCGCCGTTCGCCCTTTTTCGGTGATCGCAAGCTTGGGGCGTTCAGGATGAACGGTCAACGACGCGAGCAACCTTGACGCATCGAAATTGCGGCCGTAGGGAACGCCGGCATGGACACTGTCGCGAACGAGATAGTCAAGCTTGTCGATATCAACGGGACCACTAAGGCAGCTTCCAAGCAGCGCAATCGCATCGCCGGAAAGCCGAGTTTCGCCAAACGGCTTCCCCGCAATGACTGACATCACGTCGTCGCTTGAGCAACTCCAGTCGTTTTTCAAACAAGCTGCAATTTCACTGCCCGAAACGAGGGACTCGAGTCGAGATTCATGACGAGGCACCGAGGCGATTCGCATGTCTTCGATCGGATGACAAAACGGCCAATGGCCAGCGTCATGAACCAGGGAAGCCACAACCAGTGCCTCTTCACCGCTCGCATCGACGAGCTCCGAAAACCTCGGTTGATCGCTTAGCGTTTGCAGAAGAAGAAGCGAGTTTCGATAAACGCCGAGCGAATGTTCGAAACGAGAATGCTTGGCTCCTGGATAAACGAGATGAACCAAGCCAAGTTGCGAGATCTCGCCAAGCCGCCGGATGGCCGACGTATCGATCAGCCGACTGACTCGCTGCGTCAACGGAACATCGATTTCCGGAGGGATCCGAATCAATCCGTTGCCGGCCACACCGGTCGCCGCCGTCCCATTGGCGGATCGTTCGACTTCGCGGATCAACGGTTGTGCTCCTCGGGAAAAGGGGATAGGTTTCCCGCTCAGTGCTTGAGGCCTTTTGCGAGTTTAGATGTACCGCGGAATTTAGAGTTTTACGCGACCTGGCAGTGGCAATGAAAGACCTGGGTGGTCGTCATGCGTCTTATTCTTCACCAAACTCGGCTTCACCAAACTCGGCTTCACCAAACGCGTGGCCGCGTTCTGTGGTTTGTTGCTGATGTTTCAACCTTCGCGGACTCGATCGATTGGCATCTCGGCGTCGACAGGCGGGAAATTCGCATGCACAGGTCGGAGATCAAATTTTTCGTCTTCTCGGTGATCGACACGCTCTGCGATGGGTGATTGGCGTAGAATCATCGCTGTCGATCCCATCCCCGCCTGCATTTTGCCATGACCCTGATTCACGCCGTTGCCATGCTTGTGCTGTTTCTAGTGCTACTTGTGCTAGAGCTGTTCATTCCCAGCGGAGGGTTGCTCGGGATCGCCGCTGCTGCAGCACTTTTGGCCGCCCTCATCATTGGATTCATGCACAGCCTTTCCGCCGGCGCGTCCATTCTGGTCGGCGCATCGATCCTTGTGCCAATCGTGGTTTCTATTGGCATACGGATTTGGCCGCGAACGCCGATGGGTCGCCGCATGCTGACCATCAATACGCAAGAGAACGAAGCCCGCGAGACTGAATTTCGCACCCAGCGAGACGCCATCATTGGCAAGATTGGAATCGCAAAGACAAATTTGCTTCCCAGCGGCTTGGTGGAAATTGAAGGCATGCGATTGGACGCGATTAGTATCGGCATTGCCATCGACCGCGGCGAAACGATCGAAGTGGTAAGCATTACGAGCGGAAAAATCCGCGTACGTCCTTACCAGGGGCCGCCCGCTGAGACCCGCCCGTCGGTACCCCCATCTCTCGAGACGCCGATCGAATCCCTTGGCATCGATGATTGGAACTGATCGATGGCAAAATCAGTGTCGCCAAGAGTTCAAAAAAGCTGCGGTGATAATGGTTTTAAAGAGGCTCCGAGTGGGTTTGTAAGCCGGGTTCTGTACCGTCAATTGAATTGGCGGCAGTGACCATTTATCTGGGGCGGCGATTGCTCGACGCCTCACGCGACCTACCCGGATGTCGATAGCGAAACGAGCCGCCTCGCGACCGACAATCTCTCGACTGCCGATCATGCATCCTGTTTGGTCTAGCTCCGGATGGGGTTTACATAGCCGGACGAGTCACCCCGTCCGCTGGTGCGCTCTTACCGCACCGTTTCACCCTTACCACGCACCCCGTCGATCGCCGAAGCGAAAGTCGTGATCGTTCGGCGGTTTGCTTTCTGTTGCACTATTCCCTAGCCTCGCGACCGGTCGACGTTATCGACCATCCTGCCCTGCGGAGCCCGGACTTTCCTCCAGCCGCAACGTCTGCAAGCAAACGAGACGACCAGCGATCACCCCACCCACTCGCAGCCAATTGCTAGGATGAGTGCATCAGATAATTTTTGCAATGGGCTCGATACGCGGCCAAAGACTCATAAGATCTCTCATCGCTCCGTCAATGCATCATCAGGTCAATGCATCGTCACGGCAAAGAATCGCTAAAGCAAAACATCGTCACGGCAAAGAATCGCTAGAGCAAAACATCGTCAAGGACATTCGCGTTGCACACCGTATCAACTTCCACTCCCGTTTCTGGCAAGCGGATCGCGTTGGCTGGCAAGCTCGGCGGAATGAACCGTCGAGAAGCTACCAATCTGCTGCGATCCTTTGATGCCACGGTGGTGGAACTTGATTCCCCAAAGATCGACTGGATCATCATCGGCGCCGAGGAGTCACCTCTCGCGGATGCCGGCCTGCTCAACCCCGCACTGCATGAGCTCGCGGCCAATGGCTCACTTGAAATCCTTCAGGAGACCGAGTTGTGGCAGCGTCTTGGTTTGGTGGATCTGCAACGCAACGTCAAAACGCTCTACACCCCCGCGATGCTCGCGGATTTGCTCAATGTTTCGGTGCGAGTCATCCGGCGTTGGCATCGTCGTGGCCTGATTATTCCCGTCCGAACGCTCCACAAGCTTCCGTACTTTGATTTTCAAGAAGTCTCCACCGCGAGACGAATCGCTGAGCTCGTTGCCGCCGGAGCGAGTCCGCAAGCGATTGAGAATCGACTTCGCGAACTTGCGGCCGTGTTGCCGGACGTTGCACGTCCGCTCGCGCAATTGTCCGTGATTATCGAGGGTCGCCATGTTCTTCTGCGGCAGGGCGAAGGGCTGATTGAGCCCGGTGGCCAATTGCGTTTTGATTTTTCCGCGAACGAAGATTCCGAAACGACCCATTCATTGAATTCGTCCATCTTGAAAATGAGTTCGGCCTCGGAACCGGACAGCTTTCCCCCGAAAGAAGAAGACGATTTACTCGCCGACGTCTATCGATTCGAAGACGAAGGTGATCTTGCCGCCGCCATCGATCTCTGTCACGCGATTCTGTCACGCGATGGAATGCGAGCGGATATCTGCTTTCAACTTGGCGAACTGCTCTATCGCGATGGACAAATTGAGGCCGCGCGAGAACGTTATTACGCGGCCATTGAGATTGATGACACCTTCGTCGAAGCTCGCACGAATCTGGCGTGCGTTCTTGCCGAAACGGGAAGACATGACTTGGCAATCGCCGCGCTTCAAGGTGTGCTCACACTGCACGAAGATTATCCCGACGCGCATTACAATCTGTCCATTTCGCTGGAAGCCATTGGCGAACACGCCGCCGCCGCCCATCATCGGGCCCGTTTCAACGAACTCGCCCCCGATAGCCCGTGGTCGAGCAGCGACGCCTAGCGTTCCCCCCGTTGGACAAATCCTGCGTTTGGGGTGAATGGGTGCCGTATTCGAAATCGGACCCCGCGTTTTGAACCGCGAATTGAACCGCGGGCTGCTGTTTTGTGGTCGCCAATGCAGCGATTTAGGTGTCCAGGGATAAGTTGGAAAAACGGAGATATAAATCGCGCGTCATTGTCACGGAATCGGTGCGACAATCGCGTCGCTATGACAATGTCAGCCGATTTGGCGGTTGGAGCGACGGTTTGTAGCGTTTTGCGGCAGCGATCTGATACACCTCATGAAAGCTGCGGCAGTCAAAACCGTTACGGTTGTTCCACGAACGCCAAGATTCCTGGGGTTTTGTTTCGCGAATTGATCGCGAGCAAATAAACTAGAGACTTGTTTGCGGAGAAAATGTAAGGCGGAAGAGCGGTTTCGATTGTTCGAGACCGTTTTGGTTTCGCTCTTTGTTTGAGATTCGTGGGTTCTGCCCACCCTACTCGTTTGCCATTGGTAATACCGGAGAGATTTGGGATGCGACTTCAACGCGTGATCCTGGCGGGAATCAACCTTGCCGCCGCCGCATGGGTGTGCGGAACGTATATTTCACCCCTTGCCCAGCCCGTCTTTGCTGCGGAGTCGCCGTTGGCGGCTTCTGTGGGAAAAGCAGGCATGTTAGCGACTCGATTTGCGACCTATGAAACGGGTTCAGGCGATCGTTATTTTGCCGGTTCACTGCAGCCATCAGCAGACGATTTGTTGATGAATCAACTGCGTTCGCAACCGGCGGCGATCTCGATCGTGATCGATAGTTCGGCGAGCCAGGTCGGCGATTATCGCAACGACCAATTGGCGGCTTTGGAAGGTGTGATTGCCAGCCTGCGAAAGGGTGACACGGTTCAAATTTTTGCGGCCGACGTTTCCACAACCGCGATGTCCGAGGCGATCGATGCGAAGGATGCGGATGCGGTCCGCGCGGCAATCGCAAAGTTCCGTCGCCGTTTGCCGCTGGGTAATACAAACCTCAATTCGGCGGTAGAAACGGCTCGGACGGCGCTGGTCGGCTTTCCCAATCGCGTTACCAAAAGTGTCATCTATATCGGTGATGGTGCAGCGATCGATACCGCTGGCAACGAATCGCGAATCAAGTTGATCGTGGATGCCCTGCGAGCGGATCGGATTTCGATTCACAGCCTTGCGGTGGGTCCATCAAAAAATGTCGAGCTGCTAGCCACGCTTGCGAATCAGACAGGTGGCGACTTGTCCTTGGTGACCGACGAGCAAGCGAATGTGGCAGGTCAACTCGGCAAACAGATTGGTCAAGCCGCCACGATGTCTCCGATTTGGGTGACATCGATGACGTTGCCTGAAGGTGTTCACACCGTTCAAGTCAATCGGATTCCACCGCTTCGTTTGGATCGTGATGCAGTCTTGATCGGAAAATTTGCCGCAACCGCGAAAAATTCGGGGCGTATCAAAGTCATTGGCGATTCGTCAGGCGGCTCGGTGTCACTTGGTTCAGAGGTGGTGATGGAAGCAAGCAACCCTGATTTCTCGTTCCTGCCCGGCATGGTCGCTGCATCGTTTGCGAATGAAGGGCTAATGTTGCCGCTCGCGGGTTCCGACTTGCTTCGCGAAGCCGCTCGTGTGCTTGCGGTTCGCGCCGATGAGCTTGCCAAAGCAGGCAATATGGCGTTGCAACAAGGCAGTCGCCGTGGTGCGCAAGCGATCGCGGAGATGGCACTTGAGGCCGACCCAGATAATCAAGATGCACAGTCGGTCAAGAAGCTCTCCGCCGGTGGTTATCGTTTGGTGATGCAGAACCAAGACGATCCCTTCGGTGGATTGTTTGAAGACGCGCCGGGCGCCGTAGCGCCGGCTGCAGGAGTTCCTGCGGCGGCGATGGATGATCCCTTTGCGGAGCCTGCTCCGGTTCCGATGGACAATCCTCCGATGATTCGTCCACCCGCAGTCGAGCCACCGCTTGCGATGCCGGGCATGCCGTCCCCGCGTCAAGCTGCTCCGCCAACGCCTGCTCCGCCAACGCCTGCTCCGCCAACGCCTGCTCCGCCAACGCTTGCTCCGCCAATGCTTGCTCCTCGGTTGAATGCTCCTCCCATCATGGGAGCTGCTCCTGTGCGTCCCTCGATGCTGGGTGGCGGTATCATTGCGGGTGACGAAGCTTTGCTCGACGCTCCGTCGGGTTTGCTGGACGAAGTCATTGCTGAGCGAGGCCAAGAGGTCGGTCGATTGCGAGCGGAGGTGCGTGCTCAATTGCGAGCTGCTCGCCGTCTGTTGGACACGAATCCTGTCGGAGTCGCCGGTTCACTGAAGAGTTTGCTGAACCGCGTCGAGACTCAGCCCGGTGTTGACCCCCAAATTCGACAAGAGCTTCAGGGCCAAGTGCGTTCGGCGATTCAAATCGCAAGTCGTCGCGAGGCTGGTTACATTGATGCTCAAGCAACTGCGTCGCAGATTGCGGCTGCCTCAACCCAAACCGAGCAACTGCTACAGGAAACCTTCCGCCGTGAAGAACGACTTAGGACGTTGTCGAATCAGTTGAATTCGCTGATCGATGAAGGTCGTTACGACGAAGCGGACGGCGACGTGTCGGTTGCCATCGCACAAATCGCCGGCATTGAGCTCGCGGGGACATCGGTGATTGGTAACCAGGTCATCCTGGAAACCCAAATGTTAAACAATTATGTGCGAGCGGTTCGCTTGCGATTGCTTCGCGAACGCAACTTCTTGGACGCGTTGGCGCTGGTGGAAAAATCGAACATCCCGTTCGTGGACGAGCCACCCATTATGTATCCCGATGCGGAACAGTGGCAACGAATGAGCCGTCGTCGTTTGGAGCGTTATGGCTCGATCGAATTGACGGGCGACAACGAAATCGAACGCCGAATCAATGCCGCACTGGGCGACGAAACCACTCAAAACTTCGTTGAAGAAACGCTCGAAAATGCGATTCGCCAAATCAGCGAAACGCATGACATTCCGATCGTGGTTGACAACAAGGCGCTCGAGGAAATCGGTCTCAACAGTGATACGCCAGTTTCTCTTTCTCTAAAGAATGTCAGCCTGCGATCGTTCCTGCGATTGATGTTGAAGGAGCTTGGGCTCACTTACATGATCAAAGATGAGGTGATGCAGATCACAACCACGGAAGCGGCTGAAGCCAATCCCGTCATCAAAGTCTATCCCGTCGGTGACCTCGTCGTTCCCGTTATCAACCTTGGCGGTGGTGGCGGCATGGGCGGTGGTGGAATGGGTGGCGGCGGTGGTGGTGGCATGGGCGGCGGCGGTGGTGGTGGTATGGTTGCCGTCGCCGGCGAAGTCGCAATCGCTGACAAAACCACGGCTTCCGCTG
>Ga0105051_10006630_pt1 | contig 12364 bp, 8 predicted proteins | sample FRY02_FD_78383 | JGI IMG/M metagenome (GOLD analysis project Ga0105051, IMG submission 78383) | Freshwater microbial communities from Lake Fryxell liftoff mats and glacier meltwater in Antarctica - FRY-02 (megahit assembly) | ecosystem: Environmental > Aquatic > Freshwater > Ice > Glacier...
CCGTTAAATTTTCACTGTGCGAAATCTCATCGGATAATGATTCTTTTAATGTTAGTAATTCACCATTTTTAGAAAGCGCAACTGAACATGCTTTTGTAGATGTTTCAAGATGTAAAATATAGATCATTGTACATCTAGCTTAAACCCAATTCCATGAATATTTTGAATTTGAATAGCAGCATCTTCTTTTAAGTATTTACGCAACTTCGTAATAAAAACGTCAAGACTTCTTCCAACAAAGTAATCATCTTGTCCCCAAACGGCATTTAAAACAACTTCTCTCGCTACAACTTGATTTTTAAATTTACACAGCACCTTCAAGATCTGGGCTTCTTTTTTAGTCAAAGTCTTCTCAAATTGTGCATTCTTCAAGGTGTAATTTTCCGTGTCGAACAAGTATGTTCCCAATGCGATGATTACCTCATCGTTACCTTCTGGTTTTAGATTTACACGTTTGAGTAAAGATGCAACACGTAATTGCAATTCTTCAACACTAAATGGTTTCGTTAAGTAATCATCACCACCAGCCTTAAAACCTTCCACTTTGTCTTCTGTCATTGATTTAGCCGAAAGGAACAAAATAGGAATATCCGTATTCATTTTTCGCACATCTTTTGCCAAGGAGAATCCATCTTTTTTGGGCATCATTACATCGAAAATACACAAATGAAATACTTCTTCATTAAAACGTTTGAATCCATCTGCACCATCAGTGCAAAGCGTAACATGATATCCATCAGCCTTTAACTGGTCTGCGATTACAAATCCTAAACTTGTATCGTCTTCAACGAGTAAAATTTTTACTTTCATGAAAGGTAAAATATAAAAGAGGTATAAAGGTAAAAAGAAATGAATAGGACCGACATAAAATAGCAAGAGCTTCAGACGGGCGTCCAAAGCTCTTACTTACTAATCAACCTAACCTACTACTACTGAAACAAAGATATGTATTTTTTTCATTCGATTTTTACATATTAATCAATTAAGTTTACATAAAAAAAATAGAAAAGATATAATCCTTGTATATTGAAAATACTAAATTAATAGGCAAACTATGCTGCTACAGCATAATAAACAGTGTATTATTTGCTTTATTTCACTGTTTTGTTTTTCTGTTAAAGATCGATTTAAACTTAAAAAATACAGATTTAAGATTCCAATTTTTTTAATTTTTTATAACTCAATTTGGATAGAAATCTTTACTTTTAAGCATGGCAAAAATCTTAATAATAGACGACGAGGAAGATATACGAGAATTATTATCGTATAACCTAAAAAAAGAAGGGTTTATTGTCGAAAGTGCGGAAAACGGAGAACGTGGACTTTCAATACTTAATACGTTCAAACCTGAATTAGTCCTGTTAGACGTTATGATGCCAGGAATGGATGGAATAGAAGTTTGTGAAGCAATCCGATCCAAAGAAGGATTTCAAAATACACTCATTTGCTTCTTAACTGCCAGAAATGAAGATTACAGTCAAATTGCTGGATTAGAAGCAGGTGCAGATGATTATGTTTCCAAACCGATACGTCCGAAAGTACTTATTAGTAGAATTAAAGCATTATTGAGAAGAAAAGGTAATTCAGATGTTTCAGCAGAAAATTTAAGTAATCTTGTTATCAATCGAGATCGATATTTGGTTGAGAAAGATGGAAAAGAAATTCACTTACCAAGAAAAGAATTTGAATTATTGTCTTTATTAGCTTCAAAACCCAACCATGTTTTTGAACGAGATTTTATTTTAGACACCGTTTGGGGGACAGATATTGTGGTGGGTGATAGAACAATAGATGTTCATATTCGCAAGCTTCGGGAAAAAATAGGGAATGACTCAATCAAAACCGTTAAAGGAATTGGATATCGTTACGTACTAAACAACGAAACAACTGATTAATTGAGGTATTACTATAAGCTTACTGAAATGTTAACTTAATATTACGGCTAATTAATAATCTATTAACTTCTATTTTATCTTCAAATTAGTCATTCAGCGTTCCTTTGTATCAGAAATTTTTAAGGAAAATTGAATGAAAATTAATTCTCTATTGACCAGTATTTTTTTCATGGTCACAATATGCATTTCTGCGCAAAGCGGTTCAATTAAAGGAAGTGTATCCGATTCAACAACGAAAGAAACTATTCCCGGTGTGAAGGTTATGCTTGAAGGTCAAGGAAAAGGAGCTTTTACAGATTTGGATGGTAAATATATTTTAAATGGCTTAAGTGCTGGAACATATACCATATCATTTAAATATGACACCTACAAAACCAAGTTAATCCCCAATGTTGTCATAAAAAATAATGAAACAACTGATTTGACAATTCTCTTGAACGCAGCGATCCAAGATATTGGGCCGATTGAATTTGTTCACACAGTTGAGAAAGAATCTACGACTAACTTGATTCAATTGCAGCGAAACAATGCGAGTGTTATAGATGGTATTTCTGGCGATATGATTAAAAAATCAGTTGATAGCAAAGCCAGTGATGTTCTAAAAAGAGTGAGTGGTGCAAGTGTTCAGGACAATAAATTTGTTGTTATTCGTGGTTTAAGTGATAGATACAACTTTGCGCTAATAAATGGGGCACCACTTCCAAGTTCAGAAAGTGATCGTAAGGCCTTTTCATTTGATATCTTTCCATCAAACATGCTGGATAATCTGATTATAATGAAGACGGCTACTCCAGAATTACCTGGTGAATTCGCAGGAGGTGTTATCGATATCAGTACGACAGAACCAAAAGATAAAAATTTCCAATCTATTCAATTAAGTGGTGCTTATAATACATTGACAACGTTTAAGGATTTTGCTCGTTCGGAAGGTGGAAGTTCTGATTTCCTTGGTTTCGGTGCTAGTTCACGTCAAATCCCTGATGGCATTCCAGCCACATCTGAATTTGCGTTGATTGACAAAAATGAAAAAGCTGCATTAGCTGAAAAAATGAATTTTGGCTGGGGAAAAACTTATGGTAAAGCCTTGCCTAGTGGAAGTATTCAATATTCATTAGGGAGAAGTTACAAGCTTAATAAAGATGATCAATTTGGTTTTGTCTTTGCCTATAGCTACCAAAATAACTTTAATACAAGTACCTTAATTCGTAGAGAGTTTGAAGAGCAAGCAGCTGGAGTGCTAACCAAAATGGAATTGAATGACTCTGTTTTTACCCAAACAATCCTAAACACTGGCTTACTTAATTTCAGTTACAAATTCAATTCTAAAAATAAAATTCAATTTAAGAATTTATACTCTATTAATTCTGAAGACAAGGTAAACGTTAGAAGAGGGGTTCGTGAATTAGATAACGATCCACGTCAATGGGAAAGGTCTACAAACTATTGGTACACTCAGAACAACTTATTGACTTCTCAACTTTTAGGAAATCATGAATTAAAGACAGGTAAATTCAATTGGAACCTTGGATTCAGCAATGTAAAAAGAGAAGTGCCTAACTTGAGAAGATCGGTTTACCGCAAGTATTCTTTGTTAGAAAGCGACACAGTTGAACAATATGTTGCCATAATTCAATCAAATGGTACCATCCCAACAGCAGCAGGCAATATGTTTTGGTCGAGCTCTAACGAAAAAATTGGAAGTATCAAATATGATTATTCCCTTCCTTTTGGTAAAAACGACAAGAATAAAATCGAATTGAAAGTTGGTGGAATGCACCAATATAGAGTGCGTGATTTTCAATCAAGAAATTTTGGATTCTCTCAATACAAACCAACTGGAAATTCTTTCAATAGTCAATTATTATTACTTCCTGAAGATGAAATTTTTGCACCAGAAAACTTGGGCTTACTTGATAACGGTCAAGGTGGTTTCAAATTGGATGAAGCATCAAGTGTGGATGATAGTTACCAAGCATCATCACTTTTAAATGCTGGTTTCGTAATGGCAGATGCTACAATTGCTAAAAAATTAAGATTGATTGGAGGACTTAGAGTTGAATCATATAATCAAAGATTTAATTACATTGAATTTGGGTCAAACCAAGAACGCAATATTGATTCAACCGTAAATGACTTATTACCATCCATCAATTTAGTATATGCATTAACGAAAAAAATGAACTTAAGAGCAAGTTACTACAAAACTGTTTCTCGTCCTGAGTTCCGTGAATTAGCTCCATTTGCTTTCTACAATTTCGTTATGGATAACATCTTATCAGGAAATCCAAATCTAAAACGTGCAACAATAGACAACTTTGATTTACGTTACGAATACTATCCTGGTGAAGGTCAAATATTAAGTGTTTCAGGATTCTACAAGCAATTTGAAAATCCAATCGAGTTAATCAACAGAACTGGAACTTCAGGAGCCCCTGAATTGTACTATACGAATGTCCCCAAAGTAACCAATATCGGTGGAGAATTAGAATACCGAGTAAAATTAGGATTTTTAAGTAAAAAAGATACAAGTGTTTTTTGGGACAATATGACTTTATACACGAATATGTCATTGATTCGTTCTAAAGTGGATCTTTCAGAAATTAGTGGATCAGGTGAATCTCGTCCACTTCAAGGTCAATCACCTTATATAATTAATGCAGGTGCTTTGTATAGTCATCCAACAAAAGATTGGTCTTTGAGCGCTAGTTATAATTTAGTTGGACAACGGATTTATATAGTAGGAAATGTTCAAGAACCAAGTGTTTGGGAAAACGGTAGAAATGTAATTGATTTACAATTTGCTAAAACATTCAACGAACGATTCGAATTTAAATTGAATGTGAAAGATTTACTTGCTCAAGATTTAGTTTTCTTTCAAGATTTAAATGGAAATCAGAAATTTGACAATGAAAAGCAAAAAGACCCAATTGTTTCTATTGATCCAAATACCGATAATAAATATACATCTGCAACTGATAACGTTTGGCAAGAAATCACTTTTGGTCAGACCGTTACTGTATCATTAAAATACAATTTTGGAATTGAGAAAAAGAAAATAACACCAGTAATGGCACCTGCTGGAGAATAAATCATTTCAGATTAACACATGGAGAAGGAGCTTGATTGCTCCTTTTTTTTTATGCACTGATTGTTCAATGTTAACAAAATATATCTTCCTATTAATGTAAAGATAAACTAAACGTAAAGGTCTAATAACTGTCTCCCGATAAGTCTGTTGTTTCTTTGTACAAACAAAATAGAAGAAAAAAATTATGAAAAAGATTTATGTTATTTTAGCTGTGTTTGGACTATTTTCAGCAGCTAATGCACAAGAAGCATTTTGGGATGTAGTTTCTTACAAAGGAGCTTTCCCAATTACGGATGGCACTCCTGCTACGGATTGGACAAGTGGATGGTCAAATTTTGACGCTGAAAACACTGTTTACCCAGTAACTACAACAACCGTTTCTGCAGATATTATAGCAAATACCACTTGGAGTGGTGTCGTTTTATTACAGAATAAAGTTTATGTAAAAAACAATGCAACACTAACTATTCAACCAGGAACAATTATTCGTGGGGATTTAGCTACTCAAGCAACCTTGATTATTACAAGAGGAGCAAAAATCAATGCAATAGGTACAGCTTCTCAACCAATTGTTTTTACGTCTAATTTCGCACCGGGTGCACGTCAAGAAGGTGACTGGGGTGGATTGATCCTTTTAGGATTAGCAAGAAACAACCAACCAGGTGGTGTTGCTAATATCGAAGGACTTTTACCAACAACTGATACTCAATTTGGTGGTAATTTTGACAATGACAACTCAGGTACTTTGCGTTATGTGCGTGTTGAATTTGCAGGTATAGCATTAGAGCCAAATAAAGAAGTAAATGGAATTACATTTGGTTCCGTAGGTTCAGGAACTACAGTTGATTATATTCAAGTTTCTCACTCAGGAGATGATTCATTCGAGTGGTTTGGTGGAACTGTAAATTGCAAACACTTAATTGCTTACCGTGGTTTAGATGATGATTTTGATACTGACTTTGGGTATAGAGGAAGAGTTCAATTTGGATTATCCATTCGAGATAAAGATGTATCTGATGCTCCAGGTGATTCAAATTCGTTCGAATCAGATAACGACGCAGCAGGTTCTGCGGCTCAACCTAAGACAATGCCGATTTTCTCAAACATTACGATTGTTGGTCCAAAAGGAGATGGTTCTATCGTATTGCCAGTAGGTGAGAAATTTGAAAAAGCCTTCCGTTTAAGAAGAAATACTTCAACTTCTGTATTAAACTCTTTAGTTACAGGATGGGAAAAAGGACTTTCAATTGAAGGTGCATCATCAGAAGCAAATGTGAACGGTGACTCATTAGTTTTTGTGTCAAATATCTTATCTAACTTCCCAACTTCAGTAAAATGTGTAACAGCAACACCTGCATTTTACGCAACATTCTTTGGTGCTGATGGTAATGATACAGTTACAACGATTGCGCAAATCAATTGGGTAAACTTATTTACACCACTTGGAACAACTCCAGATGCTCGTTTAGCTGCAGGATCAACTGCAGGTACAGGTGCTGATTTTACACATGTGAAATTCTTCAATTTAACTGCTCCAACTACTACTGCTAACATCTCTTATTGTCAAGGTGCGACTTCTTCAGCTTTAATGGCTAATGCTGGTGTTGGAAATTCACTTTACTGGTACACACAAGCAAGTGGTGGATTAGGTTCTATGACAGTTCCAACTCCATCTACCGCAGCATCTGGTACATTTAACTACTGGGTAAGTCAATACAATGCGAATGGTGATGAAAGTCCAAGAACTGCAATCGTTGTAACGGTTAATGCAACTCCAACCACACCAACTATCTCAGCTGGTGGTCCAACATCATTCTGTACAGGTGGATCTGTAATATTAACTTCAAGTGCTACAAGCGGAAATGTTTGGTCAACAAGTGCAACAACACAAATGATTACAGTTTCAACAGCAGGATCCTACACAGTTACATTTACAAATGGAAATGGATGTTCTGCAACTTCTACTGCAACTTCTGTAAACGTAAGCAATGCTCCAATCCCAACCGTTAATGCGTCCTCTTTAAGTGGATGTACAGGTGATGACATTACGTTAACATCTTCAATCGCTGATACTTATTCATGGTCTACAGGTGCAATTACACAATCAATTATTGTTAATACAGCAGATACCTACACAGTAACGACCACAAATACGAATGCATGTAATGGTGTTGGAACATCTGATCCAGTAATGATTACTTTCACTCAGTCGCCAACTGCTGCTGGTTCATTCTCAACAGTTGGAAATGTTGTAACGTTTACGAACACTTCAACTGATGCAACTTCATATTCTTGGGATTTCGGTGACTTTTCTAACTCATCTGCAAGTGCTCCTTCTCACGCATATGCTGCAAATGGTGCATATTTAGTAACATTAACAGCTATCAATGGAAACTGTACAGATGTAGTGACATTGAATGTTCAAATTTCAGTTAGCCTTGAAGAATTGGCTGGTTTAGTTGAGGTAACATTATTCCCTAACCCAACAAATTCAAATGCTACAATTGCAATTGACAATAACACCGCACAAAATGTAAGTATCGTGATCGTTAACCAACTTGGTCAAGTAATTTCTTCTCAAGAAGTAGAATTGACTAACGGAAGCAACTCGATTGAACTTACGACGAATTCATTTGAAAATGGAATCTACACTGTAATTCTCGTAACAGAAACAGGAAGAATTAACCGCAAATTAATCGTTCAAAAATAATTCAACATTAGGGCTATCCGGAATGGATAGTCCTTTTTTTATCTTCACATGGAAAACTACAAAGGTCACACAATACTCTTGATTGACGATGAGCCAGATATCCTTGATTTTCTTTCTTATAATTTAAAGAAAGAAGGCTTCAAAGTGTTTACAGCAAATAATGGTGAAGAAGGCGTTAAAATGACGCAACAGATGAATCCTTCTTTGATTTTATTAGACGTGATGATGCCCAAAATGGATGGAATCGAAACATGTCAAATAATTAGAAGAGATTTAAACATAACCCAACCCATCATAGCATTTTTGACTTCACGTTCAGAAGACTATTCACAAATAGCTGGATTTGAAGCTGGTGCAGATGACTATATTAACAAGCCAATTCGTCCGCGGTTATTGATCAGTAAAGTTGAATCACTACTCAGAAGACTTTCACTTGGTTCAACTGTTACCTTAAACACTTTCGAAGGATCTATAAAAATTGACCGTGAAAAATTCATGGTAGAATTGGATGGTGAAAAAATTCTGCTTCCCAAAAAAGAATTTGAATTGCTTGAATTACTTGCAAGCAGACCAGGAAAAGTATTCAATCGTGAGCAAATATTAGCGATTGTTTGGGGCAATGAAACAATTGTAGGCGAAAGAACAATTGATGTTCATATTCGAAAATTAAGAGAAAAGCTTGGAGATGATTATATTCGTACTATAAAAGGTGTCGGATATACATTTCAAGAAAAGTGAACAACTTAAAACCTATACATTTATTGATTGGAGGTAGTGCTATTATTGCTGGCATTACCTTATTCATAACGTTTCTTTTAAATCTACAATTAATTGATTTCCCTTTGTGGATTTTAATTGGTTTACCCATCACTACTGGCTTAATTTCATTTGGTGTTTTTTACTTTTTCATTAAACACTTTATCAATGATCGATTGAAAGTACTTTATAAATCTATTCGTAAAGGAAAGATGACAAAAGAAAATGAGCTAACTTTTAAAATAACGGATGATGTTATTGCAAATGCTGAGTTAGAGACACATCTTTGGACAGAAGAGCGAAACAAAGAGATTTCCAAATTAAAAGAACAAGAGGAATTTCGGCGAGAATTTTTGGGGAATTTAGCCCATGAATTAAAAACACCCATATTTTCAATTCAAGGTTATATCCTAACGCTTCTTGATGGAGGTTTAGAAGATGAAAATGTTAATCGCACCTTTCTCGAACGTGCATCGAAAGCAACCGATCGCATGGTAAGTATCATTGAAGACTTGGATCAGATTACCAAAATGGAGGTCGATGCTTTAAAATTAGAACTTCGACCATTTGACATCGTTGAATTAGTGAATGATGTTTTCGAATCACTTGAAATGATGTCGTTCGACAAAAATATCAAATTGATTTTTGCGAAAGAATATGGTGCGACCTTCGTTATTGGAGATAAACCAAAAATTGCACAAGTGCTCGTGAATTTGATTACCAATTCTATTTTCTATGGAAATAAGGGAGGCACAACCATCGTTCGTTTATACAAAATGGATGACATCATTACGATTGAAGTTTCTGATGACGGTCCTGGTATTGAGGAAGAACATTTACCACGCCTATTTGAGAGATTCTACCGTGTGGAGAAAAGTCGTAATCGCAACGACGGTGGGTCTGGATTGGGATTGGCCATTGCCAAACACATCGTTGAGTCACACGGACAATCAATTTCCGTTCGCAGTACTTATGGAGTGGGAAGTACTTTTTCTTTTAGCTTAGATAAAAGCAAAACACAATCGACAGGCTTGTATTCTTCTCGAGGGGTACAGATAAAGTAGGTGTGGGGGAAAATTAAAATGAATTAATTGCAGTTTTAAAACACTTTAAATTACACCCTAATATCGAGTTTTGTTAATGACGACTTTTTGAATGTTCTAATCAATGCCAAAAAGAAAACTAGTGTGAATTACGAACTCTATAATACGGCTGGAAAATTAGTTCTTTCTGATAAGAATAGTCTTATCACAACAGGTTATAATGAGCGAAGGATTAACATTTCAACATTGTCATCTGGAGTGTATATTTTGAAAATTCACTTAGAAAATGACGATAAGATATTAAGTGCGAAAGTGATTAAGAACTAGTTTCTTTATTGATATATCAAAAAATGCATTAGTTCAGCTTCTTAAATAATTATCCATAACGTTTTTAACGCTTAACTTTGAATTGACAACAGCCATTTTACCTTAAATAAATTTCGGACGGAAAAGTCATTGAAAATAGAGTCATCAAAAAACGGGAAAGTTTACTCCTTCCCGTTTAGTCCTAAATAAAGTATCTATTGCTGAATTCGATCAGACTGACGTGATACTTATTTAGTGAATTTATTTCTTTAAATCATCGCTCAAGACCAATTCACCAAAGCGTTCATAATTTACCAACCAAGCGGCCGCATTTTTAACATATCGCCCAGTTCCAGCGGTGTCCCAGTTACAATAAAGTCGTGTAAAACCGCCATCAATAATCAACCTTTGCCCTTGGTTTTCATAAATTGCCGTAACGACATTTCCATCTGTGCTCCAAACCAATGGAATCATTTTTTTATTTGGATCTTGAATTTTAGAAATAGTTATGCCTTCATAGACATATTCCAATCCTGTTGTGATTAAATGGTTTGCTTGCATTCCTGAAATTGTAGAATCAGATTTAAAAGAGACATTCTTAGAACCCATGTAATTACCACTCATATTCACTCCAATTAATTTTTCAGCTAAGAAATTTGCATCAGCGTGGAAAGGAACATTATCTCCCCACAAATAAACACCTTTTCCACTATAGAAAAAACGCTTTATTACTTCTGCATGATCATCATTCAACATTTGCGTCGATGAAGAAATCACCCATAATTGACATGCTTTTGATAAAGCAATTTCTAATTCTTTTGCCGTCGGAGGCATGTTGATGTAGCGATAAACAGAAAATCCCTTTTCTTTCAATGCTGCTTTTGGTTTTTCAAAATCGAAGTTTTCTTTTGTGTACAAATGCAAGACTACAATTGTTTGACCATCAAAAGCACCATCAACGGCCAAATCATATTGATTACTAGTTACATTACCAAAGTTGTCTTTTTTTGAAACTGCTCGCTCTTCATAAACGATTCTCTTTTGTCCTGTATTGGTATCCATATTTTCAATAACCATCAATTGAACATTTTTTAATGCTTTTTTTGATTCGTTGTCGTAAACATTTCCAATAAAATTTGCTTGAGATTTTGCGCCAATCGGAATAGTTAGAAGGCAAAAAAAGATCATTTTTTTCATAAGTAGATTTTTGTAATAGTAATTTCCAGAAAACTGAAACCTAATACATGAATCCAAAAGAAAGGTTCAAAATAAAAATAAACTCACTTCAATTTAAGAATCTAATTAACCGTAAAAATGAATAAGAACGCTTGTATAGACATGATATACATAACAATATCTTTATACTCGAGTAGACGCTTTGAAATTATTGTGTTGTGAAGGCCTTAAAGGATGTACAATTCGGAAATACAAAAATTGAAGCACGCGATAAATTTTTAAAACAAGACTGTCTCCATCGAAAATCGATCGATGAAGAAGAAATGCTCAAGGCTGAACTTGAGCAATTCGTATTTGAGTTCAACGCTGTTCGACCACACCATGACAGTGAAGGAATGACGCCATTAGAAATGCATGAAAGCTGTGAAAACTATTTCAATGATTCATACTGGAAAATAACATGTGAAGCTCGAAAATCTAGGTGTAGATAGGGTGAATACATTATCTGTAAAAACTGTCCTCAACACGAGAAAATTGTTTTATATCTTACATTGTTCGACTGAATAATGCAATACATAATTGTATTCAAATTAGTTCCCTACCTCATTAAATAGTTAGTAATTAGCATACTATTCCAAACTGAAAAGCAAATTTTACACCCTATAAATAAAAGCTTGTATAATTTATTGAGCTCATCTGAACCGAAAAGATTCAAGTCAACTTTGAATGGAACTACAATCCCGATTTTCATAAACGCAAAAAAGCCTCTTCATTACTGAAGAGGCTTTTAAAAGGTGGCACCGACTTACTCTCCCACCCTCAAAAGGGCAGTACCATCAGCGCTAGCAGGCTTAACTTCTCTGTTCGGAAAGGGAAGAGGTGGACCCTGCTGCTATAGACACCGAAATCATAAATGTTTTTTAATGAATCAGGACATTTTGGAGTTAAGATTCAGGACTAGATTTGTTTAAACAAATAAGTCTTTGAGTCTTGGCTCTTTCCGTCTTGAGACAATATGAAATATCGGATGATTGAAGTAGTAATTTCAGGTGAAGTAGAGTTTATAAGTCTACGGGTAATTAGTATCACTCGGCTTTGACATTACTGTCTTTACACCTGTGACCTATCAACGTGGTAGTCTTCCACGGCCCTTAAAAGAAATCTCATCTTGAGGCGAGTTTCGTGCTTAGATGCTTTCAGCGCTTATCTCATCCGAACTTAGCTACCCTGCGATGCAGCTGGCGCCACAACAGGTACACCAGAGGTTCGTCCACCCCGGTCCTCTCGTACTAGAGGCAGGTCCTCTCAAATTTCTAACGCCCACAACAGATAGGGACCGAACTGTCTCACGACGTTCTGAACCCAGCTCGCGTGCCACTTTAATGGGCGA
>Ga0105051_10006632_pt1 | contig 12363 bp, 13 predicted proteins | sample FRY02_FD_78383 | JGI IMG/M metagenome (GOLD analysis project Ga0105051, IMG submission 78383) | Freshwater microbial communities from Lake Fryxell liftoff mats and glacier meltwater in Antarctica - FRY-02 (megahit assembly) | ecosystem: Environmental > Aquatic > Freshwater > Ice > Glacier...
AGTTGTCGGGTAAAGGCAAGGTTGCCGAGGTCAAACCATTAATACTATTATTTAAAGCACATAAAATATTATAAGTTGCCTCCAAATGAGAAACAAGTTCATTATCATAGTAGCTGGACAATGGCATTGTCTTTGAATATTTATTCTTCATAATTGCATGTTTCTTAGTTCTAATAATTCCTTCAATTGTTTTAAAATTATCTTCAATTGTAAGCGAACTATTTCTCTCTACATTTTTTTTATAGTTCTCTAATAATTCTAATTTTTTTTTAAGTTCTGCAATTTCAGAATCAATATTCTTATTTGTATCTATATTCATATTTATAAAAAATAAATAAAAAATTGAATGATTTTAAACTTATTTATAAGAAATAATAAAAGAAATAATAAAAGAAATAATATAACTAAATCTATAAGAAATGTCTTGTAATATTTGCTGTGATACTTATAATGTGTCGTCAAGAGCTAAAATCGAATGTTCCTATTGTGATTTTGGTGCTTGCCGAAGTTGTTGTGAAACATATGTATTGTTTGAATCAGTTCCTAAATGTTTAAATAATTTGTGTGGTAAAGAGTGGACAAGAAAATTTATAAGAGAGAAGTTTACAAATACATTTGTAAATAATAAATTTAAGAAACATTTGGAAGAAGTTTTATTCGAACAAGAAAAGGCATTAATGCCTGCAACACAGCCAATTATCGAAGAGAAAAATCGGAAAAAACATGTAAGAGCAGAAATAAGAAAGTTAGATGAATTGATTGAGAATTTAAATCATGAGAAAAGAGTATTGGAAAGGTCAATAGATAATCCAAATTTAGATATTTCAAAAGAGAAAAATAAATCATTAGGTTTTATGCGTTCGTGTGCTGCAGATGATTGTCGAGGTTTCTTAAGTAGTCAATGGAAATGTGGAATCTGTGAATTATGGACTTGTCCAGATTGTCATGAGTTAAAAGGTGATAAAAGAGACGATCCCGACCATAAATGCGACCCAAATAATATAGAAACAGCAAATCTATTAAGTAAAGATACAAAGCCTTGTCCGAAATGTCAGACAAAAATCTTTAAGATCGACGGTTGCGATCAGATGTGGTGCACACAATGTCATACAGCATTTAGTTGGAAAACTGGTGCGATTTCAACATCAATACATAACCCGCATTATTTTGAATGGCTTAGAAAAAATGGTGGAGTTCCAAGAGCGCAAGGAGACGTAATATGTGGTCAAGAATTAACACATCATACTCCAGATCATATACGACGGGCAATTACAGATAAGAAACATACAAATTTAATTGTAAGAAGTGAAAAAAATCAGTATTATAGAAATGGAGTATATGCAGAATATACAAATAATGTTCGAAAAGTAGAAGATCAAATACGTCAAGTTATACATATTAGATATGTAGAAATGCCAAGATTTCGTGTGGATCATTTTGAGAAGAATCAAGAACTGAGAGTGCGATATTTATGTAATGATATTGATGAAGAAGATCTGAAAATTTTGGTTCAGAGAAATGATAAAAAGAATAGAAAACTAACAGAAATATTAAATGTATTAACATTATTTGAAACTACTATGACGGATATAGTATATAGAATTTTAGATGATTTACAAAAATCGCAGCCAAATGAGTATAAAATTGATGAAATAAGTAAAGAAGTGGATGAATTAATTGAATATTGTAATAATTTATTTAAGGATATAGCTTTCACATATAATTGTATTTGTTATAAATTGGATGATGGTTTAAAATTAAACACATTTAAGTTAGAAAAGCCAAATAAGAGACCAAAAAAAGCATCAGCAGCGGCATCAGATGATGAAGAAGACGATGATGAATAAATAATTATTATACGATGAATAAATAATTATTATACGATGAATAAATAATTATTATACGATGAATAAAGATATAAAAATATAATAATTATAAAAACAATAATGAATTTAATAAAAGAAGGCAATAAATATATAATAGAATTCAATTCAGTAACAGATAATTCAATATCCCTAATAAGATCCCTTACAAAAACCCGTATTATTCAAGGCGCGACATTATCAAAAGATTACAAAACCTTAAAATTCTCCGCCCAGACGGTAACAACGTTAGAAACATTTTTTGCCAATAAAAAAGCAACTGTAACTCAAGCAGCCCAAATTCTCGAAATCCTCGCAGAGCAGCTAGAATATCTTATCAAATACGAATGCAAGACCATATTAGGTTACAGTAAAACCCAAGTCCTACTGATAAACGACAAAACCCCAGCATTCATAGGCCTCGAATTAGTAGCAGATATAGAAGCCGAAGGCTCTAATTTAGCTACAATTAGTGGCTTATTTAATACAAAGGATTTTTTTGCTGCACCAGAACTATATAAAATAAAGGTTTTACCAGCTCAAGTTCACTTTAAAGTATCATATTTTAGTTTAGCTTGTTTAATAATAAGTATATTATTAGAAAATGACGAAAAAGAAGAACTTACACTTAACCATTTAGACACACATCCAATTAAAAATACAAAATTATATTGGCTTCTCTCAAGATGTTTATTAGAAGACCCAAATAAAAGAAGTATTATTTTTATTTAATATACCTTTTAAAACCTTTTCTAAAGGTATAATATATGTCATTAACTGCTTTTAAAAATAAATCTGTCATAAATTATGGTTCAAAACGTTCAGCAAAAGGTCCAGGTGGAGTTTGGCTACCACAAGGTCCATTTGGACACTCAACAACAGGTCTTCAATTAGCTATTAATAATCCCGGTCCAGTTGGATTTTCTATTAATGGAGGACATAGAAATGTTGGCGGAATTGGTAGAGATATGAAAATGTCTAAATCAGGAACACCTTACAGAGGAACACAGCCTATTGGATTTGGTGGAACTTATGGTAAATATCCTTCTGCTACATTAGTTGGTAATGAAGCAACCGGTTCTTCAGGTGCAGTACCAAATTACGGTTCAAAACAAGCACCCGTTCAACCTGTTCTCAACTCATCTATCGTGAATACACAAGGAACACAATATTTATATATTAAACCATCAACACTTTCGACTTATGGTATGCTGGATAAGAAATATCGATGGGCTTATTATGGTACCTATCCTAACTATTGGGTTCAACCAATTTATACTGGAAATCAATCAGATACCGCAAGTCAAGGACTTTATATTCAAAATGTTGCTTCTGCGAATACTTGTAACTTAAAGGTTAATAATACAGAAGATTATGAAAACCATTATAAGCGTTGTGGACCTAACTTATGTACACCTGGTAGATCATGTGCTAAATTTAAATATAATGATTTGGCACGTAATGGACCTTATACAAAGATATTGGGACAACCGGTTTCTTATGAGCAATATAACTTAAATATTGCCAAGCAATGTAATAATCCTCAAGGACCTCAAAAACCATTTCCTTATGCTGTTAATACAGGAACAGGTATAAAGACGGGTGGTATATCTGTAAGTAGTGTTGGTAGTTCATGTGGAACATCAAATGTATTTTTAACACCTCCAACATGGTATTGGGCCAAGTGAAAAGGCGCGTTATCTGATTTATAAATAATTAATATATACTTATAATATTAGTATATATTATGGAAGATAGTCCATCTAGTAAAGAAATATTAGAAAAACTAGAAGCAGTAATAGAACCTGAAAACGTAGAAGAATATAAAATCAGCATATTAGCTTTAACTATTGCTCATGGTGAAAAAATTATTTTGCCAACACGTATAACATCATTAGAAGAATTTCAGAAATATGAAAGCGATTTAAAGAGAGAACCTTGGTATACATTTGTTGAAAAAACTTACATATATGGTTATGCACCATTTGGAAATGTATGCTTATTTAGAAACAAGCCTCATCAAGTTTGGAGCAGACTAAATACAAAACAAGGCTTTGAAAAACTTACTAACAGATATGGATTAAATACAACAAATAGAAAAACATTTGTAAAAGGTACAAATATAATTAATACTGATTTTATGACAGAACCAATACCAGATTCTTTAATGCCAATGTACAAAAACATACCTCAAAAAAGAGCACCTATTATGGCAAAAATGTATAAAGACGAATTATCAAATTATACACCTGAAAAAGCTGGTAAAGAAGTACCAGTTAGTGGAATAATGAATCCAATGACAATGCGTTTAGAAATAGTTCCATCTTCATATTTATTATCAGGAAAAAATACGGATAATATAGAAAAATCAGTTAAAAAAGAACCAATTGATATGTTTAATGTGCTTGTGAATCGGTAAATCCGGCTATAATGAGTGAAAAGGTTGTGCAAGATGTAGCATCTTATATAAATACGAATAGTTTACACCGAACAACAACACAAATTGAAACGGAAGAAGGTGGACCTGACTTGATTCCTTTTGCTGAATTAGATAATTATATTTCACAATTTGAAAATAAAGTGGAAGAGGAATATGAACCTTTGAGTGAATCATTAAAACAACCTATACCAAACGAATTTGCTAGCCCATTAAAGAGAGAAATAGGAGGAAGAAAAAGAAAAACTATTAAAATGAATAGAAAAAGAAAAACTATTAATAGAAGAAAGTCAAATAAGTAATAATTATAAAAAAAACGATATAAAATTATTATCAAATATTATATTTAATAATAATGGCAACAAAAGGAGTATTTGGATATATAATTGGTAAAAAAAAGCGAATGATGAAGGTAAGCGATGATGCCGATTTACTTTGGCAAATAGGAACAAGAGAGATTTTTTTACTTATGAATAAATATAAAACAAAAGAAGCCTTAGAAGAATCATTCTCTCAAATTAAAGTTATAAAACATGATAAGAAATCAAAGTTTTCAAAAGAAGAATTAGAGAGAATAAAATATTTTACAGATTACGAAGAAAAAGATGATAATAACAATTTACGATTTTGCGAAGCAAGTTTTATAAATATATTAGAAGCAAATCATATTATAAAAGAGCCGGAAGAATATGGATACGTATTCCTATTAGATTTTAATAAAGGAGAAGTGCGATATTATAAAAAAGAAATAGACGGGAAAATGTCGGATTTTGATTCGGCAAAAATCGAAGAAATAATAGCCTTTGAAGATATGCCAACAAAAACGTATGAAGAAATCATTGCTAATATGCACGCAAAATTTGATAAATACTATACCGAATTAACAAAAGTAAGAGCAGAATTAGATAAATTATATAAAATAAAACAAAATGCAAAGGCACAAGGTGCAGCAAATATAGAAGATAAAGTTGAAAAATTAATTTATGATATGAAGTTAGAAGAAAGAAAACTGCATATGAGTCGTCGATTTTTTTATAATAGATTAAAAGACCTTGACTTATTAGAAGAATAATAAGCTATGTTAAAACAACTTAAAAAAATTATAATATCTAATACATTAAACGATGAGTAATTTTATTAATGACATAATTAACAATTTATTACCAATTTATGATAAGGTAATGGTCTTAAAAATATTTATTGATTCAAATGATATAAATTTACATACAGAATATAATGATGCTGCAAATAGACACAATATGAGATTATTAAATTATCCAAGACATATTGATGCTGGTTTTGATTTATTTGCGCCAGGAAATGAAGGCGAAGAAGAAGATAGATGGGGATTAGCTTTGCGTTTTTTTGGTCCAAACTGGGGGCACCGTAATAGCTCAGTTAATAAGATAGATTACAAAGTAAAATGCTCTGCGCAAATGTATACAGATACAGGTAAAAATTTTAATACGGGATATTATATGTATCCTCGTTCTTCAATTTCCAAGACGCCATTACGTTTGGCCAATTCGACAGGAATTATTGATGCGGGATATAGAGGTAATTTGATGGGAGTATTTGATGTTGTGAATATTCCTGATAATTTGTCAGATAGTAGAGAAGCGGATTTTTTTGGTAGAAAGTTAGATAGATATGCACAAATATGCGCACCGGGATTAGTTCCAATTATAGTGCAAATAGTTGGTTCAGTACATGAGTTAGGTGAAGAAACAGAGAGAGGTGGAGGAGGTTTTGGTTCAACAGGAAGATAAATAATAAATAATAAATAATAAAAAATTAAAAAAATCAATAATAAAAAATTAAAAAAATCAATAATAAAGAAATATTTTATTTTACAAAGTATAAAATAAAATACTTATATATGGATATCCTATCTAAAAATATAAAAAAATTTATGAATGAAGAAAATAGAACAAAAATAATTGGATTATTAACGATTTTAATAGCGTTATGGTTAATTCTCTATTTTATTCCGCAAATATTTGCGACCCTTTTTAATACTCTTTTAGGTAATTTAATCTTGGTTTTAACAACAGTCTTAACATTATCATATAATTTAAGGTATGGATTGATGTTATTTTTAATATTAATTATATTATACCGATTCTCAGTAGTTGTTACTACAGAAGCCTTTACAGATCAATCTTTACAAGATTTTTTACTTACACAAAATACAATAAATAAGCAAAAGATATTTGATACAAATATTTTACAAACGCAAGCAACACAAGAAGAATTAGATTACTTTAATAGCAATGGTATGTGGCCTTGGTCTCAATCTACAATTGATTTATATGTATCTTCAACAAATAAGAATCCTTATATAAGAACATATTCAAAAGATGCGATTAATTATACAAGAAAAATCTATAATGAAAATGCAATTTTAGAACTTCTCTCAAATCAAACAAATGAAGGATTATTTAAAATAAATGGCGTTCAAGTAGAAGGAGTAAAACCAAATATGAGAGAACAATTGCCAGATGGATTTGGTTCATTTCCTTATACTTCAGGATTAATGGAAGATAGACGTAAAGATGTTATAAAATGTAATTTAGATACGCAGCAACTAGAGAGAACAAGTTTTCAAGGTAAAGGTGGTATTTTTGGTGAACAATTAACAGAAGTAAGTCCTGTTGATTATAATGACTTGGAAACAATTATTCCAGGATTTTCATTTTTATCGGCACCTTGTAATGTTTGTGCAAGTGACAACGGTGGTTCAAGCGGAAGTGACAGTAAAAGTGACAGTAAAAGCGAATGTAAATTTAAATTAAATGTAAAACCAAAAAAACTATTCTAGATTATTTTAATAATAATTTACATAAAACCAATTTTGCGGTTACTATTTTAAATTTGTTAAATAAATAAGTAAAAAATATATATTCAAAAATGCCAAGTAAAATAATAAGCTGAATTGTTTCACACATTTTGGCAACAAAACGTGAATTTTTCCAATAATAAATAATAAATCTCTCATCTGTTTTAGTCTTAATTTCTTTTTCTTTATTTTCAACGATAATGTCAGCTTCAATATCAATCATTTCAATAGAAAATGAAAATGCTGCACTTAAATATTTGGGTGAACTTAAAACGCGTGGTATTTCATTATTACCAAAATAAAAACAATAATTTTTTCGCAAATCGTATAAAAAAGCAAGTAATAATAGAAAATTAATACAACTAATATAATAATAGCAAATTATATTTAAACTATTATTGTATTTTTCAATTCTCTCTTCTTCTTTATTACATAAATTATTATATCCACTAGAAATATTATAATTTAAATAATTGTTATTAAATTCAGTGTCAAACATATGATATATATTTTTTCTCTCAAATGGTACAATATAATAAATATAAAATAATATTTCAAATTCAGTTATAATTGTTAAATGAATTAGATGTGATAATAGATTTTTCATATACTCATTACAAAAAAAATTTTTATATTGTCTTTAAATATATTAAATTATTATTATAAATTTATTAAATTTTTATATTTCTAATCTGTTTCTGTTTCTTCAATCGAGTTATCTTCTCGAGTAATATCTCTCATAACTTGAGCGGCAGAAGGAGATAAGAACGGCGAATCCTGTAATGCCGACACTTCATGCATTGTAATATCAGTACTAATATGATGTTTTAATAATTCTTCTGTGCTATCATAAGTTTGATTTGTTTGCCTCGTAAGCGGTAATCTTCGGATGTCAGCAAATTCATTATAATTATCGTCGGGAGTATGATTAACAGTATAACATCTTTGTGTGCCTTGAGACGTTTGACGAGCACAGCTATACATAGCGCCATATTTAGTTCCAAAAGTTCTAAGCGAAATGTAAATATCATCGCACAAATTTTTCATAAGTTTATCTTGCTCTAAACCATTATCAGTCATATATTTTTTCATTTCAATTAATAATTCGTTCATATGTTCTTTAAGATAAGGATTTTCGTCATCATTACCTTGTTGTTTCATTCTTCTATTACGTCCAATCCAATTAAATACATTTTCCTTTCTTTTATTTTGTTGATTATGGTTATTTACGCTATAAAGTAGCTGCATTGTTCTCTGTCTAAATATATATTTATCCAAGTTCTCTCTTGTGCCTTCATTAAATACTGAATATCCATGAGACATTATTGTTTCAACACCATTCTCATCATATATCTTTTGGTCTGCCTTAATTAACAACTGACAAAGCCCTGTGTTATCAGAAACAATATGATATATTTTATTCATTTCGCTAACAATATTGCCGACATTTAAGCTGGATACCCACGTATTATTTTTATAATCATAAATAAGACCATTAGTCATTTCAATTTGAACGTTAAATAATAATTTATAAACAATTCCATGTAAAATCTCGCCGTAGACAAATCCCGAATTTTCAACCTTATCAATGAAATGATAACTGCTGTTAGTAGTATTGCCCAATGTGTTAAGTAAAACCGCGTCATGGTCAACACCAAAACCGACAAAATAGTTATTAATTGACTTATTAACGAGTTCACTTAAATATCTAACTTCATTATTACCGGTAGACACTTCGCCGTCAGTCATAAATATGCTTACGAATTCGTGATTTTCGTAAGAGGAACGGATGGAGTCAACAGTTAAATTTATATCTTGAAGTGCTAGCTCAATATTGGTGCAGTCCTTAGGTGTAATCTGACTGATTTTAGTTTGAATTTCTTGAATATTATCATTAACAATTTTACAGCGATCAACAATATTGTAAATTTTATCGTCAAATGCATGAATAGTTATAAACGCATTTATAGCTGGATTATTTTTAAAGTATAATACCATATTGCTGAGGGTATGGCGAATATGTTGCATTTTAGAACGGCCATCCGAACATTCATCTGACATAGAGCCAGAGCAGTCGACCATGAATAGGATTTCAAATATTTCCTTGCTTAATGGCGCTGAAATGGCAGTTAATTTAAGTATTCCAAAATTACACTCATTAGTATAAATTTCATTTAATCCGGAAATGTTTTCTTTATCTAAAGGTCTATCATCAAAGACAATAGACTTCTCAGTAAACAAATCGTTATTACTCATCATTAGTGGTGATACAGACATCTTATTATAATTGATTTCTATTTATGGAATTAATTACTATTCAATTTTTTTTTGTCAATAAAATCGAGAAATCTGGCTTCAATATATTCGCTGGTAGTGTAATAATCTTTAAATGTTGTTAAATATTGAAATGGACTATTTTTAAGAGGAATAGAAACATTAATAATTTTCTCTCCAATTTTAATATCAAAATAGTCAAGTTCAAGGCCTAATTTACTATAACAAATCCAAGAAGGTTCATTTTTAACTAGATGCCAACCATTTTCTTTGAATAGCTGGTCTAAAAATACAAATCCTTTGTTTTTAATATCAGAATTGAAAATAGAAGAACTATTTGAAAGCATGTTCGTGTTAGAATTCATTATTATATATTAATATATAATAATGTTATGCCTTTAAATGAATTTATAAAATGAATTATAAAAATGAATTTATAATAAATTATAAAATAAAATATTAAAAACAAGGAATATAATAATTATACAAATGGATTCAGTAGGCGATAAACTAGTTCAAGAAGAAACTGTTAAATTAGTTGATATTAAAATCGACAGCGAGAATGTTGCGTTAAATGTTATGGTCCAATTTCTTATGTTATCTCATAAGAGAGGTGCATATTCAATTGAAGAATCTGCTAAAATTTGGGAATGTATTAGAATGTTTCAAAAACCAATGTAAAATATAAATAAATTAATATAAGTATTTGAAATAATATTTATATTAATAAAATCGCTCTAATCAGGGATCGAACCTGAGACCTTTTGGTGACGGTATACCGTGTGGTATTGTAACAGCCAAACGCTCTACCAACTGAGCTATCAGAGCATATTATACTGAATTCATTTGTTTTACGTTGCTCTACCACTGAGCTACAAAGACATCTTGTCCTCGGTTGGAGTCGAACCAACGACCAACGGCTTAAAATGCAAAAAAAATGCTGTTAGAATTCATGATATCGAGCCATGACTCGCTACATATTATAATATTCAGTTGTCTTTAAGTAGTTTTTTATAATATATGTTATAACAACAAATTTTTCATCTAATCTAATATTATGGAAGACTTAAGAGATGGAAAAAAATTATTAAATATTTTAAAACCGAAGTCTGGCTCGCCTCCAGCTTTTGGCGAAATTCCATTTGATAATATTATATTTGATGCTCTAACTGCTGGTAGAGGATCTGTAAGTGCTTCATCTGCTCCTAAAGTGCTTATATTATGTGGTCCACCTGGCTGTGGTAAATCAACTGTAAAACGCGATTTATTAGCTCAAAATGGTATTGATAGTTATATAAATATTGACCCTGATGAAATTAGAACAATTCTTATGGAAAATGGCGTTAGATTTCCTGCTGACAAGACAACAATGCCAGGCATAACAAACAATTTTAACAAAAGAATGTCTGATGAGGCGCAAAGGCAGCATTTAAATATTGTATTTGATACAACAGGTCAAAATTTTAAGGCAGTTAGCGATATAATTTATACTTCAAATCAACTCGGATACAAGACTATATTTGTTATTATTTGGGCTTCTCTCGAAACATGTAGAAAAAGAGTTGAAGGTCGTAATAAATTATTAACTGAATCAGGTTCAGGACGTATTCAATTACCTATTGAAGTTGCAGAAGGAATTTATAATGGATTTATGAGAGGAACAGCATCTATGTTATTACTAGATTATCCTGTTAAAGCAAACGAAGTTTTATTATATAATAATAATGTGGATGGTGCAGAACCACAATTGCTTTATCATAAAGTGAGTAGCGTAGTAGAAAAATCGACCGATTTTCCAGGATTTTATAATATGATTTTATTAAGTGAAGAACCATATATAATGAAAGCTTCTAGAGGAGGTAAAAGCAGAGCGGCTGTTAAAAGCTTAAAAAGCTTAAAAAGAGCAAGAAAAAGCGTTAAGAAAACAAAGAAAAGAAGAAACGCAAAAAAAACAAGAAAATCAAAAAGAAGATTAAGATAAAATAAATATATAATGTATATGTCAACAAGAAGTCGAAGAGGCGACCCAATTCCAGAAATACCTATACCGACAGAATTGAGAGATTCTAAACCAAAAAAAGTAAAAACAATAGTGCCTGAGTCAGAATATATTAGAAATCCAGAATGCGAATCAGATGCGGATGGATTAAAAGGCGAAGTATTTTTAAATTATGTTTATAGGCAACTTTCAAGTAATACAGAAAGCTCTTCAAGTAGTAGTAGTAGACCAACTATTTATATAATGATGGGACCACCAGCTGCAGGTAAATCAACAATTAAAAAACAAATGGATATCCAAAATTATGTGAATATTGACTTAGATGAAATAAAAAAAGTTCTAATTAAATGTTTTCCAAATGATAGATCATTAGAAGGTGTAGCTGTTGTCGGTTATTTAAAGCGTTTTGCGAGAAATTTATTAAAATTAGGTATAAAAAACCAAACAAATATTTTATTTGATACAACAGGTCGTATGACTGACTTAACAACAGAAATAATTGAAGCTACAAGAGAAGAAGGTTATAAACAAGTTTTTGTTATAGTTTACACCGCATTAGTTACTGTTTTAGAGAGAGCAAAAGCAAGAAACCTTATTGAAACAGATAGACCACCAATGAGTTCAAGAGCAGTTATGGAAGGTTATGAAAGTTTTATGAATAAAGGCGCATCAACAGGTACAGCATCTTATTATTTATTGTCTAAACCTGACTTGACAAATGAAGCAGAAGAGTTATATATTTATAATAATACTGGCACAGAACCTGAACTAATATTTAGTCGTAAAAATGGCATTGTAGATGTAGCAAAAGAAACGCCAGATGTTTATAATATGTCGATTTATAGTTCCGAACCCTACTTCTCATTAAAAGGTAAAAGCTCAGAGACGGTTAAAACAAAAGTTGGTGTTAAAAGCGTAGCGACGGTTAAAAGCGTAGCGACGGTTAAAAGCG
>Ga0105051_10006635_pt1 | contig 12359 bp, 11 predicted proteins | sample FRY02_FD_78383 | JGI IMG/M metagenome (GOLD analysis project Ga0105051, IMG submission 78383) | Freshwater microbial communities from Lake Fryxell liftoff mats and glacier meltwater in Antarctica - FRY-02 (megahit assembly) | ecosystem: Environmental > Aquatic > Freshwater > Ice > Glacier...
CAAAAAGCTTCAAAAAAAATACTCTCTAGCTGCCAAGAAAAGAAGTGAATATTTTAGCAAAGAGAACTTTTTACTTAGATTTAAAAAAATAGCCAATCTTTGATTGAGGGTTATTTTCTAGGCTTAGTGCCTGTAAAAAACAGCCAATGGTGCCACTCTGTTTTGAACCAATTTTGATTTGGCTTTGTAAGTGGGTCTTGCCAGTCAAGTTTTCTTTGATTTTTCCATCCATTTACTGGATTACAATCTTCTAAATCAACAAATCCTACTTCGCCAAACCAGTTGCGAGCATCTGCGTGGGTCCACAGCCAGTGATGCACGTCAAAATTATTTAGGTGCCCTCCAACTGTCCAGCGCTGCAATCTATCAAATGAAACTTTTTTGTTTGCGGCAGAGATGCAAATTTTTTCATAATCAGGCGTTACCATAAAAAAACGACCTCCTGGAGACAAAACACGATATATTTCGCTGAGAACCTCAGTTGTGGTTCCTATGTTGCGGCGCATTTGCTCACTAGAAAATTCTGGATGGCAAAAATGTTCCATAATATGTACTGCTCGCACCTCTTCTCTAACAAAATTATCAGGCAAGGGAAGTTTGCGCGTGTCGGCCAAAATGCTAACTTCTGGGGAGGGTTGAATATCACTAGGAACATAACCAGGTTCAGGATTCGTTCCTGAGCCAATTTCAAATTTTTCAATACCATTGGGAAATGCTTTGAGAACTTGTGTTTTTGTTGTAATAAATTTTTTGTTCTGTTCTGTCATAACACAATGATATCATTAGATAATGAAATTTTTAAAAAGTATTTCACACAGACACTGGCCAATTTTGATTGTCTTGCCTGTATTCCTGCTTCTTTTTGCTCGCAATCCATTTTCGATCAGAACACTTATCCCAAATTTTGAACCATTTCCCGACGGATTTCACTACGTAACTCCCGCTCGCTGTATGCTGGCTGGCTTCGGTAGAAATTTGTGCAGAGAAGGTAGGGTGCTGACTCCCAGCGTGCCACCATTGTACTCGTGGTATTTACTGCCATTTTTTAGTATCAATAATGACCCAAGAATGTTTTACTTCGGCAATGTTGCTCTCAGTCTTTCTTTTGTTCTAATTTTTTATTTGTTACTAAAACACTTGGTTGCCAACAAAACACTGCAAGCATTGGCATTATTTCTCTTGGTGACTAACTATTATTTTTATTGGTTTCCCTCACTTGCAATGGCAGAAAACCTTCTGATTCCGCTTTTTTTGGCTTGCCTATATCTTTTGCTTAGGCCTGTTTCATATCTTCGAGCAATCATTTTTATGGTTTTGGCGTCCTCTCTATTTGGGGCCAAATACTCTGCCGCGCCTATTACGCTTACGTACTTTGTGCTGTATTCAGCAAAAATGTTTCAAAATCGCAAAAGTCTGCCCAACTTTTGGAAATTTGCTCTATTGCTCGTCGCAGTAGGAACTACCGCATTTTTCCTCTCTGGAGGCTCTGCAATTTTATATCAAGCCGCTAGCTTGCTACAACGAGTTGTGTTTCAAGAAAGGTTGGGGTTACATACTACTAGTGAATCAGCCTCTGCTTGGATTAGTACCGTTTTTGTAGCAAAGAACTTTCCACTCTACCTCCAAGCTTTGACTGGAGGAAACATATATACCTTATGGGTCAATGGCTCTCTTGTACCAAAAATTATTGCCGTAGTTGGTATGACATCGCTTGTTATAGGGAGCTTTTATGGAAGCTTCCGCACTTTCTGTCGCTCGGTCCTGATATTATTTTTTGTGCAGATTGCTTTTTTGTCCTTATTCTATTCTTTCGAGTCTCGCTATATTTTGTATTGCATACCAATAGTATTGCTTGCTTTCGTTTTATTCTTACAAGAAGGTATAAAGTATTTTCAACACAAAGTACCAAAAAGTTTTACAAAAAGAATAATTCCAGCTACAGCCCTCGTAGTTTTTCTTCTGTATAGCATAGCCAGTGGCCTGAGGATTAAAAATCAAATCATGCTCAATCTTAGACACGCAGAAACTCCCTGGTGGTACTTGAGCGTGCTGGACTTGAACAAATATTTTGCAACTGTAGAAATATCTAATCCAGTGGTTATAACTGCAATCAATCCTTTTTTAGTTGATTATTACGCAACTCGAAAATATGAATTGCTACCACTTGCAAACCAGCAAGATTTTAATACCGACGAAAATGACAAATCTGCGGTCTGGGGACCCAACGATTACACCAATCTACTACTTCTCTACCAACAAAAATTACTTGAGGGAAAAGAAGTCTATGTTGCAAAGTATGGCCTCGGCCATGAGTCGGATAAGATCCAGGCCTTCCAGTCCATCCAAGATACTTTTGACCTCGAGCTAGTTCAGTCTGGCTGTTATGATCTCTGCAATTTGTACCAATTACATTTGCAGAATTGAGATGTTTGACGCGTGTAATGTATATGTCATGTTAGAGAAGTAAAATGAACGACATGGAAGCAGCAATCAATAAGATAGCAATCTTCAAAGGCAAGAAAATACGGAAAGTTATTTATAAAGGGGAGTGGTGGTTTGTGATACTAGATGTTATTGCAGCCCTCACAGACTCACCTAATCCATCTGGATACTTGAGGGATATGAGACGAAGAGATGTAGAACTTACAAAAGGGGGGGCAATTTGCCCCCCCCCCTTTTGGTTGAAACTCCAGGAGGCAAACAAAAGATGAATTGTGCTAGCACGGAAGGTGTTTTTAGACTTATCCAATCCATTCCATCTCCCAAGGCCGAACCCTTCAAAAAGTGGCTCGCAAAAGTAGGGTATGAACGCATTCAAGAAATTGAAGATCCTGAGCTAGCAACCAAACGCACTAGAGCTGTATACAAGGCAAAAGGATACCCAGATGCTTGGATTGAAAAACGCATGCGTGGCATTGAGATCAGAGAGACGCTGACAGGTGAATGGAGAAATAGAAGCGTCGGAGAACAAAAGGAGTATGCCATTCTCACTGCAGAAATTTCAAAAGCTACCTTTGGTATGAATCCTAGCAAGTATAAGCAGTTCAAAAACTTGCAGCGAGAAAATTTACGCGATCACATGAATGATTTGGAACTTATTTTTTCAATCCCTAACCAAACGCAATCCCTAAACAATTGTTATACAATCAATCCATGCCTTTGTTTTCCTATCTGAGAAAAAACACTCTTTTCTTAACTAGCCTCTTCCTCCTCGCCTTCATCCCGCTCTACCCAAAAATACCCCTGTTTGACATTCTCCCTGGGTATATCGTCCGAGTGCGCGTCGAAGACCTCCTTATACTGCTCGCATCTGGCGTATGGTTTTGGCATGCGCTCAAAAATAGAGCAGAGTGGCGCAATGGCTATCTCGGCTTCGTGGGGCTCTATGCCATCGGAGGATTATTCTCAATCATCCTCGGAGTGTTCTTGCTGCAAACTATTCCGCTTGAGCTTCTCCATATCGGCAAAAGCGCGCTCCATTACTTCCGCTACCTCGAGTACTTTGCCTTATTTTTCATCGTGTTTTCGGGCATTCAGACAAAGGAGCACGCAAGAAAAGCCGTTTTTGTGCTGGCAGCCGCAACATCTTTGGTCATCATCTACGGCATCGGCCAAAAATTCATGCACTTTCCCTTGTACTCAACGATGAATCGAGAGTACAGCAAGGGTCAGGCGTTTTATCTCGAAGCTGGCGGCAAGGTAAGCTCGACCTTCGGAGGTCACTACGATCTGGCTGGATTTCTTGTTATTGTGCTGCCACTCATTTTTTCATTTTCACTCGGGTTGTTTTCTCGCAACAAAAAAAGGCTGCTCATTTTTGCTTGGCTCCAAGTAACACACCTAGCTGGTGTTTGGCTGCTGATCGAAACCGCTTCCAAAACCGCTCTCATCGCCTATCTTCTCGCAATGGCTATCGTCGTTTTACTTCATATACGAAGAATCAACAGTAAGAAAGTGAGAGTATTTACTACCACTGCATCCCTTGCATCTGTCGTGCTCGTGGCGGCGGTCTTCCTCACTCTCTTTGGGGCATCAACAAAAGTACGCTTCTCCAATCTTTTTTACTCCATTCTGCAGTCTCAAGAAAACGCAGATCCAACTGATCTGGTGGGAAGCGGCTACGAATGGAAAGTCTTTAGTACTACCTCTCTTGATGGAGAAGTCATAACAGAGCGCAAGCTCGAAAAAAGCACCTGGTCGCCCAATGCAGTACGCTACGGCATCTCCATGGGCATTCGCCTCGATACTCTCTGGCCACAAGCGCTGCGAGGCTTGAGTAATAATCCGCTGTTTGGTAGTGGCTATGGCACATTGTCAAAACTAGAAAACTCTCAGTTTGTCGAAGCAGATAGTACCGATAATAATTATCTGCGCACTCTCGGTGAAACCGGCTTGATTGGCTTCGCTATCTTTTATGGCTTTGTACTTATTAGCATGAGAACCGTTACTCGACAGCTAAAAGATCAATCAGGAATGATTGCCGCGATCAGCATTGGCTATCTTGGTGCGAGCGTTGGACTTTTGCTCAATGCGCTCTATATCGATGTCTTTGCGGCGTCAAAGGTAGCCTTTATTTTCTGGGGTATTTCTGGTTTGACACTCAGGATGAGCGCAAAGTTGCAAGGTAGGGACTCACTACGATCGCTTCTCTTACACCTTTCAAAACACAAGGTGTTATATGTCTCACTCGTTTTGTCATTTTTTATCTTGCACCAAAATCCATTCGCCGCACATTCACAACTACTCGCATTTGAGAGCTCTCCCAAATCACTAGAAAACTTTGTGGCCGCTCGCTGCTTTGTAGAACGAGGCAGTTTTGATTTGTGCAGAACTGCTACCGGCATCGTTACAGACCACGGCTTCTCAGCCTACAGCGTGCTACTCGTGCCATTTGTTTGGCTGAGCGACAACCCGGCTGTGTATTACTACCTCAACTTTGGACTGTTTTTACTAGCGCTATTTGTTCTGTACGCCAAGCTCAAGGTACGAAATTTCCTCCTACTATTTCTGTTTGTCATCTTGGCATACGAAAGAACTGCTACCAGCCACCCCCTAGAAGATAGTGATTTATTACGATTATTTGTCATGGCACCACTAGCAATCTTTTTCTTCCAATACCTGATAAAACAAAAAAAGAGAAAAAAACTTTTCTTAGGATTTATCATTGCACCACTCGTCCTCATTCCTTTGATACGACCAGCGCTCGGCGCACAATTTTTGGAGAACTTTCGCAATGATCGACAAGTCGTAAAACGCGATGTGGTACTACAGGCGAATGCAAACCTTGAAGCTAGCAACTACCTACTCACCGCACTCTCACCCTACTATGTTGACTTGTTTAGTAATCAGAAATATGAAGTTTTGTCAGCTGCACAAACACAAACATATATTGTCTATCAAAAATTACTCGAGCAGGGAAGCAAGCTATTCTTGAGTGACTACGGTCTCGATTCTGATCAGGGATTCTTCCATGCCTTTGCAGATTTACGCAAAAACTTTGACGTGCGGTACAAAACAATTGATTGCTACGACGAATGTAGTCTATACACAGTCGAGCAATTATCACAAAAAATTTCGCCGCTACCCATTTCTATTGGACTCAAACAGCTCGAGCCAAACACACTGTCAGATAGCTATACGTTCGCCGTGGTCAGCAATCGGTATGAAAAAGATACCACACAAACATTTGCCGACTACCTACAGTCACTCAAGCCGCTCACAGAAGAAAAACTGGACTTTCTCGTACTTACTGGCGATATCTCGCCATCGGGCGACACGGGGAGTATTCCAACCATAAACAACCTATTTACTGATTTGGCACCATATCCAATACTCTACAATCCCGGCAACTATGACCTCCTACCGCAGAAGCCGTATGAGATTGGGAGCGAGCGATTTTATACCGACCGTGACTACTTTATTCTCTTGAACATTGGCGCCGATTCTGTGGCGACAAACGCTCAGCGACTATTTGTCTTCAATGCCTTGCTCGAACTCGAACAACTACCTGATATCAAAAATCTCTTCATCATTTCACATGACCTCAACTGGCAGGATGACTCCAATCCCAAGAATTTTATTCATCAACTGCGAGATAAACGTGCCGAGTTTCCAGCAGTACAAACATATATTATTTCAGCAAATCATGGAGATGAGACCCAACAAAGTGAAAAGCTGGAAAACAATATTTTCTACAAAGCTACTTCAGAGAACATCATTTTTATAGTTTTCTCCAACCCCTCTGCAAATCCAACCTTCGGTTCCCAACCAAGCAACTCACGCGCTTTAGAAATATCTGGTTTTCTCCGTGTTGGATCATCACCAGGCAAATCCTGAAAAATAATCTCTAATTCTGGCTTTCCTGCGGCTTGCTTCACAATTTCTGCAGTCTCCAGTGCCGTGTGTTCTTCATTGGGATTTCCCAAATTGATCGTTTCTCCTGCTAGACCATCAGTTGTTCCCATACGAATGATGCCGTCGACTAGATCAGAAACATAACAAAACGAACGAGTTTGGCTTCCGTCACCGTAAATAGTAATGGGGGAACCAGACAAAGCTTGGCTGACAAAATTAGGAATTATTCTACCGTCAGACATATCCATTCGTGATCCGAAGGTATTAAAGATTCGCACAATACGCACGTCCATACCAAAATCCCTCGCATGGACACCACAAATAGTTTCTCCCATTCGCTTCGCTTCGTCATAGCAAGAACGAATCCCATTGGGATTGACATTACCCCAGTACCCCTCGACTTGGGGGTGCTCGTGTGGATCGCCGTACACCTCTGATGTACTTGCAAACACAAATCGTGCTTGCGGAGCTGTTTCTTTCAAATACTGTAAAAGATGATGCGTGCCCATCGAATTTACCAAGTAGGTTTCGACGGGGTGTGCTTGGTACTTCGGAGGGCTGGCAGGGGAGGCAAAGTGAAAGACTACAGTTGGTCGCAAATCACTGGGCAAATACTGCGTCGCTGGTTGCGATACATCGGCCTCTATGAAGTAAAAACTTGGATTTTCCTCAAGATGTGCAAGATTTTTTGCACTACCGGTTATATAATTGTCGACGCCATAAACGGTGTAGTCCATTTTCAGCAACATATCACAGAGATGTGAGCCGACAAACCCAGCGGCTCCAGTCACTACTGCTGTATTGGCGTCACGGTTCATGTATGTATCTTACATTATTAATGAAGATAAAGAAGCTGTCGATAAATAAAAATAGCTCTATAATAAATTTGTGAGCAAAATACTACAGCATAAATTTCTTCCACTAATTTTAATTCTAACGTTAGCTTTTTTCCTCCGCCTCCCACACCTCACCGGATCATTTTGGCTTGATGAAGCCGCTCAAGCACTCGAGAGCACACGACCACTTTCCCAGCAACTAGATATTGTTGCCGACTTTCAACCACCGCTCCTTCATGTGCTGACACACTTCGCGAGCTATATATCCGTCTCTGAATGGTGGCTGCGAACAATCGGCGCACTCATCCCAGGACTACTAACCATTGTCTTCACCTACTTTTTCTTGCTCAAGGCAGCGGATAAAAAAACAGCTGTTTTGGCAGCTCTGCTTCTCGCCACCTCATCTTTGCACATATTCTTTTCGCAAGAACTACGACCCTACGCACTTCCGGCCGTATTCGCTGTTGCATCTTGGTGGGCACTGTATGCAAAACGCTGGCGTTGGTTTACCTCCGTCACAATCCTTGGGTTATACAGCTCGTATCTCTACCCTTTTTTACTCTTGGCGCAATTGATCTGGCAGCTTTTTGTTTTGGCAAAGCAGCGAAAAGAGTTACTTGCTTCTACAGCGGTTAGCTCATTATTCTTTGCGCCTTGGTTGCCCATGTTCTTCGCGCAACTCCAAGCTGGACAACTCCTGCGTCATAATTTACCAGGTTGGGAATCTGTTGTCAGTATTCCTCAGGAAAAAGCGCTGCAATTGGTATTTGCAAAATTTATATTTGGTACAAGCGATCTAGCACTCACGCCGCCATACATACTTGCAGCCCTTGCAGTACTTTTGGGCAGTATTGGACTTATTTTCTACTTTTGGCCAAAACTTGCACCCAAGAAGCAAAAATTTCTCGTATTGCTACTCCTTTGGACTGGTTTACCGCTGTTCGTCAGCTGGCTTGTATCGTGGATCGTCCCGGTCGTCGAACCAAAACGGTTGTTGCTATCACTCGCAGGGTTCTATGGATTGCTAAGCTATCTTGTAATTCTCGCAATAAAACAAAAAAAACGATTTGTTCTCCACGTTGGATACCTGCTCATTTTTATTCTCTTTGGACTTAATATCTGGAGCACGAGCAATTACTACGCAAATGCAAAACTGCAACGAGAGGACTGGCGGTTACTTATTACCAAACTAGAGCAAACCTATCCAAAAGAAGACACATTGGCACTTTTTATTTTTCCTGATCCATTCGCGCCTTGGCGTTGGTACGCAAGTCCAGAGATACAAACACTAACAACACAATCAATTTATATAACTGAAGACACACCACTGAGAGATTTGCTCGAGCCTACCCTTGACTACAGCTACGTAATTATGTTTGACTACTTGCAGGATCTCACAGACCCCAACAGGCTGGTGACGCTCGAATTACAAAAATTTGGCTTTCAAGAAACAGGCTCTTTTTCTTCGGCCAATCTTGGTTTTGTGCGAGTTTTCACCAACCAAAGTAATACAGAGGATCAAGGTTAGTTCATATGTCACAACCACTTGCCGTCGGCATTGATATTACCTCTGTCTTATATGGCAGAGGGGTGTCTCGTTACACCACCAATCTTACTCGACACTTACTAGCCAACAAACGAGTAAAAATGAGTTTGTATGGATCGTCGTTGCGCCAACACGCAGAGCTCGAGGCAAAGGCGCAGGAGCTCAAAAGCGCAACCGAGCAAAAAGCCCATACAGTCATACGCAACTATCCGCCCTCGCTCTATAACTTTCTCTGGAACAAACTCGGCTATCCCAAAATTCGCTCTGCTTTGCCGGAAATTTCAATTTTTCATTCTTGGGATTGGTTGCAACCACCTGATAGAGACCTCCCACTTATCTCAACCGTTCATGACTTATCAATGCTGCAGTATCCTGAGACAGCCCATCCGCAAATTCTTAAAATGCATCAGAAATCTTGGGATATACTCAAAAAACGAGAGGCGCATATCATTGCAGTCAGTCGCGCAACAAAAAATGATGTTGTTTCTTACCTTAAAATTCCCGAAGAACGAGTGCACGTCATACACGAAGCTCTTCCAGATGAGGTGGTGCTCGTCAATACGCACCTGACCGAAGAGCGCTATGAAGTACTCAAGCACCAGCTACAACTTACCAAGCCCTATATTCTTTTTGTGGGTACCAGAGAACCAAGAAAAAATCTTTCTCGACTTATTACCGCCTGGCAATCACTCAAAAACCCCGATTTGGAGCTCCTCATTGCGGGGAGTGTTGGCTGGGATACAACGAGCGACCTTGAGAAAATACCTGGCTTGCGATTTTTAGACCGAGTCAGCGACGAAGCACTCTCTGTCTTGTATGGAGAGGCGAGTGTGTTTGCCTTTCCCTCTCTCTACGAAGGGTTTGGACTGCCTATTTTGGAAGCCTTTCATCATGGTACGCCGGTTGTAACGTCAAACGTCTCGAGCATGCCAGAAGTAGCTGGGAATGCAGCAGAACTCGTCGATCCACTTTCGGAAGAAAGTATTGCAAAAGGACTCAACACAGTGCTCAATGAAAATCTCTCAGAGCAACAAAAACGCTTGCAAAAAATGATAATTCGTTCGCAAATGTTTAGTTGGCAGAGAGTAGCTGAGCAGACAATAGATGCGTACGAGAAGACAGTCAAGATGTTTGTGTCATAATAAAATCATGGACACATACCGCATAGCAATTGATGGCAACGAAGCAAACGTCCAAAACCGTGTTGGCAGCAATATCTATGCGTTCGAACTCCTCCTATCGCTCGAAAAACTACTCAAAAGCGATGCAAACTGGAATATAACCGTTCTTCTCACCTCGCACCCGCTCGCCGACATGCCTTCCGAGCGTCTTGGTTGGCAATATATTGTAGTTCGTCCAAGCCGACTCTGGACCCAATGGGCATTACCAAGATTTTTACAAACACACAAAAATGATTTTGATCTGTTCTTTACTCCTGGTCATTATGCTCCTCGTCACTCTCCCATTCCCTATGTGTCTGCCGTGCTTGATCTAGCATTTTTATCACACCCTCGCTCATTTACCTTGCATGATCGCCTGCAACTTACCTACTGGACGAAGTACAGTGTAAAAAAAGCGCAGAGAATACTGACCATCAGCCAAGCTAGTAAGGATGAAATTATTGAAAAGTATAAAATCTCACCCAGTAAAATTGTCGTTTGCTATCCCGCCGTTGGAGCTGTAAAAAAAACAACAACTGCTCAAGCAAGCAGTGTTCTTAAAAAATTTGGCGTATCAAAACACTACTTCATTTCTCTTGGAACAATACAACCAAGAAAAAATCTTGTTCGCTTGATAGAGGCATTCGAAAGCTTTTCTCGCAAGCAACAACAGTATCATCTTGTTTTGGCAGGCAAAGAAGGGTGGCTAGCTCGACCAATTCTTGATCGAATTGCAAAGTCACCATTCAAAGAACGAATCAACGTCACTGGCTTTGTCACTGAAGAAGAAAAATGGGCTCTCTTGCGAACCGCAACTGCGGTTGTGGCGGTCGGCCTCAAAGAAGGGTTTGGAATTCCAGCCCTCGAATCACTTGAAGCAGGCACCATTCCTGTGGTCGCAAATACCACAAGTTTACCCGAAGTAGTGGGGAATGCCGGTATTTTGGTTGATCCAACCAGCTCGCTTGCTATTGCTGACGGTTTATGGAAAGCCGCTACTCTCAAAGCTCGAGAGAGAGCAATTTTGCGAAAAAATGGCAGAGAACAAAAGTCGAAATTTACTTGGCAAAAAACAGCAGAAAGCGTGCGAGATCTCTGGCAAAATGTTTTGCTTTCAAAATCATGACAACCATTATTGGTATTGATCCCGGATATGATCGTCTCGGCTGGGCTGTAGCACGTGTGGAGAAACGAACATTTTCACTATCTGCATATGACTGCATCGTTACAGATAGGTCTCAAGAAATCGTACAGAGAATGGCGGCAATAGCCTCTCAGCTAGCAGCTATTATTGCACTGCATCAACCAAACGAACTTGCGATAGAAACACTCTTTTTTTCTCGCAATACAACTACCGCTCTCAAGGTGAGCGAGATTCGTGGATTGGTAATTACTACAGCTATACACAATGCACTGTCAGTTGCGCAATACAATCCTATGACTATCAAGCAATCCGTGACCGGTAGCGGGAAAGCAGACAAGCAGGGAGTGAACAAAATGCTGCGCTTGCTTCTTCCAGACATTGGTACGATAGCTCACGATGATACAATGGACGCAATCGCAGTTGCACTTACCCATGCGCTAGCTGTTCACCAAATCCAACTCTAAATTATGATTGCATTTCTGACAGGCACACTACACGAACTGAGTACCCCACTAGTACTACTTGTTGGCGGTGTCGGGTATGGAGTGCGAGTAGCAGAAAAGCATTTTTCATTTTGGACAAAAGGACAAGAAGTATCTCTCTGGATCCATACAAATGTTGGGGAGAGCACCCTCGAACTTTTTGGTTTTCCCGAACAAAAAGAAAAAGAGCTATTTTTACTACTACTTCAGGTGTCAGGAGTTGGACCACGCACAGCTCTACAACTTAGTTCTTTGGGAAGCGAACAGATTGGGCGCGCAGTTCGCGAAGGAGAGGTAGGGTTTTTTACCCAAGTTCCTCGTGTCGGCAAAAAACTAGCGCAGAAAGTCATCATCGAACTTGCGAGCAAGCTTGGGAGTCTTGAAGAACTGCAACTCGGCACACTAGACACAAATCACGCCCTGCTAGTCGAAGCAATGCTCGCGCTTGGTTATGATGAGCACGTAGTGTATGACATAGTCAGAAAAACTGACATGGATAGTATTACTCTTGAAGAAGCACTAAAACAGACCATTAAAGCTTTGGGAAGTACCAAATAATGAACGCAACAAATGTGGTCGAAGAGCACTCGCCAGACGAAGTTGAGCTATTCACTAGCTTGCGGGCGCAGTCTTGGCCTGAATTCTACGGTCAAGACAATGTCAAAAAATCACTCACCATCGCTATTGAGGCAGCGCGCAATCGAGCAGAACCACTCGATCACTTATTACTCTACGGTCCACCAGGACTCGGTAAAACAACGCTCTGTCACCTTATTGCCAAAGAGCTTGAGGTGCAAACTAAAATCACCTCTGGAACTGCGCTCACAAAAGTTGGCG
>Ga0105051_10006644_pt1 | contig 12345 bp, 7 predicted proteins | sample FRY02_FD_78383 | JGI IMG/M metagenome (GOLD analysis project Ga0105051, IMG submission 78383) | Freshwater microbial communities from Lake Fryxell liftoff mats and glacier meltwater in Antarctica - FRY-02 (megahit assembly) | ecosystem: Environmental > Aquatic > Freshwater > Ice > Glacier...
CACGCACGACCCGCCGAGCACGCACTGCCCCGCAAAGTTGCAGCTCTGCCCGGTCGCGCAGACGCCGCAGGAGCCGCCGCAACCATTCGGTCCACAGCCTTTGCCAGCGCAGTCGGGCACGCAGCTGTTCGGTGACACGCACTGCCCGGTGTAGCTGCAGTTCGTCCCCGCGGCGCAGGCCCCGCAGGAGCCCCCGCAGCCATCGCCGCCGCAGGCGCGGTCGCTACAGAAGGGCACACACCCACCGGGGGTCACGCACTTGCCGAGAGCGTTGCAGCTCTTGCCGGAGGCGCAGGTTCCGCAGGTACCGAGGCAGCCGTCAAACCCACACTCGCGGCCTGTACACTGCGTGGTACAGCCACCCGGCTGGATGCATTGACCTGCAAAATTACACACGGAGCCTCCGACACAGCCACCGCAGCTGCCGCCGCAGCCATCGGGACCACACTGCAGGCCTGAGCAATTGGGCGTGCAGGTCCCCGTGGCGATGCATTGACCTTGATAGTTGCAGCTCTCGCCCTGGCCGCAGGTCCCGCAGGTGCCGCCGCACCCGTCGCCGCCGCAGGCGACGCCGCTACAGTTCGGCGTACAGCCGCCCGTGCTGATACATTGACCGCTGAAGTTGCAGCTGAGGCCGGCGGTACAGGTCCCGCACGAGCCACCGCACCCGTCGCCGCCGCAGGTCTTGCCCGAGCAGCTGGGCGTGCAACCGCTCTTTGGAACGCACACCCCACTGGCGTTGCAGCTCTGGGTTGAGGGGCACACACCGCACACACCGCCGCAGCCATTTCCGCCACAGGTCTTGCCCGTGCATTGTGGACTGCAACCATTCTTGGGGACGCATTGATATGTGTAACTGCAACTTTCACTCTGGAGGCAGACACCACACGCGCCGCCGCAGCCATCGCCGCCACAGGTCTTGCCCGTGCAATTGGCTTGGCACTGGGCTGGGGCGACGCACTGGAAATTATAGTCGCAATTTTCGTTGCTACCGCATGTGCCACAGCTGCCGCCGCAGCCATTGTCGCCGCACTCCTTCCCGCTACAGTTGCCGGTGCACGTCGCCGGGTCGATGCACTGCCCGTAGACATTACAGACCTTGCCCGAGCTACAGGAACCGCAGCCGGGGCCGCACTGGACCCCCTTACATGGGTCCTCATCTGTGGCGATGCAGCCGTGATAGGGGATGAGGTTAAAAAAGGTCTGAACTCCGCAAGTCTTTCCGAACAGAGCGCAGTCGACGCTCACGCGGAGTCCGAAAGCACAGTAAACGTAAGAGGTCCCGCTGCAGGTGCCGTTCAGCGGCACACCCGCGCAGTCGGCGCGAGCGTCGCTTGGCGACGCCGTGAAGGCGCCCGCGGCGACGAGGAGGAGGGCGAGGAGGCTGCGGCGAAGAGTGTGCGACATTGACATGGCCGGACTATAGCCGCGTTGCCTCGTCGGAGTCGAGCCCGGGCCACCGCGACCGCGCCACGCGACGCATTTTCGATCGAGCGAGACCGCCGCGATACGGACAAGCCGCCCAGCTGGCGCCTCTCCGACCCTCGAGACCGCTCCTCCGGGTTTGGCCCCGAGCGCGGCCATACAAGAGGAGGCGGGACCGCCGATTTACTGCGGCTGAGGTCTCTCGACTTGCTCGCCGTTGACGAAGCGCGCCACGCCCACCTCGCGGCCATCCGGACCTAGGACCCGCCAGTAGCCATGCCGCACGCCGTCGCGGTAGGTCCCAGAGTGAACCATGCCGTTCTCGGCGAACTCGGACCACGCCCCGTCGCGGAGCCCGTTGACCCACGACCCCTTTGACCTCAACACACCATCGACGCCAAAATGCTCCCAGATGCCTTGCATCTGGGAGGCGAGCATCGGGCCCCGCGCGGACATCACACCCGGCGCGTGCCACATGGTCCAGAGGCCTTCGCGCTGATCTTCTAGGTACTTGCCTTCTTGGCGCGTGCCGTCCGCGCGCAACTCCTTCCACAGGCCGCGCCTCTTGCCGTGGATCGTCTCGCCCTCGCTCTCTAGGCGGCCGGCCGCGTCGAAGGTTTGCCAGACGCCCACCCGCTGATCTCCTTGGTAGGTGCCCGTCGCGCGGAGCACGCCTGCGTCGTCGTGTTCGCGCCAGACGCCCTCACGTATCCCGCGGCGAAACGGACCGGCCGCGACGAGCAGACCTTCCACGTTAAAAATCGACCACTTGCCATCTCGTTCGTCCCGCAGGTAGTTACCCTTGGACTCGCGGCCATCCGCCCCAAATTCCACCCAGGCCCCAACGCGCAGGTCAGCCTTGTAGGCACCCTCGGCCTCCAGATCGCCGGATTGGCCCTCGAGACGCCAGGCCCCTTCGCGCTTGCCGGCGCGGAAGGTCCCGCGCATCCGAACACCGTCGGTGTTCAACCCATCATAGGGTCCGTCTAGCACGCCCGCCGCATAGCGACTGTCGACGACTAGGCGCCCATCCTGGTCGTACTCACGCCAGCGGCCCTGACGTTCGCCGCGGACGAAATCACCCTGGAGCTCGACCTGGCCGTGCCGAAAGAACTGATAGAAGGGCCCGTGAGCCAAGAGTTTGCCGTCGGATCCCGTCACCGCGCACCATTGAACGGTGCCGACGGGGGGCGCGTCACCGACCATGATGGCTGGGTCGGGGCACGCAGCGATTCCGGGCACGTGCGCCGGATTATCGGCCGCGCTAGCGGTCGGCGCGACAACCAACGCCAACACGAAAGCGACGACATACATGAGACCCGCGATGACCCGCATGAACTCCCCATTGCCCCACCCAAGGGGGCCGCGATCTGTGACAGTGCGCCGTGGCCTCCCCGCCAGTGACGCCAAGAAACTCGTGGGGGCCGATGCTAGGAGCAGTACGGCCCGAGTTCCCATGAGTTGATCCTCTCACCAAGGGTCCCCGGAGGCAAGGCGCGGGCCATGGGAAAATTTGCCCCTTTGCTTAAGCATCGGCACATAGTGAGTTTCATTACCGCTTCTTTTTAAACGTGTAGCTCCGCGAACGGCCGCTGGCGACCCCGTTGAGCAGGTCGCGGACCTGGTCATAGCCGGCGCCGGGGAGGATCATGCCGGGGGCGAGGAGGCTCTCATGGGTGACCTCGATCTCAGACTTATCGTCCGAGATCTGACTACGGTCGCGAAAGCTGGCCAGAGAGCCAGACGAATTCTCCGCGCCGCCCGTGCCCGCCGAATCCGCCGAATCCGCAGCCGCCTCAAACCCCGCTGGGGCCGTGACCATCCAGGTGATGCGCTCGTCATGGGATGACACGCGAAGGGGCGTGCGGCGTGCGGGCAGGCCGACGAGCTCCGGGAGCTCTGGCGCGCCGGTGAAGTCGTTGGCCAAGAGCGCGCGCTCGCTGAGCCGCGACACGACCAGCGTGTCACCCTCCGAGCGGGCAAAGCCGGGAACCGTGAACGCCAGTCGCACACGCATGGCATCACGCGCGGAGGCCGCGCCACGGACCTCGGCGGAGGTCAAGGTCGCGCCTTGAAAGAGGCCCGAGAGCCACTGCTCCCAGATGAGCCGACGACGGACCTCGTCCTGCTTGACCCACACCTGGCGAAGGCCGGCCGCGTTGGGCCCGAAAAAGGCGCCCTCAAGCACGACGTCGGCGGCGCCGGTGGATTTCAGTCGCACATTTATTTTGAAGTCAAACGAAAAACCATCCAAAGTGCCTACTGGGATCTGGGTCATCGCGAGGACCCCGCGCTCGGACGCGCGCGAATCGAGGCAGGTCGCGCCGCGCAGCTCAGCAGGCAGGACCGTCGGGTCGGTATGAAGGCGGGACACGTCGTAGAGGCGGCCCCGGTGGCTCACGAGCGGAGAGGAGAACCGGTTGGCGTTCGGCAGGGGCGAGTCTGCGTCGGGCAACGGGCCCTCGCGTTCGGGTGCGCAGAGGACCAAGCTCGCCTCCGGCTCGTCACGCTGCATGAGCGCGAGCAACACGAGGGCGCGGTTGCCTCGCCCTGTGCCGAGGGCCATCTCGACCGAAGATTCGAATAGATTGTCCGATTCGCTCGCCTCGATGTGCTCACGGACCCAGTCGGTCGCGACGGCGGCGTAGTCCGATCCCGTGCGTTTTGCGGTCCGCCGCAGCGCAGTGGCCATCTCCTGAAGACGCGGCCCGGGCGCCGCGAGGTGACGCAGGCGCTGGGCGTAAGCTCGCGCGATGGCGAGCAGCGCCGCCTGCCTCTCGGCGAAGACATCTGACGGAGAGTGAAGCGCCGCGAGGGGCCGAATCACCCGAAGGTCCGCATAGGGAGTGAAGCTACGGGCGGAGGCCGAGTTGGGCTCGCGCGGCCAAAAGTCGCGGACCGGATCGGGGGTGAGGCGCCACTGTTAGGCGGTGCCGCCTCCGGGGAGCGCGTGACGGTTCGCGCTCGGGGCGCCGTGGCGAAGGGCGATGTCGAGCTCAAGGTTCGGGGGCAGCTCAATATCCCTCTCAATCGCAAGTATCGGCACGCCAAGATGCGCGAATCCGACGCTGGTCAGGTAGCCGCCTTCCTCAAGCTCCACGCGGCTATGGCTGACCCACGCGGTCTCGACGGCGTCGCCGGGCTTTAGCTCGGAGAGGCTGATATCCGTCTTACCGGGCGTAATCTCCGGATAGACGACCCGCCCGTCAGCCTTGATCGTGCGAGCGATGAGGAGCCTCGCGCCCGCTGGAACGCGGACGTCCCCGAGGGCATCGGCGCCCTGCCTCGTGTTGGCTTGGCGGACCTTGTGGGAGAGCTCGACAGTGCCGCCGTCCGCGAGGACCCGCGTGCTACTGCGATCAAGGACCGTCACGACGGGGAAGGCCATGAGAGGGCTGTCTGACGCGAGCTGGGTTTTTCGGGCGGTGGCTAACCGCTGCGCGCCGTCGGCGGGTGTCGCGTCGAATGACTCAGCGCGACCGGCGATGAGGGCGGACAGGGACGTGACCGGGGCGTGCGATGGGGCCTCCGTGAGCACCGCCGCGAGATAGCCCGCGAGCGCGTCGCAGGCCAGGGGCTTTGAGGCCGCGGAGATGGGGAGCGCACACCCCAGCTCGAGACGGACCTCCTCCGCAAGGGCCCAGAGGTCAGAAGGCCGTGAGGCCAAGAAGGCTTGGAGCGCATCGCGGGCGCCCTTGATGTCACCGGCGAGCCGCAGGGCCTCAACCGTCGCGCGGAGGTCTGCGTGTCGTTGCGGCCGAGCTCTAAACAGTTTAGCTGCAAGTATCGCGGCCTCATCCGCGCGCCCCGCGTCGCGGTAGAAAGCGGCTAGGCGGCCCGCGCCAAAACCTGGCCAACGCGCCTCAAGGCTCGTCGCGAGGGCGAGGGCATCCTCGACACGCCCAAAAGCTGCGTAGGTGTCGATAGCCTCTTGCGCGATACGTGGGCTCTCGGGCTGTTCCATGACGAGGGCGGCGACCAACTCAAGGGCGCGAGCCTCCCAACCGCGCTCGCGCAGGAGCTCAAGACGCTCAAGCCGGGTGCGCGGATCATTGGACGTCAAAAGACTAAGCGCGACGTCCGGGCGTTGCTCCTCTCGCTCGATGCGCGCGAGGTCTCGCTTGAACACCGGAGCCTCAGGCCAATGCCGGCGCAACACCTCGAGGTGAGCGCGCAGGGTCTCGCGACGGCGTCCCCAGCCGGCGTCGAGGTCGATGTAGGCGAGCCGAAAGCGCATCCAGGTCACGACCGGGGTCTCGCCGAGGGCCTTCGCGACCGCGTTCAGGACACGCTCGGCCCCAACGGGGTCGCGGTAGGGCCGCGCGAGGAGGCGCTGGAACTCAAGGATCGCCGCGACGACGGCCGCGGGGTCGTCGGGCCCAAGTGAATCGAGCAGGGGAGCGTCGGCCGAGGGGGGCGCGCGCCCATCCAGCGCGTAAGGCCTCAACGCTAACCGGAAAAAGCCGCGCCCGTCGGGCGACGCAAACTTCACGGTGACCCGAGTCCCGGGCAGCGGGGTCGCGATCACTTGAGAGACAAAGGCCGACGCGTACGGATCGGCGCGCTCGGCCACGAGCTGCCCGCCCACAAAGACGCGCGCGAGCCGATTCGTCTCGAAGGACAGCCAAGCCTCAGGACCGCTGCCTAGGGAGGCCGGGACGGACGCCTCGGCGAACGCGAGCCCGGGGCGTCCGTCGAGATCGAAGACGAGCACATCGCCGTCACTGAAGACCCCCTCGGAGGTCTTGAGAGCGTCTCGCCACTCGGTCCCTGGATGCTCGACCGCGGCCAGAGCCCGCGTCTCCGGCCCTTGATAGGACCCAAGATCGATCGTCGGCGTGTGCCCCCATGGCCCGGAGATGCGCCAACCCGTGAGAATTCCAGCGGCCTCGGTCGCGGCGCGCTCGGAGGCTATGCCCATCGTGAGCAGACTGGCCCCGACCCCCTGGCGGTCCAACTCGAAGGCCGCGGCAGCATATCCCGGCGCGTGCCGCCAAGAAACCTCTGCTATCGCATCGATAATCGCCGTGTCGTCAGGCGCACCACCGTCCAGGCGGCCCCAGACGCGGTCGAGGGACGACGCGGCCACAAAGGCGTCCGAGGGGTTCGCGGCGGCCATGAGGCGCTCGGCGACGAAGGGCACGGTCCGCTCGAACTCGCCCGTGATCTCAGATGCGACGAGGAGGACCGCGAAGGCGCGAGCCCTCTCGGCCGCCGTCGTCCTGCTATCGCCGAGGACCGCCTCAGCTTTGCGCGCGGCGCCCTCGGGGTCAGAATTGCCGAGGAGGTAGAGCTCGGCCTGGCGCGCGGTCGGTAGCGCGCCGGCCTTCAAGCTCTCGGAGGCGCGCGGCCACCCGCCAGTGGCGCACGCGGCCGCGACCTGCCCAAGGCAGGCGAGGATGACAGCGCGCGCGAGCCAAGACCTCATCGCTGCAGCTCGTGCGCCATGCGATCGCGCGGCGCACGGTAGTAGAAGTTCGGTGAATAGTGAATAAAGTTTGAGACCCTGCCGGTGTAGATACAAGCGTAGTCCTCGACCTGCGTTCCAAAGGCCGACAGCTCGCTGCGATCGCGAAAGATCGGGCCCCACGTAGTATTGAAGGTCGTGGCGAGGTCGGCCTCCATCTCCTTGAGGCGGCCCTTGAGTTTCTCGACCTGTTCCGGGAGTACCTCGGAGTCGTCGCCCTTCGCGATCGCCGACGACATCTCGAGCTCGAGCTGGTGGGTCACCTGCTCGAGGCGCTCAAGCTCGTCTAGCTGCGGCGCCAAGAGACGAATGCGCTCAAGCTCTTCGCCCATCTCGGGCACAATCATCGCCGTCCGCCAAGACGTCGAGCGCTTGGAGCGCATGATGTCGCCGTAGAGATGATCGCCGACGTAGAGGACGTCATCCCCGGCGATGCCGGCGAGGCGGGCGAGTTCCTTGTGATTGCCTTGCGCGACCATGGAGCTCGGCGGCAGCTCTGAGACGGGGTCCCCCAAGGAGAAGTCGGGATTCACAGTGAGGAAGGGGTCATCACAGTTGAAGAAGAGGGGCTTGCGGGCCGAGGTCACGACGAGGTCGAAGTATCCGCGCCAGCTGTCATAATCATCGCGTTCCCCCTCAAGCAGGTACCGCATAACACTGTCGGTGTAAGCCGGCTCGCTGTTTGTGATGATAAAGAGCTTCTTGCCCGCGGCCCTGAAGGCGTGGAGGGTGTCGGCCAGCTCAGGCACGCGCCGGACGTAACGCCCGATGTCTGCGGTCAAGCGCGCCTTGAGGGTGCCGTCGCGGTGCAGCTCGTCCATCGCGCTGCGCAGATCCCGCCACAGGCTCGCGTAGTCGCGTTCGGCCCCGGGCTGCGCGTCCATCCGCGCCACAAGCTGGCTGTAAAGGCAGAGCTCGGGCAATGAGAAGAGGGTGTCGACCATGACGATGGCGGGGTCACCAGGCGACAGGCGACGGTTGCGATAGAGGGCGCGCCGCTCCTCGCGCGTGAGCGCCGCGTCCCCGTGACGCGTGCGGCCGACAAAGCGGTGCGCGTTCATCTTAAAGATGTTGCCGTGGGCGATATCCACCGCCAGCCCGCGGATACCGAAGTCGGGGCGATATTGGATGGTGCGCGTGTCCTCCGGGTAGCCGAATTTGTCGACCAGCCGGTCGAGCACCATCTCGGCCTGGAGCTCCTCCATGGCCACCTCGTAAATGGCCAAAGTGTAGTCCATGTCGAAACCGATGTGGTGGATGCGGTCCATCCGAAGGTTGCGATTGCAAAAGACTCGGGCAGCGTAGGGCACACGCGCGTCGGGCGTGAGAGGGCTGCTGGCGAGGTCGAGTTCTGGGTCGGCGGGCACAAGAGGCGTCATGTGCAACGGATTAACACCAAGTTGCACCCGCGACAACAAGGTCAACCGTCCGCCTGCTTCAAAGACGCGGTGGGCATCCGGAGGCCCCACGCGGGCCCGGGGTAGCCGGCCTGCCAGCCCACACGGACGATGAGGTCGGGCAGGCGTGCGTCAAGGGGATGCGCGGTCTTGTCGGCCTCTGGCGAGGTCCCGGACGGGGTCGGCACAGCGGCCCTCTTTAGGACCGCCGCGCGCACCATCAGCGCGAGGGTCGTCGCGATCGGGGCCTCCTCGGGGGTCACGAGCGAGAGGACCTCAGCGACCCGCTCCACGGCGTCCTCAGCCTCGCCGAAGTCGGCATCAAGGCGGGCCAAGAAGACCTCGACAAGCGCGGTCAAGACGCGATCCCCGAGCGCATGCGCGAGAGCCTGGGCCGCCTCGACGAGGCCCACCCGCAGGTCGACGCGTTCGGCCGTCTCGGCAAGCGCGAGTTGGGCGCGCGCTAGGTCTGCGGCCCGGCCGGCGTGCGCGGCGGCATCCCGCACCAGCACAAGGGCATCGGGATCAAGGCGCGGCAAGTCCACCTCGGCGAACGCGCCCGTCTCGAGCGCCGCATCTAAACCCACCGGTGTGACGGTGACGGCGTGCGCCCCAAGCGGGCTGAGCTCGCCGTCGGATTCATCTAGCGCCGCGAGGGCCCGAAGCGACCCAGCCTGGGCCCAGATAGCTTGGCGGATGGCCCGACTATCGGCCTCACTCAGCCCGCTCTCCACGACATCCAAGAGTTCAAGCGCTGCAGCCGGACGTCTCTCCGTGAGCGCGATGCGGAGGCGCGCGATTCCATCACGCGGGGCTTGTCCTGGGGCATTTTCGAGGTCGGCGATCTTGAACATCATGCCCCCATATCACGATTTGGCGGCGGGTCATGAGGCCATCAACCCACAATTGATGGCGCGCGCTCGACCCTCGCCATCGTTTTGGCTTGACCCAACGCGCCGCGCCGCCCATGGGAGGCCTATGAGTGCTCCTGAAGTGATCGGCTATGTCGCATCGATCCTCATCGCCGTCGCGATGATGATGAGCAACATGCTGCGCCTGCGCGTCGTCGCGCTTCTAGGGTCCATGACGATGAGCCTCTACGGCGTGCTCATCGGCGCGTGGCCCATCGTCATCGCCAACATCTTCATCTCGGTCGTCCACGCTTGGTACCTGCGGCGCCTGGTGTTCAGCCCAATTCACTTTGAACTGCAATCGATATCAGAGGCATCGCACTGGTACCTCGCACGCTTCTTGCGTTTCCATGGCAAGGACATGGCGCACTCGCATCCCAATACGGACGTGCTGGCGATCGACGACCGCCACGGTTTCTTCATCTTGCGCGACCTTGTGTCGACGGGGCTCTTTGTCTACACGAAGGATGGGAAGGATGGACAGGACCTCCGAATCCACCTCGACTATGTGACGCCCGAGTTCCGCGATCTCCGCAGCGCCCGCTTCGCTTACAGCGAGTTCGACCGCCGCTTTCCCGAGGGGGGGCCCCGGCGCTTCTTGGTCGAACCGCCGAGCGCCGAGATGGCCGCCTACTATCGACGTGTCGGCTTCACACCTATCGCGGGTGAACCCTCCCTGCTTGAAAAGGCGATTCATCCTAAGACCTAGAGGCGCGCGCTCGGTCCTTGTCCCGCAAAAAATAGTCGCGTCGCGCCGACAGCCGCGACATCATCGTGGCATGACAAGCTTCACGAGCATCGACCCGACGACGGGCAGGACCCTCTGGACGACCCCCGCGACCACCCCTGAAGCCATCGAGGCCGCCCTGCAGGAGGCAACGGAGACTCAGGTGCGGTGGGCGGCGGCGCCACCTGAGGAGCGTTCGGCGGTCTTGTTACGACTCGCGCGCCTCCTTGAGCAGGACGAGCATGAGCTCGCCGCGCTGATGGTTCAGGAGATGGGAAAGCCGTGGCTGCAGGCCCGGGCCGAGATCGGCAAGTGCGCATCCGCTGCGCGCTACTTCGCCGACAACGCCTCAGCGATGCTAGCCGATGAGGTGGTCCCGACGGACGCACGCTCAAGTGGGGTCGTCTATCGTCCGGTCGGCGTCGTCTTTGGGATCATGCCGTGGAACTTCCCTTTCTGGCAGGTCTTTCGCTTCAGCGTCCCCGCGCTGATGGCCGGAAACGCCGTGGTCTTCAAGCATGCCCCTGGCACCATGGGCTGCGGCGAGCGCATCGCCGCGCTCTTTCGCAAGGCCGGGGCGCCGCGCGGACTCATACAACACCTTGTAATTACAAATGAAACATCCATCTCCATCCTGGAGGACCGGCGCATCGCCGCCGTGACTCTCACGGGCTCGAAGCCCGCGGGACGGGCTGTGGCGGCGACCGCTGGGGCCCACCTGAAGTTGGTTGTGCTCGAGCTTGGGGGCAGCGACGCGTTTATCGTGATGCCATCCGCCGACCTCGACGCGGCGGCCCAGACGGTCGTGCAATCGCGCGTCGGCAACAACGGCCAGAGCTGCATCGCCGCCAAGCGCCTGATCGTCCACGCGTCGGTCGCCGAGCCTCTGCTGGCGCGGGTGCGGAGTGCCTTCGCGGCCCTACAACTCGGCGACCCGATGGATGAATCCGTCGACATCGGCCCCTTGGCGTCGGCCGAGGCTCGGGCGGCGCTGCATGCCCAAGTCGAAAGTTCCGTGGCCGCCGGTGCGCGGCTGGAACTCGGCGGCGTGATCCCGCCTTCGCCGGGCTTCTTCTACCCCCCGACCCTCTTGACCGACGTCCCCCGCGACTCGGCGGCGGCCTGCGAGGAGCTGTTTGGACCGGTCCTAAGCGTGTTCACGGTCGCAGACTGGGACGAGGCGGTCGCCCTCGCGAACGACAGCAGCTTTGGGCTGGCAGCCAGTGTCTGGACCCACGATCCCGAGCAGGCAAGAGATGCGACTGAGCGCCTCGCGGTCGGCGCCGTCTTTGTGAACGCGATGAGCCGGTCCGACGCACGTCTACCCTTCGGTGGGACCCGCGAGAGCGGCTTTGGGCGAGAGCTGGGGCGCGCCGGTATCCTCTCCTTTTGCCACACGAAGACCTATTGGTACGCCTAACCCGCTAGGCCGAGGTCGGCGCCGATGACTCGGTTCAATACCCTCGCGGCGCTATTTCTACTTTGTACACATAACATCGGCGAGCCCAGCGCTCTCGCCCAGCCAGCCCCAGAGGCCGCGACGGCGATCAGCGACTCGGCGGCACACAGGACGACAAGCCCGGGTGCTCCGCCTGAGCGCACGCGCCAGAGCGGGAGGAGGTTACGACTTATGGGAATCAGCGATGGCCCCGCGAATCGCGATGACGCGCCGGGGCCCGCCATCTAGGCGCCTGCCCTGGACGAAGTCGACGTCGATCCCCCACACATCCGCGATAAGAGCCGCCGTGAGGACCTCCTCAGGCGGGCCCGACGCACGCAGAGCCCCTTCGTGCATGACATAGATGACGTCAGCGAGGCGAGCGGCGACGTCGAGGTCGTGCGCGATCACCACGACCGTCCGGCCCTCCGCGGCGAGACGCGTGAGGACTGCGAGCACACGCTCGACGTGAAAGGGGTCGAGGCGCGCCAGGGGCTCATCGAGGAGCACCACTGGCGTGTCTTGCGCGAGGACCCGCGCGAGGGCGACGCGCTGCTTCTCACCGGCGCTCAGGGCAGGAAAGGGCCTATCGCAGAGCCCGAGGACGTCAAGGGCGACCATCGCGCCTTGAATGGCTGTGGAATCTGATGCGCGGGCCGTCGCGTCATTCTGATAAGGGTGGCGGCCCATCCCGACGATCTCTTGGACGCCGTATGGGAAGGCTCCATCGGGGACCTCGAGGTGGACCGCCAGCGCGCGGGCCCTCTCGGCAGGGGCCAGGGCTGTGATTGGGCGCTCGCCGAGCCGCACAGAACCGCGGGCAGGGACCAGGAGGCCCGCCAGCATTCTGAGGTCGGTGGTCTGCGCGGCGCCATTGGGACCGCCGATCACATGCACGGCGCTCGGCTGTGGATCGGCAGAGGAGGCGCTCACGAGGACCTTGCCGTTGATTTCATAAACCCTCCCGCCGGCAAAGTGCC
>Ga0105051_10006652_pt1 | contig 12335 bp, 11 predicted proteins | sample FRY02_FD_78383 | JGI IMG/M metagenome (GOLD analysis project Ga0105051, IMG submission 78383) | Freshwater microbial communities from Lake Fryxell liftoff mats and glacier meltwater in Antarctica - FRY-02 (megahit assembly) | ecosystem: Environmental > Aquatic > Freshwater > Ice > Glacier...
AATATTTACTTTACACACTTTTTTAGGACAGTATCATTATTTTTCATTCCTGTGATTTTGAAGTGCTGTTCCAATATCAACAGCATACAAGCTTCAGATATGCTCATAGAACAATCAAAAGTCAATGTAAAATTATATAAAACACGATGATAAACGTCTGTAAATGGGTTTTGATTTCGAGCGCCTCAATCCGCAAATTTGTTTCACAGATTTTTTATAAGCAATCATAAGACAGCTTTATCGAGGGAGAATTAAGAAGGTGTCAATTAGACCTCCTAATATTTGCTTTGATAAAAAAAAGTCGGACTATATCCGACTTTTTAAAATGTATAGACCATTAGCAATCATAAATGTCAGTAAACTCTTTAGAATATATTTCTAGAATTTTCTTTCTTTTTAATTTTAAAGTAGGAGTTAATTCACCACCTTCAATTGAAAATTCATGGTTCAGTAATTTTACTTTTTTGATTTGCTCCCAGTTACCATAATTTTTATTGAATAAATCTACTTCGCTTTGAATTTTATTAATAATTTTTTCATTTATTATTATTTCATCATTCGATAGTGAATATGATTCATTTTTAGATTTCAACCATTCTTTACAGTACTGATAGTTAGGTACAATTAAAGCTGAAGGGAATTTTTGATTTTCACCCATAACTATTATTTGTTCAATGAATCTTGATTCTTTGAATTTATTTTCAATTGCTTGTGGAACTACATATTTTCCTCCTGATGTTTTGAAAATTTCTTTTTTACGATCTGTTATTTTTAGATATTTTCCTTCAACCATCTCACCAATATCTCCAGTGTGAAACCAATTGTTTTCATCGATTTCTTCTTTCGTTTTCTCTGGTAATTTGTAATATCCCATCATTACATTAGGACCTTTTACTAATATTTCACCATCTTCTGCAAATTTAACTTCCACATTTGAAAGTAAGGTGCCTACTGAGCCTATTTTTATTCCATTGATTAAACAGTTAACAGAAACTACTGGTGATGTTTCTGTTAAGCCATATCCTTCTAATATTGGAATTCCAGCAGCTAAAAACATTCGAGCTAATCTCGGTTGTAAGGCTGCGCTTCCAGATACAATTGCTTTTATATTACCTCCTAAGGCTTCTTGCCATTTAACGAAAATTAGTTTTTTAGCTATTTTTAACTTAAAGTAATACCAACTAGATTTCCCCTCGATTTCATATTCTTCTGCTAATTTCAGCGCCCAAAAGAATAACGTTCTTTTTATTCCATTTAACTCTTCGCCTTTTGCCATAATCTTATCGAATACTTTTTCAATAAGTCGAGGAACAGCAGTAAACATTTCTGGATGTACTTCTTTGATGTTTTCTCCAATAGTTTCAAGTGATTCTGCAAAATGAATACTACTTCCTGCTTTCATATAGATGTAATGAAGCATTCTTTCATAAACATGACATGCAGGTAGAAAGGTTAATACTTTTGACCCATTTGAAATTGGAAGTCGAGGGTAGCAACCTTCAACATTTGAAAGTATGTTTTTGTGAGATAGCATTACACCTTTTGGATTTCCAGTAGTTCCAGAAGTGTAAATAATAGTTGCTAAATCAGTGTTTTTTATATCTTTTTTTCTGTTTTCTACTATTTCAATTGATGTTTCTTTAGCAGCTTCTATAATTTCTTCCCAGTTTGACCCATTCGTTTCATTGAATGTGAAAAGGTATTTAAATTCATTAATATCACCTTTTATACTGTTAATTTTGTCATATAGTTCTTGGCTATCTACAACAGCAAGTTTTATGTTCGCATCGTTAAATATATAACCATAATCTGCAACAGATATATTAGGGTAAATAGGAACTACTATTGCTCCTGTTTGTTGAATTGCAATATCCATCATATTCCATTCGACTCTATTGTTTGAAGCAATAGCAACTTTGTCATCTGGTTGAATCCCTAAGCTAATTAATCCTCTAGATATAAGATTTACTTTTGTTAAAAAGTCATTTGTTGAAACATTTACCCATTTATTGTTTATTTTACTAACAAACATGTTAGGGATAGGGTATTGATCCATCTGAAAATAAGGGACATCAAATAAACGACTTAGATTATTCATAAATACTTTAATTATTAGTTTATAACTACTTAACTTTACACGAATATAGTAAAATTTATAATTACTTTTCTGACGTTACTATTTTAAATATTCATTAGTAGCTATAGTTTGAAAGAATGTTAAATTTCTGTCGTTATTTTTAAATTTTTATACATATATTTACGGTGCTACGCTTAAAAATGTTTATTACACGCACCAATGAATATAGAACTATGAAGAAATTCTTTTTATTTTTAATTGTCTTTTTTATCTCTTTTATGGGGGTATCTCAAGATCTAGAATTTACACAGTTTTATGCAAATCCACTTTATTTAAATCCTGCTTTCGCTGGCTCTCATGGTTGTCCTAGGATTGCTATGAATTACAGAGATCAATGGCCAAGTTTATCAGGTTCTTATGTTTCTTATTCTGTAGCTTATGATCAATATTTTGATGGTATATCTGGAGGATTAGGAATTATTCTAGTTAATGATGTTCAAGCTAAAACGATTAATACATCATCAGGAAGTTTGGTTTATTCACATCATACTCCTTTAAGTAGGAGGTGGACGTTGTTGTTTGGTGCTAAAGCAGGCTGGGTTCAGAAATCTTTAGATTGGAGTAAATTGACATTTGGAGATATGATTGACCCAAGAAAAGGTTTTATTTATAAAACTGGAGATTATCCAAAGCAGGGTGGAAGTAATGGTTTTTTTGATGTTTCTTCGGGATTCTTGTTGTCTAGTAAAACATTTAATATAGGATTGGCGGCAAACCATTTAACGAGACCAAATGAATCTATGATCGGTAACCAGGATGACCCATTACCTATGAGGTTTACTGGTCATGCTTCTGCAAATATAACTCCAGGAAAATCTTCACCTTATGCTAATTTAATGACCATAATGCCTTCTGTAATTTACACCTATCAAAATGGTTTCTCACAGTTAAATGTTGGTACTTACGTAAAATATTCAAATTTGACATTTGGTGTTTGGTATAGAAGTTTAGATGCTTTTATTTTAACAGTTGGTGTAAATACAGGAACTTTTAAAGTGGGTTATAGTTATGATATTACTTCTTCACAATTAAACAATGGAGTTTCAGGTGGTTCTCATGAGGTTTCTTTAGGTATGAATTTTAACTGTAAACCTAAAGCTAAAAAATACAGAACTATTTCTTGTCCATCATTTTAAAGCTGAGATAAGTTAATGATTTTTTGTTCAAATTAAGCTTATTGTTTTAGTCAGACTATAGACTACATCTTTATAATTCTACCATCTTCCATTTCTATAATACGGTCTGATTTTTCAGCAAAATCGTTATCATGCGTTACAATTAAAAGTGTTTGTTTGTTTTCAATAGTCAATTCTTTGAAAATATCAAAAACCATATCCGCATTCTTTCTATCGAGGTTACCTGTAGGTTCATCACCCATAATTATTAAAGGGTCATTTATAAGCGCTCTCGCTATTGCTACACGTTGCTTTTGTCCTCCTGAAAGTTGGTTTGGTTTTTTTAATGCTTCATTTTGAATACCTAGTATTTTTAATTTTTCATAGGCTCTATGTTCTAACTCGTGTTTTTTATATTTCCCAAGTTTTTGACCAGGTAGCATTACGTTATCTAAAACATTAAATTCGTTTAATAAATAGTGGAATTGAAAAACGAAGCCTATTTTCTCGTTTCTAATTTTAGCAAGAAACTTTTCCTTTCTATTTTTCATGCTTTCTCCATCAATAAACAAATCTCCTTCAAAATCTGTATCCATAGTCGAAAGAATATAAAGTAAAGTAGATTTTCCACAGCCAGATTTTCCAATGATTGATACGAATTCTCCTGAATTAATTGTGAAATCGAGACCTTTTAAAACTTTAATCGTCATAGGATCATGAAAACTTTTTTCTAATCCATGTGAGGAAAGTATTATTTTATTTTTCATGTTGTTTTATTTACCTCTGATTATATCTACAGGATCTACTTTACTGGCTTTTTGAGCAGGGAAATATCCTGCTAAGTAAGTTGTTAGTATAGAAAATGCAGTACCTATTAAATAGAATTTTGGATCGTAATTTACTGGGAAGGTCGTAACTGTAGGCATTGCTGCAGTATTAAACGGCAGGTTGTCAATTAATACGGAAAAGCCAAAACCGAAAATTAGTCCAAATATACCTCCTACAACACCAATTAATACTCCAATTGTTATAAATACAAACTTAACTTCTCTACCAGAAAAACCTGTTGCTTTTAATATTGCAATAGAATCCATTTTTTCGAAAATCATCATGTTTAGAATATTGTAAATACCAAAACCAGAAACTATTAAAAGAGTAATTCCTACAGCATAAGAAATTAATGTTCGAACTGAACTCCCTGTTTCAAACTGAGCATTAGCCGTTTGAATGTCTGTCGCATCTACATTGTAAAGGGCTTCGTATTCTTTTGCAACTTTCGGTGCATTCTCTATGTTAGTAAGCTTTAGCTGAATATCAGTAATGTAATTATTTGTTTTTCCGAGTAATTTTTGAGTAGTTTTAATGGATGCATAACTCTGAACTTTATCTATATCTTGAAGTCCTGATTGGAAAAAACCAACCACTTTTAATTTCATGCGATTTCCTTTTGGGGTTGTTACTTGAATTATATCTCCTAACTCAGTAAGCATTTTTTCAGCAGCAACTTTACCTAGAATGATTGAATTTGGAATGCTTGTAATGTCTAAATAGTTTCCTTCAACCACATATTGGTCAAATGAAAAAAGTTGATTTTCAACATCTGGATCTATTCCATTAATTACACCAGCCATATCAATTTCACCAACATTGTAAAATACTTGAGTGGTTATTTTGGGTGCAACACCAATTACTCTTGAGTCTTTTTTCAAAGAGCTTATGATGGATGAAACATTGTGTAGTTCTAATTTTTTTCTGTTTGGTTTAACTGATCCAATGAAGTTCTCAGTATTGCGATATGTAATAGATTTATCTATTGGTTGAATAGGAGTTGGTTTTACTTCATTGAATAGTCTAATATGAGCTGTTCTGTTTAATATTAAATCATCTAATAAATCATTTAGACCATTCATAAAGCCTAAAAGTGTTACAAACATAGTGATGCTGAAAGTAACTCCAATAGCAGCGACCATTGTTTGTTTCCACCTTGCAAGCATTAATGCTTTAGCAATCCTAAATATTAATTGCTTATTCATTAATGATGATGTGTATTTTTTGGTTTTCTGAAATTCCTTTAATTATTTCTACTTTTTCATAATCTTTCATACCGACTACAACTGGTATTAACTTGTCGTTTTCATTTAGTACGTGATTGTTTTTTAATAAAAATTTTCTAGGAATAGTAAAGACATTGTTCTTTTCAGAAATAATAATATTCGCTTCAAGTGTTAAGTTAGGGTAGAGGGTTGGTGGCTTTTTCACGAAGTGGGCTTCTACGTTGAATGTTTTTGTTCTTTCATTCATAATAGGGTTAATTTTAGTAATAATAGCTTCAAAAGATTTGTCTTTATAACTATCAAGTGCGACAATCACTTTTTGTCCTTTTACAATTTTTATAATATCGTACTCGTCTATTTGTAAATTTATTTTAAAATCATTATTACTTCCAATAATAATAAGAGGGGATTGATTATTTACTAATTCCCCTTTCTTTTTAAGTATGCTATAGATTTTACCTGATATTTCACTTTTAATAATTAGCTCATCGTTGATAAAGGAGTTTAATTCTAAATTGTTTTGTGTTTGGTCATTGTTGAATTTCAGCTGATTTTCAAGATCTATGAGTCTTAATTTTAACGTTTTTAAATTTGTGGAGCTGTTGAGATAGATTAGTTCATTTTGTTCAAATTCACTTTTTGAAATTATTTTCCTGCTAAAAAGTATTTTTTGTCTGTCAAATGCTATTGAGTCAATTAAATATTTTTGTTTGGCCTGCTGAATAGTAAGTTTTAAATCGCTTAGTTTTACTTTATTGTTTTCAATACTCGAATATTTAGCAATAATTTCAGCATTTTTTTGATTTAATGAAGTTGTATTGTTTTCGATTGTAATTAAAGGTTGGTTTTTCTTTACAATATCCCCCTCTATAACAAGAATGTCTTTGATGGTACCATTAATCGTTGTGAAAATTTGGTGTTGATTTTCACTTTCGATAGAACCAGATGCATAGACAGATTCTGTAATCGATTGCTTTTTTACAGTGTATTCTTCCATCTTTTTTGAACATGAAAGAGTAAGAATTAGAGCGAAAATAATAGTAAAGAATAATTTCATTTTAAAATATTACATGATAACTAAATCATTAATCTATCTTAAAATTAATCATTAAAAAGGTTAGTGTTGCTAATCTATATCATATTTTAAAATGATATCGTCTTAAATAGTAGTTGATGTAAAAATGAATAGGTAAAATTTGATTCTATATGATTTTCAATATCAGTTAATTTGGGTAAATTAAATGAAAAGAATTCATGTGTGTGAGCTGTTTCAATAATTGTACTACTAATTGAGTGTGGGTATTGGTATTTTGGATTATATTCTAGTATTATGGAAGATATTGTTTGACATAAATCTTTATAAGGTTTAAAAAACTCATCTTTATTTAGGAAATCCACCTCTTTAATAAGGTATGCTTTTGTACTTTCTCTTATAATGATGTTTGTTAAATTTTTTTTATTGTAATCAAATTTATTGTTGTTTTCAGGGAGATCGCTTGTTAGTAATTCTAGAATTATTTCTAATTTTTGTTTAGCATTTGTTATGTTTTGAAGTTTAAACATTACTAAAAATTCAATAAATGACCAATACCAATTTAATATATATAATAATAATTTATGCTTATTTTCAAAATATCGGTAAATAGTTGCTTCTGTACAGTTTATTTCTAAGGATAGTTTTTTGAATGTGAAGTGTTCAAAACCTAGGTTATGGATTAGTTCGACACTTTTTTCAATGATATGTTTCCCTGTAACACTACTTTCAGGGTTTTTTATGAAAAGTTTTTCATTTACTTGAAAAGAGACTTTGAAATCCATGATAAATCCATTTTAATTTTACAAATTTACAATAAATTATCTTGAAATGATAGTTTAACATTTTTTATGAATAGCATTAATACTTTGAATGATAGTGTTACTATTATTTTTTTTATTTTTGATCTAAATATTTTTTTATGGCGTCTTCAGAAAGCAATCCATTGTCAAAATTAATACAGCTTATTTTAGCTGATAAACAAGAAATTGTATCTATTTATTTTTTCGCAATCTTAAGTGGTTTAGTTCAGTTGAGTTTACCGTTAGGAGTTCAGGCTATTATTAGTTTTGTTATAGGAGCATCAATGGTAACTTCGATTTATGTATTAATTTTTGTAGTTGTATTAGGTGTTTTTTTAGTTGGAATCTTCCAAATAAATCAAATGAAAATAATTGAGAAGATTCAACAAAATATTTTTGTTAGGAATACCTATTTGTTTGCGGAAGTTTTACCTCAAATTGATTTATTAAAGAATAATAAGTTTTATTTACCTGAGAAAATTAACCGTTTTTTCGATATAATGAGTATTCAGAAAGGAATCTCCAAATTACTGTTAGATATTCCTATTGCGAGTATTCAAATTATTTTTGGCTTAGTATTGTTGTCTTTTTATCATCCAATATTTATCGTTTTTGGTTTTTTACTGCTTTCAACCTTGTATTTCATTTTAAAATTTACGGGCAAGAAAGGAATTAAAACGAATTACATTGTAAGTACCCATAAATATGAAGTTGCAGCTTGGTTTGGAGAAATAGCGCGTACATTAAAATCATTTAAATTTCGACACGGTACTAATTTAAATGTCGTAAAGGCTGATGAAAAGACTTTAGATTATATTCAGGCAAGAACAACACATTTTAAAGTGCTTCTTTTACAGTTTAAAGCTTTGGTACTATTTAAAGTGATGATTAGTGCTGCAATGTTAGTTGTGGGGACTTACTTATTACTGTCACAGCAATTAAACATAGGAGAGTTCATTGCTGCAGAAATCGTAATCTTATCAATCATAGGAGCTGTAGAAAAATTAATTGGTAGTATTAGTAGTATTTATGATGTAATAACTGGTTTGGAAAAATTATCATCAGTAATTGATAGTCCATTGGAGAATTCTGGAAATGTAAGGTTTAATTCTATAAATTCAGGTGTCTCCATAGAGTTAGTTGATTGTGATTTAGTTTATTCAAAAGGTAAAACAGTTTTAAAAGGAATGAATTTAAAAATCCCATCTAATTCTTTGGTTTGTATTAGTGGATGCGCCGGGTCAGGAAAGTCGAGTTTATTGAATTTGTTGAGTGGAAATTTGGGTGATAGTAATGGAGGAGTTTTGATTAATAATATATCGTTAGGTAATTATAACTTAAAATCACTTCGTAAAAATGTAGGAGTCTTTTTATCTAGCTCAGATGTTTTTGAAGGTACTGTTTTTGAAAACATCACTATGGGAAGAAAAGGTATTACCGAAGAAAAAATTTCTGTTTTAGCCTATGAAATGGGGTTTCAAAGCTTTATAGCTTCCTTAAAGAATGGTTTTGAAACTTCTGTTGATGCAGGAGGGAAAAAGATGTCTTCTACTATGGTTCAGATATTGGTCTTGCTTAGAGCATTTGTAGATAAGCCCGATTTGTTGCTTTTAGAAGAGCCTTGGGGAGGATTTAATGATGATTTAAAATTAAAATTTAAAAATTATATTTATAATTATACAAGTGATATAACTGTAGTTATTGCTTCAAATGATAATGATTTTAAAGTGAATGCCGATTTAGTTGTTAAGTTGGAAAATGGAGAGATTTCAGAAGTGATCAAAAAATAATAAAATGGAAAACAAGTTTATAAATCAAGATAAATTAAAGTCTTTTAAGAGTGTTTATCGTTTTAATATTGAAAGTAAAATAAAGTATTGGTCAATTGGAATAATTTCTTTGCTATTTCTTTTTATGCTTTTGCCTTGGACACAAAATATTAAATCTAAAGGTAAAATAACATCTTTATATCAAGATCAGCGTCCTCAGGAATTAAATTCACCAATACCAGGAAGTATTTCTAAATGGTTTGTTAAGGAAGGTGACCATGTAAATAAGGGAGATACAATTTTGTTGTTAACTGAGATAAAGAATGATTATTTAGACCCAAATTTAATTATTAGAACGAAAGAGCAATTAAAATCCAAGCAGGAGAGTGTTGATTTTTATAAGGATAAAATAACTTCTTACGATGCTCAATTAGATGCTTTGGTGTTGGGTAGGACTTTAAAAATTAAGCAGCTAGAAAATAAATTTGGGCAGCTAAAGAATAAATTAATTGGTGAAAAAGCTGAATTAGAAGCTGCAACAAATGAATTTGAATTGAGTAAGAATCAGTATGAACGTCAAGAGAAGATGTTTAAAGATGGTTTGGTTTCTCAAACTAAGTTGCAAGATAGAAATGTGAAATTTCAAAATACGCTATCTAAAAAGATTTCATTAGAAAATAAGATTGCTCAAACGCAACAAGAAATCTTGAATAATAAAATTGAACAAAATTCGGCAAGTCAAGAATATACAGCGAAAATAAGTAAAGTTGAATCAGAGAGATTTCAAAGTTTAAGTCAAATTTCAACTTCCGAAGCGGAGGTTTCTAAACTTCAGAATACACTTTCAAATTATATTATTCGAAATGGCATGTATGTTTTAACTGCTCCTCAAAGTGGACAAGTTGTTCAAGCTAAAAGTGCAGGTATAGGTGAAGTTATCAAAGAAGGAGAGCGTATTATTACAATTGTGCCAAATCAATTGTCTTATGCTGTAGAAATGTATGTGCGTCCGATTGATTTACCGCTTGTGTCTATTGGTCAGAAAGTTAGGTTTGTTTTTGATGGATTTCCTTCAATTGTTTTTAGTGGTTGGCCAGAAAGTAGTTATGGTACATTTGGTGGTGAAATTATAGCTGTTGAAAACTTAATTTCTAAAAACGGGATGTTTAGAGTCCTTGTTCAGGAAGATGTTAATGATAAAAAGTGGCCTAAACAATTACGTATTGGAAGTGGTGCGCAAGGTATTACTTTGTTGAAAGATGTTCCGATTTGGTATGAATTATGGAGGAATGTGAATGGTTTCCCGCCAGATTTCTACCTACATGATCAAGATTTAAAATTAGATGATAATTCTTCTAAAAAAATAAAGAATGGGTAAAATTGTATTAGCTTTTATATTGATAAGTTCTTTTTTTAGTTCTGTCTATGCGCAAGGGCAAGCGAAAACCTTATCATTAAATAGTTTTTTAGAGATTGTTAGAAAAAATCATCCTGTAATAAGACAAGCTGCTATTCAGATTGAATTAGCTGAAGCAAATCTTTTAAAATCAAAAAGTGGCTTTGAACCAACCTTGAATTCAGCTTATGCTGAAAAAACATTTGGAGAAAATAATTACTATAATGACTTTAATTCTGAACTAAACATACCTACATGGTTTGGAATTGAAATGTATGCTGGATTAAATAATTTAACTGGAAATAAAATTAGTTCTGTCGCTACTCCTGATCAATCTAATTATATAGGTGCTAGTATTCCGTTGTTGAAGAATTTATTAATGGATGAAAGAAGAGCGACTTTAAAACAATCGAAGCTGTATAATGAGATGTCTGTTGTTGAACGGCAAACTATTGTGAACGATTTATTGATGGAATCAATAGATTCTTATTATAATTGGATGAAGGCTTACGAGCTCAATAAGGTGTTAGAAGACAATTTAGATTATAGTCAAAAGCGAATGGATTTTATTCGTAGGTCTTTTTCAAATGGAGAATATTCTGAAATTGATACGGTTGAAGCTTTTACGCAATTACAAAGTTTTCAAATTAGTAAAATAGAAGCTGGTATTAATTTGATGAAGTCTGTTTTTCAATTATCTATTTTTTCATGGAAGGAAAACAATGAGCCAGTAGAATTACCTTTAGATATTTCTCCTGAATCATCTCTTGATAATTCAGATATTTCTAATCAGTTTGATTTTGTCTTAGAAAACCTAATAGTTGATTTAGATAATCATCCTGAATTGAAAAAATATGATTTAAAGCAAGATGTTTTAACAGTTGATAAGCAATTAAAACAACAAAGCTTACTACCAAAGCTTGATTTGTATTACAATTTTTTAGGTAAGGATTATGATGTTAGAAAAACGTTTTCAAATCATCAGTATTTAACCGATAACTATCAATATGGAATTAAGTTTGAGCTTCCTTTGCTTTTAATGAAAGGGAGGGCTGATTTTAGAATTGCGAAATTGAAGCTAGAGCAAAATAGTATTGATTATAAATACAAGCAATTTGAGTTGAATTTGAAAGTGAAATCGTATTACAATGAATATGCTTTGCTGAAAAACCAGTTAGTTCTTCAAAAAAGCATGTTCGAGAATTATAAAAAACTAGTCGATGCTGAAGAGCAAAAACTTTTAAATGGAGAGAGTTCGATGTTTATGATTAATTCTCGTCAAATGAAAGCGTTAGATGCACTTGAGAAGTTAGTGAAACTTCAAGCTAAATATTATAAAACGATATACGCTGTTATGTGGAGCACAGGTAGGTTACAGTAAGCTTTTGAGTTACATTTACTCTAGATTAATTATCAATAGATCCTGAATTTCTATCATAAACTAAATATGTTGACAAAGCGTTTCTTAGCTCATCTAATAAAATAGGTTTATTAATAATTACATTCATGCTAATTTCTAAACATTTTTCTTTTTCTCCTTTTAATACACCTGCTGTTATTGCGATTATGGGAATGTTAAATGTTTCCGGATTTAATCTAATTTGTTCAGTAGCTGTCGAGTTTCACAACGTTATTGATGTAAGTTGATTAATTCAGATTGTAAATTTAAGATATTATTTTTAAATTCATTTGGTGTTATTTTGAATAATTCATGTTTTAGTTCGTGCCATTTTTCGACTGCTTGGAAAGGTTTTTTTACATTTAACTCCTTTCGCAAAGAACCATGTCTCCTGTGAAAATTGTAATAAGCATTGAATTTGGCTAAGTCAGTGTTCATTTCCATGGTGTCTTCATCAAGTATTTTTAATGCTTCTTTTCCATGATTAGCTATTACACATTCAAAGTCGTATGAACTTAAAAGTGCTTTAGCTAACATTTGATTCATCAAATTATCTTCTACTACAAGTATTTTAATTTTTTATGACATTTAATTTTGTGTTAAATAGAAAACAATTAGTCTTAAATTTA